>OGEZ01000038.1_pt1 | contig 153474 bp, 175 predicted proteins | sample 1570831 | NCBI WGS metagenome assembly OGEZ01 (sample SAMEA2582059, study PRJEB24529) | metagenome | biome: Human gut stool | place: China | collected 2011 | reverse complement strand
TTAATTTTGTCCAATATCTATTGTAGCACTACAGTAAGGGGTGTGAAAATTGGGGCGGCGGTATTGAAATTATTATTTTGTTGTGATATAATTGTACTAACTAGAACTGTGTAAATTCAGGAAGGATCTTTATGAGTATAAACAGCAATGAGGGCAATGATTTTTGCAACAGATATAATGAGGTGCTGAAAAGCGATAAGAAAAAAATGATCGCTGCGGCTGCCGCTTGCACTATCGTTATGGGAGCAGGCTTTGGCGGGTATTTATACTATGGCGCTTATTATGCTTCGGGCTGGCACACACATGACGGCTCGACTTATTATATTGTCAAGGAGACGGGCGAAAAGGCGCTTGGCTATCAGATAATAGACAACACCTGCTATCTTTTTGACGACAAGGGCAACGCTATGGCTGACGGCTGGCATAAGTATCGTGGGGACACTTACTATGTCAAGGACGGCGTTGTTCAGCGTGGAAAAATGAAAATAAAGGGAGAGGAATACTATTTCTCTGAGGAGTCTGGCATTTTCAGGACGGGCCTTTGCGAGATAAACGGCGGTGAATACTATTTTGACGACCACGGCTTCCCTGACACTGGTTTTGACAGCGACGGCGGTTATTACTATGACGAGAGTGGCAAGCGTGTGACAGGCTGGGCAAAGATAAACAATGTTCAGTATTATTTTCTCAAGAGCGGTGAGATGGCCAAGGGCTTTGTTGAGATAGAGGGCAAGATATACTATTTTGATGATGACGACGGTCACATGGCCACAGGCTGGCAGGACATTGACGGAAAGAAGTATTATTTTTCTGAGAGCGGTGCTGTTCACAAGGGCTGGATGGAGCTTGAAAAGAAGTATTATTATTCTGATGAAGCTACAGGTGCTTGCGCTCAGGGCTTTGCGGAGATAGATGGTGAGAGCTATTATTTTAATGATAGCTGTGAAATGGTCAAGGGCTGGATAACAATTGACAAGAACAGATATCATTTTGCTGATGACGGTAAAATGACTAAGGGCTGGTATGAAGAACCGCCTGAGAAGTATTATTTCAAGGGCGACGGCTCGGCAGGCAAGGGCTTTACCAAGATCAAGGACAAGTATTATTACTTTGATAAGAAAAATCGCCTCCTCTCCGGCTGGAACGAGATAGGCGGAAATGTTTATTACTTCGGCAGAGGCGGCGTTGTGGCTGACGGCTGGGAGGATATTGACGAAGATACTTACTATTTTGACAAAACGACCCATGTGGCGGCAACAGGTTGGACGAATACGGATCAGTACACTGATGATGAGAAAAAGAAAATAAAAGAGTTCAAATCCAATGTTTCAAAGCTTGTGAAGTTTGAGAAGGACGATTACAAAAAGGACGAGAAGCCTGACGAAAAAGAGACCCAAAAGCTTGAGGAGCTTGCAGACAAATTCGGTGAAAAGACATTCAATGCTTATGACAGAAAGGTTTATGAAAAATTCGGCGGGGCGGTGTTCTATCAGTATTATTTCTACTCTGATCACACTCTTTGCACCGGATTTCATAAAATAAACGGCTATTACTTCTACTTTGATGAGGAAACCGGCAAGAAGGCTACGGGCTGGAAGACCATTGACGGAAAGAGATATTATTTTGGTCTGACAGGTGCGGCGGCTGTTGGCGAATTTGAGGAGGACGGGGACAAGAAATACACCTTCTCAAACGAGGGCGTGCTTGCAGACGGGATCGTTAAGATAGACGCTGAATGGAAGTTCAAGAAAGAGGACGGCTCTTGGGCTAAGTCGGAGTTTGTTACTTCAAAGGGAAATATTTACTACATTGGTGAGGACGAGGCTGCAATTACAGGTTGGCACACTATTGAAGACAAGCTGTATCATTTTGACAATGACGGCAAGCTTTCAAAGGGGCTGTTCAGTGATGATTCAGGGCTTTACTACATTGACAAGAACGGCGCTCAGAAAGACAAGTGGGTAACAGCCGGTGACAAGACCTATTATTTTGACGGCGATGGCAAGGCAGTTTCAGGCTGGAGAGAAATAGACGGAACGGAGTTTTATTTTGACAGCGATCATGTTTTGCAGAATGAATGGACGACTATTGCAGGAAAGAAATATTTCTTGCAGAATGGTGTTGCGTTGAGAGGTCCTGTGTACATTGACGACAAGTATTACAACTTCGGTGAGGACGGATATCTAAAGTCCGGCTGGGTAAGCTGGCGTGGGCAGAAGTTCTACAACAACAAGAACGGCACTGTTGTGACAGGTTGGAAGAAGATAGGCGGAAAGCGATATTATTTCAATGATTACGGCATGATGCTCATAAACACTACTGTTGACGGATATAACATTAACAATGACGGAGTTGCGCATAAGGCAAAGTAGCAATAAAAAGGACTGCTGTGGTTTAAGACAGCAGTCCTTTTGGTTTTGTATCAAATTTTTTCAAGCAGGCAGACCGCTGTGGCGGATATGCCTAGTTCCTCGCCTGTGAAGCCTAGTTTTTCTTCGGTGGTGGCTTTAACTGATATCTGTGAAATATCGCAGCCGCAGGCTTCTGCTATACGCTCCCGCATGGAGGTGATATAGGTGGCAAGCTTCGGCTTCTGTGCGCAGATGGTGGAGTCTATATTGCCTATTTTCCAGCCTTTTTCGGTCATAACGCTTATGACTTTTTCCATGAGCTTCATACTGTCTGCACCCTCATAGTCGGGGTCATTATCGGGGAAAAGCTTGCCGATATCGCCCAGTGCCAATGCACCAAGTATGGAATCCATTATGGCGTGGGCAAGGACGTCTGCATCGGAATGTCCTAAAAGTCCTTTTTCATGTGGTATATCCACGCCGCCGAGAATGAGCTTTCTGCCCTCGGTGAGTCTGTGGACGTCATAGCCGTGTCCTATACGCATTTTTGTTCCTCCTGTCCTAAAAATCGTACTGTTATATTTCCTCGTAGTTGCCTAAAAATTTGAAATATGAAAGTTCTGAATTAAGCTCGCTCATGAGCTTTGCCACGTCCGGAGAGGTTATTGCTCCCTCAAAATCGAGATAGAAAACAACGTCAAAATCGGTGTTGGCGATAGGGCGGCTCTCGATCATGGAAAGGTTAAGGCCTGCCACGGAGAATTTGGTGAGAAGTCTGTAAAGTGCAGATGAGGTATGTGGCAGTGCCAAAGACACTGACACGATATCAGCATTTTCAGAGCAGAGAGTTTCCTTTGAAATGAGAATAAATTTTGTGTAATTCTCGGCGGCGTTGGCTATATTATGCCTGAGTATCTCAAGATCGTTCTGCTGTGCGCAGGCTTCTGAGCAGATAGCGGCATACGGTTCATTGCTTTCTTTTATGTAGCACGCCGCAAGGGCAGTATTTGCGTATTTATGGCTTTTAAGTCCGTTCTGAGAGAGAAACTCAGAACACTGACTGAGTGCCTGCTCATGTGAATAGACTATTTTGATATCCCCAAAGCGTGTGCCTTTTTTTACGGCAAGACAGTGGGAGATCTTTACCTTAGTTGCTGCGCATATCTTGAAGTCATGCTTTTTCATAAGCTCGTAGGTCTGACCAACTGAGCCTGCGGTGGAATTTGCTATGGGAAGTATGCCGAAATCCGCTGAGCCGTTTTCAACTGATGAAAAAACGTCCTCAAAATCTTCAAAGAACATTGGCTCAAAGTCGCTGAATATCTGCTTGCAGGCTATATGTGAATATGAGCCTGTGGTACCCGGTACAGCGACTTTTTTATGACCTGTCAAGTCCAAATTTTTGTACTCTATCTTATCTGAGTCTGCAAAAAACTCCTGGTACTGACGGCACTTTGAAATATCCATGATGTTTTGGAAGAACACTCTTGACGCACTTTCCAAGCCCTTTGGTGAGCTTTCTGTTACATGGTCAAGTATCTCGTTTTCACGCTTGCTCTGAAAAACAGGCATATTGTTTGCTATCTTATACTCAGCCACCTTGAAGCTTATCTGCATACGCTTATTGAAAAGCTCCTGAAGCTGGTTGTCTATATCGTTAATTTCATTTCTTAATTCCTGAAGATCCATTTTTACGCTCCTTAACAGACAGAATGATATTATTTTACCATATTTTCTGCCTTTATTCAAGAACTATTTTGTTAATTAAGGCTTTATCGAGTTTGGAAAATGGGATAACGGGCAGAGGGGTGATATCGGTCTGGGTGAGTATCTTTTCAAGCCACACCATATGATAGCACTTGTTGAACTTAAAGGCACATCTATGGAACGTACCTGTTATGGTATAGCCCATTTTTTCATGGAACTTTACGCTGTCAAAGGTGAGATACTCGTCTTCTTTTTCGGGATAGGCGACGCAGGCGTAGAGGTTTGTTATATGCTGTGCCGCAAGGAGCTTTTCAAGGGCGGAGTAGAGTTTTGCACCTATGCCTTTGCGGTGAAGCCCTTTTTTTACATAAACTGTGACTTCGACCGACCAATCATAGGCGGCTCTGTTTTTGAATACGCCTGCATAGGCGTAGCCTGCTATTTTGCCGTTTTCTACTGCGGCTATGTAGGGATAATTTGCGGATATGCGGCGGATCCGGTCGGAAAACTCCTCAACTGTTGGGACGTCATACTCGAATGTTATGGCGGTGTCTTCAACGTAGGGACGGTATATTTCAAGAAGCTCGTGAGCGTCCTTCTCGGTAACTGTTCTTATTATCATGGCGTTCTCCTTATAGTACCATTAATACTGTGCCTGCAGTGATAAGCACCGCACCTATGGCTGATTTTACTGTGAAGTCCTCGTGGAGAAATATCACTGCAAGGATAAGGGTGATGACAACGCTGAGCTTGTCTATGGGGGCGACCTTTGAAACGCTGCCCATTTGGATAGCCTTATAATAGCACAGCCACGAAGCGCCTGTTGCAAGTCCTGAAAGGATAAGGAATACCCAGCTTTTTCTGCCTATAGAGCCTATGCCGCTTTGTGTGTGGGTGATGAACACCATGAGCCATGCCATAGCAAGCACAACGCAGGTACGCAGTGCGGTGGCAAGATTTGAGTTTACTCCTTCAATGCCGACCTTTGCAAGGACAGAGGTGAGCGCTGCGAAAACAGCGGAGAGAAGCGCAAACACGAACCACATAATACCACTTTCTTTCGTGAAAAATTGTTTGCTCATGCTTTATTATAGCACCTAAAGGTGCTTTTTGCAATAGAATGAGCGGCAGGACGTGATATTTTACATCAGACCTGCCACTTATGCTTAGTTATTTGCGGCAAATATTTTTATTGTTCGTGAAAGTGCTGTTACCTGCTGAGGGGTACTGAATGCTGAGGGTGAGAAACGCACAGTGCCTTGCTCTATTGTGCCGAGGGTGGTATGGGTGACGGCGGCACACTGAAGTCCTCCACGGAGGGCGAAGCCTTTTTCGCTGAGATAGGAGGCGATCTCAGCGGAAGGGATATCACCGATGTTAAATGAAAGTATGGGGACTTTCTTTTGGTCTGCTTCATAGAACTTTATTTTGTCTATGTCTGAAAGCTGTTCGTAGAGCTGTTGACAGAGTTTTTCTTCATGGGCTTTTATTACGGCAGGGGTCTTTTGGCGGACGAACGTTAGTCCCTCGCCAAGACCGATTATGCCCACTGTGTTGATTGTGCCGCTTTCAAGCTTTTCGGGGAGGAAAGGAGTCTGTTCAAGAAGTGCGGAGGTCGCACCTGTGCCACCCTCGATTATGGTAGACAGAGAATACTCGCCGTCTGAGATAAGAAGCCCTGTGCCTGTTGGTCCGTAGAGGGCTTTGTGACCTGCGGCACAGAGAAAGTTGAAGCCGTCTGAGAGGGAAAGCTCCACAAGACCGCAGGCTTGTGCGCCGTCGGCTATAAAGCATATGCCGTTGGCTTTGCAAAGGGCGGCTATTTCACGGTATGGCATGAGCCTGCCTGTGACGTTTGAAGCCACTGTACAGCAGATACACTTAGTTTCGGGGGTTATAAGGCGGCGGAAGTTTTCTACTGTTTCGCTGTCTGTTTCACCTGTTCGGGCAATAGAATATTTTACGCCTCTTGTTTTTGAAAGGGCATAGACGGGTCTTGCTACTGCGTTATGCTCGTGGTCTGAGATTATCATATGACCACCGTACTGCATGACGCCTTTTATCGCCATGTTAAGGGCATAGGTACAGTTGGCGGTGAAAGCCACGTTTTCGGTCTGTGCTCCAAACATTTCTGCCGCCTGCTGTCTGACAGCGAATATTTTTTCAGCTGCTCGCATGGAAAGCTTGTGACCGCTTCTGCCCGGGTTGCCGCCATAGCGTTCTACTGCCTGAGCGACGGCTTTTGCCACGGCAGGGGGCTTGGGGTAGGTGGTGGCGGAATTGTCAAAGTTTATTATGCTTCGGGTGTTTATTTTTCTCACCTCTTTTGCTCGAATATCACGTTTCTGAATGGTATGCGCTCTTTTTCAAGTATGGTTGTTATTTCTTCTGTGGGTGCGGTGACGGCTATGGAGTAGCCGCAGCCTGTTCCGAGGTTTTTGGGCGTTCTCTGTATCTCACAATAGTATTTTAAACCGTTCAGCAAGTTTTTTGCTTTCATTGCATAGGTTATGGAAGTCATGGCTATAAGACTCTTTTTCATTTTTGTTGCTCCTTTATGCTGTACTTGTCCGTATACGCTTTTACGAATACACTTCAGTATATGCCGTTCACTGTTTGAGGGTGAACGCTGAAAGTTTTGTGAAAGGTAGGTGAAATTTGATAAAAGTTAATAGTCAGTTTAAATTTCGGGTGTACTATTTATAATATAAAAAAGAAAAGAGGTAAAAGCTTATGAACGGATTTATGTATAAGGTAGCGAGATTTTTTCAGGGCAGATATGGTATAGACAAGCTTTTTTACGGCATTTGCGGTGTGGCTGTGGTGCTTAGTGCGGCGAATTTGTTTGTAAGGTCGCTTGTTTTACAGCTTATGGTATATGCTGTGCTGGTGCTGGCAGTGGTGAGGGCGATGTCGAGAAACTGCCAGAAGCGATACGAGGAGAAGATGAAGTTTGAGAGGGCTTTCGGGGGAATTGGCAGGAAATTTTCATTCTGGAAGAGAAAGTTTGCTGACAGAAAGACTCATGTTTATATAAAGTGCGGTGTATGCAAAAAGACGTTAAGGCTTCCAAAGGTAAAGGGTGAACATACTGTGAAATGCCCTAACTGTGCAAATAAGTTCAAGGTGAAGATCTGACCTGTTGCGGAATTTGCGGAAATGTGCTATACTATATAATATAGTATGATACTGTAGGGGTGCAAAGACAATGGGAATGGGCTGTCTAGGACGCTAGCCCCTACGGAAGTGTGTCAGGTACGATTTTTTTGCGAAAAGGGAGCGGCAGGAATGCAGAAAGTAAATTATCAGAAAATGCTGGAGGGCATTATAAAAAAACACGGGGAAAAGGGTGAAGTGCCGACTTTGCTTTTGCATAGCTGTTGTGCGCCATGTTCGTCTTATGTGCTTGAATATCTGTCGCAGTATTTTAATATAACTGTGTTTTACTACAACCCGAACATTTATCCCCGTGAGGAGTACGATAAGCGTGTGGCGGAACTTCAAAGGCTCATTGCACAAATGCCTATGAAAAATCCTGTTACGTTCGTGGAGCGTGGATATGATGAGGGTGAGTTTTTTCAGGCTGTTAAGGGCTTTGAGGATATACCTGAGGGCGGGGAGAGATGCTTTCGATGTTACAGGCTCAGGCTTGAACGGACGGCTCAGCTTGCCAAGGAGCTTGGTATGGATTATTTCACCACGACGCTGTCTATTTCACCATACAAGAATGCTCCGAAGCTCAACGAGATATCGGAGGAGCTTGGGGAGATATATGATGTAAAGGCACTTCCTGCGGATTTCAAGAAGCGTGAGGGCTACAAGCGTTCCGTTCAGCTTTCAGCGGAATACAGGCTTTACAGGCAGGATTACTGCGGCTGTATCTTCTCAAAAAGAGAGCGTGAAAGGCTGAATACGATTACAACAAAATCTGAATAAATATAAAAATATTAAAATTACATAGAATGCTTGTACATATTACGATAACATATTTGGCTATATATAGCAAAAACAATATGCAGATTTGTGAAAAATGGCTAAAGATATGTGGTTAATTTGTGAAAAACGTTTATTGAAATACTTGTAAATGTGTGTTACAATATAGGCAAGATGTATGTTGAGGAGATATCGCTCAATATGTATCTAAAAATTATTAACAAAGATGGAGGAAAAACAAATGAAAATCTCTAAGATTCTCGCTGGTATGTCAGCTGCTGCTCTTGCTGCATCAATGATGTCACTCGCAGCATTTGCTGATGAAACAGCTACTGTTAAGGCAGACCTCACTGGAGGTACTGTTTCTCTCATTGATGAGAAGGACGATGACGGTGTTGTTACAAAGACAGGTGTTCTTACAGGAACAAACGTTAAGCTTGCAGATGTTTGCGGTATTGATGTTAATGTAACAGTTGGTGCAGACTCAGCTGCAAAGATCGAGGCTGGAGACTGGATAGGCGGTGGACTTGGTTACAACTCTGAGTCAACTGGTTGGGCTTCAAAAGAGTGGTCATTCCAGGAGGGTGCTAAGGACGTAACAGGCGTTAAGGCTGCTGACGGTTCTTATGATTTTGTTCTGAAGGGAACAGATCCTGTATTTGCTGATACAGATACATATGCTCAGGTATGGCTCCAGAACTGGTCTACAAAGGACTTCACATTCAATGCGTTCACACTTCTTGACAAGGACGGCAATCCTATCCTTGTTGTAGAGTCTGACAAGGCACAGGGCGGAAACACTGTTGACCTTAGCGAATACAAGAAGCAGACTGAGGTTACACTTAACGGTGAGGGTAAGTCTACATCTGACGGTAATAAGGTAAGAATCAACATTAAGCACCCATGGTGTGACGATGCACACAAGGCTGATTTCAACCTTGTTGATGATTGGAGCGTATTTGCAGGTGCTGACGCTATTGCTGTTACAGTTGATATCTCAAATGTAACTGACGCTTTCACAGCTTATCCATGCTTCACAAATGGTATTGAGAACGGTATTGGTTATTGGGAAGCTTCTGATAACAACCCTGCTGTTACAGTAAACGCTGACGGCACATACACATTTATCGTTAAGTTCCCTGCAGCTCTTGAAATGGACGCAAAGAATATGTTCTTTGACATTGCTACAGACCTCGCTGGTACAGACGGCGAAGATCCTGCTGTTAAGATGGCTGTTAAGAAGGTTGTAGTTCTCAACAAGAGTGATGCTGAGCCAGCAGATTCTTCTGAGTCAACAGCTGATTCAACAGATTCTGACGAGTCAAAGGGTGTTCTCGTAGATTCTTCAGACTCTAAGACTAACTCTGCTGCTACATCTTCTAAGGCTGCTAACAACGCATCTAACACAAACCCAAGCACAGGCGCTGCTGCTCTTGCTGCTGTAGGTGTTGCACTTGCTGGTGCTGCTGTAGTTGCTACTAAGAAGAGAAAGTAATCTGTAATTCAGATAATTCTTACTTAGAATAATTAAAGACCTGTCTTTCGGGACGGGTCTTTTTTTGTTGCTTTTTTATCGAGGTAGTGGTATAATTGATTTATAAACTGCGGAGGTGTTTTTTTATGCGTATAGTTTTTGATGATATTAAAGAGAGCCTTGCACCGAATTTCAAGGGCGGCGAGAAAAGCTTTGCAAGCAGGGCTTATTCTGACGGAAAGAACAAGATGATGAAAGGCAGGCTCGTGCCGGGGGCTTCTATCGGTCTGCACAGACATGAGGGCAACTGCGAGATGATATATGTTCTTGAGGGCAGTGGCAAAATGCTTTATGACAGCGGTGAGGAAAGACTGTCGGCAGGAGATTTCCATTACTGCCCCGAGGGTCATGAGCATAGCTTTATCAATGACGGCGACAGCGACCTTGTGTTTATTGCAGTTGTGCCAGCTCAGTAGATTTTTGCAGCTTTGTATCTGTGAAATAGTGGGTCAAAATGGCTTTGTAGTCTGAGCCTTTTTCTGCCATGGCGTTTGCGCCGTACTGGCTCATTCCTACGAGGTGTCCGAAGCCGTGAGAGGTGAAAGTGAATTTTGTATTGGCAAAGGTGAACTCGAAACATGGCGAGGAGATATCAAGGATATCGCAGAATGTGTTGGGCTGTATATCATAGCCACAGACGGTCAGGTTCGTTACATAGCCTATGCCGTCTGTTTTTGTTTTGAGCCAACTATCAGCATTGGCGAGGGGAGTGAAATTAATATCGGGGAAGCGGTCAAGAAGCTTGTCTTGAAATTCCTTGGCGGTGAGCGTCTGGGTACATTCTGTGGTGACAAGGCCTTTGTCAGCGGAGCTGTCTACTGACAGTAGATATGGGATATCCTCTCCCCATGCGTTTTTTGCGGATTGGGTATGACCGTTTGAAGCAGCGTGAAAGGCGACGATTATCGGTTCGCCTTCATAGGTGAGGATATCGTCCTTGACGGCGTTGACGGCAGATCTAACCTTTTTGTAGGCTTTTTCATAGTCGTTGCCGTAATATTCTTTGGCGGCTTTCAGGGTGAAAAAGCTTTGGTAGAGGGTGCTGTCATCGCTGATGAGTGCGCCTTTTAAGGCGGGAGTAGGCGACTGGGCTTCGGAGAGCTGTCGGCGGCATATGTAGGTATGGGCGAGGACGGCTTGCGCTTTCAGGGCTTCTTCGTCAAAGTCCGCAGGCATTTGTGCAAGCACTGAGCCTATCATATATTCTTCAAGGGTGAAGTCTTCGGTCTTGCCGCTTTCGGTGAAATATACGGCTATTTTTTCTTTTTCTGAAAATGCAGGTTTCGATTCGGACTCGTTTGGGCGAAGAAATACTATGGTCGGTATTATTGTAAGGATAACAGCAAATACTGCCATTATTTGTATCAGGTCTTTCATATGGTTTGTCCTTTCTTTTTTGAGTACTATATTATATTCATGCAGTGGAGCAAATATTCATACAGGGCAAATTTTTGTACTGCAAATTTTTAAATGGCGGAGATATGCGGTTTTGATTTGACAGGTTATCTTAATACTTGACAAAAATCTGAAAAAGGTGTATAATATAACTTATATTTATAATCTACTTGAAAGCGAGATGATCTATTCAATGATAAATAATGCAGCAAGGTCGCTTTTATGCGAACAGTTTATAGCAAACAATACTATCGACCCTAAGCTTTATGACAGATATGTGGTAAAGAGAGGCTTGAGAAACTCTGACGGTACAGGTGTTATGGCTGGTCTTACTAATATCTGTAACGTACACGGATATGTGGTAAACGAGGGTGAGAAATCTCCTATTCAAGGTCAGCTTATCTTCCGTGGATACAACATCAATGATCTGGTGTCCAACGCTCAGAAGGAAAACCGTTTTGGTTATGAGGAGATAGTGTATCTGCTTCTTATGGGCGATCTGCCTAACAGGGAGGAGCTTACTGCGTTCAAGGGAATGATGGCTGAAAACAGACCTCTCCCTGACAACTTCTTTGAGGACATGATACTTAAAGCTCCGTCAAAAAACATCATGAATGAGATGGCGAGAGCAATTCTGGCTCTTTACTCTTATGACGATAACCCTGAGAATCGCTCGCCTGAGTATGAAATGGCTACGGCTATCTCTATAATCTCTAAATTGCCTAACATCATGGTTTCGGCTTATCAGGTAAAGAAACGCTGTTATGACGGTGAAAGCTTGTTCATGCACCCTCTGATACCTACACATTCTACTGCGGAGATGATACTGTCGGCACTGCGTCCGGACAGACAGTTCACTGAGGAAGAGGCTAAGATACTTGATCTGTTACTTATGCTCCACGCTGAGCATGGCGGAGGAAATAACTCAACTTTTGCCTGCCGTGTGCTTACATCTTCCGGAACGGATCCTTATTCTGCATACTCTGCGGCTATCGGTTCACTGAAAGGTCCACGTCACGGTGGCGCTAACCTTAAGGTGGCGGCAATGCACCAGTGCATAAAGGACAACGTTCAGAACTGGGAGGACGAGGGCGAGATCGCTGATTTCCTTACAAAGATACTCAACAAGGAAGCTTTTGACCACACAGGTCTTGTCTATGGCATGGGTCACGCTGTTTACACATTGTCTGACCCTAGAGCTGTCATACTCAGAGAGAATGCCAAGAAAATGGCTGAGAACACTGAGTTTGAGAGAGAATACAAGCTTCTTGAAGCGGTGGAAAGACTTACTCCTGAGCTGTTCAAGAAGATCAAGGGCAGTGACAAGGCGATGTGCGCTAACGTTGATATGTACTCGGGCTTTGTTTACAGCATGCTGGGTATTCCTGAGGATCTTTACACACCTATGTTCGCTGTTTCAAGAATGGCAGGCTGGTGCGCACACAGATTTGAAGAGCTTGTAACAGGAAAGAGGATAATCCGTCCTGCATACAAGGCTATCTCAGGTGAGAAGAAGTATATCCCATTGGACGAAAGATAAGCAAAATAATTTTTACCTGTTCCTAATGGGCGGAAAAAGGCTTGAAATATTTTTGTGTATATGATATAATAGAATCGGGTATATGCCCGGTTCTATTTTTTGTTTGGTGTATCAGGAGGGATCGCTTGAAAAATCTTAAATTGGCTGCTGTTTGTCTTTCTTGTCTTACTATGACAGGCTGTTCGGCACTGAATTTTTCTGTTGAGGGACTTATAAACGCCCCGAAGCTTACCTCTGAGCAAAGCGAGATACATCAGGCGCTTATCGAGAGCGTGGGCAGTAATATAACTCTGAAATATCCTAAAAACGGTGAATACCGCTCGGCTTATGTTATCGTAAATATCGACGATGAGCCTACGGACGAGGCTATGGTCTTCTATGAGTACACTTCAAACGGATCTGAGGAGGACGGCTTGAGGGTGAACATTCTCGACAAGGACGAGGACGGCAAGTGGTATTCTGTGAAAGAGCTTGCGGGCGCAGGTACGGACATAGATCAGGTCATTATCTCGCCTATGGGAAGCAATAACCAGACGGACGTTTTTGTAGGATATCAAAATCTTACTAATGATGAAAAGACTATGGAGATATACAGCTATACCGACGGAGATTTCAAGCGTGTGGCACTTGATACTTATTCGGTGCTGGAGCCTTTGGATATAAACAATGATGGTTATATAGAGCTTATCACCATTCAGAGAAGCACCAATAATGATACAGGTGCGGTGACGGCAAAGGCTTCTATGCTCAACATGAAAAACAATGAGATAACCCGTGGCGAGAACGTTGATATGTGCGATAATGTGACTTCTTATGTGTCATCAAAGACGGGAATGCTTGACAGCGGCAGGCGTGCTATTTTTATTGACGGACTGACTGCTGACGGAAAATTGCAGACGGAGATAATATACTACAGATATTCGGGACTTCAAAATCCTATGCAGCTTAGAAGCGAAAAGCTGCTGCCTTTATGCACAAGACCAGCGGGCTACTACAGTGAGGACATGGACGGCGACGGTGATGTGGAGATACCGTCAACTTCGCCTATGGTGGGTTATGAAAACGCTGTGGCAGACGAAATGCTCTATATGACTACATGGAGCGTTTACGAGGATTTTTATGATCTGAAAACAAAATACACAGGCTATTATGCCATATCTGACGGATATTTTGTAACATTCCCAAAACGCTGGAACAGTTCTGTTACTGTGAAAAAGGACAGCGACACAAACGAGCTTGTTTTCTATAAATACACGGGAGATATAAACGAAAGCAACGAGGAGATAATGCGTATCGCTGTGTCTTCAAAGAATGATTCGGAGGATTATATCTCTGACGGATATGAGCTTATCGACAGCAAGGGTCAGCTTGACTATTTTGTGAAGCTTCCTCTTGACAGGCGTGAAAAGCTCATACCGACTATTGACGAAATTCAGAATAATTTTTACATAATAAACTGATCTTGGAGAGGAGTAAATGTAATGAAAAGAGTTTTGGTTTGCGAGGACGAAGATTCAATCAGAGAATTTGTGGTCATAAACCTTGTAAGAAGCGGTTACGAGGTAGTTGACGTAAACTGCGGTGAGGACGCTCTCAAAGCCTATGACGAAAAGGACGGCGGTTTTGACGTTGCTCTGCTTGATATTATGATGCCCGGCATCGACGGAATGCAGGTGTGCAAGAAGATAAGAGAGAAAAGCAACACTATCGGCATTATCATGCTTTCGGCAAAATCACAGGAAATGGATAAGATATCATGCCTTATGAGCGGTGCTGACGATTATATCACAAAGCCGTTCTCTATTTCTGAGCTTATTGCAAGAGTTGACGCTGTTTGCAGGCGTGTAAACCGCTCAGGCTCTAAGCCTGAGGAGGCTTCACAGATAGTTTCAGGTCCATTTACGCTTAATCTTAAGAGCAGAACTGTTTTCAAGAACGGTGAGCAGATAGACCTTACACAGGTGGAGTATCAGATAATGGAGTATTTCTTCAAAAATCAGAATACTGCACTTGACCGTTCAAGTATACTCAATCACATATGGGGCGAGAGCTATTACGGTGACGATAAGATAGTGGACGTGAATATCAGAAGAATAAGAATGAAGATAGAGGACGAGCCTTCTAATCCTAAGTATATCCTTACTATATGGGGCTTTGGCTACAAGTGGGCAGGCGGCTCTAACTGAGCTGTGAAAACATGATGAACGGAGTTTTTATCAGTTGAGCGGAAAAAAAAGAAAAAGCGGCAGACTCAGTATCACACAGCACTGGCTGAGGAACAATCTCGGGGTGGTCGTGGGAATACTTGTGGTGCTTGAAATACTGCTTATCGTGGTGGTGAGGAATTATTACTACAGCTCCACAAGGCAGTATCTTACATCTAAAATGAAGATAGTCACCACGGCGGTAGTGAACGCTTCAGGTGACGAGCAGACTAACTATAATTCTCAGATACGCTCTCTTGTGGAAAGCTATGACGAGAAAGACAAGATAGAGCTTCTGGCTATCAAGACCGACGGTGAGGTCGATGTTACATCATCAGGCTTCTCTCCCTCGGAGAATGACAACATGACCGATTATGAGGACGCAAAGAAGTCCGACACTGGAATAGGCACACAGATATATGAGCTGTCAACAGGGGAAAAGGTCATGGCGATAACGTCGGTCATATCTCCGAAGGGAAGCGAATATGAGGCACTGAGAATGTTGTCTTCCATGAAAAATATCGACCATCAGATCTTTATTATGTCTATGATAATCACGGCTATCGTTGTGGCTGTCATAATGCTCATGTTTTTCTCGGGAATGTTTTTTATCAAATCTATTGTTTTGCCTATAAGAAGCATAAACAGCATAACAAGGCGGTATGCTACGGGAGATTTCAGCGAACGTCTTGAAAAGAAACGAAATGACGAGCTTGGCGAGCTTTGCGACTCTATCAACTACATGGCGCAGGAGCTTTCTAATACAGAACAGATGAAGAACGAGTTCATATCTTCTGTATCTCATGAGCTGAGAACTCCGCTTACCGCTATAAGGGGCTGGACGGAAACTGTTACCAGTATGTATGAGGACAAGGAAACCTTCAAGAAGGGTATGAGGGTCATCACAAGTGAGACGGAGAGGCTTTCGCAAATGGTTGAGGAGCTTCTTGACTTTTCGAGGATACAGGACAACAGACTCACGCTTATTATGGATACTATAGATATTCTTGCGGAGCTTGGGGAAACTGTGCTTATCTATCAGGAGAGGGCCAAGGCGCTTGGTATAACACTCAATTACTACGAGCCGAAAATGCTGCCGTTTGTTTACGGCGACAAGAACAGGCTTCGTCAGGTATTCATAAATATTGTGGACAATGCTATCAAATACTCCAACAAGGGCGACACTGTATCGGTGGAGGCTTATGAGGAGGACAATGAGGTATGTATTTCCATTTCCGACACGGGTATGGGAATATCAAAGGAAGACCTGCCAAAGGTCAAGACGAAATTCTTTAAGGCGAACCACACAAGACGTGGTTCGGGAATAGGTCTTGCGGTGGCAGACGAGATCATTCAGCGGCATGGCGGTACGCTGGAGATAAACAGTGAGCAGGGAGTAGGTACAACAGTGATGATAACGCTCCCTTGTATCGAGCAGAAGAAAAAGCCTGACAATCAGGCAACTGTAGACGTGGAGCTTATTTCTTCTGAGCCTATCGAAAACAACGACAACGTGCAGTAGACGCACACACCGCCTTGAAAGGAAAGAAAATGAGCAGTAAAGCACAAAGCAAGGAAAAATTCAAGTCAAAGATCGGTGGACAGGCTGTTATCGAGGGCGTTATGATGCGTGGCATCCACAAGGCGGCTATGGCTTGCCGCCTGCCTGACGGCACCATAGACCTGGAGGAGTGGGCGATAAAAGGCGGAAAAGATACGCCTTGGTACAGGAAAACGCCTTTTGTGAGGGGCATTTTCAGCTTCCTTACTTCTCTTATAGACGGCTACAAGTGCCTTACAAGGTCGGCTGAGAAGCAGATGACGGAGGACGATGAGGAGGAGCAGACCAAGTTTGAACAGTGGCTGGACGATAAGCTTGGGGACAAGCTCGGTCCTATCATCACGGCGATATCTATGGTGCTGGGTGTGGGTCTGGCGATATTGCTGTTTATGTATCTGCCGTCGGTGGTGTCTAAATTCATAAGCAAGTTTGTTCATCTGTCGGCATTTGGCAAAAACCTTATTGAGGGTATTTTGAAGATAGCTATTTTCATAGGCTACACGGCTTTGACTGCTCTTACTAAGGATATAAGGCGGACGTATGAATATCACGGTGCTGAGCACAAGACTATCGCTTGCTATGAGCATGAAGAAGAGCTGACGGTTGAGAATGTGAAGAAATACACACGTTTTCACCCTCGCTGCGGAACGAGCTTTATTTTCCTTGTGCTGTTCATAAGCATTTTTGTAAACACAATATTCAGAGTATCATGGGCAAGCATTTTGCTGAGAGTTGTTATAAAGATAGCGCTTCTGCCTATTGTTACGGGTATTGCTTACGAGCTTATAAGGCTTGCGGGAAAATATGACAATATTTTCACTAAGATAATCTCTGCACCGGGTCTGTGGATACAGAGGATAACTACAAGCGAGCCTGATGAAAGTCAGATAGAATGTGCGATCGCAGCACTGAAAGCTTGTATACCTGAAAATAAGGAAGATGACAAATGGTAAGGAAAGAACTGTTTGATAAATGTGTGGGACTGCTTGAGGAGAGCGGTCTTGGTGAGAACGCTGCTTGCGAGGTCACATGGGTGTTTGAAGATGTGGCTGAGGGGGAGAATATCACTCCTGAGCAGGAAAAGCGTATAAGCGACATTGTCACACGTCGCTGTGAAGGCTATCCTTTGCAGTATCTCTTTGGACAGTGGGAGTTTTATGGTCTGCCTTTCAAGGTGGGCGAGGGCGTGCTGATACCACGTCAGGACACGGAAACTATTGTTGACACGGCTTTGAAGATGTTTGCAGGCAAGAAGGATATCACTGTTATAGACCTTTGTTCAGGCTCGGGGTGCATTGGTATCGCCCTTGAAAGGAAGCTTGACTGCGGTCGGGCAGTGTGTGTGGAGAAGTCTGAAAAGGCGGCAGAGTATCTCCGTGAGAATATAAGTCTGAACGGCTCGGGGGCTGAGATAGTCATGGGCGACGTTACAGACGAAAAGCTTGTGGAGGATATGCCTGAGGCTGACCTTATAGTGTGCAATCCCCCTTATCTCACAACAGAGGACATGGACGCTTTACAGCGTGAGGTCACTTTTGAGCCTGCGGAAGCTCTTTTCGGCGGTGAGGACGGCTTGGACTTCTATCGTGAGATAGTTCGCAAGTGGAAGAAAAAGCTTAAAAGCGGCGGCGTTATGCTCTTTGAGATCGGTATCGGTCAGGAGGACGAAGTAATGCGGCTGATGATACAGCACGGCTTTAAGAACGTGAGATGCAGGAAAGACTTGTGCGGTGTTTACCGCTGTGTTTCGGGCATTTATGAAAAATAGTACGAAAATTTGTACAGATAGATAAATTGCGGTTACTGTACAGACAAACGGACAGTTAGTGTGATATGATATAGATACGGATAAAACACCGATAAGATAGGGAGGTCATATAAAATGGCGATAGACAAGAAGAAAAAAGAAGCCGTTAAGACGGTAGTAAAAATAACTGACGCAGAGGAAAAGAAAAAGGCTCTTGACACAGCGATAGCATATATTGAAAAGCAGTTCGGCAAGGGTGCGATCATGAAGCTTGGCGAGGCTAAGGCTATGGATATCGAGGCTATACCGACAGGCTCAATGACCCTTGATATGGCGCTTGGTATTGGAGGAGTGCCGAGAGGAAGAATTATCGAGATATACGGACCTGAGTCATCAGGTAAAACGACTGTTGCACTTCACGTTATCGCAGAAACGCAGAAAATGGGAGGCGAGGTAGCTTTTATCGACGTTGAGCATGCTCTTGACCCTGTTTATGCAGGTCAGCTTGGCGTTGATATCGACAATATGCTTGTTTCACAGCCTGACAGCGGTGAGCAGGCTTTGGAGATAGCCGAGGCTCTGGCTCGTTCCGGTGCTATCGACTGTATCGTTATCGACTCGGTTGCGGCAATGGTAACAAAATCTGAGATAGACGGCGAAATGGGCGACACTCACGTTGGTCAGCTTGCAAGACTTATGTCTCAGGCTATGAGAAAGCTCACATCTGTTATTGCAAAGTCAAATACAACGGCTATATTTATCAATCAGGTCCGTGAGAAGATAGGTGTTATGTACGGAAACCCTGAAACTACTCCAGGTGGACGTGCTTTGAAGTTCTACGCTTCTGTAAGAATAGAGGTCAGACGTGGAGAGCAGATAAAGAACGGCTCTGAGGTCATCGGTAACAGAACAAAGTGCAAGGTGGTAAAGAACAAGGTAGCACCGCCGTTCAAGGAGTGCGAGTTCGATATCATGTACGGCAAGGGTATCTCCCGTGTGGGCGAGGTGCTTGACATGGCTGTAGACCTTGATATCGTTAAGAAGGGCGGAGCTTGGTTCAGCTACAATGATATGAAGCTTGGTCAGGGACGTGACAACGCTAAGGAGTTCCTGCTGAACAATCCTGATATCATGGACGAGATAGAAGCCAAGATAAAGGAACATCAGGCGGAGCTTGTGCTTGCTGCACAGAAAGATAAAAAGGCCAAGAAGCTTGAAGAAAAGGCTAACGCAGGTGCGGCGGCTCAGAGTGCAAATGAGGATATGGCTGCTGACAAGCCTGAGAAGAAGATACGCAAGGCGGCAAGCGACAAGTCTGTTGTGGCAAAGCCTGAGGAGGACTTCGAGGAGTTCGCTCCTGTTGACATAAGCGAGCTTGGTGACTGATAAATGCTTAAAATAACGGGCGTTTCAAAATACAAGGGCAGCACATATATGATAGAGTTCGAGAAAGGCGAAACGGCTTTTCTTAACTACGAGATAGTGTCTGCCTATGGTCTGAGAGCAGGACTTGATATGCCTGAGTCTGCTTGGGAGAAGATAGTTTTTGACAACGAGTTCAGAAAGGCTAAGGAAAGGGCTTTGTATCTCCTTGATTACAGGGACTATTCCTATGTGGAGCTTTACAAGAAGCTTGAAAAGAATTACAGCGAGGAGATATGCGACGCTGTAATGGATAAGATGCTGGAGCTTGGGACGGTCAATGACAGGCGGTATGCTCAGGGGCTTGCGAGGACTTATGTGGAAGTGCGTAAATACGGATATTACCGTGCTTATCAGCAGATGAGACAGAAAGGGCTCACGAAGCCTATAATAGAGGAGGCTCTGGAGGAATACAGCGAGGGTACATACGAGCGGCTGTATGAGCTTGTGGAGCGAAAGTATCTCAGATATCTTGACGGAGAAAAGGGTGACATAAAGGTAAAAAACGCCCTTGTGCGTTTGGGGTATTCATACGACATAGTAAAAGAGGTGCTTGCTGACATAAAACAGGAGTACGGCGACGAATAAAGGAGCAAAGAATGAAAAAGATCATTTTTGCGGTGGCTATACTGAGTGCGGCGGTCATGACAGGCTGTTCGCTGAGCTTTGACGGTACAGACAGCTCTCAGCCTGCGGAAAATGTTCAGGGCAGTGAGAACGCTGTGACAACGCAGGGAACTGATACGGAAAGCGAAGAAGCCGCTGACCCGCTTGAAGAGGCAAAGGACGTTGCGGCAATGTATCTTAAAGCCGCAAACGCTGAGTTTGACCAATCAATGGTAAAGCTTATGACAGACGATTATGCCGCTGATTATGAATATATGAAAAAGAACATGGGCGGCGACAATGAATACGGTGAGGACGAGCAGATAAGCGGAGTAAGATATAGCTTTGACAAGGATAAGTGTGGCTTTATCGACAAGGTGAACATCTCGGAGGAGTATTCAAAGGCGGCGGAGCTTTATGTGACCATAGCTTATGACAGCTCTGAGGGAGAGGTCACGTCATCGCAGTATATTCTTATGGTGCTTGACAAGGACAATGATTGGAAAGTTTGCTTTGCAGGCTCTAAGGCGCAGGCTTACGCAGACGGAATTATAACTGACGAAAACTCGGAAAAGGCAGAGGCTAACGCTCAGGCGGTATATGAGGCGGCAGAAAAGGCAGTCACGGAGCTTTCAAAAGACAAGAGCTACAAGTTTGAGTACATGAACTACATTTCCACAGAGACGGATAAGTTCATAGAAAAGATAAAGGAACAGCTTCCTGATGAGCTTAAGGATACATATTTCACTGTTTTTATTGATGAAGGAAAGCTTGATTATGTTGTTTGGTCGCAGGAAGCAGGGGCTGAGATAACTGTTACTTACCCTGAGAAGAAAAACTGACGGCGCAAAAGTGCTTGACAAAATATATGGCGTGGTGTATGATATAGGTAACCACGAGATTGATTGTGTTCACAGTGACATACAAAAGAAATCCTCGAAAGTTGCAGCTTTCGGGGATTTCTTTTGGGATCATGCCGGACTTACTTTCTGTATGCTTTTGGCTTTGTGGAAATTTTATAAATATTTTGATTTTTGTCATACAATAGTGACTAAAAGGGCTTGACAAAACTGTGTAAAAGTGAGATAATAAGATAGATTATTGTGATACTTTATGCCGTCCGTTGGCGGTGTAGGATTGGAGATTTTTTCATGGCAACTAGAGTGGGAATGGTTTCTCTCGGATGTCCTAAAAATCAGGTGGACGCTGAGCATATGCTCTATGATCTGCGCAAAGAGGGTTTTCAGATAGTTTCTGACGCAGCCCTTTCTGATGTGGTCATTATAAATACCTGTGGATTTATCGAGTCGGCTAAACAGGAGGCTATTGATACTATACTTGAGTTCTGTACTCTCAAGCAGGAGGGCAGGATAAAGGCGGTAATAGCTACGGGCTGTCTTGCTGAAAGATACCGTGACGAAATGAAAAAGGAGATCCCTGAGCTTGACGCTGTTGTGGGAATAGGCTCTAACGGAAAAATTTGCGATATTATAAGAGAGATACTGCTGGATAAGCAGGCGGTCTGTTCTTATGGCGCAAAAACTGAGCTTTCAATGGAGGGCGGAAGAATTATTTCTACTGAGCCTTTCTATGCGTATATAAAGATAGCCGAGGGTTGCAGCAACAACTGCACTTACTGCGCTATCCCGTCTATAAGAGGAAAATACAGAAGCAGACGCATGGAGGATATTGTCAAGGAAGCCAGATGGCTGGCTGAGAACGGCGTTACGGAGCTTGTAGTTGTGGCGCAGGATACAACACGCTATGGCGAGGATATATACGGCAAGTCTATGCTCCCTGAATTGCTCACTGCACTTTGTGAGATAGACGGCTTCAAGTGGATAAGAACGCTTTATTGCTATCCTGAGAGGATAACGGACGAATTGCTGGACGTTATCGCTAAAGAGGACAAGCTTGTAAAGTATCTTGATATGCCTATACAGCACTGCAACAAGACCATACTTAAAAGAATGAACCGCCATGGGGACAGAGAGACTCTTACGGCGCTTATAAAGAAGATAAGAGAAAAGATACCGAACGTTACGCTGAGGACAACTCTTATCACAGGCTTCCCGGGGGAAACTGAGGAACAGTTCGAGGAGCTTTGCGAGTTTGTAAAGGAAATTCGCTTTGAAAGGCTCGGCTGTTTCGCTTACTCGCCTGAGGAGGGTACGCCTGCGGAGAAGTTTGAAGATCAGGTGCCTTTAAAGGACAGAGAGCGCAGAGCGGAGATAATAATGGAAGAACAGATGATTATTTCCGACAGTCTTAACGAAGCTGCACTTGACAGCGAGGTGGAGGTGGTGTGTGAAGGCTTTGACAGATATGCCGAATGCTACTACGGCAGAAGTCAGGCGGACGCACCTGAGATAGACGGAAAAATATTCTTCCTGAGCGAGGATAAAGTTAGGGTCGGCGAGTATGTCAAGGTAAAAATTGACGATACTATGGATTATGACCTTATCGGCTCAAAAATGTAGATGAAAGGAACTTGATATGAACCTGCCAAATAAACTTACAGTGCTTAGAGTAATATTGATACCATTTTTTCTGCTGTTCGTGCTGCTTTTCAAGATACCGCACCACATGGTGTTTGCGCTTATCGTGTTCGCAGCGGCTTCAATTACAGACTGGTTTGACGGCAAGATAGCAAGAAAGCACAATCTTGTTACAACATTCGGAAAGTTTCTTGACCCTCTTGCAGACAAGCTTCTTGTTATGACGGCGCTTATCTGCTTCACATTTGAACGTTGGATAGACCCTGTTGCAGTGGTACTGATACTTGCAAGAGAGTTTATGGTAACGGGTCTTAGACTTGTTGTGGCAAGCGAGGGTGTTGTGGTCGCTGCAGGAATATGGGGTAAACTCAAAACTGCTTTCACTATGGTTGCTCTTATCGCTATAATGGTTTTGCAGATCGTTAATCCTGCGGAAAAAGGAAGCCCTGATTTCACTTGGGGAACACCGATATTCCTTGTAAACGAGATACTCATTTGGATAGCTGTTGTGCTGACAGTCATTTCTGGCGCAGTTTATCTCAAGGGATACTGGAAGTATATAGATTCGGGCAAATAAAGTGGCCTGCCGACGTGTTGCGGCATATGATAACTTAATATATAAATGCGTATCAGCAAGAGTAGCTGTGAGGTAATTTTCAGAGAGGAGCCGTTTGGTGCAAGGCTTCAAGGACTTTCAGTGAAGTGCGGCTGACAGCAGGGAGCGAACAACGGCAAAAGCTTAGTATTCCTCTCCGTAGGGTCTGCGTTAAAGATATTGAGCTGTACAAAATTTTGTATAGAAAATCGGAGTGGGACCGTAGATCATAATCTGCCTCCGGAGTGGTGAAACGCCATTCCGGAGGTTTTTTCTTAGAAAGGGAGAGATAGATATGACGATTTTGGAAAACATAAAGCATGATATTCAGACTATAAAGGACAGAGATCCTGCGGCGACGAGCACGCTGGAGATACTCACATATTCGGGGCTTCACGCTGTGGCTTTTTACAGGGTGTCGCACTGGTTCTATGTTCACAAGCACAAGGTCATCGCAAGATGTATTTCGCAGTTTGCAAGAATGTTGACAGGTATCGAGATACACCCAGGTGCTAAGATAGGCAAGGGTCTGCTTATCGACCACGGCTCGGGTGTTGTTATAGGCGAGACCGCTGAGATAGGCGATTACTGCCTGCTGTATCAGGGCTGTACCCTTGGTGGAACAGGTAAAGACCACGGTAAAAGACACCCGACCCTTGGAAACAATGTTATGGTAGGGTGCGGTGCAAAGGTGCTTGGACCATTCACTGTGGGGGACAATGCAAAGATAGCCGCAAATGCGGTAGTTCTTGAGCCTGTGCCTGCAAACTCAACGGCTGTGGGCGTGCCTGCAAGGATAGTTAAGCAGAACGGCAAGCGCACCTGCGACCTCGATCAGGTGCATATCCCTGATCCTGTGGCTCAGGAGCTTTGCCAGACAAGAATACAGATAGCTAAGCTGGAAAAGAGAGTGGCTGAGCTTGAAAAGATCGGAAAGAAAGAGCAGTAAAATATAAGGAAAGAGGTAAAGATAAATGAACATTTATAACACGCTTACTCACAAGATCGAAAAATTTGTACCAAACGAGCCGGGCAAGGTGTCAATGTATACCTGCGGTCCTACAGTTTATCACTATGCCCATATCGGCAATCTGAGAAGCTATATAATGGAGGACGTTTTGGAAAAGTATCTCCGCTATGACGGTTATGACGTAAAGAGAGTAATGAACATCACTGACGTTGGTCATCTTACTTCTGACGGCGATACAGGCGATGATAAAATGCTCAAGGGCGCAAAGCGTGAGCATAAGACTGTTATGGAGATCGCAAAATTCTACACTGACGCTTTCTTTGAGGACTGCAAGAAGCTAAATATCAAAAGACCTGACGTTGTTGAGCCTGCAACGGGCTGTATTGGTGATTTTATCAAGGTGATATCTGCTCTTATGGACAAGGGCTATGCTTATGAGGCAGGTGGAAACATTTATTTTGATACTTCAAAGCTGAAGGAGTATTATGTTTTCCACAACTTTAATGAGGAAGATCTTGAGGTCGGCGTTCGTGAGGGCGTTGAGGAGGACACAAACAAGCGCAACAAGGCTGACTTTGTACTGTGGTTCACAAAGTCTAAGTTCGATGATCAGGAGCTTAAATGGGATTCCCCTTGGGGCGTGGGCTACCCTGGCTGGCATATCGAGTGTTCATGTATCTCCATGAAGCACCTTGGCGAAAGACTTGATATTCACTGCGGCGGTATCGACAACGCTTTCCCACACCACACAAACGAGATAGCACAGTCTGAGGCTTATCTTGGTCACAAATGGTGCAACTACTGGTTCCATATCCTGCACCTTAACACAAACAGCGGAAAGATGTCAAAGTCTAAGGGAGAGTTCCTTACTGTTTCACTGCTGGAGTCAAAGGGCTATGACCCACTGGTATACAGATTTTTCTGCTTGCAGTCACACTACAGAAAGTCACTTGTTTTCACATACGAAAACCTTGACAATGCAAAGACAGCATACAACAAGCTCACTGCAAGGATAGCACAGCTTATGGCTGACAAGAAGCCTGACGAGGTGGTGGAGCTTGAGGATTTTGAGAAGTTCAAGGGTAGCTTCAAGGCGGCACTTGATGACGATATAAACACTTCAAATGCTATCACTGTTCTGTATGACGTTCTTAAAGCTGACACTAACAATGAAACAAAGCTTGCCCTTATCGAGGATTTTGACAAGGTGCTTTCACTTGGTCTGATAGAAGCTGCAAAGAAGCTCAGTGCTGACGGTGAAGAGGATATCCCTGAGGAAGTCAAGGTGCTTGTTGAGGAGCGTAAGGCTGCAAGAAAGGCAAAGGACTTTGCTAAGGCTGACGAGCTGAGAGATAAGATAGGCGAGCTTGGCTATATCGTTGAGGAAACAAGACAGGGCACAAAGATAAAGAAAAAGTAAAGGAGCGTTAAATGAGCAAAAATAAACAGGATCTGGGTCCATACCGCAGAAAACAGTTTCAGACGTATTTTCAGTTTTCACTTATAGCAATATGCTTTGTTATAATCTTTGTTCTCTTTTATGCCTGCACTGGCAGCAGCAAGAACGATATAGACTATACTGATGCAAAGGTGATACAGATGGACGAACCTGCCGATGACAGCCCAGTGGTGGTTTTTGAAACAAACAAGGGAACTTTCAAGGCTGTGCTTTTCCCTGATGAAGCACCGAACTATTGCAAGTTTTTCACTGGACTTGTGGAAAATGGCTATTATGACGGCACTTATGTGAGCATGGTGCAGGACGGTGTGTATTTTATAGGCGGAACAAAGCAGGCTGACGGTCAGACAACTTCTGACACTGACACTACCACTATCGAGGCGGAGTATTCAAAAAACCTGTGGCCTTTAAAAGGTGCGCTTTGTGCATACACGCAGGAGCAAGGTCACTTGTTCAGCAAGAAGAAGGTTTCAAACAGCTATCTTTTGTTTGTTGACAATTATGATCTCACTGAAGAGGAGCAGGCGGAGCTTGACAGCAAGCTTGCAGACAGCAACAATATCCCTGAGGATATCACCGATGCTTTTGAGAAATATGGCGGTGTGCTGAATTTCTCTCAGCAGTATACTGTTTTCGGTCAGGTATATGATGGCTTGGATATTTATGACGAGATATGCGGTGCTGATGTGGCTGACTCTGAGACGCTGAAGCCTAGGGAGGACATACAATTCACAAAGGTGTATATGTCTACCTACGGAGAGAATAAAAACAGCAATGCTTTTGCAGGCAGTGCGGATAGTTCTGAGGTTTCTGAGAGTGCGGTCGACAGTGCAGACACAAGCTCGGAGATGTAATTTAATCCTATCAATTAAAGCGAACGGGTGGATGCCTGTTCGCTTTTTATATTCACTGAAAATTCATTATTTATTTGTTTATTTCACTATAAATTTGTATTAAGCTCTGCTATACTACTCTTTAGAACATAAAGATTTTAACATTGCTTTCGTATGAACCAAGGCTTAAAATCAGAAGATTTTATACTTAATATAAGAATATGAAACATGAATTTATTATATTAGGCATGACGGCTTATATTGTAAATTACATTAATAACGTTAGCCGAGCCACAGTTCTTGACTTTATGAGCTTATTGTGGTAAACTTAAAACCAAGTCCATGTGTGAAAAAATACCGGCAGTGCCTGGATTTTATGTGCGTTGAGCTTTCAAGGGTGTTGGACGATATTAACGAAATTTTTTAGTAACAGAATAGGCAGGAATGTCCTGTCTTTAAAATAGGAGGAAAATTTATGAGCGAATACAAGATCTACTCATTGCATATGGGTAAGGCAAAATGTGCTGTTGATTTGGGTGATGGCTCTGAGCGTGGAGAGTATGTAAATCAGGATTATATTCTCAACAAAATGGGCAGACCACACAGAAGCATAAACCTTATGTACTGCTACTATCCGCTGGATAAGGAGTTCCCTGGAAGAATTTCTGAGGTAATGAAAGACAAAGATGTTTCTTTTGCATGGGATTATCCATATGATGATTATTTCACATACAAGGGCGGTCTTGAGGGCAACACAGAGGGCGAGCCTTTTACCTTCATGAGAGATGTAAGACGTCATGGACAGGACGTTACACTCACACTCACAGTTGACCCACACGTTTCAGACGAACAGCTTATCGCTATCGCTAATGACCTTAGACCTTTCGGCAGACTTCTTCTTAGAATAAACCATGAAGCTACAGGCAACTGGTTCTCATTCAACAAGAGATGCACTTATCAGGAAGTTGCTGATTTCTACTGCCGTTTCAATAAGATACTTAAGGAATATGCACCAAACGTTTCTACTATTCTTTGTATCGGTGGCATTGAAGATCTTAACAAGAAAGAGATCGAAAAGGAAGCAGAGTTTTCACAGGCTGTCAAGGAGACAGACATCTGGTCTGTTGACAAGTACATGGCTCTTCACTGGGGTTGGCCTTATGACGTTGCTGAAAGAGGCGGCACAAGTCACAGCAGAAGCAAGGTCAAGGACATATACAATATGACAAAGCGTTCTTTTGAGAGATTCAAGGAGATAAACGGCGGCGTTACAAAGCCAATGGTAATGAGCGAGTTCAACGCTGATGGTGATGTTACAGGTCCATACGATCAGGCAGCAATGGTAAAGGAATTCTGCGATATGCTCAAAGCTGATGGCGAGAGCTGGTTCTCAGGCTTCACATTCTATCAGTTCAGAGACAGAGGACGTCTTGGTCTTGAGATTCAGGACCCTAACTATGCTGACTGCGGTATCGAGCAGCCTGTTATGAAGACATACAAGAAAATTATCCACGATGATTTCTTCAAGCCTACAATGACAAGAGGCGACGAGGTTACACTGCCATGCACGCTTCGTTGGGGCGGTTCTGAGGACGCTGAGGGTCTTGAGATCCCTCTCCACTTTGAAAAGAATCCACACTTCTGCGAGGTTACATTTGATGATGATTCAAACATCATGATGGAGATAAACGGCAAGTGGTTCTATAAGTCACCTGAGGCAAAGACAATCGACCTTATGGCAGCTTTCTTTGAGAAGCCGCTGGATGGTGAGGCTGATCTGACTCTCAGACTTTTTGCTCCTCCTGCAAGCGGTGAGAATGATCTGTCTATTGAGGACGGACTTATGAACAGCTACACAGAGATCAAGAAACTTCCTAATATCCGTATCAGATTTGAGCCTGTTGAGCTTTAATATCCAAAAATTCAAGGGACGGTTTTGCCGTCCCTTTTTGGTTTATAGGGTGACAAATAATGCAAACGGGACGTCGGGGGCGCCGTCCCCTACAAAGTAAAAAGGTTGTATACTGTACAAAAAAGCGTACAGTATACAACCTTTGTCTTTGTTATTTATCGTAAGGAGCTTGCTTTGCCATTATCTGCATTGCGGCTTTAAGACCGTCAACAGCGGCGGACATTATACCGCCTGCATAGCCTGCACCCTCGCCACATGGATAGAGATTTTCCACTGAGAGAGATACCATATCTGCGTTTCGTGTAATGCGGACAGGGGAGCTTGTACGGGTTTCAGGTGCGGTGAGCATTGCACCTTTATCGCCGAAGCATTTCATTTTTCGTGAGAAATTCTGCAAGCCGCCCTCCAGCATATCAGTCACGAATTTAGGGAATACATCACGAAGCTCTGTCGCCTTACAGCCAAGTGCGTAGGTGGGTGAAACTGTGCCTGCTATTTCAGGCTTGCCATCAAGAAATCCGCCAACTGTCGTGCCTGCGCCTTTATATGAGCCTGTGAGAGTATAAGCTTTTTGCTCTATAGACCGTGCAAAAGTCACGCCGTCAAGCGGGCAGTGACCAAAGTCGTCAGGGGTAACGGCCACGACAACTGCAGCGTTTGCGTTTTCACCGTCACGTGCAAACTCGCTCATGCCATTTGTGACAGTGCCTCCGCTTTCGGAAGCTGACGGCACGACTGTACCGCCTGGACACATACAAAAAGTGTAAACACCTCTGCCGTTTTTATCACGCCATGAAAGCTGATATTCACCCTTTGGAAGCAGTGGATTGCCTGCATGGTCACCATATAAGCTTTCGTCAACAGCCGCCTGCTTATGTTCTATTCTTACGCCAACAGAGAACGGCTTAGGCTCGAGGAAGATGTTTTTGCGTTGCAAAAGCTCAAAAGTATCCCTTGCGGAATGACCGATAGCAAGTATAACGGCAGACACTTTTTCGTTTTTTTCACCTGCTGATATAGTCTGCACTTTGCCGTTAGCGATAGCCAGATCAGTGAGGGCAGTGTCAAATCTTACCTCGCCCCCAAGCTCTATTATCCTTTTTCGGATAGCCGTGACGATATTTCGCAGGTTGTCAGTGCCGATATGCGGCTTAGCTTTTGTGAGGATCTCTTTTGGCGCACCGAAATCCACGAAGCGTTCAAGAACATATCTGCAAAGAGGGTCTTTTATTCGTGTGGTGAGCTTGCCGTCAGAAAATGTGCCTGCACCACCTTCACCGAATTGCACGTTGCAATTGGTGTCAAGCTCGCCTGTGAGCCAGAATTTCTGTACCGATGCAGTACGTTTTTCCATTGAGCTGCCACGCTCTAAAATAATCGATCTATATCCCTGTTCGGCAAGGGCAAGCCCTGCGAACATTCCTGCCGGGCCAAAGCCCACAATGACAACTCTGCCCTCGGCTTTTTCGGTGGATATGACAGGCTTGTAAACACTGCGCTCAACATAGGTCAGGGAAGTGTTCTTCTCACAAAGCTTCTTTTCAAGGTCGGCATTGTCAAGTGTCACGAAAACTGAGTGGACAAAGTGAATGTCGTTGCGCTTTCGTGCATCAAGAGAGCTTTTGTGTATCTCGCAGTCTATGGCGTGTTTTGAGGCACTGCCTAGCTTTTTCAGAGCGGTGAAGATAACTTCCTGCTCTGTTGCGTTAAGGGGGGAACTTATTTGATTTACTATTATTGGCATATATCCTCCTGCGTTTTTACCGAAAAATCGGGACGAATAGATCGTCCCGATAAATTTTTATTAGTCTGAAACAACTATCTGTATCTCGTTTTTGCCGAAACCCCAAACGTTGTTGTAGGTCGGCGAATAGATTATAGCCTCTCGAGCATAAGAACCAGAGTCGATTATGTCGCTGAGATTGACCTCAGCGTATAAGTCGCTGTCTTTAAGATTGTTTATCACATCTTCAGGACCGTAAACCTTGACGTTTGTGAGCTTTTTTGTTTCTATCTCAGTGGACTTGCCTGACGGCTTGCCCGTTGTGATGATATGGTCTGATGTTATGGTGAACTCCTTCGAGGTGTATCCCTCTGAGTCAAATGATACACGAACGTTTTCATCGCCATTCATATTGATCTCACCTGAGTTGAGAGGGATCTTGAAGCTGAACACCTTTGCAAGGTTTATCTCTGAAAGGTTTATGGAGCCGATAGTGATCGTTTCTGTATCCGAGTCGTCAAGATTTGGCGATACCACAGATATCTCCTCCTCGGAAAGCTTCAGCGGCAGGGAGTTGACATCAAAATTATCCGTACAATTTGAGATATCTACCTTTAGCTTTGCTGTCTTTTTCTTGTAGATAACAAAATTCACATCGACAGACTTTGTATCCTTGACTTCTATTTTAGATGGATCAACAACGTTGTCGTCATCGTCATAGAATACGATATCCTGTGTATTGATAGTCGTGTCCTCAGATATTTTCTTTGATTTTGAGATCTGTGCCACTGCTTTGCTTATGTTGTCAAGGTCATTTTTCGGACCTTCAATTGTTATCTCGCTTGGAGATGTGGTAGTTTCTTTAAGGATATAGCCCTCCTCAGCGCTTATGAGCGGGGCTTCTGCGGTGAGTGGGATAGTCTTTGTGGTAAGTCTGTCAAACTCCACAGAAACAGTGTCAGGGTTGACAGAAACTACAGTTACCTTGTCGGTGGAATGTGATGACTTGACATCGATGTCAAGGTCGTAGGTACCCTCTTTTGTTACGTCATCAAGATTGACAGTTGCCACAAGATCTGCGGCAGTATAGCTGCCTATCTCATAGTTCATGCCCTTTATCTCAACGTCTACGGAGATATCCTTATAGTTGAGTGCGGAAAGTCCTTTTTCTTTTGCCTGCGTTCCGTCAAGTGAGAACACAACAGGAACGTTTGTTATAGTCTTATTTATTGTAGGATACTGAGTGATAGAAAGGGCAAACCATATTATTACAGCAATGATTATGGAAAGTATTCTCAGACCAAAGTCTGCGCCATGGCGATTTTCTTTTTTAGCCTTTTTTACTTTTTCCATTTTGAAATCACCCTTCCTGCAAAAGAATTTTCTCTAATGGAATTAGCGTCCTTTTCAGGCAAAAGACGATTGTCCAGAAGCCTTTTCAGAGAGTCCTTTGAATATCCTCTGGTAAGCTCTCCGTTTTCGGCAACTGAGATGTTGCCTGTTTCCTCAGATACCACGACGACTATTGCGTCAGAGTTTTCGCTCATTCCGATAGCTGCACGGTGTCTTGAACCGAGTTGTTTGTTTATAAGTTCGTCTTTCTGCGGTCTTGGCAAGAAACAGCCTGCCGCAAGTATTATTCCGTCTCTGATTATTACAGCACCATCATGGAGCGGTGTATTCGGGAAGAATATGTTTCCGAATATCGCTGTTGAAGGTATGCAGTTGAGTATCGTTCCTGTAGCTATCTGTTCACCAAGCTTTGTCTTTCTCTCACAGATTATAAGCGCACCTGTTTTGGTGGAAGAAAGACTTGCGGCAGAATCACATATAGCGTCAATAGCTTTTTTCCAATGTTCGGTGTTGTCGTCAGAGTCACTTGAGCTAAAGAAATTAAAGCCACCCAGACTTGTTCGTCCAACCTTTTCAAGAACACGTCTGAGTTCAGGCTGAAACATTATGATAAGAGCAAGGAAGCCCCACTGGAAGCAGATCTTCAGCAAAAATCTGATAGTTTGCAAATTAAAGAATACTGCAAGCAGGTAGCAACCTATAAGTATAAGGATACCTTTTGTGAGCTGCTGCGCCCTTGTTTCGCGAATAAGCTTTATGCCGTGGAATATCAGAAAGGAGAGAATAGCAATATCGACAATGTCATTAAGACCTATTGATGTAAAAACGCCCCAAATAGCGTTTATAACATAAGCGATACTGTCAAGCATAGTTCACACCCTTTCGATAATTTCTGTAAATGTAATGAAAAAAACAAAACAAATACAGATGATTTTATATATATTAATAGTATATCATATTTTTTCGCAAAGTACAAGGGTTGAACAAGATTTTTTTTAATAAAAAGCGGACCTTTTTCAGTCCGCTTCTGTATCAGCTCTCTTTTGGCAGATAAAATCTTCCTGAGAGTTTTTGTGTTTTTACTTCGTTTATGAAGGCTTTCGGATCGGCTTCTTTTACAGCGTGTATGACCTTTTTGGTCTGTGCCGCTGATACTACTGAATAGACGATCTGTCTTTCGCAGTGTTCATAAGACCCCTCGCCGTCAAGTATGGTCGCGCCATGCTGGCTCACTGCATAAATAGCGTCTGCTATCTCTTTGGGCTTGTTTGTTACGATAAGCAAGGTGCTTTGCTGGAATTTTTTGTAGAGCATATGCAAAACAGTTGTTGAAGCATATTGAAAGATGATAGAATACAGTGCTTTGTCCCAGCCGAACATAAAGCCTGCAACGCACAATATGACCGCATTGAAGCCAAGTATAACATTGAAGGTGTCCATATTGCTTTTCTCTGAAAGATAAATGGATATAAAGTCCGTTCCACCTGATGTTGCACCACGATTAAGGCAGAGGCTAATGGCAACGCCGTTTATCATTCCTCCAAAGATGCTTATGAGAAGCACGTCCTGGGTGATTATGTGATTGGGGATAAGGTCGGTGAAAAAGCTGTTGAGCAGTATCATCACGCAGGAAAAAGCCGTGAACTTTTTGCCGATAAATCTGAAACCGATATACACGGGGATTATGTTCAGAGTTATGTTTATGATGCTGAACGGAAGCATTATGCCTGCAAGCTGTTTCACTGCACGCTGTATGAGTATGGACATTCCTGTCATTCCGCCTGGGTAAAGACCGCCTGTGTTTACAAAGGTCTTTGTGTTTAGCGCCATCAGAAAGGCGGCGACAGTCACGGCGATAATTGTAAAAATGTCTTTTCTGATATCTTTTTTCATGGCTTTGCCACTCCTTTCATATGTCAGCAATTATTCTCCTTTAAGCTCGGCAAATTTTTTCTGCATGGTAGGGTTATTTTTGGTAAGGCTCTTGATAGTGAGAGCGTCAGCCTTTTTGTTTGCAAGGCGCAGATTGTTTTCTGATGAAATAAGATTTTCTTTTATCTTTGTGAGATGTGCTATAGACTTGTCTATTTCTGTGATAGCTTCGCCAAAACGTCTGCTTGCAAGTTCATAGTTTCGGGCAAAGCCCTCCTTGAAAGTGTTGATGTTTTGCTCAAACATTGTGATGTCGATATTCTCGTTGCGTACCTTTTCAAGCTCTTCCTTATAGGAAAGGGTATTCATAGCGGCATTTCTCAGTATGGTGATTATCGGTATAAAGCACTGAGGTCTGACTACATACATTTTATCATAAGCATATGAAACATCTGTGATGCCTGCGTTATAAAGCTCGCTGTCGCTTTCCAAAAGTGAAACAAGTACAGCGTATTCGCAATTTTTCTGATGTCTGTCTTTGTCAAGCTCCTTGAAGAAATGCTCGTTCTTTTTCTTGGTGGAGGTGGTGTCCTGCTCGTTTTTCATTTCAAACATTATGGATATTATCTCCACACCGTTTTCATCACATTCACGGTAGATAAAGTCGCCCTTGCTTCCTGAGCTTGCGTCGTTATCCTTGTCAAAATAAGCGTTTCTGAATGCGGTAGCTCTTATCTTGTTGAACTCGTTCATGCAGTGCTGTTCAAGGCTCTCGCCCACCATTTTTGTAGACAGACGGCTTTTTAGGTCTTTGTAGTATGCGATAGCTTCGTCCTTGCTTTTTATCTGTGCATTAAGATCTGCAATAGTGGAATTTTTCTCGCTTTCCACTTTTGAAAGTGCAGTGGTAAGCTCCAAAGCCTTTTCGGTATCCTTATTTTTGATATCCGTTTCAAGACGTGTTATCTCCGCTTTATATTCATTTTCTGACTTTTGCATTTGCAGAGTATGCTCAGAATTGAGCTGCTGTATCTGCATATCACGCTGAGATATCTCCTGCCTGAGCTTATCCTTTTCGCTGTTGAATTGCGATCTTGCTTTCTCCACAGCCATTGATATGGCAAGTTCTTTTTCTGTGGTCATAGATTTGGTCTGAGCGGTAAGCTGTGCGATAAGCTTTTCGTTTTGACTTATCTGCTCCTTTAGCTGCTCAAGCGTTTTTTCATATTCGGCTCTTGTGCTTTCCTGAGCCTTTGTGACTGCAAGCGTTTTTTCGCTCTCACCGTTAGCCGCAGCCGCTTTCAGCTTTTGTATCTCCATATCCTTATCATTGACAGCCTTTGTATACTTGCTGTCAAAATCAAGCTTAGCAAGCTTCAAAGCCTTGTCTTTTTCATCAGCTACACGCTTGTCAAGCTCTTTATCAAACTCAGCCGTTTTTACCTGTGCCACGATAGCCGCATAGCCCTGTTCATCAACTTTGAATACTTCTCCGCAGTGGGGACATTTTATTTCAGACATTTTATGTACCTCCGATTTCTTATTTTTTCTTTAATATGATTATACCATATTTTATTCTCCTATACAAGAAATGAAGAAGATTTTTTTTTACGACAAAAAAGCAGGAACGTATTACCACGCTCCTGCAAATTTATTAAAAAGCCAAAAGTTAGAGAGCGGCACAAAGGTCGCCCATACATAAAATAGTTACGTCATTTGTAGGGGACGGCGCCCTCGACGTCCCGCTTGCTCGGTTTTTCAGCACTCTCAGCAGGAAAGTAAAAAATCACGCTCCTGCGAAAATTTAGCCAAGTATTCTCTTTATATCTTCCTCTGGTGTGCTGATAGGGGTAAGCTGGAATTTATCGACCAAAACGTCAAGCACTCCCTTTGAAACGAATGCAGGGAGGGTCGGTCCGAGGTAGATGTTCTTTATGCCCAATGAAAGCAGGGTGAGAAGTATGCACACCGCCTTTTGCTCATACCATGAAAGCACAAGTGTCAGCGGCAGATCGTTCACGCCGCAGCCGAATGCCTCGGCAAGTGCAAGGGCTATCTTTATGGCTGAGTATGCGTCATTGCACTGTCCGCAGTCAAGTATCCTTGGTATGCCGTCGATAGTGCCAAGATCCATATCGTTTATGCGGTATTTTCCGCAGGCAAGAGTGAGGATAAGGCTGTCAGGCGGCGTGAGCCTTGCGAAGTCGGAATAGTAACTTCTGCTCGGTGACGCACCGTCACAGCCGCCTATGAGGAAGAAGTGCTTTATCCTGCCCTCTTTCACAAGGCTTATTATCTTTTCGGCATTTGACAGCACTGCGTTGTGTGCAAAGCCTGTTGTTACTGTGTGACCGCCGTTCATGCCTGTCATTTCTCTGTCCTCATCATAGCCGCCGCACTCAATGGCTTTTTCTATAACAGGCGTAAAATCCTTGTCGTCGCCAATGTGCACAAGCTCAGGATATGACACGATAGAGGTGGTGAAAACTCTGTCGCAGTAGCTTTGACGGACAGGCATTATGCAGTTTGTTGTGAAAAGTATCGGTGCAGGGATATTGTGAAATTCCGACTGCTGATTTTGCCAGCCTGTGCCGAAATTGCCCTTTAGCTGCGGATAGGCTTTGAGCTTTGGATAACCATGGGCAGGGAGCATTTCACTGTGAGTGTAGATATTCACTCCTTTATCTTTGGTCTGCTCAAGTAGAAGTTTCATATCGTGCAGGTCATGACCGCTCACGACGATAAAAGGCCCTTTTTCAATGGTCAGTGGAACTTCTGTAGGGACAGGGTCGCCGTATGCGTCAGTGTTTGCGGCGTCGAGAAGTGCCATACATTTCAGGTTCACATTACCTGTTTCAAGCACCAGCCCCAACAGCTTTTCAGGGTCGTTCTCACTGCCTATGGCACGCAGAGCCTTGTAGAAAAAGCTTGTCACCTCGCTGTCAGTTTTGCCAAGTGCCTGTGCGTGATAAGCATACGCCGCCATACCCTTTATTCCGAAGAGGATAAGTGATTTCAGCGAGCGGATATCCTCATGATCGTTCCACAATTTTTTCATGTCGTAGTCATCAAACTTCTGAGAGTTGATGCGGCTTCGCTCAATGTGTATCTCCTCTGTGAGCTGTTTTATGGTGACATTATTGAAGTTCACGTTCGTGATAGTCGTAAAAAGCCCTTTGAGTATGAGCATATCTGTTTTTTCAGTTGACGAGCCATTTTCTGCGGCGTTTGCAAGGGCGATAAGTGCACCGATAAGCTCGTCCTGATAAACTGCTGTGTCGGCTTTTTTGCCGCATACGCCTACTTTTCCGTCACAGCCTGTGTTGTGTGCTGTCTGCTGACACTGGAAACAAAACATATCTTTCACTGGTAAGACCTCCGTATATTTGTGATAGGTCTATTATGTACAAATATGTGAAATTTATTCCTGAGTTTTATGAGAAAAACAGCCTAACTGCAAGTGCAGAGAATACAAATCCCATAAGGTCGGAAAGGCACGCTGCTGCAAATACCGAGGGATAAGCCTTTTGTTTTATGGCTGAAAAATATACTGCTATGGTGTAGAATGTGGTTTCCGTTGACCCCATTAAAACGCTTGCCACACGTCCGCTGTAGCTGTCGGGGGAAACGCTTGAAAGAATGGTTTCAAGGCAGGCAAGAGCGCCGCTCCCTGAAATGGGTCTGACTATGGCAAGGGGTATGCACTCTTCTGGAAAGCCTAGAAAAGTGGTCACAGGTCGGAGCAGTTTTGCTATAATATCAGCCGCACCTGATGATGTGAACATTCCCACTGCTGTCATAAGCAGAATGAGCATTGGTATCAGCCCCACGGCGATTTTGAGGTTTTCAGTCGCACCCTCGCAGAACACATTCACTATATCCACCTTTTTTACAAGCCCATAGCAAAGTATAAAAACCATAAGCGCAGGCACGAAAATGTCACCGAAATTCATGGCGTTCGTCCTTTCTGAGGTTGAGGGCATAGACCATAAGACAGCCTGCGGTCACGGAGATAAGGGAGGAGAAAATGATAGCAGGCGTTACGTCAAAGGGGGATACTGCACCATGCTCAAGGCGCATTGCCGCAATGGTGGAGGGGATAAGCTGAATGGAAGCCGTGTTAAGCACCACAAGCATAGAAATGCACTTCTTTCGTGCCGCAGGCGGAAGCTTCTGCATGGCTTTCACTGTGGCTATGCCTGAGGGTGTGGCGGCATTGCCTAATCCTAAAAGGTTTGCGGTCAGGTTCATTGTCACGGCATTCATGACCTCGGGGCAGTGTGCGGCATCTCTGAATAGTAGCCTAGTGACAGGGGATAGCATACGGGCAATGACCGCTGTTATGCCAGCCTTTTCACATATCTTCATAAGTCCGCCCCAAAGACACATCGAGCCACTCAGGTATATGACAAGCTCCACCGCTTTGTTACATCCTTCAAGAGAAGCCACTGATACTGCTGTCATGTCGCCTTTAAGAAAACCGCATAACAAGGCGGATAGGGACAATATCACAATTATTACGCTTAATATAATTAACACTCCTTTCAGCTAGTATTCATATCAAGTTAATATATAAAAAACTTTGACAATAAGTGTGAAATTTTGGTGATAACGCTTGACAAATGTAATTATGTTTGTTATAATATGTTTATCATAAGATTTATGTTAAATGAAATACTATTTTTGTGTTTCAAATTAATTTAAAGGGGATTGATTTTATGAAATCTACAGGAATTGTAAGAAAAGTTGACGAGCTTGGAAGAATAGTTCTTCCTATCGAGCTCAGAAGAACCTACGACCTTGCTGTTAAGGACGCTATCGAGATCTATACAGATGATGACAAGATCATTCTGAAGAAGTTCCAGAGAACTTGTATCTTCTGCGGAAGCGGTGAAGAGTGCGTTGAATACAAGGGCAAGACAATTTGTGCAGCTTGTATGGCAGAGCTCAAGGGTGAAACTAAGTAATTACATATTTGTAGTAATATTGTGAAAAATAGCAGGACGGACATGAAAGTGTTTGTCCTGCTTAATTTTATGTATGAAAAAAAGCGTGTATGCAAAAAACATACACGCTTTTTTTACAATATTAGTTTTTTGAAATCATCTTCGCTGCCATTAAATACCGTCATGTGGAGATATTCGCCGCTTTCATAGAATGAGAATTTTACACGGTTGGTATAAGTCCAAAACGTCCAATTCATATCCTCGTCAGGCTTTGAAAACAGGCTTTCGTACCATATCTTGTCCTTGTTAAATCTGCTGTCTGAAGCAACGATGTTTTTGTATGTCCGTTCTGTGCAGTATATGACAGGTCTTACGCCGTATTGCTTTTCTATCCTGTCGCAGAAGTCTGCAAGGTTATCTGCGGCTTCGTAATAGTCAGGGGGCAGAAGTCTGTAAAGTCCTCTCAGTCTTACCTCCACTGCAGGGATAAGCCTGCCGCTTAGATCCTCGCCCACAGCATTTATGAAATGCTCTGCCTGCTTAGTGCCGTCAGTATCAAATTCAAGCACATGATATGCTCCCACTGATATATCAGTGTCCTTTGAGCCGTTCCAGTTGTCACGGAACGCACCGTCCTCAAAGGTAGTGCCTTTGGTGGCTCTTATATAGGCGGTCTGGATATTCTGCTTAGCAAAACTCTTCCAGCGTATCTCGCCCATTGACTCTGTTACAACAGGTCCTCTTATTGGATAGTCACGCTTTTTCGGCTCATTGAACCACAGTCTGCCTGTATACAAAAGCACCGCAAGGTTTATCACAAGCACAACTGCACACAGTATTATCAGCCGTTTTACGAGCTTTTTCAGAAATCTGTGACGCGGCTTTTCTTCCTCGTAGACCTCGTAATTTGTGTAGTTTGAAAGGTCACGATCGTCATACTCGCTGTCTATTTTGTTTATAGCTTCCTTGTCAAGCTTGAATTTCTTGCTGCGTTTCATTAGCAGTATCCTCTCGGTTAAATTCCTCAGAATTTGCGATAAGCTCCGCAAAGGTATATGTGTCAAGCTTGTTCCTTACCATTTCAGATATCTCGTTAAAAGCCTTCTGATAACAGCAGATACCGTCTGCACCTCTGTTGCAGGTGCAGTCTGGGGAAAGACATCTTGAAAAATAATATGTACCCTCTATGGCTTCAAGAACGTCTTTCAAGGTAAGCTGTGCAGGGTCTTTATTTATGATATAGCCCCCCTGCGTGCCTTTATATGACTTCACTATATCAGCCGCAACAAGTTTTCTCAGTATCTTCAGCGCAAATCGAAGTGTAACGCAGGCATCATTGGATATGGTTTTTGCGTCCATTTTGTCTTTTTCGCGGCATAGAACGGATACTATTCTTACTGCGTAATCCGCCTCAAGTGTTATAAACATTTATTTCCTCCGAAACTTAGTCAAGATAATCTCTTACCTTGTTGCTCCTGTTAGGGTGACGGAGCTTTCTGAGAGCCTTTGCCTCTATCTGACGTATTCTCTCACGGGTAACGTTGAACTGCTGACCTACTTCTTCAAGAGTTCTTGAACGTCCGTCCTCAAGACCGAAACGCAGTCTGAGCACCTTCTCTTCTCTCTCTGTAAGAGTAGAAAGCACCTGATTTATCTGCTCTTTAAGAAGCACAAGTGAAGCGGCTTCTGCCGGAGCCGGAGCGTCATCATCAGGGATAAAGTCGCCAAGATGTGAGTCCTCCTCCTCACCGATAGGTGTTTCAAGAGAAACAGGGTCCTGAGCGATACGCATTATCTCTCTTACTCTTTCAACGCTCATATCAAGCTCTTTTGCTATTTCCTCAGGTGACGGATCATGACCGTTCTTGTGGAGAAGCTGTGAGGATACTTTCTTTACCTTTGTGATAGTTTCTACCATGTGTACAGGTATTCTGATAGTTCTTGCCTGATCGGCGATCGCTCTTGTTATAGCCTGTCTTATCCACCATGTGGCATATGTGGAGAATTTGAAGCCCTTTGTATAGTCGAATTTTTCAACGGCTTTAATAAGACCCATGTTGCCTTCCTGGATAAGGTCAAGGAAGCTCATTCCTCTGCCCACATATTTCTTTGCGATAGAAACAACAAGTCTGAGGTTTGCTTCTGCAAGTCTTTTTCTTGCTTTTTTAGCGTCCTTTTCATTGCCGCTAGACATCTTTTCTGCAAGCTGTATCTCCTCCTCGGAGGTAAGAAGTGGCACTCTGCCTATTTCCTTAAGGTAGATCTTAACCGGGTCGTCGATAGCAATTCCGTCAGTTGAAAGGGAAATATCAACGCCGTCCTGATCCAGATCGTCTTCTGGGTTTACCATGTCAAGACTGTCGTCGGTGATGATATCATCAATTATCTCAATATTATTTGCGGCACAGCTATCATAGAAGCTGTCCATTTGCTCGACGTCATAGTCGAGCTTTTCAAGAGCGTCAGTTATCTCTTTTGTAGTGAGCTTGCCTGTAGTTTTGCCGTGTTCCATAAGGTTATCAAGTATCTGTTTCTTGTCTGTCATTTCAAACACTCCAATCTCAATTTTTACATCGGTTGATCTTTGCTAATTCTTTTTGCGCATTTCTTCATACTTTTTGAAGAAGTCATCGTCGGATATATTCTCCTGTTTCTCCTTCGGCTTGTAGTTTAAAAGCACATTTATATAATCCTCAGCGACCTTGGCGTCAATGCCCAGTTCGCTGTATTTTTCCAGTATCTCCGTTATCTTACCCACTTCCTCGGGTGAAAATTCACCATTAAAAGATGATACAGAGCAATCCTGCAAATCGGTTATCTTGCTCGTCAGGCTTTCGTAAACACGCCTATTGAAGCTGGTAACGAATTTGTCGGGCGGAAGCCTTTTGAGAACATCTCCGCAGGCATCATGATTATTGTAGAGATAATATATGATACCCGCTTCGGCGGCGGATTCTCGTCTGTGTTCATTGGCTTCGGGGTTTATGGTGTCACGCTTGTCAGCGAAGGTTATAGTGCGAGTCCATTCCTTTTTGCTATACTGATAGCGACGGTTTTTAAGTATAGCATTAAGTTCTGCATTGACAGTTGTGATGCTCACATTCTGTTCAGCCGCCACCTTTTTTGCGTATATCTCACGCTCGGTAGGGGAGCTTATATCCGCAAGGACTTTATAGGCTTTTTTGAGATAATCTATCCTGCCTATATCAGTGTCCATATCAATGCCGTCTTTGCATTTGTCTAGCTCAAACTCTATTGCACCGTCTGATTTTTTCAGCAAATGGCGAAAGTGGTCTGCTCCGAATTTGTTTATGTACTCATCAGGGTCTTTTGCACCGTTCATTTTTATAACGGTGGTCTTAAGGCCAGTTTCACCTAGAATTTTTATTGCTCTCGTTGTGGCTTTCTGACCTGCGCCATCTGCGTCATAGCATATGACAACGTTGTCTGCATAGTTGGATATTATCTTCGCCTGCTCAGGGGTGAGCGCAGTTCCGCAGGAAGCTACGGCATTTTCAAAGCCTGCCTGATTAAGGGAAATAACGTCAAGATTACCCTCGCACAGAAGAATGGTCTTATCTTTCACTGCGGCGTTTTTGGCAAAATTCATGGAGAAAAGAAATCTGTTTTTTGAATACACAAGGGTATCTTTTGAGTTAAGGTATTTTCTCTTATCGTCAGGTGTGAGCGCTCTTCCGCCAAAGCCCACTATATGACCTGCAAGGTCGATAAAAGGGAACATTGCACGATTTACGAAGAAATCGAACGTATTTCGGGTATTCTTCTGTGAACGTGAGATAAGCGATCCTTGCTCCAATTCTTCCTCGGTAAAGCCCTCAGAGAGCATATAGCTTTTCAAGGCAGACCAACTATTTGGAGCAAAGCCCATTCCATATTTCTTTATGGTTTCAATACTGAGCTTACGTTTATTTATAAGATAGTCAAGACATTCTTTGCCCTGTTGTGTCTTTAGCTGATGATAGAAAAACCTTGCGGCTGTTTTATTCATTTCATAGAAGCGCTTTCTGGTATCGGTGCGCTTGCTGTCATAGCCGTTATCCTCCGGAAGCGGCACTCCGCCACGTTCTGCAAGGAGCTTGACAGCTTCCCAATAGTCCAGATTATTGTACTTCATTGTAAAAGTGATAACATCTCCGCCTGCTCCGCAGCCAAAGCAGTGAAAATACTCTTTGTCAGGGTGAATATGGCAGGACGGGGTTTTTTCGTTGTGAAAAGGGCAGAGGCAAACATAATCTCTGCCTGTTCTTTTGAGGGTGACATAGCTGCTCATGACCTCTGCGATAGGGTTGGCAGCTTTAAGTCTTTCTATAAAATCTATAGGCAGCGGCAAATTTCTTCCTCCTTGGGTATGCGCTAATACTTTGTCCACCCCAATGGGATAAACAGATTTTTAAAGGTCTCAATGGCAAAGCCGTCTGTCATGCCTGATATGTAATCGCAGATAGCACGGTCAATTCCGAACTGATAGGCGAGATTCATATAAAAGGCAGGCAGCTTTTCGATATGATGAACATAGTAGTCATAGAGCTTTGCTATCATGTCTTTAGCCTTGACTTCTTCTGATTTGCACTTTGGATTTGTGTACACAAAGTCAAACATAAATCTATGCAGTGCAGTGTAGGCGTCACTCACTTCGTCGTCCATATGCAGGCTTTCAGCTCCGCCCTTGATAAGCGAGGTCACAAGAGTGGTTATCCTCTCAGACTTGGATCCGCCAAGAACCTTTGTGATGTTCTTCGGGATATCCTCCTCGGTCATAATGCCTGCACGAACGGAATCGTCGATATCGTGATTTATATAGGCGATAACGTCTGCAAATCGCACAACATAGCCCTCTTTCGTGTCGGATATCATGTTAGTGTGCTTTAATATTCCGTCACGGACTTCTTCTGTGAGGTCAAGACCCTTGCCGTCTTTTTCCAAAATATCCACTACACGCAGGCTTTGCTCATAGTGGTGAAAGCCGTCAGGGTTAAGCTCGTTGAGAGCCCTTTCTCCTGCATGACCAAAAGGCGTATGACCAAGGTCATGACCCAGTGCGATAGCTTCGGTGAGATCTTCGTTGAGCCGCAAAGCCCGTGAGATAGTCCGTGCGATCTGACTTACCTCAAGGGTATGAGTAAGTCGTGTTCTATAATGGTCGCCTGCAGGGGACAGATAGACCTGAGTTTTATGCTTCAGCCGTCTGAAAGAGTTGCAGTGAAGTATCCTGTCACGGTCACGCTGGAAACACGTCCTCAGCGGACAAGGTTCGCAAGGATCTTTACGCCCTTTTGAATCAACAGACAAGCAGGCGTTTTCGCTCAGAAATTGTTTTTCAAACAACTCGGTTTGTTCTCTCGGCAGCACAAAAATTCCCCCTTACAGTATATAAAACATACTAACTCTATATAATATATACTATAATAGTTCAAAAAAGCCTTTATTTTTACATAAAGGCTGAATGTTTTTGTATAATCGCACAAATTTCATGCAAAATCAGCAAGAAGATTTGTTTCTTCTGACAATTCAAGCTTGCCGCAGGATATATCCGTAAGCTGTTTTTTCAGCTTGTCTGATAATTCAGACTTCACAAGAAACGCAAGATCTACAGAATCGGCAAAGTCTTCTTTTTCCATTATCACGCCATATTCAGGCAGCGCATAGCTGACCTTGCCATAAAGTGTATAGTCGCAGGAAAAGGATATTCTTGAACACTCACACATTTTCATTTTTCTTGCAGCGTTCACCGCCATTGAACAACCCTGAGAATAGGCTCTTGTAAGACCGCTTGCCCCCAAAAGTATTCCACCGAAATATCGTGTCACCACCACACAAACGTCTGTAAGCCCAGATTTGTTTATTACATCAAGCACTGGCACTCCGCCTGTACCCTGTGGCTCGCCGTCGTCGCTGTATCGTGAAACGTTACCCTCTCTCAACACATAGGCATAGACGTTGTGCCTAGCCTTGCGGTTTTCGGCTTTTATCCTGTTTATAAATGCGACAGCCTCATCAGCGGTGCTGACAGGTGCGATATGCCCGATAAATTCGGACTTTTTCTCCGTAAAGCTCGCCTGAGCTTCCTCATAGATTGTTGTATATCCCATTTGGTTTCCTCATATAAAAGAAAAAAGGAACGGAATTATCCGTTCCCTTTGAAAATTAGTCAAGATTAAATCTCTTCTTGAATCTGTCAACACGTCCGCCTGTATCTACGAGCTTCTGCTTACCTGTGTAGAATGGGTGGCACTTAGAACAAATTTCAACCTTGATATCCTTCTTTGTAGAACGAGTATGGATAACATTACCGCAAGCGCAAGTAATTGTTGTTTCCTCATACTTTGGGTGAATTCCTTCTCTCATTTGACTTCCTCCTTCCAAACTAAAATTATGACTCATAGAAGCCCATCATTTCAGTTTAGACAGTAGTTCTATGTAGTATTTATCAATATGCCGAACAAATCAGCTTTATTATTATACCATTATATACGTCACTTGTCAAGCACTTAACACTTTTTTTACATTTATCCTGCTCGTTTCGACAAAACAAAAAGGCAACCCATTGGCTGCCCTTTGCTTGTGTAAAAATTTTGGAGAGGATGAAACGAGCTAAGAGTTTGATCTTAGTGTTTACATTCTTTTTCTTTCTCTGTTCTACATTACATATTATAGCCTTTAGGGGCTGTAACTTCAAGAACAGACAAGTTACATTTCACTACAATACTGTTACAAATTATTTCAATTTGTAACTTTAAAATAACCTTAAATTTTTCTCAAAGCAGGCTTATTATTCGTGGTCAACTCCATATGCTGCACGGTATTCCAGCATTTTGTCAAGATACTCTTTGCCCTCAACAACACCGTCCTGAATAGCCTTGATGATATCGTTGATGTTTACGATAGAGTATACCTTTACGCCAAAGTCTTTATAAGCCTGTTCAACAGCTGAAAGGTCGGTGTCAAGAGCCTTTTCCATTCTGTCAACTGTTATCACCATGCCTGTTACGTTTACGTCTGCGGCACTTTTGAGCTTTGGCATTGACTCTCTGAGAGCCTTGCCAGATGTCATAACATCGTCGATGATTATTACCTTTTCTCCGTCTGCAAGCTTCTTTCCAACGAACATTCCGCCCTCGCCGTGATCCTTAGCTTCCTTTCTGTCAAAGCAGTAAGAAACGTCAATGCCATACTTTGTTGCAAGTGCGATAACGGCTGAAACAGCAAGAGGGATACCCTTATATGCAGGTCCGAAAAGTGTTTCAACAGGTATTTTGTTGTCAGCTATGCAATCAGCGTAAAAGCCGCCCAGCTTTGTAAGCTGTTCGCCTGTTTTATAGTTTCCGCAGTTGATGAAATATGGAGCTTTTCTGCCACTTTTAAGAGTGAAGTCGCCAAATGTGAGAACTCCGCTGTCTACCATAAATTTTATAAATTCTTCCTTGTAGGTCATATTGAACTTCCTTTCAATTATGTTATTTTGATTATACCACATTTTTTACGGCTTTGCAAGGTTTTTTTGTCTGCCGAACATAAGTCCGTGAGAGCCTGTGGCAAGGCAGAAAACGCCGTGTTCTCGCATATCTCCGCATATTGAGTGTATAACGCCGTATTGCTGTCTATCGGTATTTATACGTGCGAAGCTTTCGCCCAGATCATCAGAAATAAAAAAGCCGTATTCGCCACTGATATTTCCTGTGACATACATTGCAGGAGTTTCCTCAAGTCCTTTTCCAAAGCCTATGCAGTTTATCCTGTCCTCAGGGAGAATATCACTTATACCCACGCTGTCACTCTTTATCTCAAAGCGGTAAAGTCCCTTTATGCCGTTTGCAAGCCAGAATACTCCGCTTTTATCTGGCTGTCTTGAAAGCTGATAGTGAGCGTATCGTGGACACTTTATGTCCGCTTTTATGGACACTTCTCTGAAAGTTGCACCTTTGTCACGGCTGATGTAAAGCCCCAGATTTTCTCTTTCTGCTATGGCGAAGAAAAGATCGCTGTTGTAATAGTCCGAGAAAATTTTTACGTTGTGTTCATCTGCAGAGTTTCCACTGCTGTCCGTAAAAATGGACTTTTGCCATGTTTTTCCCTCATCGTCGGTATAGCAGACAGCCTTGTTAGAAAAGCCTCTGCCGCCTGCAACAGCCCACATTATGCGTTTGCCGTCGGCAGATATCGCTGTCCAACCTGAGTCTACATTAGGCTTTTCGATGTTGTCAAGCTTTTTGTCTATAAACTCAGAAAGCCCACGGGGCATGGGAAGTCTTTCCCACGTTGAACCGCAATCTTTGGATAAGATCAGACCACCTTTTGTTTTGCCTGTCCAGTTGCCACGGGGAGTTGAGACGATGTATTCTGGGTCGCTGAGGGTGAGATCAGCATTAAGGCAGGTGATGTAGCGGTCGCCATTTTCGTTTGCAAAGGAATTTTCGCACTCACTGTCATAATCTTCAAAGGCAAAGCCACCAAGGTCGCCAATGATATCTATAATGCGATTCCTGCCATGGGGAGTGGTGTATACATTAAGGTGAACAGTTTCCTCTATGCCCTCGCAGAATGGTTTGACAAGCACATCTCCGCTTGCAAGACCTGTTATCATGAACAGACCTGTTCCTGTATTGAACAAGGCTGTGTCGCTGTCAAAAGGTGAAAGCTTTATGTCGCTTATCCAGTGAACACAGTTTCCGCCGCCGTTGTATCGTGGTTTCATGTATGGGATATTCCAATCGAAGCGGCAATATTCAAGCCTGTTCATTATTATCTTCCAGCTTTCACCGCTGTCGGTGCTTGTATAGATTATATCTCCGCCATTTTTCCGGCAGACAGTTGATAGCAAAAGCATTTTGCCGTTGGAACATATTCCGCTGTAGCCGCATGGGATATGGTCCTCGGGGGTGATGTCTTTGTTAAAAACAGGCACGCCATTTTCAATGCGGTATCTGTATACCTTGCCGCCTGAAAGCGAGCCTGTGTCGCAGGCATAAGCACCCATGCCACCGTAGAATACTTCTCCGCTTGAAGCAAAAGTGATGTATATATATCTGCTGTCGCTGGTGATACGCTGTGGCACGAAGCCATAATAGGAGGAGTTTTCGTATTTCACAGGGTCGGGGGCGGTGAGGGGAACGAAGCTTTTCAAGCCGTCTGTGGAGCAATACAGAGTGTGACCTCTTGTTACACCGTCAGGGGAGTTTGCTTCACCTGAACAGCCTGCAATAAAAAGTTTGCCCTCACTGTCTGTCCATATAAGCGAGATGTTTTTCTCACCAAACAGGTCTACGCTTTGCCAGCTATCGCCCATATCCTCAGAATAGATAATACCTGCGGTCTGAGAGCCGAAATACAGCCTGCCGTTTTTGTAAATAAGTCTGTCACCTGTGGCTCTGCCAACTTCGTTTCCGTGAACGCTGCATGGCAGTGTCTTTTGTATTATATTTTCTCCCTTGTCATCAGATATGCAGATATAATTTGAGCGTTTATCTCCGCAGGTGAAAAACAGCTTATTGGGGTCGTTTTCGTCAAGGGCTATTGCAAGGGGATAGGTCTGAGCAGGGTCGTCTGCGGTAACTTTTTCTGCCAGATAGACCCATGTGCTTTTGTCAAAGTCATAGCGATAAACGCCACCGATGTCGGTGCGTATATAAAGCGTTTTGCTGTCGGTGGAGTGGAAAGTGATACCTGTCACAAAGCCGCCTCCGCCTATTTTCAGGTTGCCATATTCGTATTTGACAGGTGAAAGGATTTTCATATATTTCTCCGTTACCATTCGATAGTAGAAACGTCAACAGGGTCTTTGTTTATCTCAACTTTGTCTACCTTGCTGTTTTTTACGGTTATAACTCTGTCAGCCATTGGTGCGATAGCGGAGTTGTGGGTGATGACTATAACTGTAACTCCGTCACGGCGGCAGGTATCCTGCAAAAGTCTGAGGATATTTTTACCTGTGTTGTAATCAAGAGCGCCCGTTGGTTCGTCGCAAAGAAGAAGCTTAGGATTTTTCGCCAATGCTCGTGCGATAGAAACACGCTGCTGCTCGCCGCCTGAAAGCTGGGAGGGAAAGTTGTTCATTCTGTCCTCGAGTCCCACTTTTTTCAGCACTTCTTCAGGCTGTGAGGCATGTGCGCATATCTGTGTGGCAAGCTCTACATTTTCCTTGGCAGTAAGATTATTCACAAGGTTATAGAATTGAAAAACAAAGCCTATGTCATATCTGCGGTATGTTGTGAGCTGCTTTTTATTAAAAGTGGCAATGTCCTTGCCGTCAACAAGGATCTTGCCCTCGTCGCAGGTATCCATGCCGCCGAGCATATTAAGTATAGTAGTTTTTCCTGCACCGCTTGCGCCTACTATAACAGCAAATTCGCCTTTTTCTATCTCAAATGAAACACCGTCTGCGGCATTTATGGTTATCTCGCCCATTTTGTATCTTTTATAAACGTTCTCGAATTTTACAAAGCTCATAGTCTGCACCCCCATATTGTCTTTACGTTATTGTATCACAATAATATGAACATTTCAAGGGCTTTTGCTACTTGAAATGGTGGAAGTGATATGTTATAATTGTATCTGAAATAGGCGTGAGCCTCACATTTTGACAAGGAGAGATATAAATGGAATTTCAGAAGCTTATTGAAAGCAGAAGAAGCATAAGAAAATATGACGGCAGTAAAAAGGTAACAAAAGAGCAGATAGAAACGCTCATAGCTGCCGCAACAGAAGCACCATCGTGGAAAAACTCTGAAACTGCAAGGTATTACTGCGTTCTCAGTGACGAGATGACAAAGAGGGTAAGAGAGGAGTGCTTGCCTGGATTTAACAGAGAAAGGTCAGAAAATGCGGCGCTTCTTGTAACGACTTTTGTACATACAAGAGCAGGTTTTGACAAAGAGGGTGATCCTGATAATGAAGTCGGCAATGGCTGGGGTTTTTACGATCTTGGTCTGCACAATGAGATACTTCTTCTCAAAGCGGCTGAGCTTGGCTTAGGCTCGCTTGTAATGGGCATCAGGGATGGAGAAAAGCTCCGTGAGGTGCTTGAAATACCTGAAAGCGAGATCGTAGTATCGGTTATAGCCGTTGGCTATCCAGCAGAAGCCCCTGCCAGACCTAAAAGGAGAGCTGTTGAGGATATTGCAAAGTTCTTTTAATATGGGAGTTATGCAGTTTTTAGCTTGTATTTGTGATATTGACCTTCCTGCGCTTTAGTTTGGTCGTCAGACCTTTCTTACAGCATGGGGAGGTCTTTTTGTGCATAAAAATAAGGCGTTAGAACAAAATCTAACGCCTTACTGATATTCTTTTGAACACGAAGTCTTATCGTTGTCCACATTACAAGACTTGTGAAGTGGTTTAAAACCTTACTTCATAGCCTCTTCAACTGCAACTGCGCAAGCAACTGTAGCACCAACCATTGGGTTGTTGCCCATGCCTATTGCTTGAATTTTATCGTATCTAATCATATTTAATTATATCCCACAAACCACCATTCTATGCGGTTTAAAGCGATTGGTCTACATATATTGTATCTAATTGTATTTTATTATATCCAGTCGTATTTGCAAATTCCGTGGACAAAATGTGGACAACCATTTTTGTCGCAAGGTCATTTTTTATATCAGCGTTTTATTAGTAAGAGGTCAGCCCGTGTAAGAAAATAGGTTTAAATATATTGATGACTTGTTAATATCTTTATGTACGCAACAAATTATTTTCGACATTTTTGGGGTCGATTTCGGTACTATATAAAGTAGTATATTCATCAAGGCATTAGGAAACGTTTTGTATTATTGCACAAATTTAACTTATTATCTTTGTTACATTTGCATATAACTATTTTATAAGACTTTCTCTTATAATTTTCTAATAAAATCTTTATTTCATAGAAACCTATTCTTCCACTATCTCGTTAGCCCTTAACAATATTTTCTTTTTAACCTTTTCGCTTAGCCCTTTAAACTGCGGAGTTACGCCAAATCCACTTTCCATGACAACCATAGCATACGCATTAGCATCTATTTCAGCATTTTGTAAATTGTACTGTTCTGTGCCAATTTCAGTGGAATTTACATAATTCTGAAAAATCTCAGGACAATTTTCAGCCTGCCATTTGTGCCTCAACTCATGGGCGATTGCAAACATTATGTCAAGTGGTATTTTGCCCATACGATATTTAAGTACATTATCCGCAGGAACATACTCTGCTAGTTGTGTAGGTGTATGCAAAAACAATACTTCTTCAACTATCGGTTTAGTAATTTTCAAATTACTACATACTATTTCTATGAACTCAGAATAATTTACCATAAAATTGACCGCCTTTCGCTTCAGGTAATATTATTATATCTAATTATTTATATTTCGTCAAGCGTAAAAAAATAGGGTACTAGATTAATTTCTAGTACCCTAAATTTTTATATTCACCTTATTGTGAAGTCAAAGTAATTAATGGATATATCCCAAATTCTACATTGCAAGGTCTGCTTGTAACAACTTTGCCTTTTCCTCTACCAGAAAACTCTGGCAGTGTATAACAACTATAATAATTATTATAGTCATACGAAGCTAACCACATATCCGATGAAAAGTAGATGTCCTTATTTTCTGCACTATCCTTATTCATATAAAGGCTATAATGCGGAGAATTTAATGCGAAATATGGAAATTGTACGTCCATACCAGTGTTATCAAAAACGCCTGAAATTATCCTATGCCCAAAAAGTTCGATCTCACTTGGCAAACGCATACTGAATGTTACAGGATTATTCCCATAGTTTTCTTTACTCCTACCACCTTGTTTAGTAGAGGCAAAACTTTGTATGCTAGTGTCAATTTCGTATGGCAGTGGTTCAGACAATGTTGCAACATGATACTTAAAAATGTTCTTAAAGTGTTCTTCATATACGGGCATTACCTTTGTTTGTAAAAATGTTTTTGAATATGCGGGTACATCACTTAGGCTAGTAGCAGGATCAATAATGTTTTCACCTATTGGAGACCCTGTGGCTAGGAATGTATATGTACGCTTAGCTTCGTCTGAAGGTTTAACAAAGTCAACACCAACGCAAATGAATGTCGTTTTATAGGTTACGGTTTTTGTAGTTTCCGCTCCATTTTTATAACATGGAACATTTTCTATTGTACCCTCTATATAAAATCTGTCTATTTTTTGATTATTTACCATTCTTGTCTTAACCCAATCAACAACATCACCTTTGTCGTATTTTGTCCATATGGCGTAATCGCCATCTTCGGTATTATTAAGACAAACTTGGTTTATTTTTCTCAATATATCACGTTGCATCGTACTTACTTTTTGCGTATTTGTGCTAACTTGAGCGTTTAAATCAGAAGATTGCTTTTCTAAAGATTCGATACGATTTGTTAAATTTGTAGCCTCGTCTGTGATGCATTCGACCATATTTGCCAATGGAGTTAATTCATTGGTGGGTTTTGTAAATTTATTTACACTCATATTTCATCACCTTTATATTTTACTCCTTTATCTCAAATGCAAATCTGCTTAACAGATATTTCTTATTATTGAGTAGTATAGTTTGTGTAGGTACAGCGTAGTTAGAATAAGTATTGCTATCTGATATACCCTGTATATGAGAAAGTATGTGATATACATTTGTAAAACCTTTGTTTTGACTGGTAGAAACTACAGGAGCAAGTGATGTCACTGATTTTTGCTGACAAAAATATCTATATGGTGCAGACAGTACAGACATGCCGTTTGTAAAAACAGCATATTTGTCAATATTATTAGTAGCACAACTTGTTGTCATACCTATTTCAGTTTCTCCTGTTTCATAGTTGGTTATTTCGCCAATTATTATATTTATACCAGGTCTACTAGCGGTATTACCGTCTATTCCAATAGCTACTAAATCACTTTGCTTATAAATAATCCATCTTCTTAGATCTCCAATGTTAGGTGCAGTGCTCACACAAGGACAAGTCAATGCTTCTGTTCTTAGGTCACACCAACCAAAACTTCTACTTGTATCAGCAAACTGACCTCTTAAAAACAGCTCGTCTGTTACCCAAAGCTGAAAGGTGGCATCTTTGGTGTCAATACTTGCATTATCGCCCTCGAACACAACTTTCTTAAAGTCATAGACCTCGATCAGCTTCTTGACTAATCCTCTTAGTCCGTCTGTTCCCTCGTATATTTTCATACTTGTTCCTCCTCTATTGTTGCTTTTCCTGTGATTGAAGAACTTGTTACGCCATAGGCTATCGCAAATGCCATTCCGCTCGGCATAACCGATTTGCTGTTTTCTAATTCACTAATTTTCTCGGTATTGCTTTCTACCTGTGTTTTGAGTGAGGTCATTTCTTCAAATAATTTGCCGACCTCGTCACCCGATTCTATTTGATACAATTTAGATAAAGGTGTAAGGTCACCATTGTTCTTGTCAAATGTATTTACACTCATTGTATCTCATCTCCTTGTTTTTTGTCTGTTTTTAATTTTTTTATAATTTTATAAAACACAAGGCTCGCAAACCACGCATCTACGCACTTTCCGAGCCTGTATTTTTTAATCAAATGGGGATTTTATTTACTTGTTATTTTGAGAATTTTCATACTTCGCTCCCGTGATTTTCTCATACTCCTCGGCTGTGAGCCACTTGCCAACAGCGGCGTGCACCATAGCAACCGACCACAAACGGCTGTCATAGTATCTCTTGACCTTTGCATAGTTTTTACTCATCACCGCTCACCTCCAACTCAACACCGTTCAGCATGGCCAGAAAATCAACGTTTGCCTTTATCCTGTCTATCTCGGTGACTTTGGGTTTGTTGAAATTATCTTCCGTCAACCCCATGCTCTCAACCATAGATTTTTCTAAATCCGTCATGTTGTACCTCCTACCTCTGACAACTTCACAATATATTCTTCCTCGTTTGGCACTGGTATCCGATAACTGTCGCCATTGCTGTTTTTGAACGTTATGCTACCACCTGCTTCGACCTCGATGTTTCGCAGAAAGTCGTCTGGTATTAACGATGATATATCTGTTACTATAGGGTTTGCTAGTTCATAATATAGGATAACACCCTGCATAGCCTGTTTGAATGCGGTGGCGTCGGTGTAGGACGTATCGTTGACATCGATATACCCGTCAGTGTTAGCATCAGCCGTTATACCTGTTACATTTATGTGACCCCATAGTTCATTCTGCGTTTTTGTCGAATATTTTGAACAAATGATATTTGGCGGAACGCTATAATTTTTTGTCAATTTCTGCCCTGTAACTTGCGATGTTTGAAAACTTACTTTTCCACCGACACCTGCAACCCAACTCAGTGTTCCCAAATCAACACTTTGTACGCACTGAACGTATTGTTTATTCTCATAGTCCACATAGTTTCGTGCCGTTCCTGCCGACCAGCCGTAGCCAGGCAGTGCCTTGATAGCTTCGGGGATAGGGTAGGCGGTATCACCCACAGCGACCTCTGTCACCCCAGTGCGGACAACTTCCCCAGCATTATATGGGTAGTAGTCCGCTGGGAATATTTTCTCAAATTCTTCCACAGTTGTGGGCTCGTTTCCCGAACCGAACATGGCGGTGAGGTCATAAATCTGTGGTTGTAGTTTAACGTTATCATATGTAACGCCCTCATACACATATAACGTGTAGTACCATTTTTCATTGCTACTTTCATTTGTGATTATAGTCCCGTGGCCTGTAGAATCCTGTCCATATGATTGCGAACTAAACTGCAATTGATCTTTTCCATAAACACCTGACAATGGGCTTGCAATCATTAGATATTTATGCCCTTTTTGGTTTTTAACAGATTGCACAGAAACTGCACTACCTGTTGTGGTAGCCGTTCCGTTCAGTGTAATAATGCCATCGTCAGAAAACGTAAATTTTACACCCGCTTGTGTGACTACAGTGGGTACTGGTTTAACCAGCTGATTCCACATGATAGACCTACCACCAATATTCTTCACCGACATCAGCTTACCGCCTGTAGGAATAGTCTTAACGTATGCCGTATCTGTATCCGTTTCAAACCTATGTGTCACACCCTGACCCATGTCATAAAGTGCGTCCACCCTACGTTGTAACTCTTTGTCCGTCAGCTTTACCGCAGAAATTTCAGCCGTGTTCTCTGCTATTTTTTCGACCGCTGTTGTGTAGTCCTCGGGCAGACTATCAGCTATGGATTGTGCTGTCTGTGCAGCAGTTTCAGCGGCTGTTCTGTCCTCTGCGACCTTAGCGGCTATCTTTTCCATTTCCGCTTTATCGTATAAAATCACCGTTTTATCATCAGTGATATATACAATTGTGCCGTCTTTTATAGTGGATTTATCAACGGCTTCCCACTCGGCTTTTGTGCCAATCCACTTTTCGCTTTCAACCTTGTTGCCTAATTCAGTGACAGACTTTTTAGCATTAACCGCCATACCTCTAGCAATAATATCTGTAGCCATAAATCCACCTCCTTAATATGTTATAGTTCCCCAAATTTTGTTTACACCCTTGACATTTTTAACAGTTACACTATAGTAACCACTAACATCTCCTGCGTAAACATTTTCCGTTGTAATCGTATCAACCGTTGAGAAGTCGCTCAGATCAACCATCATAAGCACTTCCTCTGCACCATTCTGAGTCAGTTTTCCTACAACCTGAAAACTACCAGTTCCCGAAGCCTGTACTTTAAAATCAGCACCAATGCCAACTTTCAGCTCAAAAGCTTTTCCATTTTCGTACAAGTTTCCGTTCGTAGCACAATACGCCATAAATCATCTTCCTTTCGTATAAATAAAATATAACAAGGGCGAAGCTGTGTTACCTCGCCCTTTAAAAACAAAAATAATTAGTATTATTTAATAGCACTTGCCAGCTTCTTGATAAACTTCTCGCCTGCAATACTATTCTGCTTATATCCCCACTTCTTCAGCAGAGCATTAACAGCCTTTTCAGTACCGTCACCAAAAATACTGTTCTCGTCAAGTGTGACGTTATGAAGTTTTCTTGCCTTGGCTATAATGAGCATTTCTTTTAATGCAAGTACGCCATTGGTCTTATTGCCCTTTTTATAACCAGACTTTTCAAGTGTTGGCAGTTCCTTTGTCTTTTGCTTTTTAAAACCATTAAGACCTTTTTCTTTTATAATTGCAGTAAAATCTTTATAGGCATAATTGCAATCACAGTTTCCGTTTACACCTGAAACCGAGCCTTTACTTGTGTACTGCCACATACCATAGCTACCACTGTATGAAGGCTTTGACTTGTCAAATTCAGCAAGCCATATACAATATTTGTTTTTACAATCGCTAGGAACTTTACTGTTAAGAAAAGCAGCATAGCTATAAAGCATAACATAGTATTTTTTCTTTTCACAATAACCGCAAAAAGCATTAATTATACTACCTATAGTAGAAGCCGATAAATCATACTGTGAACTATCTTCTATATCAAAAGCGATAGGCATTTCAAAAGTTTTGCCCTTGATTGCTTCAAGAAATACTTCAGCTTCTAATTCGGCATCTGCTGATGTTAGAGCATATGAATACCAGTAAGCACCTACTTTAAGCCCTGCTGACTTAGCTTTCTTATAGTTAGTTTCAAAGCACTCATCTTTTTGATCGATATATTTGCCGTAGCCTGCGTTTATCATAACAAAGTCATATCCTGCCTTTTTTACTTTGTTAAAATCTACATTAGTACCCTGCCAATGAGAAACATCTATACCTTTTATTGTTGTTGCCATATGTATACTTCCTTTCCGATTAATCTTCTTTTACGGGCAGTTTGTTCAATTCGTCTACACAGTTATGTACAAAACTATTGCCACCAATAGACGAATAGCTTTCGTATAGTCTTGCGAGATTTTCTTTTTCGTACAGTGAAATACTATTTTCTTGCATTCTTGAATTATAAATCGCTAAAATAGAATTTCTCAGCGTGGCTTGCAAAGCCAAACTTTGTTTTTGCAACTCAGCTTCCATGCTTTGATTCTGTTCTACCTGTCTTTCCACTAATACTGTTAGCTTATCTATTTTTTTATTTAGATTATCTTTATCACTTGTTTTTGAAATCCACCCTACAAATCTATTCCTGATTGGTTTAACAATAATTGTTATCAATGCTAAAATGGTTGTAATACTTCCACAGTAGGTAGCAATTTCCTTAACTGCGTTCATAATTACTCACCGCCATTCTTAACCTCATTAATAAAATCTGTAAGTGATTTATAATTCATATCCTTAACAGCACTTTCAAGCAAGATAACAAGCTCTACATCAGAAATCTTGACACCCTTTTCTTCAAGCAAAGTAAGCATAGTTTCTTTAGCCCTTTCAAGCTTTTCTGTACCGTGAACGTCTTTATAAATTTGCTCTATGTATTTGACCGTTGTACTTGCAACATCTTTCTTAATGCTGTCATTTGCAATTTTTGTATACTTTGATTTAACAAAGCCAACAATAGCTGTCATAACCGCTGTTAAAATTACAGGTAAATACTCTGTAATCATCTGAGTAATAATCTCTTTCATAACTTTTCCTCCAATGATAAAAGAGGGTTATTAGCCCTCTTTCTATTTCAGTATTATTTTTATATGTTTTTTATCAATACGTTTGATAACCCTATAACCACTATCTGACTTGGTTGCCACGCCATTCACACTAGCCGTACAATATCCGTTGACCTTGCACGTTCCGTCATCTTGAACTACTAACTGTCCTAACAAGCCAACTTTGCTATACTCTTTTCTAGCCCCACGAGGAACATATTCAAGCGTATCGTTATAGTTTTCACTGACTATAGGATTGTATGACTCATCATAAATCAACCGTCCATAAACATCTGTTTTATACTTATCATGCCAATCTAATTCAGCAGAGTTACCAACAATAGACGGATTGGCTGATATAACACCAAGAATATAATCTCCTTTATTTGCAAGTTTGATTTTATCTTCGTCAAGCGTGACAAACAAACCAATTCTGTCTTGATTTTTAGTGTTGCCATCAAGCCATTCAAAATATTCGGCATAGTCAGCACCAATCGTTTTATACGCACCGCCAGCATAAACATTACCAGAAAAATCTACTTGCATTGCAGAGTTTTGAGTTAGAGAACCATCTTCTATATTATGACCATTTCCTATATTAAATAGTATACTTGCATTTTCCGAGCTTTTATAAGTTGATTTTGCATTGATACCTATAACGGTTTGATTATCTGCCGTGGCGTGATTCCATGAACCTGCAACAAGACATCCATCATAATTAAGAACATCATTGTGATATCCAAACACGGCGTTATATTTCGCCATTTGATCTTTAGTCTTATCGCCCTTAACAATATTCTCTGTGCCAACTACAATACTATCAGCTACACCCTCTAGCAAATTATTTATGCCATTAATATATGTATCACGAGAATTGAAAACAGTATTTTTTGCACCACTACAATCAACCGCCACACTATATTCAGACATATTCCACATACCACTGACGTGGTTAGAAAAACCACCAACGCTATTATTATTAAAGCCTGTTAAGGAATTTAAACTGCTATTTTCACGAGCATAGTTCATCAACATACGCGTTTTCATTTCTGAAAAATCAATATAGCTGTTGCTGTCATAAGTATATTCGTAGCAGTGGTTTGCTTGACCTTCAATATGGTTATAATCACCATGAGCAATATTTTCAAGATAAATAGTAATCTGTTCTGTTCCGTCAGGGTCTATGGTATACCAATAAGAATCGCCATAGTAATTAAACTTTTCCGAAATGTGATGATTACCACTACTATCAACGTATTCAACAAATCGTCCTACACTAGAATTTTGACTTCCTAGAGGTATAGGTTTGCCATTCCTAATAGCAATGTAGCCAGCGTTTATACCACCACCACGGAAATAGATCCACACACTGTCTCCCATGCTTAAAATCTCACCTGATTTATTCAGAAAAGATTTTTCAGCACCATTATACTCTAATAGCGAGACAATGGCTGTACAATTTGTAGAGTCGTAGCTTTTAACTGTTCCATAGGTATAACCAAGTGTTTTTTTATTATCTTGACTTTCCTTAATCAGCTTATTCATTTTAGACATTCTGTACACCGCCTTTACGAATAATCAGCTAAAACCATTTTGCAGTTACCTACATATTTAACACCATTCATTGTAAATTTTACAACAGTTCCGTCAGCAGGAAACACACTACTTTGCCCCATATAAACATAGAATATTCCGTCAGTTTTAGCAGCGTATTGCCCCTCAACTGTGCTATTCAATGGTATATTAAAATCAACTTGTGGTACAAGGTTCGTACCGCCATTGTGCAAACTTTGACTAAACATATTATACAAACTTGCCATTTTACTTCCTTGATGTCCTGAATTTGAAGTAGGGGTAAAGAAACCTGTTATCTCTGTATCATCGGACAGCTTTCTCATCTTTGCGATACCCCCACCTAATACATAGTCATTATCTCCACTTTTAAACAAAATCAACATTCCTTGACTTGTAGTGTACAACATAACACTATCAAACTTGTTATAGGCGAAGCTGACATAATCAGCATATGGTGGCGTTTTGGTAGAGTCATATTCACCACATCCAACCCAGTAGCGCGACTTTGCAGGGTCAAATATTATTCTAAAGTACGTTGTATCATCAATCCAAAATGTCAAAGTGTTATAATCGGTGGACTCACTATCAGGATAATTTGTTTCAATTTTACTCCATGTCCATTTGTCTTCAAAAAATGTTTTAAGGTCTGAAAACACGGTTTCTGATGAAGTTTGATTTGGCACACAAGTATAAGTATTTATCATTAATTATCACCGTCCAATTCTGCATTACCGCTTATTCCAATAGCTCCACGAGCGTTAGTATTTGTTTCGTTCATATCAACAAATTTGATATTATGCTCTATGCAATATTTAACAATAGGTAAACACCTACTATCTGTTACATCTGTTATTCCGTTGCCATAACCAAACATTATACCAACAGTTACATTGTCAAATGCACTTAAATCATTTATAGACGTATCGGTATATTTTCCTAAACTTTCATCATATTCGCTATGAAAAATAACTTGATCTATACTTGTGCTCTTAATGGCATTTTGATTAATCGTAAACAAACTTTCGGGAAACGAAATACTTGTCATAGAACTCTGTTGAAATGCGTTGCTCATTATTTCTGTAGTTCCATTTGCCACAACAACATTACTGCCGTACCACGAGGATGCAGGAGCACGGCAAAACTTATTATCTTGATATAAACAATTATTGACTACCCGAAAATGAGTATTGGCACTATTAACATTAAAGGTGTTTAACAGAGGACAATTATTAAAGCCTGTAAAACTCTCCAATGACTTACCTATAGAAACGGTTGTCAGTGACGGACAATTATTTACACCGGACACAGAGATGGCAGTATTAGGAATATAAAACGTTGTTATCGCATTACCATTAAGTCCACCTATCTCAGTTACCTTTCCGTCACTCATAAATGACAAACTTTTAAGCTTTGGGCAGTTATTAAACCCATTTACCTTCTCACAAGAACTTTCAATTCTTAAAGTTATCAGATTGGTCATATCGTTACAACCCTCAACGTCAACCACATAGCCTGTAGTCGCTGAAGTTAATGATGCTAAATTATTCATACAGTTCTCAGGTATAACTTTTAAGCTTGTATTATTTGTCATTGGCAATTTTGTCATATTGGGCATATTGCAAAACGATCCGCTTTCAAGCGTAATACCATTGCTGTCGGTCACATTACCATAAATTACAACATTAATCGTATTACCACTATAGCCATTAAAAGCGTTTTTAGGTATTTTGGTAGTACAATTATCCGATTGAAAGTCCAAACTCAGATTTATGTTTGCCGATGTATTACTTGCGAAACCATCAGTATCGTTAATGTTAGTAGATCGCCCGATTTGTATACTTTGAAGCCCAGATAAATCTCCATCAATACCTTTGCCCATAAGATAGAATCTTCCCTGCACTGTCGCAGGATAAATAACTAAACTTGTTGTTTCTTTATTTACATACACTACGCATTTATTTGTAGTTGACGCTTTGAGGTTTAAGCTTCCAAAAACATGACTTCCTTTTAGTATCTCATTTCGCTTTATTTCTTCGATACCTGTTTGCCCATCAACTGAAACCATTGGGACGAAAGTCAAGGTGTAAGGTAATTCCAAACCATTAACAAATGTGCTATTAGCAAGAAACGATTCGGGGTGTGAAATATCACAATATGCTGTAGGAAATGCAATATTGGTAAGTTTTTTACAGCCTGACAACACACCCTCACTGGTCGAAATGTTTGCAAGATTAGCAGGGAAAACAAAGTCTGTTATATTCTCGAATCCGTTTCCCATAGGTGAAGTGAGGTAGGTAGCTTTTACTTTGGAACAATCTATCTTTGTAGTTGTTTCTTTATCAAAAGCATTGTCAAAGTTGGTTAAATCATCGCTATCAGACACAACGGTTGTATCGTGTATACCTGAAGAATAATTCTTTTTAAATGTTGAAATTGCGTTTGTATTACGTCTAACTACTTCATTGTCGTCATAACGTATTAAACAACGTGACGGTGACATAGATTGAAATTCTACCGTACTATCTGTCGGCAATGTATTGGTAACTGTAACTTCATTTCCTGCTATCCATTGAGCTGTCAATGTTGTGTTGTTATTTGGTATAGTATACACGTCGCCATAATTGTATTTATTGCCTTGACTATCCGTCCATGCGAACAATTTATTCTCGTTATACATATCCCCACCTTGTAAAACGATTTGTTTATTAGGGGCTTGGTTAATGCTCTTATAAGTGATAGTATTGCCGCCTTTGTCCTTGCCACCATTCGTGTCATAAGATATTGCCACTGTATCGCTTAAAGTTTCACAGTAAATCGAAATACAGTCCGTATCAAATGGTAGCCATTGCAGATTAGTGGCTTCAATAGTCATCTCTCCATTGCTAAGAGGAATGGTTAATGATTGAATAAGAAAAAGTTGCTTTTTAAATTTGTAATATTCGTTTGTAAGTTCAATTGTGTTGTCAACGTCAAGATGGGGGAGACTCGGATAATTAAAACTTACCGAAGTTCCCATACAGGTATTCTGTAACAGTATATACTCCGCCTGCATTCTACATTTTTCTTCACCACTATCCAGCGTTGTATCGCCAAGACTTATATAATAAGTACCGCCATCTAATCCCTTATATCCTACCGAGGTTATACAAACTGGGGACTGTGGGTTTTCATTTTTTGCTGTATAGGAATATATCTCGCCGTTAGTGTTATCCGTAGTAACTGTTACAATGTTTACACCGTCATAATTATATTGAACATCAATGTCGGTTTCAGCTATATCAACTTCACCCAGATTACTTTGTGGCGATAGATGCCTATACCAAGAGGGAAGATTATAGTTAAATACCCTTTCCATTCTAAGCCTGCCGTTGACATCGTAATAGATATTAGCACCATACATTTCGGCTAACTTATCGAATATTTCACCAAGGTACCCGCCCTCGTCAACCACGATATCGTCATATAATTCTGCATCATAAAAGATTGGATCAATTAAAGGTTCAACGGGGTCAAGCGGAATGTTATTGCCTAAATCTAACATCAAAGTATCTCGAATAAGGTCGGCAATTTTTGTTCCTTTTTTAGAATTTGTAACACTAGCTTGATATTCTACTAAACACATTCTTGCATTTAATTCGCCATTTAGAAAACCATATTTATCAATACCCTCGATTGCTATTGCTTTGCCATGCGCTGTTGCCGATTTTGTAATGAATACGCCTTGTGGAAACCAATATATATCATTTGAAACAACTACGCCTATAAAAAGCTTAAACTTCCTATTGTACCAAAACCAACTGTCTACCTGTGGTAAATATTTTTCATCGCGGTCTATGATAGTAAAAGAGCAAGACCTGCGACAGCCTTGCTCCTTATTAATTGATATTGAACCAACCTCGGCAGAGGAAAGGTCGTTTGTAATTTGTCCAATCGCACCCTCATAGTGTGATAGAATTTCTACCTTGAATTTTAATTTACGCATTGGATTCTGTAATTCGGTCAAATACGCTTCATCTATTTTATTATAGTAATCCATCGTATCAACCTCCTTATCTTGTTATTATAACGTCATTTATATCTTCAACTTCAACCCAATTATATTTAATTGTAGTTAAGTCATACACCGAGCTTTCATCATACGATCTCGACGGATTGTCTGAAATATTCACAATCCATACATCACCCTTATCGGACTTTAGCATGAAATCATTTTTACCTGTAATGAATTTTGTCCAAGATTTAACGCTATCAATTGTATCAACTATTTCGTCCTCGGGGCATGCCAATGTTAAGTGATTTGCCGTAAATTCGCCGCTTTCATAGTTTGTTACAGTTCGTGTAGTCTTAGGTTTTACGCCCGTGCCCGTATGAACAGTAAGTCCAATATTTGATATTATATCATTGTTGTTAATGCCCGCAATAAAATGCCAAGTTTCATTAATTGAATAGAGTTTTTTATTATAACAATCACCAGCGGTCTTTAGCGAGTAAATCGACCATCCAATCCAATCAGTAGACACCTCTGGCGTAATATATGCCTCATAGTTTGCATAACAAATATAATAAATATATGATTGCTGATTGCCAACTGTTACATCAAAAAATGAATTGCCAGTAGCAGTTCCAATGAAAACATATTCGTCATCGTTGACATTTTGTCTAAAGATTTTTGCCACTCCGAGTGATTTTGAAGTTTTCCACGTCAGCATAGCTGTGTGATTATCAAAGATTTTAAAATCAAATTCTGAAACGATCCCGTCTATACTTTCAGCAGGGAAGTCTTTCTGCTGAGTATATCTGTACATTTTATCATCGAGAGTCATGATTTCACTTACAGCTCTAAAAGAGCTTCCAAAGCAATTTGCATAAAATGAGTATTTGAGTTCAAAATCATATATCTCGTCGCTCTCGTCGATAAGTCGTTCATTACCATTGTAAATAGTATATCGTGAACCTTTTATCAAATCACGAGCCGAATAATTAAGACCAGCTACACCCGTATCAATATCGTATGATACGATTAATGCACTTGTTCCATTGTAAACATGCCCCGTGTTTTCCGAGGGCGAGCTTTCAATCATTATATATTTACCCTCTATTTTATCAGCAATACCTGGCTCGATAGTTACATAGTTGTATGCCGACGTTTCAAGAATTTTGCCGTCATGAATAGCGCCAGTCGTTCCCATAAGTTGATAAAGGTAATACTTGTAATACTTTAGCCCGACATGGTTTGGATGTATATAACTTGTCTTACACTCAATTGGATTTGCTGTTTTAGAAGAGATTGATACAGTAAAATCGCACTGTGGATCTTCACGGCATTTAACATAATGCGGCTTATCCATAAAGTAATTTGTAAAAATCCTAAACACAGTTCCTCTTGCGGGGGCTGTTGTAAAACCAGACTTTAATCTTACGTTACCAGTTTTATAATCGTAGGTTTCTATCAGTCGTCTTTCTTCTCCAATCTCGATATAGGCGCCGCCGACTAAATACACTGAGCCGTCGGAACGCTCATAATAGTACGCGCTCTTGAGATTTGCAATTTCCTTGTTAATCATAAAACTTGATGTAGTACCCGAAGATTGGATTTTACCACGGCAGAAGTACATATCATACAATCCAACACCGTCACCATACTGTGTGTCGTCGGCAATAGTCGTTGGGTCTGTTTGAAACAGCGTATACTGATACATATAATCGTGACCATTCTTTGCTATGTCATTAAAAACCAATTCATTTACATCAACTTTATCGCCATTGTAAAATGTATTGATATCGCCGCCTTTAGGAAAATAAGAATAGTTCTGTTCCCCAGTTCTTATGTTTGTATAGGTACACAACGCCCAACGCATTGCAGAACCCGCCGTGCAATTAAACTGGTAGCTAAAACGTGGCGCACGGTCATATTCACCGCCCTCACCCTTGTGTTTATCTATTTTTACGACCTCGTCATCTGGAAAAACCAGTGTAGGTGTCATTATCATTCATTTCACCACCCTTTATAATAAATAAGAGCCGCCAAGGTCTGACGGCTCGTTTTGTATTATCTGTTTCTACCTATCATGCGGTCACGGTCTGCTTGCTTCAAATAGTCATTCATTTGCTGTAAGAATGTTGTGCCGTCGGTAGTATGAATTTCGCCAATTCTAAATGTAATTGTGGTATCACCATTAGTGGTATCATTTGTTGTGAACATTGATCCAGCCGCCTGCGTACCACTTACAAGATTGTCACCTATAGTCTTACCAACAATGCTTGCAACATTGCGAGTATTGTGTACAATGTCATAGAGTTTCTTGGCGTCTGAAGAATTAAAGATTACCTCAGACTTATATGGTGTTCCGTGTAGCATAGCCGTTCCCGTGTAGCTATTAACTCCACCCGTCGCATACTGCTTTACCTTGAATTTTGAGCGTATCTCCTTTTGTAGTTCCGCAAGCTTGGTTACACTGATATTACTCAAGCCACCGAGCATTGAAACCTTTTCACTTATCATTTGCCCCGCAAACTTATACATAGCTTTGTCGGCTTCCTTTTTGGTGGTGTATGCACCAAGAATTGCGTTATCTTTTTCCACAGCATATACGCCACTACCAGATAAGGCTTTCTTTATAGAGGTGCCCTCATATTGTGCCAGGTCATCTGATAGCTGAATATAGTCGGCTTTAAATTCACGCAAAGCATCAAGTCGCTCTTGGTATGTACTCTTTTCATTAAGTGTTTTGAGTTTAAGTTCTTCAAAGTATTTAACGTCTTGGTCAGATAAATCGGAAACGAATGTATCAAATTGTTTGAGATACTTCTCCCACTCATCTGCTTCTTTCGCATATTGGTCAATGCGGTTTTGAATAATCTCTTTCTCTTTTTGAACATTATCTTTGAGTTTAGTTTGATAACCGCTATAATCAGTTTGATATTTGTTAAGAATACCGATATCCTGATTGTGAAGTTTACCCTGCCAATCTATACCTAAAATTTGTTGCGCAATCATTTCATTCTGGTTGTTTGTATAGGCACTCATAGCATCGCTCCATGCTTGCTTATACTTTTCAAATGCCTCAATTTGATCGGTATAAGGTTGCATAGCAGCCTCTTTCTCTTTTTCAAGATTGTCAATAGCTATTTCGTTTTGTAGTGAATCAAGTTCCTGTTGTGCCTTTTCAACCTCGTCGGAGTTGGTTTCTAAATGCCAGCCACTTGCTTCGCTATAGATAGCAACCTTTTTCTTTTTTGCATTAGCTAAAGCGTCTTGCTTTTCCTGCAACTCAATGGCCCTATCACGTTCGTCATTTTCCTCTTTGAGCTTATCAATGAGGTCGTCGTAATATGACTCTACATCGTCACGAGAATCCTCAAGACTACTGATTTCTTTTTCAATATAATCAATAGCAGTATCACCAGCGGTCTGATACTTGTCAATGATATCATTTAAAGTATCTTCCTCTTCTTGAAGCGTATCGAGATATTCCTGTTCTTTGTCTTTCTTATCATTTATCTTATCAATTATTGCTTGTACTTGATTCTTCTCGGCGATCAGTAAACCGTCTGAAGTAAGATTTGAAAGGCTAACATCTTTCATTTTGTAGAGGACTTTGATAAGATTATTTACAGATTTCTGGTCGGCGTCACTCAAACCTTTAAGTTGAGAAAGTTGCTTAATCAAGTCGTTTGGAGCAATACCCATCGCTTCTTTGATTTTCTTACCGAGTTCTTCAAAGCCGCCATTTGTATCGTCAAGGTATGGGAGAAACTCCGCATAACTTTTAACGAGTTCCCAACCGCTACTACCAACTTCAAAAGTACCGTCTTGAATTTCCTTATACGCAGAAGCAAGGGCGGTAATTTTGCTTTGAACGTTATCGACATCCTCAGAATAGTCGGCAAGGCTAAATGTGGTTTTTGCATTTAAGAGGTCGAGAACATCTTGCCATGAATTTATTTTGTCAAGGCTAGTATCCATTAAAGTGTCAATGTTATCTGGGGTAAGATTTTTAAGCAAGCTCTCAATAATTGCTTGACCGTTTTGGTTGCCAGCCAACGATGGGATACGATCCACAACACGGGTGGCAATATTCTTAATCTTGTTTGTAAGCTCGTCCTCTATTTCGTCGTCGTTTGTCTTAAATGAGAAACCAAGCATAACTTTGATATCATCGATTGAAAGACCTTGGTTTTTTGCAAAGTCGGAATTAGCAATATTTTTTAGTGCAGTTTCCATTTGCTTTTCATATTCTGAAACGGTTTGTGTTGTATCCAAATTTGTTAGTATATCTAAAGAAACAGAAAGCGGTACTCCATGATTATCTACTCCATTTTTTAAATTAGCATAGAACGAATTGATCTTTTGTACTTCGTCAGCATATTGCTCATCAAAGTCTTTGGTGTTACTTTCTACATCTAATTCAAAGTTTGATACTAATGAGGAAAGAATGTTCTGCTCGCCACTTGTAAGTTCATCATATCCGTCCAAAGTAGTAAGATATGCCTGCAAATATGTATCATACGTTTTTGTATAACTTTGCATCTCACTGTCAATTTGCTTGTAGAGGTTGACATTATCTGTGTTGTTTAATGCTTTTTGCAATTGGTCGTAAGAATCTGACAACTCTTTTTGATACTGTTCAAGTGATTTTGACAAGCTTTCATTATCAGTTTTGTAGCTAAGTAGTTTTTGTACAAGGTTATGAACTTCATCTTGATTTTCATAGTAGGTTTTAAATTTATATTTGTCGCCGACTTTGTTGTAATTGTCAAAGGCTCCTAATATCTCACTATATTCGTTAGAAAAATTGTTACCTAAACCATCAGCTATTGTGTCGAAATTCTCAATTGCACTTTTTATGTTATCTGGATATTTAATAAATCTTGTTGCCAGACTGTTCATTTCTTTTCTTGTATCAGAAATCTTAGCATCTAATCCGTCAGATACAGCCTCTATGTTATCTTCTGATAACATTTTTAGTATATCTAATTTTCGCTGTTCTTTTAATAAGCTGATAGTATCTCTTATGGCGTTATTTTTGTTTATGATAGCATTGCCTTCGTCGTCGTATCCTTTTATTAAACTAGGATTGATTTTTGCGATGTCGATTGACAGGTCTTTGTAACGGTCATATTCGTCATTGGTCAATGAGAGATTGTTGCCAAAATTATCAACACCTTTAGCAAGTTTGTTAAATTCTTTTTCATACCCAGATACTTGTGACAAACTGTCGTTGTAGCTACTTAATGAATTGTTTAATTCTTCACTAAGTTCGTCAGCTTTTTCTTTTGCACGTTCGGCTTTATTGACAAAATAATCAATGGCAACCCCAATACCAGTAACGATTAATGTTGGTAAGGCTTTGAGAGCCATAGAACCTATGTCTTTAAAAATAAGTGAGGCAATACCACCCTTGGTATTCATTTTATCAAATTGACTCGTCAGTTCTTTTCCGTAACGAGTGAAACCTTCTACACTCATAGAGGCTTCATCTACTTCACGCACATAACCCTTTAAAATTGTTTTCCCACTATTGACGGGATTATTGAAATAATCTTTAACACTCATGCCGCCAACTTTGACTTTATCAATAAAATCGTTTAATTGCTGCTCGGCTTCTTCTGTTGTAAACAGCGACAATTGTGATTTTAACCCAGAAAGATTATCCTTAATATCACTTGGAATAGACTTTATTTTTTTGAGTATCGGTGTAAATCTATTGACAAGTGGTAAAATCTGTGATATAATCTTAATATAAAAAAACAGATAGGGGCAATACTTATGAAGAACGCAAAGTTACGAAAGATAAAAGTTGTTTTGTTATTAATAGTAGGTCTAATAATTTTACTGATTATTACTTTTATGGTGTTTAAAAAACAAATAGCAAGTTATATCTTGAATGATAATGAAAAGTTTATAATCAACTGTGTAGCCACAGTTAAGGAAGAAACTGATAAAGATATATCTATTCAAGATATTAAATGTCTTGAAACAAAATCAGAAAAATCAAATGATGACTGGTTGAACTCTCGAACATATTTGTATATCATTACAGATGACGGATTAGAAATTTCTTTCATACGACATGTAAGTATTTCTGAATCACAGGCCATAGAAGATATTTATAATGGTAGTTTTTCTCTTTATGTTGGTCATTTTTATTGGGGTTCTCAAGATATCATAGAGCAGTACGATTTACCAAATAAGAAAGATATAAATGGTGATGAAGTCGGCTATGCCCAAGTTGACAATATTGATGAACATGTAAAAAGTGGTGTCAAACGTCGTCTTGATGATGATTGCGAGGAAATAACAGATTTCTCCCTTTGGAAAATTAAGTTGTTTTCCTAGTCGGGTATAATTAACCTGTGAATCTTTATGAAGTTTTTTTGGGGAGTATAGATATGAAAACGAAATTATTAAAGCACAAAAAGGTTATAATTGTTGTCGGTATTATCATTGTAATTTTTGTACTGTTTAACATTTTTAAACCACAAATAGCTAAAGTTGTATTAAATGACGACGAACAACATATACTTGCTCTTGTTCAAAAAGTTGAAAGGTATGCCAAGGGTAGCTCAATTGGCGATGATTTAAGTGCGTATAAAAAAGTAAATGATTATGGCGATAGTAAAACCATATGTTACTATGTAACTTATGAAATTGAAGATGGACTTATAGCTCGTTGTTCTGTACAACATGATAGTTTAGAAAAATTATCAGAAGTTCAGGGAGATATTTTTTGTAGTTTTAATGGCACTCATAAGATGTTAAAGAAATATGACCTATTAAAATATAAGCTTATAGAATTAGATGGAAGTCGGGAATGGTCGAGAGATTATCCCTATGAACATATTGACGACACAATATATGCCCGTGAAAACAAGCACAAAGAAGTCGATAGAATGCTTGATAATCTCAATGGTTATCTCATAGATGATGATTACGAAGAACTTGATATATCACTTTGGAAAATAAAGTTATTCTCCTGATGCTGATAGGTAGGGGTAAAAAATGAAAAGATTGTTTTTAAAACATAAAAAGTTGTTTATTGTGTTCATTATAATAATTTGTCTTATCGTAGCTTCGATTACTTCGTTGGTATTTTTTAAGCCTCAACTTAAGAAGGTAATTCTAAGTGATGATGAACGATTTGTATTACTTCTTATTCAAAAGATTGAAAAAGACCTCAACAAAGAAGTAGACATTTCAAATGTTAGTGCATTTAGAAAAGATATTACATTTGACGATGGAGGAAAACGTATCAATGTTGATATAAACTTGCGAGTTGGGAAGTATCTTACAGTAAATGCCCGAACGCTTAATAGTAAGGACATTGACGAAGAGGAGATCGACCCCAATATAAGATGTAGTTATTACGGCACTTTGGACAAACTGTCTCATTGTGATTTGTTAAAGCATCAAATTAATATAGCAGAATTTGATTGCTCATACAATGACGAAGCCGTAGATAAAGATATTGATTATACGATTGCATCACATATATGTGAATCCGAAGATATGCCATATGTAAAGCTTGCCCTTAACAAGCAATTAAAAGACGACGGATATAAACGATTAAACGATATATCCATTTGGAAAATAAAACTCTTTCTATAACAAAAGCTCCGAGGAAACTCGGAGCTTTTTCAGTCATGATGAAATTTAGTTTTTATTTTGTTTAATATTGACTTTATCGGGTTGTGTTTAGACTGTGATTCTTCAGATTTCTTTTCGGCTTTTGGCTGTGGATGCCATAGATATACTTCTGAATATTTAGATGTGTCAATAACTATGGTCTCAAAATCATTATTCTTTTGATTATTAATTTCTCCAGTATTAAAATCCGTAGTTGTATAGTTTGAAATTTGTATAAGTGGTCTATTATTATATGTTTCAATAAGTTTAATTTTACCACGAATTATTGATTGATGCTTGTCGTCAATTACGGTTATATAACTAGAATATTCACCTTGCGTTATATCAACCCAAAAATCTTTTATTGGTGTTTGATGTATATTTAATTTGCATAATATATTTGTGAACAATTGGCTATATACAATCCTTGCAGAAAGATAGGCAGCCGCCACGGTAAGTAATATCATACAAATGCGACCTATATATATGTTGATATTAATGGGTATCATAGAATAAATCAAGTTATAAATTGAGTTAAGGATAAAACCATAAATCAATGACTCGGTCAGTATATGCTTATAGTCACTTGGATTTTTTATAACAGATACGAATCTATAAACTTTAATAAAAATAAAACCTAATACAATATAAATAATAACATCGGGCAGATATGAAATTAAATCGCTCAATTACCATTCTCCTTTTTTTGTTTTTTTTGAGGTTTGGAATCAAAAAATTCTTGTTCCTCAGTGTATTCTTTTTGTGAAGGCCTATACGAATAACTCCTTCTAACATTGATTTCCACTATCGGATCGTTTGAAACGCTCTCGTTGATATTCTTATTTTGATTTTCTTTGTTATTTTTTTTAGACATAATTAACAACTCCTATAATATTTTTATTCCATTATATCACATAATATTACAGAAGTCAACAACTTAATAATTTTTATTGCCGTCTATCCGACAACTACACCGTGGACTATCCAATAACCAGTGTTCACTATCGCAGAACACCAATAAGCAATTATAGTCTCTGAACCTGCCGATCGTTAAGCCGATTATGTATTATGCGACAAACTTACGCCGATCGGTTTGGATGCGGATACTCTCATATTCAAAAAAAGTGTGATAGAATTGAATATTACCATCCCCGAACGGGAATTATCAAACCCGTTACTACTAAGTAGTCAATTTATGCTTTTTTGCCTGTCATAACAATAATACCTCGATTATAGTATTACCATTATGCTTGCGGGCATACTCAGTGGAACCCTGTGTTTTATGGGTTCACCCGCACCTATATTAATACCCTTTGCACCTAATGCTCCTGCACCAATTGCTCCGCCAATTTTAAGCACAGTATTAAGGCTAGGTATAAGCTTAGATATTGCATTACCTATACCGATAAGAATGTCTAAGAACGATTTAACCGTGTCTGACTCTAACGCTTTTGTGGATATATCTTGGAATATAGCGCTAAGCTTTCCAAGCTTACCTGTTATAGAGTCAAGTGATTTTTCCATTTCCTCAGAAGCCGAACCCTTGGAACCACCAATGGTACTCATGACTTCTCTTGCTTCGTCAAAATTGGATAATACTGCGGCGATTACGTTAATACCGTTTTTACCGCCAATTTGTTCAAGCAGTGCCGCCTGATTTACGTCTGAAAGGCTGTCATATACTTTCGATATCTCGTCAAGAATTTGATATGTACCTTTAAAGGTATTATCATTCTTCATGATGTCAACGCCAGAAAGAGCAAGTATCTCCTGACGTAACTTTGCTGTGCCGTTTGCTACGTCGTCTGTTTCTTCGCCCATTTCCTCAAGTTCAGCTGTTGCTCCTCTTAATCTAGCCGAAGCCGTCTTAAGGACAGTGCCCATTTTTTCAGGGTCTTGAACAATAGCGTTACCCGCTGTTGTAAGTGCGATGGTTTCGTCAAGACTGTTTCCTGCGGCAACCAAAGCAGAAGCAGAACGTTGTAAACTGTCGCCAAGCCCAGTAGAAGAAATGGCAAAGTTGTTACCTACATAGTTAAACTTATCTACAATTTCTTGTGCATCGTCTGCGGCAATATCATACGCTTTCATAGTCGAAATGATTGAAGAAGCGGCGTCGGTTACACTTAAATCTTCGGCAACATTGGAATACATTGTTGCAAGTTCGCCGAGCTTGGTTGCGTCTTTGAGGTTATAGCCGAGTCTTGAGAACTCAGAAGTCGAGTCTACCAAGTCGCTTATTGAAACGCCAAGCTCTTTTGATTTCTTTGCCGCATTTGTTAAAAACGCATCATATGATGCCGCCGTTTCGTTACTAACCTTTTTAAGATTGACCATTGAGGTATCTACCTCTTTGGTTGCTTGGTATATATCTCTCAATACAGATTTTACATATACCATTGACCTAGTAACAATTGCCCAGCCACCATACTTTTTAAACATGTTAGAAATCAATTCGCCAGCCGTTTTGCCGCCAATGCCCAAGTCTTTTACGGTAGCACGCATTTCCTTAAGCTTTGCGTCAGCTTTATCAATTTCTTTCGCATCAAGCAAATCTGGATTTTTAAGCTTGTTATACCATTCGTCCCATTGTGCTGACAAAGCATCATTCTGTTTGAAGGCGTTACTATTTATATCTTTAAACGATACATATTGATTCAATAACGTAGAAGCTTTCTTCTTAATTCGTTGTGCCGCTGTATCGGTTTTATAAGCATTATTTAATTCGTCGAATTTCTTAGTAGTATCATTATATTGATCTTGAATAACTTCTAAGTCTGTATAAAGCTCTTTAACTTGTTCGTCTATATTTTTGAAGAATGTTATTGAGTTAGTGTCAGCATCAGGATTTAACAGTTCTTGCTTTATACTTTCAATCTGCTCTTGAATGCTAGCCGCCTGAGATTGTATTGCCGAATATTCACTAGATAAACCCAAGTTCTTACTTTGTGATTGCTGTGATTTTGTACCCGATTTTTTTATCAAGCTATCAGCTGTGCTATTGATTGACTTCATCGACTTATCAATTTCTTGTGATATTTGAGACACGGCCTTGAAGTAGTCTTTCAGTTCCTGTGGAGATTGTTCACTTGTGCGTTCTTCAATATTGGCTTTAAACTTTTCTTTCCAATATTGGTCATCCTCAGTGGTATTATCTGATTTATCGCTTTTAGCCGACGGCTTTCTTGTAACTCTCTTTTGCGGGCTTGAAGCAGAATCGGCTGTTGGTTTACTTGCAGTTTTCAAGTTGCCGACATTAATATCTACTGCTTCATTTTTTAATGCTTGCCTAAGTTTTTCTAAAGCTTCAGCGTAATCGAATTCGCCTATTTTAATTGAAGAACATACTTTTTCAATCTCAGTCTTGAACTGTTCTAAGGCTTCTTTTGAGATATTGCCCGAGCCACCTTGTTGTGATTGTTCGGCTTTATCAATTAAGCCTTTAAGCTCTTCGGAAAGCTTTTTGTTGTTCTCATAATCTGATTTTGACTTTTCATATTGTTTCTTAAGAGCCTCGAGATTGGCTTTTAGTTTTGTGCTTTCCTCGTCTGTTTTATCAACTCCAGATACGCCAGTGTTGCCGTCGCTATCTTTTAGCGTAGCTTTGCCGCTAGACTTGGCTTTTTCTTCAAGCTCTTTAATTTTCTTGTTTAAAACTTCAACTTGTTTCTTTTTGTTGTTTAAAGAAATGTCACGGGATTTGAGCAGCCCTTTGATTGCCTCAAACCTTGAAAGTGATACGCCTCCCTCGCTAACTTCGCCACCCTCTGAGGGACTGCCATTGCCAGAACCATCACCTGAATCTTGTTGTTTATCTTGTATGTTAGCCATAAACTCAGACAATTCAGAGTTTTCTTTTTTTAATTTTTCATTTTCTAATTTGAGGCTTTTATTATCATCAGATGATTTGCCACCAGTATCTTCTTTTTTTGCCGCAAACCTCTTTTTGTCATTTTCGAGCTTTAAGTTTTCCTGCTTTAATTCAGACACACGCTTTTCAAGCTGTTCAACATAAACCTCATTAGAAACTTCTTTTTCTTCAGATTTGCTTAACTGTTTATCTTTGACTTGCTCTTTTTGAGAGACCGTTGCTTCTTTCCAATAATACTCAAAATCTTTTAATAGTTCTTTTACACGGGCAATGGTAACAACTCTTTTATCTGTATCCCCATCAAACCTATACTTAACCATATCTTTTTTGGAGAATTTGTTAAGTGCCTGCATTAGCGGAATAACATCAGATAATCTCTTGGTTTGTAAGTCTATATCTTTTGTACTAAGTTTACTTGGATCTAATCCCGTAGCATTAATTCTTTTAAATGCTGTTTTTATAGACGTTTGTAAACTTGTTGTATATAGTTTTGATACATCGCCGAAGTTCGCATTTAATGGATTTATCTGCAAGCTATCATCAGGATGTTCTTTGTTATATCGAGATATAACTCCATTTATTACTTTATGCGCTTTTTGTGCCGCAGTCTCGTAAGATTTTTCAACGGATTTTAACCACTGCTGTTGATCCTCGGATAGCCCGATATCACTATAGCTTAAACCCAGCGATGATAAAGAGGTGTCGAACTCAAGTTTACTATTAGAAAGCCTTTGAGCAACATCATGCATTTCATTTGCTTTCTTTATATAGTAGTTAAGTCTGTTCTGTATTTTATCTTTGTTGCCCTTACCATAAATTTGACTACTATTAAAGGTATCAAAGAACTGCGAAAAGTTGTAATTGGTTTTGTCTGCTTTAAAAGTAGAATTATCAAATTCGTCTTTTAGGTCTTTAACTTTTGCAAAAGCTTTGGTTAATTCATTTTCAAGTGATTTCTTTAACTTATCTGCCTTAGGCTCTATTTCAATGGTAGGGGTGAAATCTTTCAAGACCCTTTCCATATCCTTGGTATTAAGGTCGGCATTGACCCTAATATTTACGTCGCCTATATATCCTGCCATTATTCATTCACCGTCCTTATTTAAACTCTTTTTTTAAGCCTTTTATTATAATATCTTTGGCAAGCCCGCTAACATAAAATTCATCGTAAGTATCTTTTATAAAATGCTTTGGATGTCCATTAAATTTTCGAGACATATCATTTAGATCCGGAACAGCATTTTGGTCAATCCAAGCCGATAAAATTGTTGGATCAGAACTATAATCAATGGGAGTTCCGAATACACTATCATTTGGTGGAGTGATATTTGCAAAAGAAAAGTTACCCGAAATTCTGTAATCCATATTTATATAGTTGCCTCGTTGTTTGACAAAGTAGCCATTTTTACCATAAACTCTGGTCTCAGTTCCTTTTGCATCTTCAGCCCATATTCTGTTACTACTCTTGCGTGGTGCTACTGTAACTTCGTTGGAAAGCACCTGAATATTATCTTCGTCGGCCATACCACCATTTGTACCACGGCGTTTATATACTACTGGGGTGTACGAGTACACATCTTCAACGACTTTATCGTGCATGATTTTTTTAGCCTTTTCTTGAAATTCGCCCTGCATTGTTTTCGACAAAGCGACCCCAACCTTTTCGGCTATTGCTTTGTTGATATTAGCAATTTGTTTTGCTTGTTCTTTTGACCAACTTTTTAATCTTGGCATAGTTTCACCTCACATTACAAACATAGAAAATATAATTTTAAATTGAAAAAAATAGGTAGGCTATTTTTTGTAACCTACCTCCTTTGATTTAACTCTTCGTTTATTTTGTCAACAACCTCGTTAATATTGTCAATGCCATATTTGTCTTTATAATATTGAAGTTCTTGGTTGGTCTTTTCAAGTACAACGTCGGCTGGAATATTATAAAGCTCCTTTATTTCGTTCTCACTCATGTCGATACGCTTTGGCAACATATTGATTTTATTCAGCATAGATTTGCGCTCGAGTTCTTCTTCTATATATAAATCAAAATGTTCTTTACAACACGCTATGGATTTCCAAGAATTAATTCGATCACAATAATCACAGGCATAATATTGTTTTGGTTGTCCATTGTTGCCCAAATTACATTTGCTATATTTGCAAATATGATTAGCTTTCATCCTTTTATCCTCAATAAAGTAAAGGGCTTGCTTGTTACAAGCCCGATACGTTATTTATTTGCATTTATTATTTTCTGCTTTTTTCTTTATTGTAGGCTTTGCTTCATCACACATGATGTCGTCATACAATTTCTTCATGGTGCTTGATACTTCAAATTTACCATAAAGGTTAATAACACTGTTTATTTCCTCTTTCGCCTCTTCTTTTGATAACGACTTTTGGTCGTATTTAATCATCGGTTGAAGTGCAAGATAATGCCCCCAGCAACAAGCTACCTTGCGCCAACTATTTGATTCTTTGGTGCTATCGCAATAGCTACAGGCAGGGTAGTGCGTTCCACATAACCTACATTCATTAAGGTATTTGGTTTTAGGCAATTGCTCTACACCTTACCTTAATCCTCTGGATCCTGATATACAATGAACTCAAAAAGTTCGCCGTTTGCAGTACCCTGGCAAGTATCAACGAGTGTTGTGGCCTCAAAAGCCTGAATTGTCTGGTCACCGCCCATGTCAATATCAAACGTACCAGAGAACTGTGCTCTTGGAATGATGAACTGACACTTGTACTCGTTGTCACAAACGTCGGTAGCAAGGCAATCTACTGCAACATAAAGTGTCTTACCAAATACGTCGGACTTATTGATAACCCTAGAACCCGTTGTCTTGAAATCATAGAAAACTACGATTGAAGTTCCAACTGAAATGTTTGTTGTATCAGTAGGAAGTGTGAGCGTCTTTGTAGCTGCTTCGTACTTAAAGTGTGTAGCGTCGGCCTCACCAGTTGACTGTGTATAATGGATAGGCAGAAGCGCACCGTTTGGAGCCATAACTCTAAGGTCTATAATCTCCGCACCGACTGCGCCAAGAGCCGTGAACTTTGTCTTACAGGAAGTTGTGTCTTCAACCTTGATAACATCAGGGAATCTAATATTAACATCGCCAACCTCTTCATAAGAACCTGTCTGAGCCGCAAGCAGACCGCCTGAAATCAGTGCAGACTCACCACTTACAGTTGTGGACTTATTCTTCTTAATCTGCTTAAGAACTCTATCACCCTTGCCTGTGATATCTGTTGTATCCTCAGTATTTGCGATCTTAGCAGACTTAAGCTCGTCAAGCAGAAACTCACAAACGCCAGATACTCTGTCATAGCCATGTATCTTCTCAAGGGAAGTAATGGTAAAACCATTAATCTGAATAGCCATAGTTTTTCCTCCTTAAAAATAAAAAAGACTCAAGCCTTGCGGTTGAGCCTATCTCCACGATAACCAATTTAATTTATCTTCTGGAAGTTTATCAAGTTTAACTGTACCAAAACCTGAATAAGCCCCAGTGACCAACTTATCGTATTGGTCTTTCTTTATAACCTGTTTAACACAGGCATAAAAGTTGTAAATAGAAATATTGTTAATACTATCAAAGTCGTAAGGGAAACCTGGGTGACATACCAATGCAACAATTTCGCCGTCTAAGATGTCGTCGGACATTTGGAGCTGTTTGTTACGGCGTTTTGCTATTTCTGCTTTTTCACGTTCACGTTCAAGAATATATTCTTTTGCAGTATTGTTACCCGGTTTACGCTTATATTTTTTTACGTTGAATATTTCGCATAAAGCGCTGGATATCTGCATATAAATAAATTCGTCAATAATTTGATTGCCCTCGATATCCTTGATAGTTTTTAAGCCATTTTCATTGTCTATGTAACAAGAATTAAAATCTACACAGTCAAAAAGTTCATTTGAGTCGATAATTTGCAGTGTTGATAAAAGGTTAATTTTATCATCATCTGACATATCGCAGGTCATTAATACTTGAGGCTTCACAAATGCGGTATCGAACAATTTCAAGAAAAATTCGTAATCACTGATTTGAGTGAAGTCGATACCAATATCATCAAGTTCAATCATGTGTGCCGATGGAGTTGTCGTAAACATATTGACGAGTTCAGAAATGTTTTTCAATTTTCGATACTCGCCGAGAGTTGGAATTTTTATAGAAATCCAATCTCGTATTTTAAAAGTTTTAAGATCAAGCAGACTTTGATTTGCCATTACATAGCACACCTACTTTTTGACATATCTTCGGCTTTGAATTTTAAGATACGACATCTGTGTCTATCGCCCAAATCTTTTTCTACATTTGAAATTTCTACAAGCTTCTTCTTGCCGATACCCTTATAATCAATTAGAATTTCTTCAATTTGTTCCGCAATTAAGTCAGGACGTGCCCCACCAAATTCCGTAACCATTTGCTTTTGATGTGAAACAACATAGATTGTTATTATGATTTGCTTAAAAAACAGACTTGAAGTATAGACTTCGGGCACATCTATTTTAACGCAAATATAATTACGTTCCTCGTCAATAGTTTCTGGTACTCGGATAAAATTAAAGAAATTGTGATATATTAAATCCTCGGGATTAGATATATCTTTTTCATTTATGAGCTTTACGATTTTTTCATTATTCACAAACAATGATATTAATTGCTGTTTATATTTTTTTATTTGTCCAGACGGTGTCATAAAATTGCCACCACCTTTACATAAAGTTCGGCAGAACAATTTTGAGTCGGGTTACATAGTTCAATTTTAATCTTTGAGCCAATGATACCCTCATTGTTGTCAGCTTTGATTTTTATTGTAGAACCCTCATTAACTATAGAAAAATATTTTTGATGCTCATCAATAACGGCTACATTCCATATCGCTTCTTGCAATATTTCAGAACCATCATTATCATAGAATACAGCATTAAAACTTTTATAGTATCCGCCCGCCTTAATAGTAGGAGAGCCGTCAAATTTAATTTCGCAGTTTATTCCAACCGACTTATCTTCGGTAGGCTTAAAGTAATCCGCAATCATCAATTCGTAGTTATCACGATCGTGCGATCGTTCGGACTTTTGTAGCGTTATGATATACACGCCATGCTCATGATTTTCATCATATATTCCGCTTACAACATTACGATTGATAAGTTTATATGCCGTTGGTTCGTCTTTTTCTATATCCAACAAGAAACGTTTATCTAAACGAAGTTGCCGTGTTTCGTCATCTAAAGGCAAATGCAAAGTTACATTGCCGTCGGTCAAATTTAAAGTGTTTCCCTCTTTGAGTCCGTCAGCGGTGTTCGTTTCAGAATAACACCATCGGCTTATAATTTCGCCATCTTTGTTTTGCCAACGCAAATTAATATTGCATTGGTGTATGACTCCTTTATAATAAACCGAAGATTCAATATCAACATCGGAGATTAACCAATGTGATTTTTCCCATTCAACAATTTGCCCATCATAGATAATGTCGTTTGGCAAAGCACAAATCGTTTTTACATGGTTATTGCTTCCTGATACTATTACCACATCTTTTTGCTCGCTGTCAATAAGAACACTTTTGCGTGAAGGACTACGCCGTGATTTATAAATGATATTATTTTTGCAATGATTAATCATTCTCTCTTTTGGGGTTGCACCATCAGATAAAGTTACCCTGTTATACAAGTCAAATTTATTGATTGCTCTCACCCCCGTAGAATTTGTTCAATCAGGCTAATACATTTAAAGACTTCACTTTTGTAAACCTCATGCGAAATGTTAGGTTCTTTAAGAGACTCAAGTACACATATAATTGTAAGTATTCTCGCATCGTTGTGGTATTCGTTCAGTAAATTTTCAAAGCCATGTAGCTCGAAAATCAAACTTGATATGTACGCTTCCGTTGTAGTATTTTGTTCTTCTTTCATCGGAAGAATTTTATATACCTTGGAGATTAAAGAATTCAAATAGTTAATATATAAATTATTATTTGCCATCTATTTTATCCCCCAAATCACGGAATGAAAAAGTATAATTTTTTATCATGTTTTTTGCTTCATCAACCGCATACTCATGGGTAGAACGAATTTCTTTTAACAAATTTGCTGGCGAATACTCCGAGTAATCTTTAGTGTTCAATTTGTTCTCGAGATTTTCGCAGGAGAATAATTGAGGCCTCAACCATTCGGCAATCATTAACTGATGAATAATGTCAATCTCATCTGCATCAAGCGTGGCATTAAATTGACGCAATTCTTCGTTTCGGTCGTCAAGATTTTTGCGACATGATTTTCTAAATCTTGCACAAGCTCTATCCATTATATCAGTAAGCCATTCGTCACGGTCTTCCTTTAAGATATTAAAAAACTTGTACTCTGTTACAATACCAACAAAGCTGTCGGTTATTTCACTATAAGGTGTAGCCAATATCATACACCTCCATTACTCTTCAATATCCAAGTTAAGTTCGCTTTTTAGTAATGCAATTGTTTTACGAGAATCTATTGTGCCATCACTTATCATTTTGCTAGCCTTATTTGCTAAGATTTCTTTAAATCCATCTGGGACACCCTTTAAGATTTTCAATATCTCAGAATCGGGCTTATTGAATAGGTCTTCATAATCGTCCATTGACGGAATACCATCATAGTAGGCATTTACTCGTAAGAACTTTTTAACTTCAGGGTCTTCAATTGCAATCCAATTCTTTTCAAAAAATGCTCGCTGAGAATTGCGCATAGTTACAAGTTCACCAAGTTCAATGTATTCCACATCTCCTTCATGCTCCCACTCAATAGTGAAACCCATTTGTCTTGAGCTTATATAAATTAGCTTGCCACTGGTCATATTTGTGCATGCTACCATTGTATCAAGCGGTAATTGTTTGTGCTCTACCTTCTTACACTCAGAAGTAGAGGCTTTTTTAGTGGTTGCCCCCTTGGTTGTATTCGATGTAGCTACACCTTTAGATGTTGTACTTTTTGTTGTACTCATATTTATTCCTTTCATTCAAAAAAATGCAGAGAGCATTGGACTCTCTGCATATTAATATTTTTATTATGACATTGAGTAAACGCCGAACTGATCCGCCATTACAATACCAACGCCGTAGCTCTCGCCATAGAAGAACTCCTGTGTAAGATCGGCATTATCGGCAGGATTGCCAAGAATAATTGTTGGCTCACCCTCAGTAACGACCTTAATAGGCTTATCGTCTGTTGCAATAACATAAAGCTTCTTGTCATCAAGCAGGAAATCAGTTGTACCTGGTTTATGTATCTGATTTACCTTAACGCAGTTTGTACCATTAAACTTACCGTAGTAACCAATGTTATACATATCAGACTTAGCCTCGTCAGATACTGTGTCTATCTTTATCTTTCTGAGTGCTGCCTTTGTACCGATGATTGTTGCAGACTTGCCAGTTGCTGCTTCTACATGGTTTACCATCTCAAGCAGACCATCTTCGCTATATGTACCAGCTACAGGGAAATAGGTTGAACCATTGCCAACATATGTACACCAAGCATTATAGATGTCGGCTCTCATCTGCTGTTTGTAAGATTCACTCACTCTGTCGATAAAAGTATTAAAGTCTACACGACCTGAAAGAACTCTATTGAGTTCCTCATAAATCTTAACAGCTTTAAGAGAAGTCTTAACTGTTACATGTTCACCACCATTAAGTCTCTGACGTCTGAGTGACTGAACACCGTTTGCAACTTCAGAAACAACAAAGAGTGCCTTTGATGGAACGTAGAAGTCATTCTCGTCACCGAGTTTCACGTTTCTATAGTCAACCATATTCATGAAGAACTCGTCACCCTGAATACCGTCAACTACGGTTCTCTGAATAACCTCCTCAACAATGGCAAACACGCCGTTGCATTTACCATCTCTTATATCTTTATATGAAATCTTTGTAGAACCATTGTTAGCGGCAACCAGTGCTTTTCTCAGTGTCTCCATTGAATCGCTCTGTGAAAACTCGCCAACAGGATTACCCTTGTACAGATTTACAGCAAGGGAAACAATTTTCTCGTTTGTATCCATTATAGTGTCTCCTTTCCCTATAATTACTTAACCTTGATAACGTAGTATGTATCAGGGTTTACAATCTCGACAGCAACTATCTTACCAATGGCACCTGTAGCAGTGTCAGTTGCAGTAAGCTTTGTTGAGTCCGCTGTCAGCTTGACGTACTTATCTTTAGCAACTGTGCCGTCAAGTGCCTCCTTAGTTACAGAGAACTCGTCTCCTGTTTCAAGGGCATACACTCTAATCAGTGAGTCAGCCTCATTTGTAAAATCCTCAAGGTTGTGATGTCTCTGCTCGTCATACATAGTCTCTACAGAAGCCACCAGACCAATTGTTGCTCTTGTATCTGCCGCTGTAGGTGCAGTTACCTTATATGTTTCTCTGTTTATAAGCTCGTCTGAAATAGATACAACATTTCCGTTGTCAATAGCAGCCGGATCAGAGCCGCTGTAAAACTTAGCTGAAATCAGCTTAGAACCATCTATAGTACCTGACAGATTATCAGTTCTAACAATAGCGTGTTTTGTTGCCATGTTTTATTACCTCTTTCCTTAATTATTTTCCATACTTATCGTATAATTCTTTGTACCAAGGCTCGTCCACAGACTCTGCTTGACCATTTAAACTAAATGTAACAGTCTTGCTTTCCTTAGTTGCTTTGGTTGACTTCTTGTTTTTCTTGCCCAGAAGCATGTAACACTGTGCAGATATTTGCTCAGCAGTCATGCCGTCATGCTCGGATTTAAGAAGAGAAAACTCGTCAACGCCAGATAACTCATTCTCAAAATCATTAAATATTTCTGAAGCCGCTGTTTCAACCTTTTCTTTTTCGACAGTTTCTTTGTATTCATTCAGCTCGTCTACCTCTGACTTGAGCTTACTATTTTCTTCTTTAAGTGAGTCAAGCGCAGCCATTTCTTCTGCTGTGACCCAACTTCTGAACACCTCTACATAATTACTATCAATTGTTACAACCCCAGCCTCGTCAATGGAATACGCAAAGCGCCCCATCTTTGAAGAAGAGCCATTACCGCGTTCATATGAATAAATTGACATATAAACATAATTGTCATCAAAGTCTTCAAGCCAATAATCTACCGACTTAACGAGATTTTTATCTTCGTCATATTCACTGCTGTCTTTTGGAATCGCGTTTCTTATCATCTCTCGCTTCTGATTTACGGTTGCAAACATTGTAACGGGAGCTTCGATTTTAGAAGCCTTAAACTTATCATCAGGCTTAGCCCCGTCTTCGGCTCCTTTAGAATTAGCCTGCATTGTTTCAAGCTGAGATCTAAATGTTTCCTCAGTCATGTCATCTGTGATGTCAAAAGAAATATCGTCGATTTTCATTTTATATTCTTTGAGAATGTTTTCTATAAGTTCCTTATCCATCTGTTTCACATCTCCTTTCGTAAAATCTTCTTTATTATCCGCAAGGTCTTTATTTAATTCTTGCATCATAAAGGACAAATCTTTTTTGGATTCCACAGATTGTGAGAAAGTTTCAATTGTCGCTCTCGCATTTTTCATACCTGTATCAATACCTTCATTCAACAGCGTTACTGCCGCATAGTTGAAATCTGTAATATCGTATACATTATCTGTGGTGTTATAGGAATAAGCTAAAATATTCACTTCCATCGAGATTCTTATTTCATCATAACGATTGAGAATATCTTCGCAATAATTGGAATATTTCTTCCATATATATCCGTCAGCATAAATATAGTTGATGTCATCCTCATTGACAACTTCAAAATTATTTGTCTCTGGAATAACACCAACTGGCGTTTCGGTATATATAATTTTAGCCTCACCGTCGTGTACTTTGTCTTTTTCAATTTCAAAATTGTGTTCTCCAAATTGCGGATCACCATTTTCATCAAAGTACATATACGCAAGTATTGGTGAATTAGCTAAACTATCTTTTTTCTCCTCAAGATTTTCAATGGTAAATTTAGAATTGTTATAATTTATTCCATCGTGACAAATCCGCATACGCAGTTTGATAAACTTGTCCGATTTAAAATCTTTATCTATGGAGTAATTTATAGGCAAATTTTGTTTCTTCGTTTTGTTCACCCCCTCATACAAAAAGTGTTACTATAAACAATCTTTGTAAGCTCGTCTTTTGTAAAGGTAGAACTACAATTGTTTTCAAAAACAAAAATCTTGTTGTCAAAGGTCTGTAATAGTCTAAAACCTTTAGCAACAAGTTTGTTTTTTATATCAATATCTTTTGTATATATAAACTTCATAAGCTTCACCTAGTATTCTTGATTGGAATTATGGTCTCGTGTATTTTCACCAGCGTCAGATAACTGTTCGCCTTTTTCTTCCTGAGTTGGCGCACCAGCCTCTCCACTAGATTGTGTATATGAAGTTTTAAGAGGTTCAAATTTTTCCTTGATATGTAGTATATCATCCTCAAGAAAATTCATATTCATCATATCAATTGGTGCAACTCCTAACGCCGCACACGCCATAGTTGTTGTTGGTAAACTTGCTTGGGCGGCATTGAGATATGACTTATATGTTTCCTGCTGATTATAATAAGTTACATCGAGAAATTGAATCTTAAATTTGTATCTGCCGTCTACCTGTTTAAGTAGTCGATTTATATTACGTCCAAACTGGTTCATTAGAGCAAAAACCATTTGTTCGTCTGACTTAATAGAAACCGAAAGTGTTGCAGAGGTTTGTTTATCACCACCGAAAATCAATGAACATACGCCAGCATCATTCCAAAAGGTTTTAGTTGCGTCGCCGACATTGTCTATATCAACATTGCCTGATTTTTGAAAGTCATGGTCTTCAACGTCCATAGGAGTTAGAAATGCGCCAATATTTTCAGGTAATACCTTTAACAAATTGTTATAGTACATAAGGGCGTCTTCCTGCTCCATCTTATAATCGCCGTCTTCCATTGGAATTTTTAATGATAAGATTTTGTAGTTTCCTATTTCAGTTCTAGCCTTTTGCAATCCTTTATAATCATCAATATCAAATATACCCGCAAATACACCAATAAAAGGTGGCATTGGGAAATTAATATCCTCATTCACCTTTAAACAAAAAGTGCGTTTGCTACTCAAACTTTGCCAACGCATTGAGCGATGTGTTTTATACAGCTCGTACTTTTCAATAAACTCTTCGCCAAACGATTCCAAGTCCTCTTTATGACTTGTAAAATAAGAGAAGTCAAATTGATATAAAAAACATCCGTCCTCTATTCGATTAATTTTACAATAGTCAGGCGGCATTTTTCTTATATAGTATGAGTCGGTCGTTTCGTAAACATAGCCATAGAATACGTCTTCTCTAAAACACGTTGTTAATATTTTAACGGCCTCGTGTTTTAAATTCATTTTATCAATGTAGTTGCAAATCTTTATATATGTTTCTTTTAATTTAGCCGTATCTATTTTTTTACTTTGGTCAAGTTTATAAGGTTCAATAATATATGCCATTGTATGAAGCTTGGCAAAATAGTTAATTAGTCTCCGATAATGTGGGCTTACTTCGTAAAGGTAGATAGAAGCATTTCTCAAATTCTTTTCGTTTGCTTCAGGATCGGTAAACCATTTGACCACATCTTCTTTTTTGTATTTGGTATAATGAATAGAAGATCGATTAATATAGTAATCTTGATTCAAGTTTCTAATTGGTACTTCACCAAGACGTGCAAAGTTGCCCATGCTTTTATCCCAGACCATAATTTCTTTCTTTTCTGTATTTGGCATTTATTCACCCCTAACTTGTACGCAAAGACGGCGCTCTAAATTCAAAAATGAAATTGTCGTTTAGCTTTGCTTTTTTGTGTTTTACGATAGTCCTCTCTAACTCGGTGGCAAAATAATTACCATAAGCTAGCGCAGAATATCGGTCTTTTCTTTCGTTTCCACGTTCCATAATCTTAATCAAACTGCCGTTTGTTTCATATTTCAGATTGACCAGTTCATTAACCAGCAGGGCAGTTTGTATATATGGCATAAGGATGTTCGCTTTTATTTCTTCGTCCAAACCTCTAAATGTTTTGGATTGCTTTAAAATATCGTCGGCATCCTTTTCGTTAATTAACAGTCTTGTCTTTCCACGCATTAAATTATCTTTAAGAAGGTATGCACAATCACTGTTAAACTTTGCGCTTGCCTTAATACTATAGATAACTTTTCTTGGGTTGCGTGAAGAACCCTTATATTTTTCCGCCATTGCTTCGTCATTCATACAAGTAAAGGCAGGATATAGTTCGCCCGTAACAGGATCGACCAAATCTTTGACCAACTCATCATATACGCCATTACCAACGCCGTTCGTATCTATAACAATGTAGTCACATTCCAAATCTTCAAATAGGCGCCTTATTGTAATTGCTTGTGTTTCAGAGTGACCGCCTTCAAAGTTTTCGGAATATACTAAATTTCTAATATACTGGCTATTGCTAGTTGGAAGTAATTGCAATATATGAATAGCTGTTGCATCGTTCTTATTTTTCTTCGACGCCATAACGGCGATGTCCACAGCAAGAACTCTAATCTCACCATTTTTCTTTGTTGGGTTCTTCAAAGCTGGGTAATAGTCTGTTACCGAATGTGGATAAAAAGCAGTCTTTATAGCCCTGGCATCTATCAAACTTGAATAGCTAAATAATGCGTCGTCACTTTCACCATGCCACAAACATCCACTTTCCATGTCCCAAATTATCTGTGAGAAATCTGCCTCAGACATTTCGTCGGCTACTTGTTCCGCATTTAATATACCCTCTTTAATTGATAGTTGGTAGGGGAGTCCACATAAGAAATAACTGCGCTTATCGTCCAACATTGCCGCACAATATGTCTTAGTCTTTTCCCATGACCAATGTTTTTTATAATACGCCGAGGATAAATACATTTCTTTATTACGCTCTTTGTACTTATTATATTGAGCGATATCGGTGCTTCTGAGCTTTTTATATTTATCCTTATTAAGAAATCCAGGCTCACGTTCAGCGGTCAAGAATTTCTTCAGCACAGTTGCAATGATAGTTTGGTCTACCATTCTAAACTCGTCAATTATAAGGATGTTAGCTCGATTGGAACGAGCACTGTCACTTGCGGTAACAACCTTTATCATTGAGGTGTTATGGAATTTTATATAATTCTCAGTGTTGTTATTTTTATAAACTTCTATCTCGTTTCGCAAATTAGCGGAATTAGGATAGAATATCGTCATAATTTTTTCTAATACTTCACACGCTTGCGCACGTTTAGAAGAAGCAATACAAATTCTGGTGCCAGGGTACAAGATACATCTAACGCAACAAAATATAGCGCATAGAAAGGTCTTGCCTTGCATTTGTGATTAACTTGTAGTTTTTTATCTACAACTCTGGAGGTTTCCCTCATTTTCAGCGATTGATAATACAATCCAGATTAGCATATATTTTCACCCTCGTTATAACGTTAGGTTTTCAAAACAAGCTATACTTGTTTGTGGGGAGAACTCGTGGAGACATTATATTTATTCAGTCTCTATGCGTTACAATGTCATTAAGCCCTTCGCAATCTTAATGATTATCTCGATGTTAGCAGTTAAGCGTTCTTCGATTTTCCTCCCTTATTGCCCAATTGTTTCTAATTGGCGAGGCCATATTTTAACCTCTACTGGCAAGATACATAAAATTTGTATTAAAGTTCATCATGACTATTAAAATCATTTGGAACAATCGTAAATCAATACCCAAATAATCTTTGACAAACCTATGCGGGTTTGCCCTATAATAAGCGGCACGTTCAATTACCGTCTGCATAGTTTTATCCTGAGTGTATACTTTATCAACTATCATAAAGTATCACCTACTCATCTGTGCCAAAGATTGACTCAAAGTCTATGTCATCATCTTCGGAATTATACTCAGGTGGAGTAACTGTATATTTTGAAACTTCGTCGTTGTAAAGTTTTCCCCATTTGTTTCTTTTGCCAAACATTTTTGCAAGATGTCCATAGAACCAAACGCTAATATATTTTATAATACCGTCAACATCCTTAAACTCAGGGAGTGGTTCTGGAATTGGTTCTTCATCTTCCCATTTCTTTATAAGTGTTCCAAATGTATTCTCGTCGGCTATTGAAACATCTTTAACCTGTTTTGGCTGTAGCTTTGCACTATCAAGTAATTTGTTGAGCTCATCGGTAAGCTTAGTAGTGTCGTCTCCTGCAATCATTGCTTTATGAGTTTTAAGCTCATTGAAACAAATTCGTTTAATTAAAATTCTTTGCGAAGGCTTTGAACACTCGACCTCTGAATTCCACTTTTCATAAGAAGCCTGTAGTTCTTGATAATCAGAAGCACTTTCCAATCCAGCTCCCCAAAAGTCAATGATTTCATGAGGAACAGTTTTCTCTATTGGTTCATACAATCCATCGAAATTTTCTGTATGCCTTTTAGACATATCTTCTTTAATCGTATCTTGGTAAGTTTTGTTGCTATATGGATAACGATTTATTTTTGTGATATATCTTGAAACACGTTTTTCACTCTCAGATTCTTTATAAGCTATCTCGGCTACTTCTGCATTATAATAGATATCGAAGTACATACAAATCCTGCGGTAAATGTCCTGATAATCTGAATAATCTTTTGCGACAATGGCCCACATAGCGTTTAAACAATCACGACAATATGGCAGGCGGTGATCGTTACCAGCATATATAACACTGTATGAAATAGGAAAGTTTACAGGATTGTTTGCACTGCAATGACAAGAAAGGCATGTATATCGGTACTCTTTCTTTTCGGGAGTCATTACTTTCTCACGTTCTTCGACTATACTTTTAGTCTTAGGTTCTTTTTTGCTTTCTTTTGTAGCAACTGACGGTCTCTTAGATAACGATTGTTTTTGTCTTCCCATACCGTCACCTACTCTTCAAACAACTCGTCAAGGTCATCAGTTTCGTCACGGATTATATAAATTTGTGTAGTTTCTGATGACTCGTGACCTAATAGACTTTGGATTACAGAAATGTCTTTTCCTTCTTCAACTGCAAGCTGAGTTGCCTTAGACTCTCTTAGAAGATGTGGATGAAAACGTCTACCGACGATAGGTGTAAATACATGAGTAGCCCAATTGTTTAACGTGTTCTCTGCTATGCCTTTTACTTTTCCGGCATATTTAGAAATAAACATGTCTGGGCAATCGTCTTCACCTCTAACTTCAATCCACTTCTTAAATGCATCCATTGTATCCTGTGAGAATTTAAACTTTCTTTCTTTACCAACCGTACCCTTTCCTTTACAACGAATAGTAGGGGTAACATAATACTTAATCTCTTTTGTTACTTCGTTACCATTTTCGTCAATATGGGTTTTGTGCTTTATGGTCGGCTTGATGTTTACAAAATCCTTTTTCACTTGTATGCTCTCAGCACGGCGACATCCTGTATCTAATGTAAATTTAAGATAGGCGACCTTTTGCCAATCACTACGTTTTTCGAGAACAGAAATAAGATTTGCAAATTCCTCTTTTGTCAGTGGTTGCTTCTCGTTTACAAAAGCCTTTGGCGGTCGTGCTATACTCTTATTAATAAAATTGCGAAATTGTGGATAATCGTCCCTATAGTAAACATCTATGTAATTATTAAGCGAGCTAATTGCCGCTCTTTTGTTTGCACAATCTGCACTTGAACAACCACGGTTGACCATCCAGTTTTGAAAACGCTTAAAGTCTAAAGGTTTAATGTCGATCTGAGATTTGTTATTAAGATTATCTTTGACCCAAATAAACCAAATTTTTAAATTTGACTCATAAGCAATTTTTGTTTTAGGCGATAGCTCTGTGCTGTTCGTTATAAAATCTTCAAATATAAATTTGTTAAAGTCGTTTACTTTGTTCCACTCTTCCTGCGTAACAGGCGGAAGTTTTGATACCTTTGACATAGCGTCTCCTTTCTTTCATTTTAGGTTTTGTTTTTATGGGTCTACAAAACCTCATAAACCGTACCCAATTGGTTGCGTGAGATTGGACTCGAACCAATAACCTCTTGCCTATGAAACAAGCGAGATACCTTTTCTCTACTCCGCAATGTAAAGGACGACTATTGCCGTCCTCTATCTGTCGATATTAAGACACTGAAAAGGAGATTTGAATATGCTATAATTAGTTGTTTCTGACAAAATCCTTGAGCACAGAATTCATCTTGAATCTGTAGCTCTTGTAGGCTGGAGCAAACATCTTCTCACCAGTCTTTGGATTATGTCTATTGCGTGCCGCTCTAACAACTGGCTCAAGTTTTCCAAGCTCCATAATTCTCACTTCCTCGTTTGACTTGATAGCGTCAACGATTGCCGCAATTGCTGCATTAATAGCAGCCTCAGAATTTTCTCTTGTAAAGCCAGTTCTCTTCGATACGGCTGTTATAATATCTTTCTTTACCATTTTATTTTCCTCACATTCTAAAATAATTAAAAGACCCAACGTGGTACGCATTACTAAGAGGCGTGTTGGGTTCTTGATGTAATCATGCAGATTATAAGTCTGCAATGTATATTTGCTTTTTTGTCGCCCATACAGATTATTGGGCATATTAGAATTTCACTGGGTACATACAATCTATGCCATGTTCGGAGCATACACAAATTGTCTGACTCGGCAAACCACTAAGACGCTTTTGTATCGTATAGTCATCGCCACTTCCGCACAAACAACCGCTTTGCACAATAACAATCCCGTTGATTTCATTGTACGCCGCCGAATGTCTATGACCCATAACTATTGCATACGGGATGTTTCCAACCATACTACATAGGCGCATTACGCCTGTCTCATTTGGTGTATCATAGTCACCGTGTACAAGAAAATACAATTTGCCGCATATCTTAATACTTGCTATGCTTGTATCAAAATTGTAGTAAGTTTGAAAACTGATATTGTCAACATTGCTTAATGACTTTTCCATTATGAACGAAACGATGTCGTCGAGCCTTTCGTCATGAAGTGCTTCGTCTTTTTTGTCAAGACGCGAATGATTTCCTGATACGCTTGTGACTGTGACTTTTGCAAAATGATTCGACAGTTCATATACGAATGAACTCAATAACTCAGACACACCTTTAATCTGCTCTATGACATTTTCACGGTTAGCAATTTGAATCGACTTATGTATTGAGCCAGAAATTATATCGCCCAACATTACGACGTGAATATTTCTTGCCTTATGACGTGATCCAATGCTTATAATCTTTTCGAGATATTTAGCAAGATAGTTTTTGCATATGTCAGAATTATACGTCCCAAAGTAATTGTTGTAATTAAGTCCATAGTGAATATCACTAATTGTAATAAGCAAATCTGAATTGCCTCTAACTGTTACAGGTGTGGTATGATTGCTAAAATTCACTTTACCCATGGAGACAAGCTGTTCTTCAAGATAATCTAATTTTTGCTCAGTTCTTGCCGCAATGCGGTTCTGTTTGTTCCAAGCGTTTCTTTCATCACGGAATTTAATCTTTTCTTTTTCAAGCTCACGTCTTTGTTCTGATATTTCCGATAAGACTTCTTCATTATCAGAAAACAGTTTCTGATTGCCTGAGAACATTTTTTCAAAGCTCTGATATTTTTTGCGGTAAGCAGACTCGGTATAGTTTTCACCAAGTAATTCGTTCAACACCCTACCTACGTCGCTCCATGTACCAATTTCATTTTTGTGACTACAGATCCTGAATATCAATTCTTCAGGGCTTTCGTTTTCATAACGTTGATATTTATAACTCATATATCCACCATTTGCCCTTAGTTAATGTAGTCAACTTCACGAATCTGTTTTAGCGTAGATAACACCTTGCGTGTAGGCTCAGCATATATTTTACCACGCTTAGCCTTTTTACTTTTACCAGTTCTTGCAACACACAGGTTCGGTATAGTCTTTCTTAATTGTTTTTCTTCCCACTTGTTAATTTCAATCATTTATCTAATCCTTTTGTTCTATATTTTTGGAGATATATCCTAACTTATAACTGCGCACTTGATAAGATTATAACGCTAGCGTAGGACAGCCCGTTCTTTGTATATTGACTTTTCCTCTCCATAAGGGGTGTAATTTTTTGAAATTTATATACAAAAAAATCCCGCAAACAACGTAGATACGTCGTTTACGGGGATTTCCTTTTAGCTTTGTTGTACTACACAAGATGCTTATTTTTATAATACGCCCTCAGTCTTGCCGCATTTCTTGCATGAATTTTGCACTCAGGACAGTAGGCTTCACGATGGCATCTTGTACTTACTGTTATGGTTTTGCCACAACCTGCACATTGAAGGATCTTGGTATTTGCTTTGATGGATTTCTTGTTTTGACATTTGTTACAGTAAATTTGTTTCGGGTTTTCACGATAAAATCTTTTCTGACAGTGAGCACACTGGATATAATTTTGTGATAAATTGTTCGACAAATGTTCGTACACAACTTCGCCAAACATTTCCCAAAATGCTTTTTTCTTTTCAACACGTCTACTGTGAAATAAATCCTCTACAAGCATATCTACAACATCGTCAATGTTATGACCGAGCATAAGCATTTCTTCTTTTGCTTGATCGTATACGGCTTGGTAGTTGAGTGCCGTTCCATCTGAGTCGCAAAACCTTAGATTGCTTGATATATCCCTAAAGCGTTGAAGCACATTCTCATCGACTTCAATTTCTTTGTTTTTTAGCAGAAATCTATAATCAAACTTTCCAACATTGTCGTTCTTAAAATTAAAGTTAAGCTTTTGTATAGGGGTCAACGACTTAATTCTGTCAACCGTGTTTAAACCTCTTTCTTCTACTTGATTGATTTCTTTGCCTTTAGCATATTGAAAGAAATGTGGAACTCTGCTCTTGACGTGCTTAGAAATAATTTCGTTTACCCAATCAGGACGAACGGGTTTATACAAGGTCTTGGCGTAGTCTATGACGAAGTTATTTTCCATACAAAGCCATTTAACAACATTGATTTTTTCTTGGTCGATTACTCCGCTATTCCAAACCTTGGTAATGGCGTTGCTTATTTCGCCAATATTGCCACCAGTGTAGGCACATATCAATCCATCATACAGGCTATCGGGAGTAAGTTCTTTTGCCCCCGCCTTAGCCATGTTATAGAAGAGCGGTACTATGTCATACTTTTGCAAGTTTCGTTTAGCAAGGTTTATTAGTGTTTCATCTGGAATCACCAATAGTTTATCACCGTCGTTGTCGAACTGCAAAACTTTCGATATACAGTCGGCACAACTTGTATAGATTGCATCTGTATTAAACCAACTGTCAACATGACGATTTGTTCTTATGGCATGTTCGATGTAGAGGTGCGGCGAACGTAAACAATCAAGCTCAATATTATCTTTGAACAGTTTGCAACTTACTTCACCGTTGCTTAAAAGTCCTTTAGGATTTGATATATGTAAGAATAAATATTCACAGAACGCATAAAGGTCTGGAACAACAAACGTGTATTTACCGCTTGTTTTGAATTTGGCCGCCCACTGATCTGTCTCAAGGCTATGTTTGATGTCTTTAAGGGTGGCACGAGAATATGGGTCTGATAAAAGCTCGGGATATAACTTAAGACATTTTTGAAAGCCGTTCATATTTTTGTTGTAGCTTGTAGCTCCGAAAACCTTGAGCATTGTTGCTTTATCGGTTGCGAGATTGCGAATATCGTTCATGCTCTTACGAGCAAGTGCGGCTATCTCATTGTCAGTGGTATCAATTAGTGTCTGTATCATTTGGTAGTTGATCGTTGCACATGGGATGTATCCTTCTTCTATGTTACACTTGCCTGCGGTGCTTCCGTATTTCTTGAAGTTGTTTTTATATTCACCCCAGTTTGAATAATATTTCCACATTTTGAACTGACTCTTGGTAAATATGATTTTGATATTTTCCTCAAGGATATTATGCTTATCGCCGTAGACGTCAGTAATCACGGGGTCGCAATTATTATCCTTGATAAACTTCACAAAGTCAAAACTTGCTAGCAGACCTTTGACCCATGGTAATCTTGTCATGAAATTTTTTGTACTCAGTTCTGGAAGTATCATTCCACAGCCATCGGTGTGCGTGATCGGTATATTCATTTCTTGTCTTTCAATCCTATAGGTCTTATCGTCTATAAAATCAACCGTACCATGTACAAGAGTTTCAAAGTCGTCAACTACAATACACTCATCAATGTTGAAGTCACACCATAAATCAGTAGCTGAATTACAAAGAGCAAGGTAGGCAAGAAATTTATTTACATTCATGCCGCCTTGCTCATTAATCTTTTCAATTGTCAAGCCTGCCGTCAATGCGTTCCAATACTTGTTGAGTAAATCTTCACGAACGGCCACGAGCTTTTTGGTTCTGATTTGCCCCGCACTACTTGAGAAGAAAACGTATTTGTGACCATTCATGTAAAAGCCGTTCTTCACAATGCTCTTGGCGACATCGAAGAAGTAAACTTTTACAATCACGATTTCTTCATTAAGCTCTCTTTCCTTTAGGTTGAAATATCTTGTAAGGGAAGAGCCAAATATTGAAATCTGGCGACGTATATTGAGCTTGTCAGGTATCACGGTTCGTGTGAGTGATACATTTTTGGCAAGCTCCTGCTTAAGTAATGCTTTATGACTGGCTATGTAATCGTTGAGAAAACGCAGACGCTTCTGATGTTTTCCAACGTATGGGGCTTTGTTGTCTTTGTTTGCTATAGTTTTTTTACCTTTACAAAGACAAGGGGTTATCTTTTGTTTGACAATTCTGTCTTTGAGCGTAGCTCGAAGGCAACGTGCCTTGATAATTTTTTGTTCAATAGCACTTTCCTCTGGTGTATAAAGGCACGCAGTATCAAGTCCGTACACATAGTATAATTTGTTTAATGCCATATCTTTCTCCTTTATTGGTCTTAACCGTCAAATGGGTTTGAAAGATATTGGCATTGATTCAATTCTTTTCTTTCTTATTTATTCTTTCTTTTAGAGACAATAATCTTATATTTATTATTCAAGAATAGTTATAATACTAGATTATTGTCTCTTCTTAAATCACTAGATAAATCTAGTGATTTAAGAATTAATATATATATATATATATTATAATATATAATAATTCTTTTATTTCTTTTCTTTGCTTCTTTCTTTTCTTTTTTTCTTATGCCAAATAAATCGGGGCTTGCAAATTTTCACCTATGGATGTACCTGCATTCACAAGACCAGTGACAGAGTTTAATCTCCAGTGACCTGTCACTTCGGACAAACGCACTCAAGTTTGTTGCCAATTCAATGCGGCAGGGTTTTCTTTGCTTAATTACTGTCAGCTAGAACTGCATTGAACCTTGATTTGGCAAGGCTTGAGATTTGTGCCCATTTTATGCACAGCGTACTGTGATTTGTCAAGTTGCTTATGCCGGCTTATGTCGGCTTTCGTATAAACGTCTTAGACCTGTAGCGAGAAGTTATATGGTTGTAGCCTCATCGAACAGTGTATCCATGTCATCGTAGAATGCGTCTTTGTCGTCTTGAGTTATTCCGCAGTAAATCAGTGTAGTCTCGGGTGAATCGTGATTTAACATTCTCTGGAGTGTCACAAGAGCTCTTGAATCGTCGGGGTGCATCTTTATTGTCCAGTAGCCAAAGGTCTTTCTGAGGCTATGTGCGCTCAAGTGGTATGGTAGCCCAAGGTCGGTTTGAAGCGAATGAATGATTCTATAGATTTGTGATTGGTCAAGACAACCGCCTTTCTCGGATTTGAACAGATAGTCTTCAAGGGAGTAGTCGCCGATGTAGTCGAGATATGTCTTGATTGCTTCACGGCATGATGAATTAAGCTTTGGATTGTTGTGTTTAGAGGTCTTTTCCTCGAACAAGCTGATATAGCTTTTAAATCTACCGCCCTCGGTAATCACATCGCCAATCTTGATTTTAACTAAGTCGCCACCACGGAGTCCCGTTGAAATGCCGAGGGTGAAGAACATGTAGTTACGAAGTCTGATGCGTCTAGTCTTACCGTTGTTGAGCAAGAACTCTTTTGCCTTTTGAATATCCGCCATGTCTCGAATTGGATCGCCAGGGGTTGCCTTGGGTTTGCCATGTGAGGTGTATGGCGAATTGTTGCGTGGACGCTTCTCGATTTCGGGGCGCTTTGGTTTTACGGCGTCGCCAATGTCGATAACGTTGCACTCAAGTTTTGGGGCGGTCGAACCACTGAATACCTGCTGGGCGTGCTTGATTTTGTAATGTCTCATATGTCTATCTCCTTTTATCTATGGGGCTTATCACCCTTGTCCTTATATACATATTATACACCATTTTTGGCTAAATGTCAAGCTTTTAGAAAATACCTATGCGTTTTTTGACAATTATTTTTAAGGCATAAATCTATTAAGCACAAGCACGAAGCGTGCTGAGCGCACGATTGCAGGATGGGACTCGGATTGATTGTTGGGGCTGAAACGGCGCCACGGGTGCGTGTCGCTTTCTGGCGGCAGATTAAGTCGGCGTTAAATGCTTATGCCTTTGAGAAATGCGTTCACAAAAAGTTTACAAATGTGCGAAATACAAGCTTTCTTTCGGGGGCGTCACCAAAAAACCTTGCGTTCATAAGCCTAAAAGCTTGCGTTACAAAGAATCGCATTTTTTGCAAAAGTGACGATGCGTGGATGAAAAAGGGGAGGGGAGCGGAAGAAAAGATTGCGAAAATAGGGCGGATGTGAAAGATTAGGCTACTCTTTAATATTTGGGCGTTCTGAGCACAAAAATATTTTTATTTAACCCCTCATGCAAGCTTATCAAAATAGCTTGCATTTGACCCTTGCTTCCTTTTTATAAGAAAAAAGCGTTTTTGATATTCTAATAATTTTCAAAAAAGCTATTGACTTTTAATTCAATATAGTCTATACTATCATTGTCGACAGGACGAGGGCTACAACATACAACAGTAACCAATAGCAAACATCACATCCTGTGACGTGTAACAGCATAGAGCGTGACCTCTTTAAACTCCAGTAACTTGACAAATTCATATTATCAGCCCTGAGCAGTGGGCATCTATAGCATCAGCGTTTACAGAGAGGAGGTGAAATATTTTAAAAAAGTGCTGATGTAGCTGTGTGAAATATCACCGCTATTTATAGATGGCGTGAAATACCGTCAGCCGCTCCATTGCTACAGCCTGCATAATGTGACATTATCAGCAGTAACTCAGGCTCTGCTTGAAATTTCAGCGAGTATTGGCGACGACTCCCGCATTTTGTGGGCGAGCTATACCCTGACGATAGGAGCAGTAAAAAATCGTACCTTGCGGTATTGGAATAGCAGAGAGCCAAACTGAGCAAAGAAACAGGCGTGATGCCCTGTGGAGTAGAGGTTTACTGTGCCTACTACAGCCTTCGAGCTTGCAAGGCTCTGCTGATACGACTAAAAACGGCTTAATCTTTAAACGCCCTGAATTAAGCAGGGTAGTTTTAAAGTTTTATATAAAGCCCGTGAGCAGTCGGCTCGTGGGCTTGAATAGAGCTTTAAAGCTCAAATTTTAAATTTTATTGGAGGTAGTCAATTATGGCAAAAACTAACAACTTTTTGGCTGAGGTAGGATTCAAAAAATCAGCGATCGATGGTGTAGAGGTAGTCGCATCAACATCTGAGCAGTGCTCAGGTTTAAAAGACTTTATCAAGAGCATGAACTGCAAAGACATCAGGGGGATGTATACCCTGCTCGAGAGGCACGGTTTTGCAATTAACTTCTCGAGAAGTCTGTTTTCAGACGAACTCGACAGAGAAACATTCAACCTCTGGATGCGTCCGTTTAAAGCGTTGCAGGGTAAGCTGTCGGCTTATGGTATCCTGAAGCGTATAAACGCAAGTGAACCGTCAGAGGATAATCAGCTCAATGTAAAAAAAGCAAAGTCTGCCTGCTTTGAGGAACTCAAAAATATAAAGAAATGGCTGAACGTTGACGAGCACTGCCAGAGCACAGATATTGATACGCTCGAAGCTCACTGTTTCAAATACGTTCGTATCAACAGGGATATGATAGTTGATGGATGGACTGTTAAACCAGTATCTGTATTGCAGTTTATCAACTTTTTGTTCAAAGAGTTGAATTTCGGCAAATGCAAAGATGAGGTTGCACTTGCCACAACTCTTAATCTCAGCGAACAGGGTATACTTGACGCTGATAATTATGAGAAGTTAAAAAAGCTTGACGAGTCAGCCGAGCCAGAAATAATAAAGGTAGAGCCAGCCAAAAAACCGGCAAAAAAGGCAACTAAAAAGCCGGCAAAAGCCGAGCCAGAAGCAACAAAAGCTGAGCCAGTAAAGGCTTAATTTAAACAGTTCTGAGGGGTATCTGTAAAAGCCCCTCACCAACGCACATTGAGTGACAGTTATTCTGTCGCTCTTTTTTTTGTGCAAATTTTAAGGCGGATTTTTTGACCCTTTCGGAATTTCTTTTTACTCAAAACGACCTAAAAGGCGTCACTTAGTAAAAGCCCTTGAGGGTCAATCTGTCTTTAAAATCAGAAAAGGGAGGTTTTACGGTGAGATTTTCACTAAATATAGCACAAAAACCGCTAAAATTTCATGGTTTTCACGTCCTAAAGGGCGGTGCTTATGGGCAAGGGCAACTCATTATTGACGGGGTAAAACGCCCCGTTTTTTTTGTCTATCATGGGCAAAAACACAAAGATAGAGTCGTAATTTTTTATACATATTACGACGATACAAAAATATGGTTTAAAGACCAGTTTGCTGTAACTAATTCTATGATTACGGCAGAATGTGCTATAAGGCGTTTAAATGTTGAATATCCGCCAAAGTCGGGCAAGCAGGGTCCTCGATCAATACTTGCCGAAGTTCCACGTCATGGCGGCAAGTCTGCGGCAGAAAAATTTGCAGTACAGTGCGCATCTATGCACTTTTCTAGAAGGTAAGGAGGTAGTTTTATGAATAAGCTTGTTATTGCCGTATTGAAGGCATTACATGACGGAGTTGTCACAAAAGGCGAAGCCGTCGAATATTGTCACAAGTACGGCATTACGCTTTAATTGCCTATCAGGTGAATTTATATCAAAGAGGTGTTTTATTTGCTCATTTGAGTAAGTGGTAACCGCAAGCCACGTTAAATAATTTGCGGCGTCTAAGTACGGCATAACCCGCTAAAAGTCTATTACTGCGGTTTATTGCAAGGCTTAGGTGATATTGAAATATTGGGCTCGGCTGGTATGAGCAGGAATGGAGGTGGTGATTTATGCTCATTGTGCCAACCCTCGTACAGAGGGGATACATACGTTAGATTTGGTGTTGATTTTAAATTTTCTTTCTTTTTATTCAGTAGGCGGTCAAAAGCCGCCTTATGGCTCGTTGGTCAAGTGATTAAGATACCGCTTTCTCAGAGCGGAGTCGTAGGTTTGAATCCTGCACGAGTCACCAAAGGACGTTGCAGTCCTTAGACGCGCATCGGTGACAAAAGTTACTGAATGCGCAGGGAAGTACGGATGAGACGTACATTACTTGCCTTCTGTGGGTTGTGGGCAAGACAAGCCGCTGTGGTGGAATAGGCAGACACAAGGGACTTAAAATCCCTCGGAGTAAAATCCTTGCGAGTTCAAGTCTCGTCAGCGGCACCATTGTGTGGTTTGCCAATGCTACACAAAAGAAAATTGGCATAGCAGGTACAGTGCTTATCCCACCATATGGGAATGTAGTGAGATACCTGCACTTGTGACTTTAGCTCAGTTGGTAGAGCAACGCACTTTTAATGCGGAGGTCATGGGTTCAAACCCCATAAGTCGCACCAACGCCAGATTTTATGGTGATTTTCAGGCGTAATCAGAAAATCATTATTATTATTTTAAAATGGAGGTGTTTTTATGGACGCTTTTGAAAACGTACATAATACATACGACCTGACAAAGTTGATTAGGTCTATTAAGCACGCCGAAGAGCGTGACAAAGAAGAAAGAGAGCTTAAAAATCGCATAGAAAGCTATAAAAGCCGCAGACTTGAAAGAAAAGCAGCCAAAGTGTTGTGGATAATGCAGAAAGTTCTCGGCTTTGCTATGGGCGTTATGGCTATAGCTATGCCAGAGAGTGCGGTTATTGCTGTGCCATTAGCCTGTGCGTTTTTATTCACAAGAAATATCCTATCAATTCGCCCAGTTGTCGTTGATGCCGATGGCGGTGTTATTGAGTTTGAAAGGGGTAAGGTATGAGTTTATACAATGACAAGAAGATATCTTGGCTCAAAAGAGTTTTCCACGAGGGTACAAGAATATGCCTTGAGAAAATGGTTGATGATCCATACCCAGTTGAGCCGAATACGCTTGGAACGGTTGACCATGTCGATGACGCGGGCACAATCCATTGCAATTTTGACAACGGGCGCTCACTTGGCGTTATTTACGGCGTGGATAAATTTAGTGTCATAAGAAAACAAGAATGAGTGCCGAAATGATGCTAGTAAAATAAATGGAGTGTATTACTAATGATTAAAAATACTAACGCTAATTTTGAATATACTGAAATGGTATATGGAGTAGTTTCCAAACGAGAAATGCTTTGTCATAATGTCTATAAGGGATATGATTTTTTTATTATCTCCTATGGAACGCATCCTTGTGCTTATATTAAAATACCAAAAAATCATCCGTATTACAACAAGTCTTATATCGAACTTCCGCAAAACTGTCATGGTGACTTTACTTATTCAGGTTTTAATTTGCTTAACAATAGCGAGTTTTGTCATATGATAACAGATGCTGACGACTACTATATCGGCTGGGATTACGCACATTCTGGTGATTATAGTGGATTGCGTGCTTCATCCAATGGGCGCAGATGGACTGTTCTCGAAATATATGAAGAAGTGAAAAATGTTATTGAACAAGTGATAAAAAATGTGAGGTGATAATAGGCTCGAAATTATCATTCTTTAAACACAAGCGATAGTATTATAAAAACATAGGCGGAGTTTTCCGCCTTATGGCTCACTGGTCAAACGGTTAAGACGCCGCCTTCTCAGGGCGGAATTGCATGGTTCAAATCCTGCGTGAGTCACCAGCCCATTTTGGGCATTCCCTTCTTTTTCTGAGGTGCGATGCTTTGCATCGCTATGGCTCAAATAGACTCTTATCCCCAGTGAGAGTACAGGTGCAAATCCTGTGTGAGCCACCAATGCAAGCAAGGCTTGTAAATTTTAAAATTTAAAGGAGTGTTAAACCATGAACATTATTGCAGGGTTCAAACCTACGACTCCGCTCATTGAGATGCCCGACAATTATAAGGATCTATTTACAGTGGCTGAATATGAGTGCATTCAGCGCGAGAGGTACAACGGATATCCAGCAATACACAAAAGAAGCGTGTACAAATCTGCAACTTACGCCCCAATTGTTTCAGATTTTACCGATGAAAACATAAACGATATCATAAAAATATCGGCAAAATGGTGTAAAAACGAGGGCGCAAAATATTTCGGATCATGTGACGATCTAGATATTATCATAGACGTTTACGTTTATAACGGCATTACATTCAAATTCATGCAATACTTTTTAAGCGATTTTAAGCGCCGTGAGAATAACGGCGGCTATTTTTCTAAATATTTGCACGAACTGCGGTAATCTAAGGAGGTTTTTAAAATGACTAACGAAAAAATAACGATTCATCAGGCACTTTGCGAACTTAAGATTCTCGACAAGAGGATACCCGCCCTTATCAAAGACGCAAAATTTGTGGTTGAGAACAAACATAGCAACACAAAGATAAATGGCGTTTCTATTGAAGAAGCTAAGAATGGCTTCAAGGCGAGCTATGACAAAATAGCCGACCTTATAAAAAGGCGTAAGGCAATTAAGCGTGCCGTTACGCTTTCAAATGCCGAGACCGAAGTCACAATACAGGGTATGAAACTGACTATTGCCGAGGCTATAGAGTATAAGAATCACGGCATTGAATTTGAGGAAGATCTTTTGAAGCATATGTCTAAACAGCTTAAAGCTGCACAGGACAGATGTAATTATGAGAACGGCGAAACATTACAGGGGCGTGCCGATGAGTATGTACTTGGAATGTTTGGTTCAAAAGACGGTAAAGCTGTTACAAAGGAAATAGAGGAGGCGAAAGCCAATTTCATAAAGGCGAACACTTTTGAAATTATCGAGGGTTTTGACACTGCCGAAATCATTTCCGACCTTGTCGATCGTATAGACAGGTTTAAGATTGATTTTGACTCGGCTATCAGCGTATCGAACGCTATAACCGAAATCGAAATTTCGTACTAAGCAAAAAATGGGTGCTTTTTGAAAACCTTTAATTTTATGACCTTTGTGTTTTAGGCTATATTCACAAAGTAAAATAATAAAAATCTGGCCTCAAATATAAGTAATAGCTATCGTAGTCTATACGAAGATATATGATATTCCTTTTTTTGTGGGAATGTTTTGTTGCTCGACTGGTTGCATTACAGGTTCAATTCCTGTACGAGTAATAAGATAAAGCTTAAGGCATAAAGCTGAAAATTTAATTACGAAAGTTCAAAGCTTATAATCGTCTAAAGCTTAAATCTTAAAGCACAACAATTAAGATTTTACAAAACCCTTGAGTTTGGTTAAGGTGCGTCATAACTTGACCGTAGGTTATCCACAAGGCTGAAAAGTGTCCATTTTTATATATTTGACGGCGGGTTGACTTCGGTTGACTCGTCGTTATTTTTTTATTCAAATGCAAGCTAAAAAGCTTGCAAGTTACATTTCAATGACACGGTCGATTGAATTATGTCACCACTTTGTAATTAAACTGTAACCTATGTAACCGTGGGTTACAATGCTGACCGCCACGGCGGTCTATGTGCCATTAGCTCAATTGGTAGAGCATTCGACTTTTAATCGAAAGGTCTCGGGTTCAAATCCCGAATGGCACACCAGCCATTATAAAAAAATAGGAGGTAAACATCATGGCACACAGATTTAATAATATAAAAGTTTTCAGGTCAAGAATGGCGGCACAGGCTGTTCCCATACCAGTCAGTAATATTATGCTGACCGACAGTATACACAAGAAACCTATTGACACTGAAAAACTCGGCACAAAAGACGATCTTGTTGTAATCGTGCGGCGAAACTCTCGTGACACATATTCTTTAGTTACGGGCCGAAGAGATTATGAAATTGCAAAACGCGACAACAGAGCAACCATAAATGCGATTATTGTAAATATTAGTCGTCACGCTTTCATGAGTAATTTTAAAAAGCTCATAGATGTGGATAAAGTATACATACCGCGAGACTTTATGAATCATCCGCCCAAAAAAGAAAAGATAGACAGAGTTATCTGTTTCTATAACTATTATGGGATTTTCGATAGCCCCATAACTATAAAGCTTGATGCTAAGGGTAACAAAATTCTAAAAGACGGCTATGCCAGATACATTGCCGCAAAAAAACTTGGAGTAACTCAGATTCCGTACAAAATCATCGGGGGGTGTTCATAATGTTAAAGGTCGGTGACGAAATTAGGATAAGGCGTAAAAAAGATCTGCTTTGCGAATATAGTTACGATTGTCAAGAAGATGAATACTTGCACCCCGAAATTTCATATTTAAGCTTTAACCCATCAATGTATGTATATTGTGGAGAAATTCACAGTATAAGAGAGCTTCGGCGTAGAGGATATGGAGATACAGGTGAATATACATTAAATGGAATCCAGTGTTGGGCTTGGACGGAATATATGCTCGAAACCCTTGATGGTAAAAAGTTGTAAAAAATGCCCGCTTTTACGGGCTATATTGGAGTGTAGCCAAGAGGTAAGGCAACGGACTTTGACTCCGTCATTCCGCTGGTTCGAGTCCAGCCACTCCAACCACAGTGCGAGGGTAATTCCTGATACATACTATGGTTCTTCACCTCCAATAATCCCATAGTATTAAAAAGCCCTTATGGGCTTATGGCTCGTTGGTCAAGTAGTTAAGACGCTATCTTCTCAGGATGGAATCGTAGGTGCAATTCCTGCACGAGTCACCAAATAATGCAACCAATAGTATTACTGATATGTAGTTTCATATAACTACATAATAAAAAAAGAAGGGATAGATTTACATGAAAAAGATTGAAAGGGCTACACGCGACGAACAAATTCTTGGAAGAGTGCTCGGCGAGGATGAATGGAAAAGCGTTTTGCTTACTAATGTATATAACCATTTTTTAATAAAAACATTTGGGAAAGAAACGACAGCACGTAGAAAAACAGAACAACTTATCAATGAAACTATTAATGAGTTTTGCCGTGTATGGGGCTTTAGTCGGACATACGAAACAAGACATTGTGATGGCAAAGATTTTCTTGACTTTTTAAAATCCAGAATTGTTGAAAGAACAACATTTACATACCACATTATGGATAATATGAATGTAAGAAAATTAGATCTTACACCGGTAGAACTAATCGATGTCACTTGTTCAATGGTGGCAGCTCCTCTTGCGCAAAGGCGTGGCGACAACTCTCTGGGGTATAATGCCACATTGCGGCGTATTTATGGTGAAATGTCTGCAAGATATGGCATCGTATGGAGTAATCGCATGAAGAGGGCAAATGTAACCTCAAAACATGAGGTTATAGAAAATAACCCGAAATTACGCAAACTCTTTAAGAACATCGTAAATGACCTATTGAAAAGAGGTGATTTTTAATGTATCAGATAGGCGACAAAGTGCGAATAAGATCTCTTAAGGATATGCGGTGCGAGTTTGAAACTCCATCTCCACAGTATTGTGGTAACGCATTGATTTTCGGATATATTCATTTCATCAAAAGCATGATTCCATATTGCGGAAAAGAATTCTTTATAAAGGATTTTTACTTCTGCGGTCATAATATTTATAGGCTTGAAACTAATTGTGGTCGAGAATTGCCTTTCGCCTTTGCAGAATATATGTTTGAAAGATGTGGAAAAAACGTTAGAGAATATGCTGAAGAAGATCTGGAAGAGTTGGATAATCAAATATTTATTTGATAGGACTAATTGCTAAGTAGCTAAAAGCATAGAAATATGTGTACAAACATAGGTAAAAGTGGACATATTAAATCTTTTATCTATAGCTTAACAATAGGTTTCGAGCCTAAGTGACTGCTACTATTGAAAGATATGTTGCAGATATGAACTATGTTGAGTAGTAAGGTAAAAACACACCTTTGAATGTAATCTTCAGTTTAAAGCTCTGTGAGTATGAACTAAGAAACAATGCTAATGTCCTGCATTGATAACAGGGGAAGTACACGCTCTCTACTTGACTTTGGCACGAAGAAAAATACTCCGAAAGGAAGGCGTCAGAAATGACTAATTATGTTTTTGTGTTGGATGCTAATGGAAAACATCTTTCGCCAACAAAAGAACAAAAAGCGTGGTTCTTTATTCGTAAGAAACGTGCGACATTGGTTAGTAAATATCCAATGGTAATACAATTAAATAAAGAAATTCCAGATGATAAAATTTGCAAAGATGAAATTCGCTGTGGAATTGATGATGGTGGACTTCATACAGGTATTGCTTTAGTACAAAAATGTCAGACGAAAAATAAAGTTCTTTTTAAAGGAGTTATAGAACAACGTAATGATGTAAAGCATCTTATGGATGTTAGACGAGGATATAGACGTTATCACCGTTACCATAAACGATACAGACCGGCAAGATTCAATAACCGTTCTTCATCTAAAAAAGAAGGAAAAATTGCCCCCAGTATATTACAAAAACGTCAAGCAACAATAAGAGCCGTTGCTCAACTCAATAAATGGATAAATATAACAGATTATTGGTTAGAAGATGTTGCCATTGATATACGAGCTTTAACAGATGGATTTAAGCCTTACAAATGGCAATATCAGAAATCTAACAGATTAGATGAAAATATTCGTAAAGCTGTAATTTTAAGAGATGGTTGTCAATGTGTGGAATGTGGAAGAACAAATTGTAAGTTAGAAGTTCATCACATTAAGCCAAGAAGATTAAATGGTTCAAATGCCCTTAGTAATCTTATTACATTATGTGAAAGATGTCATCAGAACACAGAGGGGCGTGAAGAATTATTTATGGATAAATATTTTGCTTTGTTAAATTCTTCTGATAATAAATATCTTAATTATGCTCAGCATGTAATGATTGGTAAGAAATGGCTTAGAGAACAGCTTTCTAGTTTAGGAATTTTACATTTAACAAATGGTGGAGACACAGCGAATAAACGTATTGATTGGAACATCGAAAAATTTCATTCTAATGATGCTATATGTATTACAAATTTACAACCAGATACTTGTGATGTAAAAGAATGGACTATAAAGCCTATGCGTAGACAAAGCAAAGCCAAAGCAGACAATGTTTTAGGAATTAAACATAGGGATTTAGTAGAGTACACCTTTAAAAGCGGCGAAACTCATAGAGGATATGTGACAGCATTATATCCAAAACAAAATGCAATAAATTTTCAAAGTCCTACAAAACATTGCAAGAAAGTTAGTGCAAAAAAATGTAGATTGCTTTGGAAATTTAATAAAATATATTGGTTAGATGATGTAAGTTGAATACATTTGTCTATATTTGTATAAAATTAATTATATTTTATATAGGAGGTGGTATTGTTTTGATACAGGTGGGTGACAAAGTCCGAGTTAGACGACTAAAAGATTTAGCCTGTGAATATATGGATGTTGAAATTTACAATGAAGTCGAAATTGAAAATGCTAATGGATATCTAACTTTGATCGGCAAAGGATGTAATTTTATTGATAGCATGTGTACCTTTTGTGGGCGGGAACTCGAAATAAGATCACGGATTTCTCCATATAGAGGATGTGCTGTTTTTCGTTTAAGTGAATGTCGTTACAGTTTCAATGCGTATATGTTAGAGCATCTCGATGGCAGTCTTATTGCTGAAAATTAAATAGGAGGTGATGATATGACTAAAATTGGAGATAAGGTTCGGGTTAGGAGGTGCAAAGATTTATTGTGTGAGTTTGTAGAACCACATGATAAAAATGGGGCAATTGAGGTAGGACATACATTTGCTGGTTACATGTATAATTTTTGTGGCGAAGAAACCACGATAGATGCTTTTGAAGACGATTTTGATGGTTATGATGGATACTTACTCGGCATTAATTATGACTATGTCTTTGATTTATACATGCTTGAATCCCTTGACGGCAGAGCGCTTTAATTTTTAGGAGGTGAATATATGAGGCTGGAAAAAAGTGTTTTCTTTTTTAAGCGATACCTGGATTTGCTTGAAAAAATAAAGGAAATTAATAGCCCGCATGCCTATTTGCTTTTTCGTTACATTATGAAACGAATAGCAAAATGTAGACCAAAAACAACACACATGGAAGATATCATATCTGAATGTGAAAGACAAAATGTTAATCCTATAACATTTATTAAATTTGTAATGCCTTGATAGGTAAATAAAAAAGGAGTGTCTTAAAATGACAGAAGAAAAATTTAAAACATTAAGAAGATTTGAGCTTGTTCGTTGCAGAGAGTATATCGGCAGAATAAGGAAGATAACAGGTGAAGAGGTTTATATGATGTCGGGAGATGTCTATCACCGCTGTGATCTTAGTGAAAATCTCTTTGAGGTTGGCGACAAAATCGTTCTGCGCGAGAACAGCGAAAAAGTTAAGGTATGTAGAATAGCTGAACACGTTATTGATTCTACGGCGACATTTACATATGAAAGAGCTAACGGCAAATCGGTTCTGTATCATTATATTTCACCTGAAAGTAATGATATTACGTTTTTTGTTCCAATGGAACTTTGTGGGGAAGAGCCACTGGCCCCATGTGAGCGCATGGATATTGTAAATAATATGTGTAGTATTCTTGACGATGCAAGCTACGAGTATAGAAAAGGTGTCATTGTTGATATTGTTAATGAATTCTTTGAAAACAAGTCTGAGCTACTCACGATATTGAGAAAACATCCTAATTGGGATGAAAAAAACCTTTGTATTAAAGGCGAGGTAGAAGAAACTCGTGTAAAGGACGGCGAAGACTTTCTTAAAGCCTGCAAAGAATTTTACCATAATTGCCGTGAAAACGGCATGTATCTAACTGACGATCAGTTAGACATAATGTGGGATGGGGTACAGTGTACCCAACCACAGCAGTTTGTTACTAAGGAGATAAAAGAAAGGTATGAGGCGGTTGGCGTACATATGACCGTTGGGGCCAAGTATTCTCGTGAACTTAACAAGATTTTTGTAGATATGGGACTTGATAAATACCCAAACTACAATCACGATTTTGCGGTGATTGCCGATGCCGTAAACCCATTAAAAAACACGCAGGTGGCAATACTCTCAGTAAATCCATGCGACTTTCTAAAAATGTCATATGGTGAGGGATGGGATTCATGTCATCACGTAGGACATCACGGCTGTTATCATGCAGGAACACAGTCTTATATAATGGACTCTTCGAGCATGATTTTTTATACTTTATCAAACCAATATGCAGGTGATCCATGGGAAAACAACAAGCTGACAAGACAGATTTATTGCTATCAGAATGGGCTTCTATTGCAATCTCGTAACTATCCGAATTATAAGTTACCTCAGCGCGATGCAACTTATACATATTTTGTTTCGAAAGCAATCGCCGATTGTCTCGGCATAAAAAACGAGTACAGAAAAGTGGAACATGATTATATCTGTACAGCGGAAAACTCATTGCATTATCCAGACTATAATTATGAGCAATACAATACTAATCTGTACGCTTTTGATAGTATATGGGAAGGCGATGATATTACAATTGGGCATATTTCTTGGTGTTTGAAATGCGGTGATGAACTTTGCAATTCAGGAAATATGATATGTGACGATTGTGATGAGGATGAAGATTGGAGCACACAGGATGCATCTTTTATTGACGATATTACTAATGAACGTTTTGATGTAATAGAAGTAGATAATTATGTGGGTTACGACGAAGAACATGACATTTTATATGCCCCATATCGTGTTCATAAATGTAATTGTTGTCATCAAGTGTTTTATGGTAACAATTCGCTAGTTGACGGATTGTGTAAAGATTGCCGTGAAAAGAAATTTATTGCTGGCAAAAAAGTTGTTGTTTCAAAAAAGGGTTTAATTTTTATACGTTTTCTTAGTGCAAAAGAGATGTTTCCAACATTACAGCTTTTTGATAGAAGAGCTTGTTCATGCTACTATGGGGCTAATATTTATGGAACAATAATAAAAACTTTTAAGTGGATGTATGACGGTGCTGAACATACGCTATGTGCACTTAATGTTAGTGACAGGTATGTATGTATAGTTGATATCAACGGCATAAAGGAGGTAGACTAATATGAATATTATCGAGATTTGCAAATTACCACAGGACAAGCTTAAAGAAAGGCTTTTTGTAGAACTTCAAAATTTAGGCTATTCACCCGTAAATGAAGACGGCTACATATATGCAGAGGGTACGCATCCAGTATTACTAATGGCACATATGGATACCGTACATCATGATAACTGTACGATTGTGTGCGTTTCCGAAGACGGCAAGTATATAATGTCACCACAGGGTATCGGAGGTGATGACCGTTGTGGTATCTATATGATATTACAAATTGTCAAAGACGTTCATTGCTCAGTAATCTTCACCGAGGATGAAGAAATTGGTTGCGTTGGAGCCCGAAAATTTTGCAAATCCTCATATGTGCCAGAAAAACTCAATTATATTATTGAGTTTGACAGAAAAGGCGGAAACGACGCCGTGTTTTACGATTGTGACAATGATGAGTTTGAAAAATTTATCACAAATTCGGATGTTGGTTTCAAAAGTGCATGGGGTAGTTGCAGCGATATAAGCCACGTTGCACCGCATTTAAAGGTTGCGGCTGTCAATCTGTCGAGCGGATACTATTCGCCTCATACCCAGCATGAATATATTAATCTTGAAGAGGTTGAGAATAATATCAAGCGTGCAATGGTACTTATCAATACTGACACACCAAGATATGAATACATTGAAAAGGTCAAAATCAAGTATGATTATTCAAGCCTTTATGGACGATATTACGGTGGCGATTTTTATGGTGCCAGTAGTAGCATTAAAAACAAAAAAGACGATGACAAAGATGGACAGTTTAAAATTGAGGATTATTATGGCGGCGGCAAAGCAAAAAACTCAGTCAGCGATTTCTATGACGAAGAACCGCAGCTAGGCTTAGATCTTTATAGTAGCATTTTTCACAAGAAACTTTGCGTGCCAAACAGCAAGGTTTATTTAAAGAACTTTAATGAGCCAGATAGTAAGCCAACTGAATCACTGGATGAATATGTGATTGATAAAGACGGCACAATATATGGCCTTGATGAAGATACAGCTCTATATTATCCTTTACAAGAACAGTATAAACTGGTTGATGATAAAGGCGATCTAATAAGTTATCGCGAAGAGGATTCAATGGAAATGCCTTGGGCGTTTTATGAAAATATAGAAAAAATAAATGACTATATAATGAATTTGTCAATTTATGATATGACATATTGCACAAATCTTAGTGATGATTTTATGATGATACTCCTCGACGCAATGTATCCGGGAGAAGCAAACGACGAGACAGATTGTGAAACTTTCAAACCAGAAAGTGAAATTTCTGTTGCGATATGTAAATAAGTCTAACGACGAACGGGGGGGTGATAAACATGATTATTCATGGTCGTAGTCCACCAGAATAAAAAAAGCACTACATATTAACCCATATAACACTAATATTAAAACATTTAAAAGGAGATATTTTTATGACATTTACAATTTCTAATCTTAAGACAGGCGACCTCGTTATATGTGCAAACGGTAAGATGGCAACAGTTATGAAGGACACAGCTAGAGAAGATGTGCTTCGCTTCCATACCGAGTTCAATTCATTTTCAAGACTCGGCGTAAACTACAATTCAGATATGACAAACAAGAGGGCAGATGGGCTGACAATTGTTAAGGTTTATCGTGCTATAGGCGTTGCAAACAATAAGATTGGCGACCTTGTTTTTAATCCACTTAAGATGCTGGAATACGGCACAGTTGTTTACGACAGAGCTACAGCCGAGGTTAATGGCGACGATATAACAATCGACTCCCTTAAAACAGGTGATATGCTTGTTCATAGAAACGGCAAGAGGTCTACAGTATTTAAGGGCGCAGAGTTCGGTGATATTGTTAGATATCATACAGCTAATAACAGCTTTACATGGCTTTCCAAGTTTGGCAATGACACCCTGGAGCATGTGTCAAATAGCGACTATGATATTGTAGAGGTTTATAGAACTGCGGTTGACGATCCTACAAAGTATGGCGACGATTATTGCAATGTCGATCAGATGATCTGCGAGGCAAACAAGATTTACCCAGTGTCAACATGTGACGATGAGTATGGTCTCGATGATACTATTGCCGCTATGACATATGATGATTTGCAGAAATTCATCAATCATGAAATCGACAGCAGAGGCATTAGATAACAACATGTACGAGGGCGGCGTTGGTCGCCCTCTTTTTTTATTATATGCGAAACTACACAGAACAAGTACGCAAAGAGGTAGATTCTGATTTCTGCTTTTATTGTGGGAAGTATATCAAATCAGATAAAACGCTTGACCATATCATACCTGTATCAAAAGGTGGCAAAGACGAGGTCAGTAATTTAGTTGTATGCTGCCACGACTGTAATACTATAAAAGATAATTACACGATACCTCAATTAATAATTGAGCTTGAAAAGCAGATGCGATGGTGTGGCGATAATGAAATTAAAAAAGCAAGGTTGGAATATTACCTCAAAATATTTAAAATTGCCAATGATAAAATCAAGGCGAGCAGGGCGGTTTAATCCGCCAATGCCGTATATGCTATGCGGTAAATAATACCGAAAGGAAGTATAAAAAATGTATATAAGACTTTATGGACGTGTTTATGGCTATGATATTGAAAAAAATGAAAATGATGAATATGTAATAGTTGGTGATTCAAAACTTATTGGAAACTTTAAAAAACCACTTATCATTGATGCAACTAAACAAATAGTAACTCGACGATGGTATGATGCAGAATTATTTGGGCATGAGATATTTGGGGACAAATATGCTTTCATTACCGGCCAGCATACAAGGTTACTTCTTCCAGGTGATGCTGTTATTCTTAGTAGAACAAATAAAAAAGTTGTTGTATATGGATCTGGCAGAAAGTTTTTTTCATATTATCAGGATGGTGTGCTTAAAAGACGTCCGTATATTTATTCTGATGGCAGTCTCTCATTTAAAGCTTATAAATTTGTTGAAGAACCAATTGAAGAAAACACCGATTGGATGGACTCCAATCTTAAGTATAATTATGATTGTTTCTACAAATTAATAAAGACTTATTATCCTCAGGCAAAAGATAAATACATTTATAACGAATTTAAAACTTGGTATGAAGCCAAAAAGGATTTAATTGCATTGTTTAGAGAACATCCGCAGTGGAATGATAAAGAAAAATGTATTGCTATTGACCTGCCAATTAATCGTAATGTAGATGGTAGCGTAGTTGCATCTGCGGCTCGCGAATTATTCCAAACAATGTCGGCAGAATCGCCTGTATTTTCACGTCGAACCTTGGCGGCATATGATCGTATAACAGATGTAGCTTCGCGATCATATAATTATAAAACGGATAATAATTGTATTCGTTTTCATGAAACGGCATACAGGGAGATAGAAGAATACCTGAACGCTATTGACTTAAATGACGATGACATGAATATTAATGCAAAGGCTAGTAGAAATATAAATGCAATTATAAAAAAATTCAAATTAGCCGATAGGACGGAGTATAACAAAGCCTCGGCAAAATGTTTTGACGCCATGGCTTTAAAGCCTCTACAGGTTAAATTTGTAGTATCACTAAATATATGTGATTTTGTTACAATGTCACATGGTAACAGTTGGTCATCATGTCACAGTTTTAGAAACCGTGGCGGTTGGCACGCTGGCTGTTTATCATATGCAAATGATGATGTAACCGTTATTACATATGGACTTGACAAAAATTGTCCCGACAATGATTACTATAAAAATGATAAAATATTTAGACAATTATTTATGATAAATAAAGAACATACAGAATATGTTCAGTCAAGAATGTATCCTGCATGCAATATTTATACAGATGAATCGGTAAATGCAAGTTTCAATTCGATACTTTCAGAAGTTGGTATAGATATTTCAGATACGCCAGTTAGAAAAGAGTCGGGTCGTGTAATAAGTGGCGAGCATTATCTTAATTATCCTGATTATTTGAACTTCTGTAATGCTTGCAACAGGTATGGATCAAACCTGTCTTTGATTAAGATTGGAGCTGGCGTGAAAAGCCTAGTTAATGGGGAATGGCTACGCTCTACAAATTCATTAACAGGCGATATTTCTCAAAATCAAGAAATAATCATTTGGAGTTCAAATATTAATAAATCTGAGTATCTTATAGAAAATGAGTAGGTGATATTATGATGTTACATAGTGGTGATAATGTTCGTATTAGGAGATTTAAGGATTTATGTTGTGAATATAATTTTGATTCAGATGTCTATCAAAATGACTCTGTATGGGGATCCGCAGAAGATTATATGCGCAATCTGAATAATCAAGGTATTTTAGGTGACGACATGCACCTTTTATGTGGTCAGATTGTAAAAATACATAATAGGACAAGTCCTAGTTATTGGAAGCTTTCCGTAGAAAACCAATGTTCAAAACACTTTATTACAGAAAAACAATGGCATAAAGATTTATTTGAAGAACCGAACAAGTTAAGAGGTATTGACAATGTGGATGAAACTTAGAAGACATAAAGATTTGCTTTGTGAGTTCTATGACCGGACTATTGATCACTTCGAGCATAGTAAGTATATAATAAATTTTGACGATGCTTTGAAATATAAAAGATTGCAAGAACAGCTTTGTTATGATGAATTTGGCGCTGTTTATGGTTGTTTAGGTAGACGGGCCTATCTATTTGAGCCCTGTGACTGCGATGATGGCGATAAATTTCCATTTAAAATCGGTGACGTTGTTATTGGAAAATCGGGAGCTCCTTATGGAGTTACCGACGAGCATTGCATATGTGTTGTAAACGATTTACTTTTATATCGAGGTGATTGGCACATCAATGATATAAGTGTATTGTGTATTGGATTTGATGCATATGGTTTTACAGATAAAGCCAATTCAACGTTTTATGTGGAAGGAACATATTTTAAAAAGTGTGACAGAACTACATTGAATAATTATGACATAGATCCTAGGTTTAGTGAGTATTTGATTTGTAATAGCGACGGTGTTCATTTTGATGTGGAAGGCTATTTAGCAGATATCAATGCTTGATTTTTAGGAGAAATAAAAATGATAGAACTATATTGTGTCGAATGTACCGCCGAAGATAAGAAGAAAACCCTTGTAAGCACTTACAAAACAATGGAAGAATGTATGGGTTATGTCAACGATTATGCACGTCACCGAGGGCCAATGTACATGCGGTTTTGGCAGAATCAGGACGGCTCGTTAAACATCGATTATGGCAGCCATTATAATCTTCTCTTGTTAAAGCCCACCTGTAAAAAGTCTGAATATGAGATAACGCAATGGCTGTTTAATAAATAGTAGGGAGGTATTTGCCATGGCCAAATACATTAACGCTGATGAATTTAGTAAGAAAGTTCAACGTATAAGCGGTGCACGACTGGACTGCTTGGACTACAGTGCGAGGTCAATTATCACATTGCTTGATATGGCTGAGGCGGCGAATGTAGAAAAAGTAAAACATGGGTATTGGGATGGTGATAGCTCTTGTCATTATATCAGTAAATTTCAGTGTAGTTGCTGTGGGTTTGACAGTGATACTCCATTTGATTTTTGCCCAGGTTGTGGTGCAATGATGGACTTATTTTATATTATATGAAGTGAATGTGAAAAGAGGTTTACATATGAAAAAAGCATTAATAGTTATTGATATGCAGAATGATTTTATTAATGGCAGTTTGGGAACCAGGGAAGCCCAAGCTATTGTTCCAAATGTTGCAAAGCTTATACAAAGTTCCGACTATGCGGCGATATTTTTTACACGAGACACCCATAGCAAAGATTATCTTGATACGCAGGAGGGTAAAAATTTACCTATCGAACATTGTATAAGAGACACCAATGGTTGGAAAATACATGATGATATAGCAGTCGCTTCTATCGAAAGCGACATGGCGGGCGTTATTATTGATAAACCGACATTTGGCACGTTTGATATCGCTGATGAGTTAGCTGAAGACAACTATGATGAAGTCGATTTGGTCGGACTTTGCACTGATATCTGCGTGATTACGAATGCCTTAATTCTAAAAACACAGTTCCCTGAAATGAAAATTAATATAATCGAAAATGCTACAGCAGGCACAACACCCGAAGCAAAGCAGGCGGCTTTAACGGTAGCAAAAAGTTGTCAAATTAACATTATATAATAGGAGGATTCTATGATTTCTATTGATTTCAAACCAATTAATATTACTGGCTTTCCTGATGGAACGTGCAAACTGACTTATAGCATTGTGGAACTCATTGGGCATGCGACTTCAGCGCCTATAGACATAACTTGGCTTTACGACAATGATTCGGAAATATTTCAGTTAGCTTGCTGTGTCGATTGGTTAAAGAGCAAGGGCTTTTGTAACATTAATCTGAATATGCCATATGTTCCTAATGCTCGCATGGATCGTACACAAAAAGCGTTTGAAATGTTTACGCTCAAAACATTTGCAAATCTAATCAATAATATGGAATTTAGAAAAGTATTTACGCTTGATATTCATTCAAACGTTGGTGCGGCTCTAATAAACAATATCAGAGATTCTTCACCGGCTGGTATTTTGAGGGATAATATTATTGACGAAAAGATTTCTAGGAAAGATCTTATTTTATTTTTCCCAGACGAAGGCGCAATGAAACGTTATTCATTCATATCTAGTATTCTTGAAGTGCCTTATGTGTTCGGTATGAAAAATAGGGATTGGAAAACTGGAACCATTAATGGATTAAGCATCATGGGTAATACAGACACATTAAAAGGTAGAAACGTATTAATTGTTGATGATATTTGTTCTAGGGGCGGAACTTTCTATTATAGTGCAAAAGCTCTAAAAGAGTACGGAGTTGGTGACATTTATTTATACGTTTCACATCTTGAAAATTCGGTACACGACGGCGACATGATTAAGAGCGGGCTTATTAAAAAGATCTTCTCTACCAACAGTATTTACCGTAAGAAGATTGGCGTTGATGGACTTGAAGTAAACGCAGATAAAATTGAGATTCTCGATATATTTTAATTTGGAGGCGACAAGTTATGTTATATAATATAAATCCAATGTTACTTATAGATTTTTATAAAGCGGTTCATGCTGAGATGTTACCGGCCAAGATAACAAAATCCGTTTCATATTTTACACCCCGAATGAGCCGTGTAAGGATGTGGAACAAAGTCGTGATGTTCGGACTTCAGGGCTTTGTAAAAACCTATTTGATAGATTACTTTAATGAAAGATTTTTTGAACGCCCTATAGACGAAGTTATTTCGGAATATGAGCGTATTATGGATGCTTCGCTTGGTAAGGGCGTATATGGCTTGCAGAAAATAAAAGACCTGCATGTCCTTGGTTATCTTCCAATTGAGATATGGGCATTACCAGAAGGAACAAAAGTTCCAATGCACGTTCCAATGTTTTGTATAACTAATACGCATGACGATTTCGCATGGCTTCCGCAGGCTCTTGAATCGCTTATATCAGCCGAGGCTTGGCATCCAATGCTTGCCGCAACAGTGGGGGCAACTTATCGTGGTATCGTAAATAAGTTCTACGATGAAACCTGTGATGATAGTGTGTCACGAAACAAAGCTCTAGGTTCTTTTGACTTTAGAGGTGAAGAATGTACGGATTCTGCTATTAAAGCGGCGGCTGGTTGGTGTCTGAGTTTTGTAAATACAGCAACAGTCCCTGTCATACCATATCTTGAAAAGCTTTATAATTGCGATTGCACCAAAGAGCCTGTAGCATTTGGTTCGCCCTCTACCGAACATGCAGTTATGTGTTCAAATTATGCGGTTGATGGTGACGAAGTTACGTTGCTTAAAAGATTATTGACCGAGATTTATCCTGATACAAGTTTTTCTGCCGTCCTTGATTCATATGATTATTGGAATGTCATTGATAACGTTTTGCCACAAATAAAACCAGAGATTATGACGCACAATGGTTGTATGCTTATGCGTGGCGATTCGGGTGATTGCATAGAAGTTGTAACTAAAACAGTGTTTAAACTTTGGGATGAATTTGGTGGCACAATTAATAGTAAGGGATACAAAGTTCTTGATCCTCATGTAAAGGCTATTTATGGTGACTCAATTACTATCCAGCGTTGTGAAAGGATATATGAAATTTTAAAGGATAACGGCTTTGCGGCTAGCAATGTTGCACTTGGCGTTGGCTCATTTTCATTTCAGTGCGTAGAAGAAGATGGAATACTTAAACCATTTACAAGAGATACCTTTAGTTCTTGTATTAAGGCAACATACTGTGAAATCGATCATAAGCCGTATCCTATATTCAAAAATCCTAAAGAGGGCGGATTTAAGAAATCGCAAAAGGGTTGTTGTCTTGTTTATAAAAACGATAACGGCGAGCTCTGTTATAAGGACGAATATACTTGGAAAGAAGCTTCCTGTAATAGTAAACAAGAGTTAAAGGCAATATTCAGAAACAGCGAATTGCTTATTGATGACTCACTTGCTAATATCCGCAACAGACTCCACAATAATAATTTCTAATCTAAGCGAGGTGTTTTTATGAGTTATAATGACGATAATTATAATCTGGATTTTAATTCTTACATGGCAGCAGAGATGTGTGTTGAATGGATTAGAGATTGGTTTGAGAACAATGGAAATGGTTGCAAAGCCGTTATTGGAATATCTGGTGGAAAAGACTCATCTGTTGTCGCAGCACTCTGCGTTAAAGCACTTGGTAAAGAAAGAGTGTTCGGCGTGCTTATGCCAAACGGAGAACAGGCAGATATCAACTATGCTAATGAACTCTGCGAGTTTCTCGGTATTAATAATGTAACAATAAATATTGAATCAGTTTATGATACTGCTATAGCAAAAATCAGTGACGCCCTTGAGACTACCCTTAGTGAACAAACAACAATAAATCTGCCAGCACGTTTGCGTATGGCTACACTTTATGCTGTATCGCAGACAGTCGGTGGGCGTGTTATTAATACTTGCAATTATTCTGAGGATTATATTGGTTATGCCACAAGGTATGGCGATGGAGCAGGGGACATGGCACCGCTTGCGAAGTTTACAGTGCAAGAAGTAAAATCAATAGGTCGCTTTCTTGGTTTACCTGAGAAATTTATTGAGAAAACTCCTTCTGATGGTTTGTGTGGGAAGACGGATGAAGATAACCTTGGATTTAGTTACGATACTTTGGATAAATATATACGATATGGGGTTCTGCCCAAGGCAGAAATCAAGTCGAAGATAGATAATCTTCATAAGAAAAATGAGTTTAAACTCAAACCAATGCCGTCTTTTGATTATATTATTACAGTAGCCCGACAGAGAATTAATAGGGCAAGATAATTATAAAAAATGACAGCTGATTGATGTCAACTAAGTAATGCTAAGTTGAATCAATTATATGAAAGGCGAATTATTATGAGTGAATGGACATATTGTGAAGGCTATATCGAAGTTACGCCTTTTGGTAGGACTCAAGAAGAAAAAGCAACAGTGGATAACATTCCGGATTTTGGCAAAATTATGGAGGTATTTGTTTGAATATGACAGATTTAGAAATAAAAAAAATGTGGTATGACGCAGGTTTCTTTTATATCGATCGCTCTAGTGACAATTGTATCAACGTAGCAACAGACGCAGTGTTTGATCGGGTTGGAAACCAATTTATAACTATCTATTCTGATGGCAGTTTTGAGGGCTGTGAAAATACTTACGATGAAGATGCACCATTAAGTTTTACAGCAGATATGACTGAAGCTCTATTCAATACGATTGAATATTTAAAACAGTGCAAGATACAAGGAGGTAAGTCTTTATGTGGTTCGAGGGCATAGATGATATTCTTAATGCAGGTCGTGAGCCAGATCACAACAGATTATTATATGACGTTGAAATCATTGACATATATGATGAAACAGGGAGGCTGATAAAATTGTGGTATCGTTTCAAAAGATGGTTTAAAAACTGGCTGTACAAATTAAATCATAAGTGAGGTGGTATAGTTGAAGTTAGTAAAGTATTTCGAGAATGAAATCATTAATACTCCGTCGGCTAATATGAAAGGAGTGGGTGAACTTATCGTTGCGTTACAGGTCATTCGGGCAAGATTGTTATACATAGATGTTAGTAAATATTATGACACCTGTGATAAGCTAAATGATTTATGCAGTATTTTGGTTGGAAATATGAGTCGTGAAGACTATAAAGAAAAATGGCAGAAAGATTGAGGTTGTTAAAATGAAATATCTAACAAGTAAAGAATGGTTTGATTATGCGCCAACAAGTAAATATGAGAGTTGGATGGCTGCGATAAATCCAATAGTTAATTCGATAAATACGCTCCAAAAGACGGAAGAATTGTATACTCCATACCGTGCAACATTCTGTATGCCAAAGATTAGCGATTATTCTTATACTAAAGTGCAGGCAATCAATAAGAGTAATAACACACGTTACGATGCGATGGAAACTGTAATTACTTTTGTTAATGGTGATAAAGTAACGGTATCATGCCCTATAGAAGAAGCCAATCAGTATACGGGCTTCTATACAGCCATAGCCAAATACGCCATGGGTAATAGTAACAAAGTAAATAATGAGGCAGATTATTGGATAAACAAACTTCCAAAGCAAAAAGCAAAAACAGAAGAAAAAGCGAGAAGGCTGAAAGAACAGGCTAAAAATATAAAGCGTAAGAAAGAACGCCGTTTGCAGAAAGAGCGTGAAGATATGGAAGCAAAAAGACTTGCAGATAAATATAAAATAAAGCTAATCGCTAATAAGAAATATGGTGTTCCACTTGACTTTGAGCCATAATAACTTTTATCAAACCGAAGCAAGAATACCCTCACCTCTATAGGTGAGGGATGGATTGCGTCTCTAAAGTTTGCTAAAAAGAGTTCAAAATGATATAATCATAATAAGGAGGTGGCAAAGAATGCCTAAAAAGAACGATGATCTTGGTCATAAAGCCTATGTATTTAGGATCTATCCATCTTCAGAGCAGAAAGCCCTTCTTACAAAGACATTTGGCTGTGTAAGGTGGGTATATAATCATTGGCTGTATATAAGAAGAACAGCATATACTGATAACAAAGAAAGCGTATCATATAATAAGTGCAGTCAACAGCTTACAGATATTAAAAAGGCCGAGGAATATTCTTTTCTGAAAGAAGTGGACAGTATTGCTCTTCAGCAGGCTCTTCGTCACCTTGATGAGGCTTTTCAGAGTTTCTTTACTTTGCAGGGCAACGGTTATCCAAGGTATAAGTCTAAGAAAGAAAACGACCGCAGCTACACAACAAACTGTGTAAATGGAAATATAGAACTATCTAATAGATATATAAAGCTTCCTAAGATGGGTAAAGTAAAGATAAAGCAGCATAGAAAGGTACCTGACAGCTATATACTTAAATATGTAACAGTAAAACAAACACCTGCAGGAAAGTATTATGTAAGCATTCTTTTCGAGTACGAAAAACAAGTACAAAGCAAAGAATTGCTTAGTTTTCTTGGTCTTGATTATTCTATGCACGAGCTGTACAAAGATAGTAACGGTAATGAGCCTGCTTATCCAAGATATTATCGCAGTGCAGAAAAGAAACTTGCTAAAGAACAACGTAAGCTATCTCATATGCAAAAAGGCTCAAGTAATAGAAACAAGCAGCGTATAAAGGTAGCCAAGCTGCACGAAAAGGTAGCTGGCCAAAGGAAAGACTTCTTGCATAAACTATCAAGACAGATATCCAATGCCTATGATTGTATATGTATAGAAGGTCTTAATATGAAAGCTATGTCAAGATCTTTGCACTTTGGTAAATCTGTATCTGATAATGGCTGGGGAATGTTTACTGCGTTCTTAAAGTACAAGCTTGAAGAACAGGGTAAAAGACTTATACGAGTAGATAAATTCTTTGCCAGCTCTCAGACCTGCAGCGTATGCGGTTACAAAAACAATGCTACAAAAGATCTGTCTATCCGTGAATGGGATTGCCCTGAATGTGGTACTCATCACGACAGAGACGTAAATGCCGCTATTAACATTAGAAATGAAGGCATGCGAATAGCTTTCGCATAGCCAAATCCAATAGAACCGTGGGACACACGGGGATAGCTCGCTTATGCTGTAGTCAATGGACTGCTCGAACGAGAACCGACTGCCTGCAAATCTTGCAGGAGGAAGCTCCGACCTCTATAGGTCGGGGGAGGATGTCACATAAGAAGAAAAATAAACTGTTATTCTTCTTCATCAAAGAGGTCTTTTACTGATGTGCCAAGTGCCTCAGCAATAAGTCGAAGAGTTTCTAAGGTTGGCGAACGTTGCCCGTTCTCGATAAGATTGATAGCAGAAAATGAAACCCCCGACTTCTTTTCAAGTTTACGAAGCGTATATCCTCTTTGAGTTCTTATATCATATATTTTTATTATTATGCGCATGATAATAACCCCCTTTTGCAACATATGTTGTGTTTACAATAGTGAACAAATGTAAAAAACTGTAGCAATTTAGTTGATTTTGTGGTATAGTTACATACAGAATAAGGCTTTTAAGCTTATAATAACCATATAAGTTTAGAATATACTTTGTATGTATTGTTTGCAAAAAGGGGTAAATATATGATTAAAGCTAATGTTGTGATGTTGATAAGGAGGTCAAAAATGTAAACGTATTATAAAGAGATAATAATATACCGAGACGAGATAGAGATAGGCTAGGATATTAAGGAGAGAATGATATGATTAATTATAGTAGCATAATGGAAGAAGCACAAGCTGTAGTTGAAAGGTTTGAGGAACAAATCGAACTTTATATGGACAATGAACCCGAGAATGAATGCTCGGCAAAGTATGATAAGTGGAGTGAAGGGCTTGAAAAGCTTGAAACTATGCGTGATTTATTTCAGCATATAGTTGATGAATGCGAATATAACCTTAAATAAGGTGGACGCAGATGTTTGATTTATTCATGCTTATAGGTTGCTGGATAGTTTACGGTATCATGAAAGTCCATGAAAAAGCCGAGCTTGCCAGAAAGCTTCCGCCGAAACCAACTAAGCCTTATAACCTTGACAGGCAACTCGAGTTGTTGGATTGGTGTCATCACAGCAACACATTCTACGACGGCACCCCATTTCCTGACGATTATAAACTTGTGAACAAAGAGGAAGAGGCTCGCCGTCAGTTGAACAAAGAGGGTTATGCTTGGATGTCAGCAAGCGGTTCATACTTCGATTTAGAAAACTATATCTTTGACAAAGAGGGGTATATAGTTGGTTATACTTTTCCAACTACATTGAAACCACAAAAAAGAAGGGGAATTAATGAAAATAAAGGACATGGAAATAAGTCTTGATGGGATTCATATGAATAACATTAGGATTGTAGTGAACAACAGACATAGCTTTATTATTTTTGCAATAGATTTTGAGCGATCGGGCTATAAAAAATATTGTGAGATTAAAGAGTTATATAAGACAATTAATGGTGACTGCGACGATATTACGGGGGCGATGTTTATCGTCCCTGTAAAGGGTAGCCATTTGGTTATTGACAAGACCATATTTGAATTCGAGATTTATGGTGACGAACTTGGAAATTGGTATTTCGACACGCTATACGACGATATTTTTAATTGTCAAAAAAACGACGACAACGAATTGTTTGTTGAATTTACACCAAGAGAAAAGTTGAACATAATTGCACGTCTACTTCCAGGGGTGCGTATGTAATCAATTTTTTTGCATTATTCACATTACATAATATTAATAGAAAGGAGAATTGTATTGTCAAAATATGAAGCATACTACACTGGGGATTTAGTGCTTGTTGATTTATCAAATAATATTGGGCATCAGCAAGGTGGTAAGAGACCCGCAGTTATAGTATCAAATAATGTGGGTAATGCAGTAAGTCCTATGGTTGAGGTTTTACCTTTGACAACTAAGCGCAATAATTCAGAGCTTCCAACTCATGTTACTTTCAAAGCCTCCGAGGTCGAGGGCTTAAAACGTGATTCTACCGTAGAGGCTGAGAGTAAATGGGTTATTAACAAGTGGCAAATATTAAAAAAGCTCGGTACATTTAATGACGAGCAACTTGACAAAATAGCTACGGCTATGGTGTACGCAACGCCCATAGTGATAAAGGCGTTTCAGGCTGGCGTACATAACACAGATCTTTTTAGGAAAATTTCAAATTAGACGATGGACAATTGTAAAGTTGACAGCGTATAAGATATATGATATAATAAATGAGAGTGTAAAGGGGTGTTATGTATGTCTAACAATCAAAATCATTGGACATTTGATAATGGTTTTGAAGATTATGCAAATCAAAATTTTTTTAATCCAAAACCAAAAATCAAATTCTTGAATAAAATTGTAGAGGACACAGGCTCAGAAGCTTTGCTAAAGAACTATGCCTACAGCTTTTCCAAAATGTCTTCATTAGAAAAGGAATATAAAAAAGACATTTCGAGAATGAACGTCAATCAGATTAAATTTGTATTAAATAGTTGTATTAACAGCTATGACGGTTTTCGTAATATGAAAGGATTGCTAAAACTCTATTTGACGTTTATGGACTATCCTTATATGGATGAATTTATATCAATCCGTTATAATATGATGGATGTTGAACAAAAGTTTTTTGAAAAATTTTTTGCAAGCTATGAAGACCTATATGAATATTTAATGTCAGACAGTTACATTAAAGAAACGTATATTTATGAGATGCTTGTCGTACTGCTAATTTATTTAGGCATGCCAGAAGAATATATTCCAATCATTGAAGTTGCAAATGTTGATGTAAAAAACAAAGTTATTTACGTTGACGGGATTGCTTTTAATGAATATCCAGAGAGCTTTTTTGAGTTATGTGAATTAAGTTTTCAAGATAAGCGGGTATTGCAGAACAATTTTGTTTACGATATTTGTTCTTCAAAATATCTTATTAAAAGAAAAAATGTTGGACGTCCAAAACCAGGTGATGATAGGGTAGATGATAGTTTCGTTATGAAGTCTTGCAAGAAGTTATCATATCCGAATCTCAGTAGTCATTGTAATTATATAATTCAAAAAGATTTCAGTGTGCTAAGTCTAAAACGTTCGGCTCTATTTTATAAGTTTTGGCAGTATGAGCAGAATGTTCAGAGTATGAAATTTCTCAAAAATAGTCAATTAAAAGCACTGTTTGAAGAAGAATTTAATTTCAAAATTGGGACGCCCAAAATTATCTATAATGCCTATCTACAATGGAAGAAGATATTCATAGGTAAAAAATAAAATGTCACACAACAAACATAACAAAATAGCGATGTAAACCGTGAATTAACGTGGTTTGCGTCGCTTTTTTATTTTGTGCAAAAAGAAATTTTGCACCCCTTATGGAAACTAAAACGAAAGGAAGAGAACGATATTGAGTGATGAAATAGTAAAAGTTGAAACACCGGTACCGGTTGAGAAAAGGCCCGTAAGAAAGACTAATTATTTTAAGACTTTATATGACATTGACGTGTCTAGTAAAGTCTCAGATAAGAACGGTCTTTCGTATTTGTCATGGGCAAGTGCTTGGGCAGAGGTTAAAAAGAAATTTCCCGATGCTACATATTGCGTATATGAAAATTCTGACGGCAGATTTTGGTTCGATGACGGCAAAACGGGCTGGGTAAAAACAGGCGTAACAATTAACGGAATTGAGGCAATAGAAAGACTTCCTATTATGGATCATAGAAACAAAGCGATAGAGGCTGAGAATATTAAATCTACAGATGCAAATAAGGCTGTACAACGTTCTATTACCAAGGCTTGTGGTAGACATGGACTTGGACTTTATCTATATGAGGGTGAGGATTTGCCAGAAGCTACAAACCAGCTTAACGATATGAACCGAGCAAACTTTGAGCTTGCATGCAATATCAGCAAGCAGAGCGGTGAATTAAAAACCATGGTCGGTGATACGGTTAGAAAGTTTATTGCTTCAGGTAATCCAAATCACATAAAATCAATAGAAGAGTCTGAGGCTTTACATAACGAACTTGAAAAACTTAAAAGGACTAATTGTTAAGCGGTTTATTTTATAGACAAAAGTGTAAATAAGTGGACAAATGTATGATTACATTTCTTGTTCACACTTGCTTAGCAACAGGTTTCAAGCCTCAGTGACTGCTGTTATCGAAAGATATGTTGCAGATACGAACTGCGTTAGAGAAAAGGTTAAAGACACACCTTCAGATGTGCTCGTCAGTCTGAAGCTCTGTGAGTGCCAATCAAGAAACTATGCTAATGTCCTGCATAGATAACAGAGAAACACATATGCCCTCTCCGACATTGGCAAGACGAAAATTACTCCGAAAGGAAGGTATCCAGAGATGGAAAATAGAATTGAATATTGTTTTGTGGTTGATAAAAACAATCGGCCATTAACACCGACAAAAGTGAATAAGGGCTGGTATCTGGTCAGAAAGAGCAGAGCTAAATTAAAAAGCAAATATCCTATGGTGATACAATTAGAAAAAGAAGTTAAATCTGATGAAGACGATGAAAGTCATATAGTTTGCGGCATAGATGACGGCTCCGCTCATGTTGGTCTCGCCATTGTTCAGAAATGTCCTACCAAAAACAAAGTGGTTTTTAAAGGAACAATTGAGCAACGCCAGGATGTAAAGCATCTCATGGATGTAAGACGTGGACATAGACGTTATCATCGTTATCATAAAAGATACAGGCAAGCCAGATTTAATAACCGTTCATCTTCTAAAAGAACTTGTAGATTAGCGCCAAGTATCAAACAAAAGAAAGACGCTATTTTAAGGGTATTATATCAGCTTAATAAGTGGGTTAATATTCAGGAATATCATCTTGAAGATGTTTGCATAGATATTCGTGCATTGACAGATGATTATAAACCTTATAGATGGCAGTATCAGAAATCTAACCGTTTGGATGAAAATTTAAGAAAAGCGACTATCCTGAGAGATGAATGCAGATGTCAAGAATGCGGAAAATCCAATTGTGTATTAGAAGTACACCATATCAGGGCAAGAAAATATGGTGGAGCAGATACCATTGGAAATCTGATTACACTTTGCTCTGGCTGCCATCAGAAAACAGAAGGCAGGGAACGGGATTTTGAAGACAGGTATTTTAATATGATTAAATCTAAACCAAAAAGATTTGATTATGCAATGCATGTGATGCAGGGGAAAACTTATTTAAGAGAAAAGATTTCTGAATTGGGTTCATTACATCTGACCAATGGTGGTGAAACTGCTAATAAACGTATTGAATGGAATATGGAAAAATCCCACGGCAATGATGCCATATGTGTTACAGATTGTATTCCTGATAATTGTGATGTGAAAGAATGGATTATTAAACCAATGAGAAGGAAATCAAAGGCGAAAACTAATAATTTGTTAGGAATTAGGCATAGAGATTTAGTTTCTTATACATATAAAAACGGAGAAACTCATACAGGATACGTTACTGCTTTATATCCAGAACAATTGGTTTTAAATTTTCAATCAAAAACTAAACATTGCAAGAAAGTAAATGCACGAAAATGCAGATTACTTTGGAAATTTAATAAAATTTATTGGTTAGAACAATGTGTATAATATTACACATTTGTCTATAAATAAACACATTTTATAAAGGAGTGTTAGCAAATGATTTTTATTACAGAATCTTATGGAACAGTTTTCGAGCCAAAAGTTGAAGAAAAGGTAGTTAGGGCAAGGTACTCGACTTCCGAGAAAAACCAGAATGGTGATTACATAAACTCGTCATGGAACATTGTTTTTCTTGGTGGTGCTCTTGAAAAAGCAAAGCAGTTAAAAGACCGCCAGAGAATTCATATAAATAAGGCAAAGCTTACTAATCGTTCCTATAAAGACAAGGAAGGCAATTCAAAATGGTGGATGCAGATTACGGCTTTTGATTTCGACATTTTAGAACACGGAACGAAGAGTAATAACAATAACACTACCGACAAGACTGTCAATAAATCTAAGCAGGCTGATAAGCCACAAGAGATCGATGAGGACGACCTCCCATTCTAATCAAATAATCATTACTACAGGTAGTCTATTAATTTAGACTACCTGATTTCTTTTTTAGGAGGTAATAAAATGGCAGAAATAATAAATAATGAGCTTGCACAAGAGTTTGAAAGTTTGCTTTTATCGACCCATAGAGAGGGAATAGATAAACTGATCGCTTATCTTAAACTCAAGACAGATTTCTTTTCTGCGCCTGCAAGCACAAGATTTCATTCCTCGTGCCCAGGCGGTCTGCTACAGCATTCTATGAATGTATACAAAATGTTGAAGGCAAAAAGCCAAACAGAGACTTGGAAATCTACGCTATCGAGAGAAGACACTATAATTATTGTATCCTTGCTCCACGATATTTGTAAGGCGAATTTCTATGCTGTTGAAATGCGCAACCGTAAAAACGAAGATGGTGTATGGGAGAAATATCCGTTTTATATTATTGACGACAAGAACCCATATGGACACGGTGAAAAGTCGGTAATGATGATTATGGAGTTTATGAAGTTGACAGCAGAAGAAAAATATGCAATACGTTGGCATATGGGTTTTTCGGAACCAAAAGAAAACTATAATGCTCTGGGTAAAGCTATGGAATATTACCCTATTGTCGTAGCATTACACGAAGCCGATTTAGAAGCAACGTATTTACTTGAATCTGGTGTTGAAAAATAATGAAAGAGAAAGTTTATTGTTGCAGATATACTCACTGTAAATTTGCAGATAAAAAACTTCCAGCAGACAAGATGATATTGAGCAAAGGGTTATATTATCACAGAGAATGTTTTGCCGAACGAGAAAATATAAACAAAATTATTAAGCTCTATATTGAAATAATAGATCCCTCTGTTGTTGTCAAACAGTTGCGTGGGGCAATTAATAATATAGTATTTGATAAGAACGTTGACAGTGGATATCTATTATTTGCTTTACAATATAACCTCAAGATGAAAATAAAGAATATAAAATCACCTTATGGTTTACACTATCTGATTAACGATAGAAGATTCAAGGAAGCGTATGATAGATATAAAGATGAGAAAAATTCTGTTTCTATAAAATTGCCTTATGATAATATCTCGACATCATCTACCACCTTTAAATCAAAGCCGCCAAATAAAAAAGGCTTTAATAAAATTCTTAAGTAAAGGGGGTATGCAGTATTAGAACAGCTCTTTATGACAAAGAAGCAGAAAGTGGTATTGTTGCCACACTTGTACATCATCCCGAATTTATTATGCAAAGCGACCATTTGAAGCCAAATCATTTTTACAATAAAGAAAACGGATGTATTTATTGGGCTATTCAGGAGCTTTATAAAAAGGGTATTGACAAGATAGATGCCTTTAATATTGAGAGTATGATTAATACCAATCAGGCAGTTAAACGTATGACCGAAAAATTTAACGTAAAAGATATGCAAGAATTTATTGAACTGAGTTCTACAATATCACGATCGTCTTCTTCGGAATACAATATGCTTGTTAATAAAGTAATGGAGTTTGCCTTTAAACGTGAACTTCACGGACTGTTATCTAAATTATCTGGGGAATGTTACAATGACGAAATAGACTTAGAACAACTTAATAATAAGGTATATAAGTCCATCGGCGATATTACTGAGAAGTTTTTGGCAACAAACTCGGTTGAAATCTTTGGTGATAAGATTGGAGAATTGTGGGATGAGGTGCTCCAAAGACGTACAGACAATGGTATGTTCGGATTGCCGTCAAAATTTCCTACTATCAATAATTATTTCACCTATGAGACAACGGAATTGGTTTTGCTAAAAGCGAGAATGAAAATGGGCAAAAGTTGTTTTATGATGAATGAGGCAATTCACAAGTTAAGAATGGGAATCCCAACTGTGTATTTTGATACGGAGATGGCAGACAGACTATTCCTAGAACGAATGATAGCTAACATTTCAGGTGTAGAATTAAAGAAAGTTAAAAGTGGGCTTTACAGTGAAGAGGAAAGTGCCAAGATAGAAGAGGCAAAATCTTGGATACAGGAACAGCCATTTGTGCATATTTATAATCCGCAGTTTACCAATGAAGAAATCTATGCAATATGTAATATCCTTAAATATAAGATTGGCTTACAATTTGTAATTTTTGATTATATGAAAGGCAACACACTTGACTCGTCAGCATTGTATAACGAACTAGGCGGTCGTTGTGATTTCTTAAAAAATGAAGTTGCAGGAGTTTTGGAGTTAGCCGTTCTTGCGGCCTGTCAGTTAAATAGGCAGAACCAAGTTGCCGATTCTGATAAGCTTGAAAGATACGCTTCGGTAAGTATGTCATGGCGTAATAAAACAAGTGATGAAATTATCATGGATGGTGAAGAGTGTGGAAACTACAGACTCAACATATCTTTAAACAGACTTGGCGAGCAAATGGACGACAGCGAATACATAGACTTTGTGTTTGACGGTTCAAAGATGCGTATAGACGAAACAGAAAAGCAGCATGCCACAGCTATAGAACCGTTTTAATAGAGGAAATTATGAAGAAAGATATAAGTCCTGAAACTATTGCAAATATAAAGTCAAATATACGGATAGAGGATTATATAAAACAATATATAGATCTTAAGCAAGTCGGTACAACGCTTGTGGGACTATGCCCTTTTCATGATGAAAAGACGCCTTCGTTTAAAATTGACACAACTAAAAACCGTTATCACTGTTTCGGTTGCGATGCCACTGGCGATCTTATCGACTTTATTCAAATGTTTCATAAGGCTTCATATCAAACCGCAGTAGACATGGCAGCCGACTTTGGTAATATTTCTGTTGTGAGACAACAAGTCTCTGATACAATTAAAGTATTTAAAGAATACAAACCAATCAAACATGCGAAACCATTTGTTCATCCTATACTTGATATGGGCGTTTATAATCGGTACGATAAACGCCCAATTAAACTATGGGAGGAAGAGGGTATAAATTCAAAAACAATTGATGCGTATAACATTCGATACGATACATTGCGCGATAGGATTGTTTATCCAGTATACGATTTGAACGGCAACCTCATAAACGTAAAGGGTCGCACAATTTATGAGGAATATAAAAAATTAAATATTCCGAAGTATATTAATTACTATAAAGTTGGCTGTATGGACTATTTGCAGGAATTAAATAAGGCACAAAAGTATGTAAAAGAAAAAGGCGAAATGATTATATTTGAGGGCATTAAATCCTGTATGAAAGCATTTCAACTAGGAATGCGAAATCAAGTCGCCGCAGAAACTTCGGCATTAACATACGAACAGATCAAATTAATATTAGGATTTCATTGTGATGTGGTTATTGCTTTTGATAAAGATAAAAAACTTGAGGATTATTATAATGACAACATGAAGTTGTTGTCACGATTTACTAATCTTTATTATATCAATGACACAAAAAATTTGCTTGGTGATCCTAGTGAAAAGAAATCCCCGATAGACAATGGCTTGCAAGTATGGGAAGAACTATATAGCAGTAGAGAAAGGGTGATTGATTGAACGGATATGATTTTATTCTTGATGATTTAAACTGGAGCTTTAGCAATTTAAAAACATTCACTCAATGCCCATTTGAGTGGAGATTAAAATATCTTGACGCCGAAGAAGGTATTGAGAATATTTATGGGCAATTTGGTACAGTTTGTCACAAAGTCCTTGAAAACTTCTTTACAGGTAAGTGTTCTGTTGAAAATATGAAAAATCAGTTTGAGGTACTTTTCCGCAAATCCGTTATACTAAACGGCTCACGAGATGAGGAAAGAGCCGAAAAACTGCATCAAATCGGTATTTTATACTTTTCTAATTTTAGCAAACAAATGTTCCCTATAAAACGCGTCGTTGGCGTTGAAAAAAAGATTGATTGTGATTTTCATGGCAAAAAATTTATAGGCTTTATCGACCTCGTATATATCGACAACGATGACCGACTGGTTGTTCTTGACCATAAGACTGCCGAAAGTCCTCTAAACAAAAATGGCAGTATCAAGAAAGCCAAAATTAAGGATTATGACTTTTACAAAAAGCAGCTATACATTTATTGCATGGGGATAAAAAAGTTATACAATCGTTATCCAGATAAGATCGGTTGGAACTTTATACGAAGCGGTGATTTACATATCATAGATTTTAATAAAGAAGACTATGAAGAGTCTTGTGAATGGGCTATGAATGTCATAGATAATATTTATGATACCGATAAATTTCAAAAGAACGAACAATATTTTTATTGTAACAATTTATGTCGTTTTAGAAACATTTGCTATACGATTGATGAGGAGGAATTATTCTGAAGAATTATACCCCGTTTCATGTTCACTCTGATTTATCAAATGGCGTAACAAATATTGATAGCACAACAAAGTATATTGATTATGTAAATCGGGCGAAAGAACTTGGCATGAAAGCTTTTGGATTTGCAGAACACGGCTCGGTTTTTGAATGGGTTCATAAAAAGAATTCAATCGAAGAAGCGGGCATGAAATATATCCACGGTTGTGAATGTTATCTTACCGCAGGCATTGAAGAAAAAATTAACGACAATTATCATGTTATTCTTATTGCTAAGAATTTTGACGGCAAAAATGAATTAAACGCTTTGGTGTCCAGTTCCTTTAATAGAAAGGACGGGCACTTTTATTCTAAACCAAGAATCACAATGGACGAGCTCATTAATACGAGCGACAACATTATTGTGACCTCGGCTTGCCTTGGTGGTATTCTACATGGTACTAATGAAGACCTGCGTGATAGATTTATCGGGTTTCTAAAGAATAATAAAAACCGTTGCTTTTTGGAAATACAGCATCATCCATTTGCTGAACAATGTGACTACAACGTTGAACTTGCGTTTTTGTCTAAAACAATTGGTGTTCCGCTCATTGCGGGAACTGATACTCACAGTATTGATGAGGAGCATGCGGCAAGTAGAGCCATATTGCAAAAGGCTAAAAAAGTGCATTTTGAAAGTGAAGACCAGTGTGACCTCGTTTTTAAATCATACGACGAGTTATGTGCGGCTTATGAAAAACAGGGTGTTTTACCTCCGAATGTTTATCTTGAAGCCATTGAAAATACCAATGTTCTCTCCGATATGATTGAACCGTTCACTCTTGATAAGGGATATAAGTATCCAGATTTATATGACGATCCCGAAAAGGTTTTTAAACAAAAAATTTATCAGGGCATCAAAGAACGTGGTATTGATAAATATGACAACTATGATGAGTACATTCAAAGAATTAAGGAAGAAATTGAAACATTCAAACATAATAATGCGATAGATTTTATGTTGCTTGACGAAGACTACAAACGTCATTGTCGTGAAATCGGCATCGGTTATGGCCCCGCAAGAGGTAGCGTTTCGGGAAGTATCGTTGCGTATTGTTTACACATTACCGATATTGATAGTATAAAGGAGCATTTAAACTTCTCAAGGTTTATGAATGTCGAACGTGTTTCTTTGGCTGATATCGACACAGACTTTTATGAGAAAGATATTCCAAAGGTAAAAGATTACCTCTACAACAAAGAAAAATTATTCTGTTGTGATATAATCACTTTTAATACCGTGGCTTTAAAAGGTGCAATTCGTGATGTTGGTCGTGCTTTAGAAATACCTCTTGATACAGTGGCTGACATATGCAAAAGACTTGATACTGATTACGAAAAACTAAAAGAAGAATATCCAGAGTTGTTTAGGTGGGCGGAGTCAATTAGCGGTACTATAGTATCCGTGGGAAATCATCCAGCAGGTGTTGTGGTTTCGCCGTTTCCACTTAATGATTGGTTTGGAACTTTTACAAGTAGTACCGACGAATATCCTATATCACAGATTAATATGAAAGAAGTTGAATCGCTGAACTTTGTTAAGCTTGATTTGCTTAGACTTGATAATATCGGCGCGATTAATGAAGCTTGCGATTTGGCACACATTGAAAGATTAAACCCTAACAATACACCAGACGATATCGAGGTTTGGAAAGACATCAGAGATGATACAACTTGTATATTCCAATGGGAATCTGAGTCGGCTTCTAGGTATTTAAAACAACTTTTTAGCGACGAAACAATTAAACGAATCAAAGAAGTAAACCCGAATATGACGTATATGGACTTGCTTTCTGTTGGCAATGGAGCTATTAGACCAGCGGGCGCATCTTATAGAAATGATTTGGCTAAAGGAATATTCCATGATAATGGTCATGAAGCACTGAATGAAATGTTGAATCCAACGCTTGGGTTCTTAGTTTATCAAGAGCAAGTTATAGAGTTTCTTCATAGATTTTGTGGTTATTCAATGGGTCAAGCCGATATTGTTCGACGTGGTTTTGCAAAGAAAACAGGTACTGAAAAGTTTATTCCAGATATCAAAGCAGGATTCATAAAAACCATGAAAGAAAAATATAACACCACCGAAGAAAAGAGCGAGGAACTTATTGTAAACTTTCTACAAGTTATTAAGGATGCTTCGGAATATCTTTTCTCTGAAAACCATGCAAAACCATATTCATGGATAGGTTATATTTGCGGATATCTGCGGCATTATTATCCGTTAGAATTTCTAACAGCGGAACTCAACGCGTTCGACGACGATATTGAAAAGACAATATCAATAACAAACTGCGTGCGCAAGAGAGGTATTAAGCTCTGTGGCATAAAATTTAGAAAGTCAAAAGATAAATATTTCTGCGACCGTGATACAAATTCAATTTATAAAGGGTTAATGTCGGTTAAAGGATTAGGTCAAGGTATTGGCGATAACTTGTACACTCTTAAAGATAAAAAGTATGTCAACTTTGCCGAGATTCTTGTTGACCTATACGAATTGAAAATTGGAAGAGGCGCTATCGACATATTAATTAAGCTTGACTACTTTAAAGAATTTGGCGAAGTAGGGAAACTACTTGCGACCTGCGAGTATTATTACTCTTTAAGAAAACGAAGTACGCTAAAAAAGGCAGAGCTAAATGAACAGCAATTAAAAGTTGCAAGTGCATGTGCAGGCAAGGAAACGGCAAAGCAGTTTTCAAATGTAGACATAAATAAGTTTATAATTGAGACCGCAGATTTTGTCACTCCATGTGAGTTTACACTCAAAGAGAGGATGGATACCGAGTATGAACTTTTGGGATATGTTGACTATGTAAATCCAAAGCTAGATAAGGTGGTTTATATTTTAGATATAAATACACGTTATTCACCGTTGGTTACAATGTATTCGCTTTCTAAAGGGCAGATTACACAGGCAAAACTAAAGAAGAAAATCTTTGAATACAACAAAATTGCCGAAAAGGATTTAATTAAAATTGATAGATTTGAAAAGAAAAATAAAACTCGATTTGATGACGGCAAGTATATAGCCATTCCAGGCACCGTGGAGTGGTGGATTAATTCATATAAAAAGGTGGTGATTTAGACGCTTATTGAAGATTATAAATTCAATGATATAGAGGCAAAAGAACTTTTGAAAATGATGGTCGTTCTTATAGATACAAGAGAAAAAAAGAACGATCATATAACCGAGTATTTTGACAAGCATAAAATTGCATATGAGAGACGTGCTTTAAGTTGCGGAGATTATAGCTTTTATATAAAGGCTAATCAAGAGTTGGCTATACCAAGAGATTTATATTTTGATAATCAGATTTATGTAGAACGCAAAGCAAGCTTGGATGAGCTGGCGATTAATTTTACAAAAGAGCGAAAGCGCTTTGAAGAAGAATTCGCAATCTCAAAGGCGAAGACAAAATATCTTTTTATAGAGAATGCCAATTACTTTGATTTGGTGAATAGCAATTATAGGTCTGAATATAATTCAAAAAGTTATCTCGGATCATTGCATAGTTTTAATCATAGGTATGGGTTGCAAATTGTATTCATGCCAGATAAACGTTATACACCAATTTACATATTAGGGACTTTTCAATACTATTTGAAAAACCTAATAAAATAATTCTATTTAAGGAGGAATTGCGCAATGAATTTAAAGAAATGCCAATTCGATTCAATCACACCTTGTCAGAATAAAGGGGATATATGTCTCCGTACTTGTGAAGAAAGGGCGAAATATAACAAGGTTGTCGATGAAATGATCGAAAAGTTGAAGACATTAAAACTTCCATTGGAAGACTCCAATGTGCCTTTACCAAACAATTTTGTTGGATGTGGCGAGGTTAGTGACGAACAGGAACCATTTGACGACGAGGAATATGACGAAGATTATGACGACTTCGACGATGACGGATGTAATGAATGATAAGACGGGGCTCAGCCCCGTTACATAAAAAGGACAAATATGAAAAGAAAAGAGCAGGACAAAATAATTGAGGCATATACAACACAACTCAAACGAGCACGCCAGATTGGAATAGGTATAGGCGTGAAAACAATATGTCAAGTTGTATATGATATAATTAATGATAAGAGTAAAAATGAAAAAGAAAAGCTTCAAGATATCTGTGATGTTGTGAAGCAACCTATAAAGTAATGATAGCGTACCTTAATGGTGCGCTATTTTTTTTCGAGGTGATTGCAATTCAATACTTAGGTGGTAAATCAAGAATTTCAAAGCAAATTTCGGAGGTAATAATCGATGAGATATCAAGGCGGAAAGAGCCGAATAGCAGCCTCGATTGCGTTAGCAATCGAGAGAGAGAGAGAGTAACGAGCGCTTAATTAGCTTGTTTTGTGGAAGTTGTGCGGTCGAGTCGAAGTTAGCACCGCATTTCAAAATTGTCATTTGTAATGACAATCATAAATATTTGGTCGCACTATGGCAGGCGTTGCAGGATGGATACGAATTGCCAGAAGTTATTTCCGAGCAGGCTTATAAATCAATAAGAGAACACAAAGACGATAACCCGGCATTAACGGGGTTTGTTGGGTTCGGATGTTCCTTTGGTGGCAAATTCTTTGGTGGTTATGCCCGCAACAAAACGGGTACTAATTATGCGGCACAAAGCAAGCGTAGCATATTAAAGGACTTTGCTAATTTGCAGAACGCCACATTCACTTGTAATGATTATAAAGATGTGGTTATTCCCTCGGGTTCGGTTGTATATGCCGATCCTCCATACAGTAATACAACGGGTTATACGTCTGGAAAATTTAATTCGGAAGAATTTTGGAATTATATGAGACAGATTGGAAAAGACAATCAGGTTTTTATATCTGAGCTTGAAGCGCCAGACGACTTCGTTTGTGTATGGGAAAGACCATTTACTCGAACATTGGATAGAAATAAAAATAATCAATTCAAGGTAGTTGAAAAACTTTTTACATATAAGGGATAGTTATTAATTTTATAGTAACGAGGTGATTATTGTTAGTAATTCGGATATAATAACGGCTTTTTTAAATTTGATAATTCAATCTGAAAACGAATATCAGTTTGCCTTAGAACTACAAAGAACCGAAGAAAAGAAAACACAAGATGTTTTACATATGCTGGAGCTTGATAATCTTAATTATAAAGAGCGTGCAAAACTAGCTACACAGCTTAAGAATATTCGTCAAAAGCGTAGGCGATATAAAGACGAAGTTGAAGAATTAGAATGTATAGTTCAATTCAAAAAGGAAAATAAGAACCTCGTTAATATGCTAACCCAGCTTTTGGGTAAGCAACGAAAGGTTGAAAAGAGTCATATAGATAGACACTACACACCGAAGGTACTGAAAAGATGTGAACAGTTGCAAACATCTTAAACTTAAGTAGAGAGGAAAGAAAAAAATGTGGAGATTGTATTGGCATATAACTGATGGCTATTGGAAAGATGATTTGTGTAGCCCAGATGATATTTTACATTTTTGGCTTCATATCCCACAAGTAATAAAGATATTTAAAAACAACAAAAACGAGAAAAAACTCTTGGCTTTATTATATGTTGTACTGTGTATGGCGTTGGAACCATTGCAGTTTATTATTTATTATTCATTACTACCTCTTCAAATTTTCTCTGAATGGTTTTGTAATTTAGGCAAAGATTGATAAAATAAGTTTTATTTAGTGAATAAAAAATAGTAGGAGGATATATATGAGAGAAATACTATTTCGAGGAAAACGTGTAGACAACGGCGAATGGGTCGAGGGATATTATATTTGTAAATCAAAAGATTCCCACACGTCCCAGCATTTTATTATTCAGAACTTTCGCTCTGACTCCAATTTGGATGGCTTGGTAGAGTTTGAAGTTATTCCTGAGACAGTCTGTCAGTATACAAATTTTAATGATGAGAACGGCAAAATTTATGAGGGTGATATTATTAATGTTCTCCAAGATAGACTTATGGAAGTGCGATGGGATTTTGAAGAACTTACATGGAAATTGTTCGATGTTGGCCTCCCAGTTGGTGAAATAAATCTATATTATAACACAATCGATCTCGCTGGTCTATATTTGGAAACGTGTTATGAAAACCAAATGATATCAGAAGTAGTTGGAAATATTTATGACAATCCAGAACTGTTAAAAGCCGATAAAGAAAAGTTAAAACAAATTACTTCTAGGTGGTATTATGGATAAACAAAAATATATAAAATCGCCACTCAATTATGTGGGTGGCAAATACAAGCTTCTACCGCAGATATTACCATTGTTTCCGAAAAATATTGACACTTTTATTGACTTGTTTGGCGGTGGGTTTAATGTTGGAATTAATGTTCCTGCGAAAGAGGTTATTTATAATGATTTGAATTTGCCTGTAGTGCAAATACTTGAATACATACATAGAAATGGAACCGATAAAAGTCTTGGCGAAATAGATAAGATAATCAAGCAATATGACTTATCAAAGATTAATAGGGACGGGTATTTGAGACTCCGCAACTATTTTAACGAGTCGGAATCTAAACAGTCCGTTATTTTATATGTGCTAATTTGTTACGCCTTTAACAACCAAATTCGTTTTAATTCAAAAGGCGAATTTAATATGCCATTTGGGAAAGACAGAAGTAGCTTTAACCCTACATTAAGAGAAAAGTTCATAGAATTTTCGAAAGCAATCAGCAATAAAGACTGTAAGTTTACCAATACCGATTTTCGTGAGTTCATCGGTGTAGCATTTGGTGAGAATGATTTTCTATATTGTGATCCCCCGTACTTTAATTCTATGGCAACCTATAATGAAAATGGCGGTTGGACTATGACAAACGAGGAAGATTTACGGAGTATGCTTGCAACCTCGAATGTGAAATGGGCGTTATCAAATAATCTGAAAACAAACCTGACGTTAAAGAATTGGGCAGAAGACCACGGTTATAAAATCCACTATCTAAGCACCAGTTACGGAAATTGTAATTACCAGAAAAAAGACAAGACAAAAGATATAGAGGTCTTAATTACGAATTATTAAGAAGAACAAATTTTAATATTTTTAACCAAGAAAAGAATGGTGCAAATTAGATGTGCGCAAGAAAAGAAAATATTGGAGGGTTACAATGATCTTTATGGGTTTTGATTATCTGAAGATTGACGATAAAGGCAGAGTGAAATTAAAAGTATATCCATTCAAATGTTATAACAAACCATCCATTAAAAAGAAAACTCGAAAGCAATTAATTGCTGAGAGGATTGTCCCTCCTTTTTATATTGGTATGAACATGAAAATGCAAGTGTCACGTTGGGATGTAGTCAATAGAAGCGAAATTAAATATAAATTAAGTTTATTCAAAAGGAGATGAAACGCTAATGGCATTACCTAGCAAATTTTATATTTCTGACCTACATTTGGGTCATAAAAATATACTCGCATTTGATAATAGACCGTTTTTCAGCCTTGAAGAAATGACCGAAACTATCATCTCAAATTGGAATAGTGTTGTCAGCAAAAATGACAGCGTGTATGTTCTGGGAGATATGTTTTGGAACAACGCAGAAATACCAATAGTTCTTCCGAGATTAAATGGGGCCAAATATTTAATCAAGGGCAATCATGATCGGATAAACAAAGAAATGGAAAAATACTTCGTCTGGATTAAAGATTATGCTGTTATCAAGGACGGCGAAGAACATGTTGTGCTTTGCCATTACCCTATAGCTCATTGGATTAATGCTGACTACGGTTACATTCATTTGTATGGGCATATTCACAGTGGTAGAGATACAAGACCTTTTAATGAATATGCTGAACAAATGAGAGAACGTGGCTTTCCTTACAGGTGTGCAAACGTAGGCTGTATGTTGCATGATTACACGCCGGTAACATTAGATGATTTAGGATTGAGGTGACACAAATGAACTTGACATTTACCGTCACAGTTAATGAAGATACCGATTATATTAAAGATGAAATTATACAAGCCGCTGCTAATCAGATACTCAATGAAGTAATGCGTAACCAAGACCATTATGGTAGAAGTTTCAGGGACAACTTAACTGATACTGTTATAGAAATGATAAATACAACCTTGGATAAAGACACTAAGGAATATATATCGGAAAAAGCCAAAGACGAAATTATAAATAGATATGTAAGAACTAAAAATTACAAAGAACTTAAAAAGGAATTTGAGATTATGAGTGATAAAGAGATTGGTAATGGTCTCGAAGAAATAATATCAGATATTGTTAAAAAGGAAATTAAAAAGTTCTTTAGTTCAAAGTAAATAAGATAGAATTTATGTTTGATTAGAGGTGAACAACAATGGGAATAGAAAGAGATGTGGAACGAATGCTGAGAGGAGAGTCAGCAGAACCTTCTTTTTTAAATGATTTGAGTCAGAAAACTTATCTTATTAATGCAGATTATGAATATTGTTTGGGCAGAATTAATTATTTGCAGAAATGTATTTTGTCTTTGGAACAAAGAGTTGAACTTTTGAATGCTCAGATTGACCTGTTAGAAGCAAAGGGATCAAAAGTAAAATTAAAGAGGAAATATTAATGAAAGAAATTAAAGCGGCAAAATATTGCAAACAATGGTGTGAAACACGAATGACAATATCGGCGATTGTTAGTATTGCCTCTTTCTGTGCTTTTGTTCTGACAACGCCAATTATAGCACATTGCTATGACGAATACGGCTTACATCATGTCAAAACTATAGTAAGTATAATAGTGATTTCAACCTTTTTTTTGCAACATGGCTATATTGCTATGCAAAGGCTATGCAGTTTGAGTATTATGAGAACTATATATACAATCGAATAAGGAAGAGTAAACGTAAACAAGATAGGAAATATAGAAAATGGCTGTCTTAAAAAGGAGGTAAGTTTATGAAGGTATATTGCAAGGTATTTAACGCCTTATGTGAACGCTACCTAAATTTAGGTGCTACTAATCGTATAGGATATCGAGACAAGGTATATAAGATACAGCAAATATATGATAAAGGGTATGTAGTATGTTATGCGCCTGAGGAAGTTCTATACACATGGGGTATGACAGATAAAGAAATAGAACTTATGCAGGAGATTGAATTTGCATGATAGGAGAAGAAAATGTGTAATAACAGGTATACCTTAGATGGTAAAATCCATGATGCCCAAAGACTTAGGGAATTGCAAAAATTACCCTTAGATAATAAAATACTTATTACGCAAGCAAGACTAATTGAATGGTATAAATATTGGAATGGACAATGTTATGTGGGGTTATCAGGCGGAAAAGATAGTTCAGTTTGTGCTGATATTGCAGCTCAAGTTTGTGAGTTATTGGGTTATAAGCTTGTTTTATGGTTTGCTGATACAGGGCTGGAATATCCAGAGGTTAGAAGAAATGTTGACGATATTTATAATTACCTTAAGCAAAAGTATAACATTGAAATAGAACTTGTTAAAGATTATCCTAAAGATCGAAAAGGGAATAGAATTACATTCCGCCAGGTACTCGATAAATACGGCTACCCGTTGATAAGTAAAGATGTAAGTAATACAATTGCAGGTGCGAGACGTTCAATTGCTAAAGGCGAAGACAGTTATAGGTTGAGAAAACTTAAAGGAACACTTAAGCAAAAAAATGGACAACCATCAAAATTTACTTGTGCCAAATGGAGTTTTTTGTTGGATGCCCCATTTGCAATATCATCAAATTGCTGTGATATTATGAAAAAGAGACCAGCTCATAAATTTGAAAAAGAGAGACGACTTGTTAGCATCGTTGCTACTATGGCAAATGAAAGCTATTTAAGGCTTTCTACATGGTTTAAATTTGGATGTAACGCTTTTAACGAAGCCTCTCCGCAATCACGACCAATGTCTTTTTGGACGGAGGACGATGTTTTGGAGTACATAAAGCTAAACGATATCCCTCTTGCATCTGTATATGGTGAAATCTTGAAAGACGAGGATGGGGGGGGGTATTATACTTCGGGAGTCAGTCGAACAGGCTGTATGTTTTGTCTATATGGAATTCAGTACGAAAAAGAGCCTAACCGATTTCAACAAATGAAACTCACGCATCCGAAACTGTATGATTACTGTATCAGAGAATGTGATAAGGGTGGTTTGGGTATAGGTCGAGTTCTTGATTTTATAAATATCCCATACGGAAAAGATGATATGAAAATCGAAAGAAACAATATATAAGGAGGTGGTTAAGTGCGATATAATTTATGTTGTACATCGATATATAATATAAGCAAAATAGCAGAAAAATATCCAATAATTAATAAATACCATTTTGTTACTAATCCAATTGGCACCAATGGTGACTTTTTAACAGGAACAATCGAAGTCAATGATCCTATACAGTTTCTTGAGGATATTTGTGCCGACTCAAGATGTGATGTAGAAATAATTATTGGTAAAGAGTATAAAAAACTGGCGAATATTATATTGAAATTTATGATGATTATAGGGAGTGAAAATTAAATGATTGGTGTTTTAGTAGTAACTGATAATATAAAAGAATGGGAAGATAAGTTTCAGGCTTGTATGAAATTCACTTCAGAACGACGCGATATTTACAGCAATGAATTTTATTTTAAAAATGAAGTGTTTTCAATATACATTGTAAAATCTGTAAAAGAACAAGTAAGAGGTTATAGATGGAATGCAATAATCTTGGACAAACCAATTGATACAGAAATCGAGTTCCAGTTCCTTAGACCACGCATTTGTAGCGTAGTAAAGACTGACAACTATTATAAAGAACTTGTAGAAGAATGTAAAAGGCGTAAACAAAAAAAATTGTTTTATGAGAGGTAAAAATGGCAAAGGAAATAAGGAACTGTTATGACGGCTTGCCGCAGTATAATTATCTTGCATTAATGTGCGACAAGTGCGGTCGTGATGTAGATGAGTTATACATCGTGGGCGACGAAGAAAAAGACAAGAAAGAAGAGCTGTGCGAAGAGTGCGCAAAAGATAAAATCATGGATTACATAGTTGGTTGTGATTTAGGAGTCGAAGAACTGTGTGAGGCGGTGGCCATAGGATATAAACAAATTGATATAAATGATTTTATAAACGACTATGATAATGATGGCAACCCAATCAAGAATATGTACTTATAAACGAGGTGGTTTTATCAAACAAGAAAAGGTAAATTATATTTTTTTAATGCTAAAAATACTTGTTATATTGCTGTTTATATTCGAGTTTACAATATTACTAACCGACGCGCATGGTACGCCCATAGAAAAAAGAATCATTGATAGTAACGGAACCGAAGTTGGGAGGCAAAATGAAATTGATTGCCACCTCACTTCGGCTCGAGCTTTAGTCGGTCATTTACATATTAATAAAATGATTATGGCTTCAGATACCATTGTAAGAATGTCCGATATATTTATCGTAGAGGAAGAAGACATTGTTATTGATAATATTGCCGAAGATATAATGAATGAACCTTGCGAACCAGAAATCATTGTTGAACAGCCGAATAATTATATTGGAACGTTTGAGGGTACTTGGTATTGTGCTACAGATATGGGATACTCGACGCCACCATATGGCTCATCTGGGCGAACGCTTGAGACGGGTTATAGTGTGGCGTCTAATTATTTTCCGAGCGGTACCTTACTTTACATTGAGGGAGCTGGCGTTACGGGGGCTTACCGTGTCGATGATACGGGCGGTATGTCGAGTAACGTTATTGACTTTTACTATTGGGATAGAGCGTTCGTACCTCAAAGCTTTTTGGTGTCGGGACGTATCAATATCGAAGTTTATATATTGTAATGGGGGATAGCAAATGAAGGATTGTTATACTTGCGACGAAAGCAATTGTGCTTTCAGTGGACAAAATTTTTCGCCAAAATATGCGGCTTCGCAGATTAATGCAATTTATTGCAACAGTAGAAAGCGTGCCAAAGAACAACTTGAGGCTTATGCAAAAGAACAGGTACTTGATATCAAAATATTGCGAGATACATTGTACGATGTTTCTTATTGCATAGGCTCTGAAACATGGGTTTGGATTAATCCGTCGTTTATGTGCAAGGGGATAAAGCCAGGCAAAGCTCTAATTGATGCCACCCTCGGCAAACAAATTATTCGTAATGTTATAAGGCCATGCTTAACTTTTGCCAAACAGTGTGAAGTCAAATACTTTAACCTGACAGAGATAAAGGAGGAAAAATAATGCAAAAATTTCAAACAATAATGATAGTAATTTCTTTAATTGCTGTGTTTTTATTGGAGCCAACTTTTATATTTATAGTTGGTTATTTTGGCGGTTTGATACTTAATTGGATTTTCGGCAGTATGGTTGTCGAAAGCCTAAATATAATATTTGGAACAGATAGGTTTGCCACCGATATGCTCCCGTGGTTAATAGCAACAGTGTCAACGTTTGCAAGCTTTTTCAAAAGCCACAATGTTGGCAATAATGACAAGTAATCGAGGTGACAAATAAGATGAAGGATCCAAAGGGAGCAAGACGTAAATATTTAGGTTACATAGAAATGCAACGAATGATTGCACGTTATCCAGTTGAGTGTAAAGAGCTTGTGTACAGAAAAGAAACAGAAGAAGAAAAAAGAATAAGAGAAAAGCGCAAACTTATAAAAGAAATGCACAAGCAAAAATATCAATTACATGTATAGGAGTGATTATAATTGAAAAGCACATTTATTAGATTATCGACAATTAAAGAGGTACAAGAATTTATAAAGATTGTATCAAGGCTAGATTTCGAGGTCGATCTTAAGCAGGGTCGCTATAGAGTGCCTGCGACAAGCCTTATGGGGATTTTTGCCCTCGATTTAGGCGAATTAATAAAATTAGAATTTGATGCAGAAAAAAGTGGCGTAGTTACGCGCTTTTTCGCACCTTTCATCGTGGAGGGAAGCAAGTGAGAGTAGAAAATGTTAAAATTCACGATTTGGGCGAAAGTTTCAAGGCAAGCAAATATCCTATGACGGTTGAGCCAGAAAAGTGTACAAATGAGTATACTTCCAGAATAAAAAGTCTTGGCAATAGCAAAGGAGGACACGATCAGTTTTTGAGCGGTGTCCTCGTTTCTTTTGATTTGACCTGTAGCAATAAAATGTGGATTGAGGCTGAAAGGTACAAATATTTGGTTTTCGTTTCAAGTCAATCTACCATGCACCGAATTTCCAAATTAGATATAGTCGGACAGTGTAATGAATATGTCGATGAAAAAATTATCGAGAGAGTCGAGGAGTTTAAAGATATATATAATCAGACAAAGGATACAGAAGATTATCTTCGTTTGTTATACAATGTTCCTAGTGGCTTTGAACTTACCGCACGACTGACGACAAATTACCGTTGTTTGAAAAACGTTTGGGAACAACGTCATAATCATAAATTACCAGAATGGAGAGAGTTTTGCAAGTGGATTGAAAAACTTCCTTATTTCAAAGAGATGTGTTTGAGCCAATATTTCAAGGAGGGCAATAATGAGTAAACCGTTATTTTGTATTCTCGGAGCTTCGGCAAGCGGCAAATCAACGCTTGTGCAAAAACTTGAAATTGAGTTAAACATGAAACAGATTGCCTCTTACACAACGCGCCCACCAAGATATGAAGGCGAGGCGGGACATACTTTTGTAACTGATGAAGAGTTTCAGAGTCTTAGCGACATTGTGGCATATAATTATTATCTGGACAACCATTATGGTGTTACGTCTCAGCAAATTGACGACGAAGCCCATGACCTCTATGTTGTCGATCAGACGGGTTTAAATGAGCTCAAAGAAAAGTATAAAGGCGACAGAAAAATTTATTCGGTATACATAGATTGTCTGCCTCTTAATCGGTATGACCGCTTGTTTGACCGCTATTTTAAAATGTACCAAAATAGCCTCGTGGCAACAAATCGTGCAATGGAGCGTATTAAGCAAGATGAAATTGAATTTGAAAACTGCAATCTTGTAGTGGATTATGTAATTGCTAATAATGATAATATTGAAACAGCGTATGAAGAACTAAAAAATTATATTCAGGCAATAAACAAAAGACAGGATAATAAAAATGAAAATAATTGACAAGAGTAATTATAAAGACGTTGTCTACCTTTCTCATCCATATGGTGGCAAAAAAGATAATCTTGACGAGGTTAATGAATGCCAAAGATTGTTGACGATTATGTACCCCGAAAATTTATATTTAAACCCAATAGCTATGTTCGGGAGTTTGTATGATTGTACGAGCTATGAACAAGGATTAAGTATGACTTTGTTTCTTCTTGAAGAACTAGCGGATCGCATGGTGATATGTTCTGATAACTATATGTATTCTAAAGGCTGTTTGGCTGAAATTGCATATTGCAGTGAAAGAGAAATTCCGTATAAGTATTTAACACTTAGCCAGATTAAGAAAGAATATGAAAAATACATAAAGGAGCATAACAAGAATGGCTAATTTTATTATTGGTATTTTGGTCGGACTTGCGTTTGGCTTTTTGATAGCCTATAGGACAGTGGTCGAAATGCTTGATGAATTAGACGAGAATGATAAAGGGGGAAATGCCAATGGAACTGAAAGCAAATCTGAAAAGACCTAGACCTTGGCGAATCGGTGTGGATTGTGACAATGTTATCAATAATCTAGCAGAGAGTATTATTGATGTTTATAATAAGGACTATAATGACAATTTGTCTATTGCCGATATAACCACCTATAATATGAGACAGTTCTTTAAAAATGTATCTCAAGACAAATTCTGTGACTATTTCACGGATAAGAGGGTATGGGACAACATAAAAGTGCTTGAAAATTGTGTTGCTACATTGAAGAAATACCATGATTTAGGTTGTGAAATTTACATAGTAACAGCTACAGCCCCACAGAATATTTCTAGTAAGGCGGCTTGGTTGCAAGAACAACTTCCATTTTTAAATATGTATGATAGCCTAATAGTCATAAAGAACAAGCAAATGCTCGGTAGGGGCATTGATATTCTAATTGATGATTGTGTAGATAATTTAGTTGATGGCTATTACCATAAAATTTTATTTGATTATCCATGGAATAGACATGGCCTTGAGTTATATGAAAGTAATATTCATGCGTTGTATCAAAAATATCGTTGTAAGAATTGGAACGATATTGACAAGGCAATTAATACTATTATGGAAACTGAAATTGGTATAGAAATATATTTGTAGAAAATACAGAAGGAACGATAAAATGAAAGTAATAAAAAAGGACGGAACATTAGAAGATTTTGATTATCAAAAAATAATCAATGCCTGTAGCAAATCAGCTAACAGGGCATTGGAAAATCTTTCAGATAAAGATTATGAAAAAATTTGCTCTGCTGTTATGGATTACATAATGGAAGAAGATCTAGAAAATGATTGTATTTCGGTTGAGGCGATACATGCAATAGTCGAGCGCACCTTGCTTGACCTTTACCCAAAATCAGGTGAATGTTATAGGCAGTATAGAAATTACAAAAAAGACTTTGTTCATATGATGGACGATGTATATACCAAGTCTCAGGGCATTCGTTATATTGGCGACGTTTCAAATGCCAACACTGATTCTACTATGACTAGCACACAGCGCAGTTTGATTTATGGTGAGTTGAACAAGAACCTGTATGATAAATTCTTCTTGAATGTTGAAGAAAGACAGGCGGCTAGAGACGGTTATATCTATATTCATGATAAGAAAGACAGACTTGACGGCATAAACTGTTGTATTTTCGATATGGCAAATGTTTTGTCTGGTGGCTTTGAAATGGGTAATATTCATTATAACGAGCCTAAGACACTTGACGTTGCCTTCGATGTTATAAGTGATGTAACAATGTCGGCAGCTAGTCAACAATACGGTAAGTAATATTGCCGTAATAAAACCTACTTAACCTTGCTAAAGGGTGTGACGAAAGTTGCTAACGGTGAAACCTAAGTCATAATTGATATGGTAATACCGTGCTATCTAATTTCCATAAGAAAATTAGTGAGAGGTTTAATTATGGAGGAAATAATTTTTGAAAATGAAATTGCTTATAAAACTAAATATGACGGATACTATGTTACCAAAAGTGGCAAAGTAATAACTACTAAAGTTAAAGGTGGACAAGGGCGAATAAATATATTTCAACCAAGAGAACATTGTTATAAAGTGGATAAAGATGGATATTTAGAAGTATGCCTTTCTTTTATAGAAAAGAATCGGCATATAAGAAAATATTACCGAGTACATAGATTGGTATATGAAACACTGATGGGGGATATTCCGCAGGAATTGACGATCGATCACATAGATGCAAATCCTCAAAATAATTCAATAGAAAATTTGCAAATATTAACTAGAGAAAATAATACGAGAAAAGCATTAAAAAATAAAAAATCGCCAAAAAGATTTATGTATCAATTATACAAAAACAATATTTATGTTGGAACATTTGATAGAAAAGAATTGGGAAAAAATATTGGATTAAAAGGTAAAGACTTCTATCAAGATACAAACAATAAAAAGCAATTATTACTTCAAGGTTATCAATGGAATTTAATATAAATGGAATTTAGAGAGTGTAGAGGACATCGAAAGAATATCATAATATTATAGCTTTTATTATGAAAGTAATCGAGTAGAGTAGATTATGAGATTGGCACATAATTGAAACAGTAGGCACAATTAGCGGTTGTGAAGATATGTTGCAGTGCGGTATCCAGTATAGAAATATACGTCTGCATTGGGTTTTACAATACCTAGAGTTGATACTCTTTTAGCCCCATATGCCGAAAAAAGTTATCAGAAATATGTTGACGAATATTTAAGCATATGTGATAACGGTGACAAGAATAAAGCCGACGAATATGCAACCAAAAAAGTCTATCGGGATTTTGAACAGGGCTTTCAATCATGGGAAATGGCGTTTAATTCCGTGGGGTCATCAAGAGGCGATTATCCATTCATAGCCATTAGTTTTGGCATAGGCACAAGCAAGTGGGAAACCATGGCAAGCGAGGTGGCATTAAAAACACGAATGGGCGGACAAGGAAAAGAGGGCTTTAAAAGACCTGTACTATTTCCAAAGCTGACGTTTTTGTACGATGAAAATTTACATGGTAAAGGCAAAAAGTTAGAATGGCTTTTTGATGTTGCCATTGATTGTAGCAGTAAAGCGATGTATCCAGATTTTTTATCTTTGACAGGGGATGGTTATATTCCTGAAATGTATAAGAAATATGGAAAAGTTGTTAGTTTGATGGGTTAAAAATTACACTACGGCTCATCTAAAACTTCGTAAACCTACAAATGTAGGGTGTACAATTCACGTTTAGGAATTATAGGAAATGATAATTAGGAATTGTGCTAACAGGGGACTAAAAAAATCCTGTGCGAAATTCAAAATAACTAAATAATTTACATAAACCGACAAAAAGGAGAGGACAAAACGAAGGAATATAAAGAATATGACGGTTTCTTAGTAGACGAAGAACTAAACATATACAGCAAAAGAACTATGCGTAAATTAAAACCATATCTCGGTACAGATGGATATTTGCAAGTTCAATATAGAATGGAAAATCATAAACAACATCATAATAGAGTTCATGTGATTATAGCACATTGTTTTATTCCAAACCCTAATAATTATAAATACATAAATCATATTGATAGCAATAAAACCAACAACAATATTGATAATTTGGAATGGTGTACTAATTCATATAATGTTCTGCATGGTTGGCACAGTGGAAACAGAGTTCACAAAAATAGAACAAAGGTGTTTGTATTTGATTTTGACAACAATATTGTTGATAGTTTTTCATCAATTAGAGAATGTGGTAGAGTATTGAACTTAGATAGACATAAAATAGCAAGAGTTTTAAAAGGGGAATTCCCCAAAAATTATTTAGGTTATTATTTTAGTTATTTTGATAATCGTCAAGAGACTATCGAAAACATAGCATAAGTGAAAGACTTGTGTGAAGAAGTGAATAGAGTACACATAAGGTGCGACTCCTTATGTGGAACAGCGAAGTACACAGCATTTGGTAACAGAATGTTGTGTAAAGATATAGTCCAATGGCATAATGCCATTGTGTAGAGCTTCGTTGTCACCTTGGTTTGTAAAAGGCGGCATGAAACCAAAAGACGAAAATGATTACCCTGTCTTTGAGGGTAGATTTAATCTTGGTGCAATATCATTACATTTGCCGATGATATTAGCAAAGGCAAGGCAGGAGAATAAAGATTTTTATGAAGTTCTTGATTATTACCTCGAACTTATAAGAAATCTGCACAAAAGAACGTATGAATTTTTAGGAGAGAAAAAAGCATCGACAAATCCAATGGGATTTACTCAGGGTGGTTTTCTTGGTGGTAATCTCGACCCTAATGATAAAATAAAGCCCATACTTCCAGCCATGACTATGAGCTTCGGTATTACGGCTTTAAACGAATTACAGCATTTATACAATGGCAAGTCACTTGTAGAAGATAGTGATTTCGCCTATAAAGTAATGCAATATATAAATGATAAGGCAAATGAATTTAAAGAACAAGACCATATACTATACGCAATTTACGGTACTCCTGCCGAGAGCCTGTGCGGGCTTCAAGTTGAACAATTCCGCAAGAAGTATGGTATCATAGAGGGCGTATCAGACAGACCATACGTTTCTAACTCATTCCATTGTGGCGTATGGGAACATATTACTCCAGTTCAGAAACAAGATACTGAAAAGCGTTTTTGGAATTTATTCAATGGTGGAAAGATACAGTATTGTCGTTATCCTATATCGTATAATAAGGAAGCTATAAAAACACTTGTAAGGCGTGCTATGGATTATGGATTTTATGAGGGTATAAATTTAGCATTATCATATTGTGAGGATTGCGGTTATGAGCAACTAGAAATGGATAAATGTCCGAAGTGTGGCTCAGAAAATATAACTCAGATTGACCGAATGAACGGTTATTTAGGTTTCACTAGAATACATGGCAAAAGTAGATACAATGCCGCAAAGGTTGCAGAGATAAAGGATAGGGTGAGTATGTAATGAACTATCATAATATAACTACAGATGATATGCTAAATGGCGACGGGCTTAGAACTGTCCTTTGGGTATCAGGCTGTAGTCACCATTGTCAAAACTGTCAAAACCCACAAACATGGGATAAGAACAGTGGTATACCGTTTGATTTTGGTGCCTTCTTTGAAATATGGCACCAGTTATACAAGTCATATATTTCAGGTATAACATTTTCAGGTGGCGATCCTTTGTTTCCTGGTAATCGTGAAATAGTATGTGCAATATCCGCACTAATAAAAGATTACCATCCTACCAAAACTCAATGGCTGTATACAGGTTATAGGTGGGAAGAAATTAAAGACTTGCCTATTATGGAGTACATCGATGTAGTCGTTGATGGTCAATACGAAGATGACAAACGTGACATAACATTAAAATGGCGAGGGTCAAGTAATCAGAGGGTTATTAATGTACAAGAAAGTTTAAAGCAAAACAAAGTTGTTCTTTGGTGTGATTAATAAAAAAAGGGTTTGCATTTTAGCAAACCCTAATAGATTATTAGCCGCCACAAATCATAATTTGTTCAATATTATGTTCAACGAATGATAGCGACTAATCACATCTTAATTATAACATATAGAAACAAAAAAGTAAAGTGAGGTATCTTAATGATTTATGTTGCAGAATTTGAAAAAGTAACAAAAGAGCGTTTTGAATATGACATGGTAAAGAGCGGATATACAGATTTTTCGTATGATAATATTATAATACCAACAAGAGCAACGTCTGGCTCAGCGGGTTATGATATACATACACCTGTAGCAATCAATGTCAAGGCGGGTGAAACCGTTCTTGTTCCATTGGGCATACGTTGTAAAATAGACGAAGATTGGTTTTTGGCAATTGTCCCAAAATCGGGTTTGGGCTTCAAATACGGAATGAGGCTATCAAATACCTTCGGCGTAGTAGATAGCGATTATTCACACTCGGAAAATGAAGGACATATTATGGCAAAGTTCTCAGTGGACAAGGATTTAGAGCTAAAGGCTGGCGATAAATTGTGTCAAGGTATTTTTATTAAGTATGGTATTACTGTTGATGATAAAGCCGACGGTATAAGAAATGGTGGCTTTGGAAGCACCGGAAGATAGTGTTAAAGCTTTTATGGAGGTACAACAAATGGAACAGATCTACACAATAAAAGAAGCTGCTCAAATTCTTAGAGTAAACACGAATTACATATATCGAGAAATAGGCGAGGGTAAAATTAAAGCTATAAAGATAGGCTCATTAAAAATACTTGAGTCTGAATTGCTTAGATATATAGATACAAAATCGTCGTAAAGTAGAGCACACACATTTGTGTGTGCTTTATTTTTTCGTATTAACTAAGGAGGAGAATTATGGCAAGATTAAATGTGCGTAAACGTGGCAATAAATGGGAGTATCGTTTTGAAGGTGCGGCAATTGACGGCAAAAGAAAACAGTACACAAAATCTGGATTTACTAATCGTAAAGCGGCGCAAAAAGCAGGTACGCAAGCCATGAACGAGTATAATAGAACTGGCAATGTATTTGTTCAATCAGAAACAAGTTTTAACGATTACCTTAAAACTTGGTTTGATGTGATTTGTGAAGCAAAACTTAATAAACAAACAAAAGCCAATTACCAGAAAAAGCTAAGATTATATATATTGCCTGAATTGGGGAAATATAAAATAAGTTCGCTAACTCCTCCTTTATTACAAAAATTTATAAACAAACTTTATGATTCAAAGATGAGCAGAAATACTTTGTCGGTTATTAAATCGATCCTTTCAAGCAGTTTAAGTTATGCCGTAGAACCACTAAATTATATTTCTTCAAATCCCATGGCATATGTTCAATTGCCAAGCAAACGTTTGGCAACGGTCAATTCTAAGACTCAGCCGCATTATCTAATCTCGGAAGAAGACATGTTACGAATTTTTGAGCGTTTCCCAGAGACCTCTTCTACTCATATACCAATGATGTTGGGTTACAAATGCGGGCTTCGATTAGGCGAGGCTTATGGATTATGTTGGAACGATGTGGATCTGATTAACAAAACAATTTCAATAAACCGTCAAATACAATGGGACGATAGCGGAAAACGGTGTTGGTATTTCTCAAATCCAAAATATGATTCCTTTAGGACAATAACTATAGACGACGGATTAACTGAGCTTTTGCAACGTGAAAAGCAAAGACAAGAAGAGTATCGTCGTTTTTTAAAAGACAAATTTATTTATTGGTTTGAAGATAAAGACGGAATATTGAACAACGAACATAGAGGTAAAAAAATACATCCTGTCTGTATAAGAAACGATGGCAGTTATATACAGCCAAGAACAATGCAACATACCTCGATGATTATACACAAGAAGTTGGGTATCAATTTTACCTTTCACTCTTTAAGGCATACGCACTGCTCGATGTTGTTGTCGGCAGGGGCTAAACCTAAATATGTCCAAGAAAGGTTGGGGCATAAAAATATTCAAATCACATTAGGGATATACCAGCATCTTACAAATGAAATGAAAGAAGAGGGCGATGATGTTCTTAATGATATTTTTGACTATGAAGCCTGACTGTTAATAAAAATTTAAGGCGTTAGATAAATTAATCTAACGCCTTCTTTTTACTTAATAATTTTTTAGTCTTTAACGTTGTCCACGAAATATACAACTTGTCCACGAAACTGTCCACATTTTAAAAAAGCGTGGACAATCCGTGGACAGTGGACAAGTTTTTTTACACAAAAAGTAAATTTACAATTTCTTGCAAAATCCGCAAAGTGGCTTAAAACCTTACTTCATAGCCTCTTCAACTGCAACTGCGCAAGCAACTGTAGCAC
>OGEZ01000036.1_pt1 | contig 157307 bp, 134 predicted proteins | sample 1570831 | NCBI WGS metagenome assembly OGEZ01 (sample SAMEA2582059, study PRJEB24529) | metagenome | biome: Human gut stool | place: China | collected 2011 | reverse complement strand
CCCCCTTCCCCGAGGAGATCCACCGCAACCCCCACGTGGCCTACAAGGTGGATAATCTGGAGAAGTACATCGCCGACGCCGACAGTGTCATCTGCGGCCCCATGCCCGCCAATGACAAGGACCGCCTGGCTTTTGTCTGGAAGGACGGCGCCATCCTGGAGCTGTACGAAGCCAACTGACCGCTCCCCTATTACGTCCCCCAGCAGGCCGCCAGCACCCCTGGCGGCCTGTTTCTGTCCCGCCCCGGTTGCGCGGGACAAAAAACTGTGATACCCTGTAACATACGTAACCAAGCAGGAAGGAGGGAGCGGGATGCAAGACAGTCAGGAGCGGCTGCGGCGGCTGGCCCATGTGGCCACGCGGTACTACCTGGAGGACTGGAAGCAGAGTGACATCGCCAAAGAACTGGGGGTCTCCCGCCCCCTGGTCAGCCGGATGCTCAGCGAGGCCCGGGAATTGGGTGTGGTGGAGATCACCGTCCATGCTCCCGGCCAGCAGCGGCAGGATCTGACCGAGCAGATGTGTGTCCGCTGGTCTCTGCGGGATGTGGTGCTCTGCCCCGACGCAGGCGGCGACGGCCAGACCAACCAGACCCTGGCCCTGGCGGCCATTGAGCTGCTGGAGCGGCTGCGCGCCCGCCGGGTAGGCATCGGCTGGGGCCACTTTATCGGCCAGATGGTGACCGTACTGGAGCAGGAGCCCCGGCGGCACGGACCGGTACAGACCATCTGTCCCCTGCTGGGCAGCGCGGGCATCCCCATCCGCAACTACCACTCCAATGAAAATGTACGCCTGCTGGCCGAGCGCCTGGGGGCAGAGCCCTACTTTCTCAACCTGCCCGCTCTGGCCCAGAGCTGGGAGGAACGGGAGCTGCTCTGCTCTACCCAGCTCTACCGTCAGACCCACCTGCAGTGGGAGCAGATGGACACCGCTCTGGTGAACATCGGCAACTACCCCTCCACCCCGGATTTTGCCTCGGTGGCCCGGTATGGAGACCTGCTCCACCGCAACCGGGCCTGCGGGCGGCTGCTCAACTACTACTTTAATCAGGAGGGCGAGATCATCACCTCCGACCGGGACTTTGCCATCCAGATCCCCCGGGAGGTTCTGTCCCGCTGTCCCAGGGTGATCGGGCTGTGCTCGGCCAATACGGCCGCCTCCGCCCTGGAGGGGGCACTCAACACCGGCCTGTTTACCGCCCTGGTCGTCCGGGAGGGACTGGCCGAGGAGCTGCTGCGAGGGCGCGGTTGATGCTGGAAGGCATGGAAAATCTTACATATGAACGGACCGACGGAGCCTATCCGCGGTCCGTTTTTTTGCAAAAAAAGAAAGCGGAATTCGTAAATTGTTAAGAAAGTATTTCATAGGTTAAAAGTCTCTGCAAAAATCTTTTTCTTAAGTTTTGTTAGGAATGTACAAGTTGGCACAGGAAATTCAAGGAAACTCAGGCTAAAATGTTCCCGCAACCTTGTGAATTTATGAACGAACTCTTAACTTTTCATTAAGACTCATGAAACAATCTTGTAATATTTTAAAAGCGTGCTATGATGTATCAGACCCAGTACATTGAGTCTGGTCCGAAGATGATAAACAATGATATTTAAAAGGTGATTAACATGAATATGATTCAACTGGTGGAGGCCTTCAACCTCTTCCTGGCGGTCCTGTTCACGGTGGCCTATTTTTACCAGCTGGTCTACCTGGTGATCGGCGTGATCCGCCGCAACCATTGGACTCAGTCCCAGGATGCCAAGATCCATCGCTATGCCGCGGTGATTTCCGCCCGGAACGAGGCAGGCGTCATTGCAGAATTGATCCACTCATTAAAAGAGCAGCGCTATCCTCAGGATTGCCTGGACATCTATGTGGTGGCCGACAACTGCACCGACAACACCGCTGAGGTGTCCCGCCAGGCCGGCGCCATTGTCTATGAGCGTTTCAACCAGAACAAGAAGGGCAAGGGCTACGCCCTGGACTTCCTCTTCCGCACCCTGCACCATGAGGGCCGTGACAAGTATGACGGCTACATGATCTTTGATGCGGACAATCTGGTGGACCCCAACTTCACCGCTGAGATGAACAAGGTCTTTGACAGCGGCAACTACGGCGCCATCACCTGCTACCGCAACTCCCGCAACTTTGGCGACAACTGGATCTCCTCCGGTTACGCCATCTGGTTCTTGCGTGAGGCCCGCTTCCTCAACTTCCCCCGTATGCTTCTGGGCACTAACTGCCACGTCTCCGGCACCGGCTTCTTGATCAACGCCGACGTCATCCGGGAGAACGGTGGCTGGCCCTTCCACCTGCTCACCGAGGACATTGAGTTCTCCGTCAGCTGTGCTCTGAAGGGCCGCCGCATCGGCTACTGCGACAAGGCGGTCATCTATGACGAGCAGCCCACCACCTTCCGTCAGAGCTGGGATCAGCGTCTGCGCTGGTCCAAGGGCTTCTATCAGGTCAACGCCAATTACAGCGCCGCCCTGACCCGCGGCTTCCTGCGCAAGCCTACCCGTCAGAGCTGGTCCTGCTACGACATGTTTATGACTGTCGCTCCCGGTATGCTGCTCACCCTGGTGACCCTGGCCTTCAACCTGGTGGTCTGCCTGGCCTGCTGGGGCCAGCCGGTGTACATCACCAACAAGATCCTGGCCGTGTCCGGCAGCTTTGCCTGCTCTACCGTGGTCAACTTCTACCTGGGCCTGCTGCTCTTCGGCGCTCTGACTGTGCTCAGCGAGTGGAAGCAGATCCAGATTCCTACCTACAAGAAGATCCTGTACGTATTTACCTTCCCCATCTTCATGTTTACCTACGTTCCCATCTCCCTGGCCGCTCTGGTCCGGAAGGTGGAGTGGAAGCCCATTTACCACACCGGCAGCCAGAAGGCTCTGGGGAAGAGCTAAGACAAAAAGAAAGACGGACCGCAGTGCGGTCCGTCTTTTTTGTCCTTACAGATTCTCATCGCTGAGCCGATGGAAATCCTTGTTCTGTCCAAACACATGGGTGAGAGGAAATACCTTGATGAAGCAGTCTACCCCCTGATCCCGGATAAACTCCCGCAGCTGTACATACTCCCGGGAGTTGCACACGCAGTCCACCTGGGTCTTGGTCTGGCCGGAGTAGCTGCCGGTGACCTGACTGAGGGTGGCGCTTTTGTGGATCTCATGGATGACAAAGGACTCGATGGCTTTGGAGTTTTCACACACGATCTGGATCTCATAGAGCTTGGGCCCCATGTTGAAGATGACGTAGTTCATGCTGTTGACGTAGATGATCTGTCCTACCAGAGCGTAGGCCACCACATCCAGACTGAAGCGCAGCAGCATCACAGCCATGATGATCCCGTCCAGTGCCAGCAGGATGTGCTTGAGCTCCACCGCCTTAAGCACCTTGGTTTTGAGGATCTTGGCCAGGGTATCGGTGCCGCCATAGGAGTAGCCCAAGCGGTAGGTGATCCCTGCGCCCACCCCGTAGATGACGCCGAACAGCATCACAGCGATCAGCTTCTCCTTCAAAATGATCTCCACTGTCCAGTGGTTGAGCACCCACAGCACCAAGGGGTACAGGAAGGAGAGAAACAGGATGTTGGACACCTCCCGATAGCCCAGCATCACAAAGGTGAGCACCAGGATCAGGAGCATGAGACCGTAGTAGATCAGCGCATAGTTGATGCCGGTAAAAGCCTGCGCCGTCATGGCCAGGCCGGTGATGCCGGTAACGACAAAGCCGTTGGGCAGGGCCACCCAGTTGACCGCGATACTGCAGATCACGCAGCTGAGCACCATGCTGACCAGGGCCGTGAACGAGATCTTTTTCATTGCCATCCTCCCTGGCAAATCGTCCATATGGTACCGAAGTGTCCCCAGTCGGGGACACGGTGGGTCAGAGATCCAGCTCCTCTTCCTCCTCCAATTCGGGCTCTTCCTCCAGCTTGACCTCGTCAAAGAGCATACGCACGCTGCCGTAGATGCCAGCGTCCTCGCCCAGCTCAGCCAGCACAAAGGGCGTGTTGCGGAACGCGTGGAAGGCATAGCGGCGGAAATAGGTCTCAATGGGTTTGAGGATCACCATACCGGCCTGAGCCATCTGGCCGCCGATAACAAAGACCTGGGGATTGACGGTGCAGGCCACAGCGGTGAGGGCCTGGCCCATGAGCTGGCCAAAGCGCTCCATCACCTCAGAGGCAGCGATGTCTCCCTTCTTGGCGGCCTGGCAGATGGTCTCCGGGGTGATCTCTCCCTCCCGCAGCATGCTGGGCGCCTCAGGCAGCTCCTCCAGCACCATCTTGGCGATATGTACCAGACCGGTATCGGAGCAGTACTGCTCCAGGCAGCCGTAGTTGCCGCAGGTGCAGCGCTCGGTCTCCTTGGGGTTGACGCACATGTGGCCGATCTCACCGGCGGCGCCGGTGCTGCCCACAAACACCTTGTTATCTACTACGATGCCGCTGCCGACGCCCACACCCAGGGTCACCATCACGGCGCTGTTATTCCACTGGGCGCCGCCCTGCCACATCTCGCCCAGCGTGGCGGCGTTTACATCGTTGGCTACCTTGAGCTTTTCAATGGCGGGCTCCAGCTCCTGCACCGCCTTGGGCACATTCAGAATGTCCCAGCCCAGGTTGACGCAGCGCATCACCGTGCCGTCCTGGTCCACCGGTCCGGGCACGCCCATGCCCACACCTTCGACCACATCCCAGGTCAGGGAGCGCTCTTCCATCTTGGCACGGATGGCGTCCACCACATCGCTGAGCAGATGGCTGCCATGGTCCTCCAGACGGGTAGGAATGGTCCACTTTTCTACCAAATTGCCTGTGGTCTGGAACAGACCGATCTTAATGGCGTTTCCGCCCAAGTCAACGCCGAACGCATAGGGTTTCATGTGCCTCTCCTCCTCAATAATTCCATGGTATGATTGGGGAACTGCTTGCTTCCTTTGTCTCTCCACCCCTTAGCGGAGAACTTAATGCCATTATAATATACAACGGTGGAAAATGGAAGAAAATTGCCGCCGACTTGCAAAATAATTTTTAGCCAACAAAAAAACGGGGCGCTGTCAGACAGCGCCCCGTTTTGAATCGGGAATTACTGGAAGGGATTCTCGGTGGGATAGGGCAGGCTCTTGGGCTGGTTGTAGGCGATGTCGGAGACACCGAAGTACTTGAGCACCTCAAACAGAGCCTTACCACAGTGAGCAAAGGCCACCGCACCGTGGTGGGGATAGCGCTTCTGGATGAGCACGTGGCGGTAGAAGCGGCCCATCTCAGGAATGGCAAAGATGCCGATGCCGCCGAAGGAACGGGTGGCCACAGGCAGCACCTCGCCCTGAGCGATGTAGGATCGCAGGTTGCCCTCGCTGTCACACTGCAGGCGGTAGAAGGTGATCTCGCCGGGGGCGATGTCGCCCTCCAGGGTGCCGCGGGTAAAGTCGGGGGTGCCGCCGTTCTCCAGCAGGCGGTTCTGGATGAGCTGATACTTCACCGCGCAGCCGTTGCACATCTTGCAGCTGGGGGTGTTGCCGCAGTGGAAGCCCATGAAGGTGTCCTTGATATCGTAGTCAAACTTGCCGGCGATATCCTCGTCGTAGATGTACTTGGGCACGGAGTTGTTGATGTCCAGCAGGGTAATGGCGTCGCCGGTGATGCAGGCGCCGATGTACTCGCTCAAAGCGCCGTAGATATCCACTTCGCAGGCCACGGGGATACCGCGGGAGGCCAGGCGGGAGTTTACATAGCAGGGCTCAAAGCCGAACTGCTCGGGGAAAGCGGGCCAGCACTTGTCGGCGAAGGCCACATACTGCCGGGCGCCCTTGTGCTGCTCGGCCCAATCCAGCAGAGTCAGCTCAAACTGAGCCATCCGCTCCAGCAGGTCGGGGTAGGTACGCTCGCCCATCTCCTTCTGCATGTCGGCCACCACCTCGGGGATGCGCTTGTCCCCGGCGTGGGCCTTGTAGGCCACCAGCAGATCCAGCTCGGAGTTCTCCTCCACTTCCACGCCCAGCTCGTACAGGCCCTTGATGGGGGCGTTGCAGGCAAAGAAGTCCTGGGGACGGGGGCCAAAGGTGATGATCTTCAGGTTCTTCACACCGATGATGGCCCGGGCGATGGGGACAAACTCCCGGATCATGTCGGCGCACTCCTGGGCGGTGCCCACGGGGTACTCAGGCAGGTAGGCCTTCAGGTGGCGCATGCCCAGATTGTAGGAGCAGTTGAGCACGCCGCAGTAGGCGTCGCCGCGGCCGTTGATCAGATCGCCGTCGCCCTCGGCAGCGGCCACATACATGGTGGGGCCGTCAAACTTCTGGCACAGAATGGTCTCGGGGGTCTCGGGACCGAAGTTGCCCAGGAAGACCACCAGAGCGTTGACGCCGTGGGCCTTCACATCATCCAGAGCCTTCAGAGCGTCGGCCTCGTTCTCCACGGTGATGGGGCACTCATACAGGCCCTCGCCGTAGGCGGCGACGATATTCTGGCGGCGCTGGGTGGACAGGGCGATGGGGAAGCAGTCGCGGGACACGGCAATGATGCCCAGCTTGACCTCAGGAATATTGGCAAACATGATAATCAGACCTCTCTTTTCAAATCTACCGCTTACAGATCCGCGGCAATATCCACATTGATACCATCCAGCCGCACGGGAGCGCCCTGAGCGGCCTCGCTGCTGTCGGCGTGGGCCAGCAGCCACTTGTTGCAGGCCCACAGAGTCTCATCCTCTCCGTTGAGGGGAGTGATGGCGGGCTTGGGGCCGTTGGTGCCCCGGGGCAGCACGATGACCACCTGGAAGCCAGCTCCGGGAGCAGCAGAACAGGGGGCATAGTGCAGGGTGGTGGCATATACCTCCACCACTGCGCCGGCAGGAGCCCGGAAGGCCTTCACCTTGGCGGTGTCCAGACGGCCGTCTACGATATCATCTTCCTTGGCTACCAGGAGGATAAAGTCCTGGGCGCCGATGTTCAGCTCGCTGTCCCGGTGGTACTCCAGGCAGTTGAGCTTGGTGTTGTGTCCGTTGCACCACCCCAGCTGGATGGGCATGCCGCCGTAGGCGTTGGAGGCAAACTGTCCGGCGATGGGCAGCTGCTCTAGCTCCGGCTGGGATGGGACGTAGTCCACCCCATCGGGCACGGGAGTCACCGACTTCAGGGTGTCGGTCAGGGCGGCGGTGTCATAGCCTCCCAGCACCTTGCCGTAGGGGGCAAAGGCGGCGTCAAAGACTGAATGGATGATCATAGCTTATCACCTCAAGACCGGGAGTTTACTCCCGCAAATTGATTCAAAACACACACACAAATTTTTTCACTCACAGGGAAAAACAGCTGAGCGGCAGGGCCTACCAGGAAGGCACAGATGATAGTGCCTATCCCAACCACGCCTCCCAGGGCAAAGCCCACCAGAGCGAAGGTGAGGTCCACCCCGATGCGCACCGGGCCAAAGGGTTTCCCGCTCTTGTCGCTGAGTACCACCGCCACCAAGTCGTTGGGGCCGGTGCCCGCCTGGGAGCGGATGACGATGGTCATGCCGAAGGCCAGGATAACGCAGCCCACTGCCAGCATGGGCACCCGGACCGCCAGGGGCAGGGTTTCATTGAGGAAGGGGGCCAGCCACAGGGTGTACACATCAATGATGGGGCCGCCCAGGGCCATGCACAGCACCGTGCCGATGCCTACATAGCTGCGGTCCACCACCAGCAGCACCACCATAATAAGCAGTGACACCAGCAGATGGACCCGGCCGTGGGTCATTCCGGCCCAGTCCGGCCAGGGAATGGCCCGGAACAGGCCCTGGACAAAGACGTTAAAAGGGTCGGAGCCCAGGTTGGTCTGGAGAAACAGGGTCACGCCCAGGTGGGCGATCCACAGCCCGATGAACAGCAGCACCACCCGCACCGCCATTTCCCGAAAGGAGCGGCGTTTCACGGCTCCTCCTCCGACGGCACGTCTTTCTTCTCCTGCCGGGCCTTCCGCTCCTTGAAGTAGCGTACCAGGGCGTAGTCACAAAAGCCCAGACCGCCCAGACCAAGCACACCGCCTCCGGCATAGGCGATCACATCACTCATACCGGTATTCCCCGCCATCTGGGCGGAGATCAGCATGTAGGCCAAATAGACCAGGTACAGCCCCACGGCCAGGCGCAGGATCAAACGTCCCTCTTCATTCATGTACGCCCCTCCTTGTTTCGCTTACAGCAGCTGAGGGTAGAGTCCCTTCAGCGCGGGATAAATTTTGGCAAACTGTTGATAGCGCTGCTCATAGCGCGCGGCGATCTCCGGATCGGGACGGACGGTGTCCGCCACCTTCACCAGCTTGTCGCACACCGCCTGCACGCTGGGATAGGCTCCGCAGGCCACCATGGCCAGCATAGCGCCGCCCATACCGGGTCCCTGCTCAGAAGCGGGGGTATCCAACTCCACGTTGAGCACATTGGCCATGATCTTCTTCCACAGGGGGCTCTTGGCGCCGCCGCCGCAGATCATGCTGCGCTTAATGTCCAGCCCCAGGGACCGGGCCACCTCAAAGCTGTCCCGGATGGCAAAGGCCACACCCTCCAGCACCGCCTGGGTCAGGTCGGTGCGGCTGGTATCCATGGTCATGCCGATAAAGACGCTGCGGGCGTGGGTATCGTTGATGGGAGAGCGCTCCCCCATGAGGTAGGGCAAAAAGTACACGTGGTTGCAGCCCAGCTTGTCATCGGTAATGTCCTTCTGCGCCCCGGCGTAGTCCTGAGAGCCCAGGATGTCATCCATCCACCACTTGTTGCAGCTGGCGGCGGAGAGCATGCAGCCCATCAGGTGGTAGCAGCCGTCGGCGTGGGCGAAGGCGTGCAGAGCGTTGTGGGGGTCCACCCCGAAGTGGTCGCTGGAGATAAACAGGGTACCCGAGGTGCCCAGAGAGATGTTGCATCCCCCCGCGCCCACAGTTCCGGTGCCTACGGCGGCAGCGGCGTTGTCTCCCGCTCCTGCACACACCACTACGTTCTCGGGCAGGCCCAGCTTTTGGGCCATCTCGGGCAACAGGGTGCCTACCGCCTCATAGCTCTCAAAGAGCTTGGGCATCTGGCTCTCGGTGATGCCGCAGATGTCCAGCATCTCCCGGCTCCAGCACTTGTGCTCCACGTCCAGCAGCAGCATGCCGCTGGCGTCGGAGTAGTCGGTGCAGTGGACGCCGGTAAGGATGTAGTTAATGTAGTCCTTGGGGAGCATGATCTTGCGGATGCGGGCAAAGTTCTCCGGCTCATGCTTCTTCATCCACAAAATCTTGGGGGCAGTGAACCCAGCGAAGGCGATGTTGGCGGTGAGGGCGGACAGCTTTTCCCGTCCCACCACCTCGTTGAGGTAGTCCACCTCCTGGGCGGTGCGCCCATCATTCCACAGGATAGCCGGGCGGATCACTTGGTCGTGCTCATCCAACACAACCAGGCCGTGCATCTGGCCGCCGGCTCCGATGCCCGCCACCTGGGACTTGTCAAAGCCCTCCAACAGGGCGGGGACTCCCTCCAGCACGGCGGCTTTCCAGTCCTCCGGGTTCTGCTGGCTCCAGCCGGGCTGCGGGAACTCCAGGGGATACTCCCGGGAGATTTCATTCTTGATTTGGCCCTCCTCATCCATCAGCAGGAGCTTAACGGCAGAGGTGCCAAGGTCGATTCCAATATACAGCATAGCTTCCTCCAAAAGGCAACGGATCGAAGTGTTTACTTTCCAGACTTACGGCTGGTGACCACGTCGAAGATAACCGCGACCAGCAGCACGCCGCCCTTGACCACATACTGCCAAGAGTCGCCGATGCCCAGGATGGACATGCCCATGTTGATGACGCCCAGCAGCAGAGCGCCGATGACTACGCCGCCCACGGTGCCGCTGCCGCCGTAAGCGGAAGCGCCGCCGATGAAGCAGGCGCCGATGGCGTCCATCTCAAAGGAGGTACCGGTGGAGCCGTTGACGGAACCCACGCGGGCGGCATTGAGCAGGCCGCACAGGCCGGCCAGCAGGCCCATATTGGCGTAGGCGATGAAGTAGATCTTATCGGTGTTGATGCCGGAGAGCTTGGTGGCCTTCTCGTTGCCGCCCACCGCGTAGAAGTAACGGCCGAAGGCGGTTTTAGCGGTGATGAAGTTATAGATGAGGCAGATGGCCACTACCCACACCAGCATGACGGAGATGCCGCGGTACTGGCTGAGCAGGTAGCAGTAGTAGAGGATCAGAGCAGCAATAATTCCAGCCTTCAGATAATCCCACACCATAGAGTTCTGACGGTAGCCGTTCTTGGCCCGCTCCCGGCGGTTCTTGGCGGTGCTGAACAGGACAAACAGGGCCGCCACAACGCCAACGATCAGGGCGGAATAGACGGTGTCGCCGTCATCCAGGCCGGGAATCTTGATGTACTTGGTAAAGATGTTCAGGAAGGTGGAGTCCTGGATGGCCACGGTCTTGTTGTCCAGGATCAGACGGCCGATGCCGCGGAAGATGAACATGCCACCCAGGGTGGTGATGAAGGGGGGGATACGGACATAGCCGATCCAGTAGCCCTGCCACACGCCCACCAGCAGACCTACCACCAGGCAGATCACGATGGTGAGGATGGGGTTCATGGACATGTTGGTGATCATCACGGCAGCCAGGCCGCCCACCAGGCAGATCACCGAGCCGATAGACAGGTCGATGTTGCCGCCGGTGAGGATACACAACAGCATGCCGCAGGCCATAACCAGTACGTAGCCGTTTTGCAGCATCAGGTTGGACATGTTCTGGGGATACAGCAGACGCCAGTCGGTTAAATAGGCAAACAGGACAAACACGATCACCAGTGCGATGACCATGGCGTATTTGGTAAGAAAGCTTGATGCTTTATTTGCAGTTCCTTTCATGCGTGTCACACTCCCTATTCCACGTGATTAAGCTTTCGCCGTGCCCCGCACGGTGTCGCGGATGATATAGCCCATAATGCTCTCCTGGGTGGCGTCGGCGGCATTCACCTCCGCCAGCAGGCGACCCTCGTTCATGACATAGATCCGGTCGCACATGCCCAGCAGCTCAGGCAGCTCAGAGGAGATCATCACCACCGATTTACCCCGGCTGACCATGTCGTTGATGAGGCAGTAGATATCGTACTTAGCGCCCACGTCGATGCCGCGGGTGGGCTCATCCAGAATGAGCACGTCGGGCTCGGTGAACATCCACTTGCCCAGCAGCGCCTTCTGCTGGTTGCCGCCGGACAGGTTGCCGATGTGCTGCTCAATGGTGGGAGTCTTGGTTCCCATCTCGTTTTTGATATCCTCGGCCACCTTGACTTCCTTGTCCCGGTCGATGATGCCGCCGGAGCACACCTTATCCAGCCGGGCCAGGGTGGTGTTGAAACGGATGGTCTCGCCCAGAATGAGGCCGTTGGTCTTTCGGTCCTCGGTGACGTAGGCCAGCTTGTGGCGGATGGCGTCCTCGGTATTTTTCAGGTTTACCTTCTTGCCGTTGAGGTAGACCTCGCCGGAGATCCCGGTGCCGTAGCTGCGGCCGAAGATGGACATGGCCAACTCGGTACGTCCGGCGCCCTGCAGACCGGAGAAGCCAACCACTTCGCCCTTGTGGACGTGGAAGGAAACGTTGTCGTCCACGATCCGCTCGGGATACAGGGGGTGGTGTACCGTCCAGTTCTTTACCTCAAAGCTGATCTCAGGCTGCACCTTGTGCTCCCGCTTGGGGTAGCGGTCTTCCATGGAGCGGCCCACCATGCCCTTGATAATACGGTCCTCGCTGAACTCATCCACGCCCTTGACCAGGGTCTCGATGGTGGAGCCGTCGCGGATGATGGTGGCCTTGTCGGCGCAGTAGATGATCTCGTTGAGCTTGTGGGTGATAATAATGGAGGTCAGGCCCTCCTTCTTAAACGCAATGAGCAGGTCCAGCAGCATCTTGGCATCCTCGTCGTTGAGGGAGGACGTAGGCTCGTCCAGGATGAGCAGCTTTACCTTCTTGGAGAAGGCCTTGGCGATCTCCACCAGCTGCTGCTTGCCGGTACCGATGTCCTTGACCAGGGTCTGGGCCGACTCATTGAGTCCCACCTGCTTCATGTGGCGCTCGGCCTCATAATAGGTCTTGTTCCAGTCGATGACCCCCATTTTGTTGCGGATCTCGTTGCCCAGGAACATGTTCTCGCCGATGGAGAGCAGAGGAATCAGGGCCAGCTCCTGGTGGATGATTACAATGCCCAGCGCTTCGCTGTCCTTCTGGGTTTTAAACTGGCACAGCTTGCCTTCGTAATAGATTTCACCGGTGTAGCTTCCCGCAGGGTAGGTGCCGGACAGCACGTTCATCAGGGTGGACTTTCCCGCGCCGTTTTCACCGATGAGGGCATGGATCTCGCCGGGTTCCACCTGGAGGTTCACGTTATCCAGTGCCTTGACGCCGGGGAATTCCTTGGTGATGTTTTTCATCTCCAAAATGTACTGTGACAAAGGGGATGGCCTCCTTTCAGCCTTGGGTATTCAGAGTACAATGGGCGGGGCAGAAGGCCCCGCCCATTGTCAAACAGTTCGGCAGTGTTTTAATTCAGATTCCAGATCAGGCAGCGGGGTGCAGGTAACCGTCGGCGTCCTGAGTGTAGTAACCGGTGTCAACCAGCTTCTCCACCATGTTGTCCTTGGTGACCACGTCGGGAACCAGCAGGAAGGAGGGGCAGTTGTGGCCCTCGGAGGTGGAGTAGGACTCGGTGTCGTAAGAGCAGTCAAACTCCCAGCCGGCGTTCTCAATCAGGCTGCCGTCCACGGTCTCGCCGTTGAGGATGGCCTTGCCCAGATCCAGGGTAACTACGGCCTCGTTGGCCACGGCCTTGTACACGGTCATGGACTGCTTGCCGTCCACGATGTTCTTCAGGTTGGCCTCGTCGCCGTCCTGACCGGTGATGATGGGCTGGTTGGAGCCGGTGTAGTCAGACTCGATGGCCTGAGCCACGCCCAGAGCGGTGGAGTCGTTGGAGCACAGCCAGGCATCGACCTGGGTGCCGTCAGCGTAGTAGGAAGCCAGCACGGTCTGAGCACGGTCCAGAGCGGTGGAGGTATCCCACTTATCGGTGGCCACGGCGTCAAAGTCGGTCTGGCCGGAAACCACATTCAGCTTACCGGAATCCATGTAGGGCTGGAGCACGTCCATAGCACCCTGGAAGAAGTAGCCGGCGTTGTTGTCGGCGGGGTCACCGGCGGTGAGCTCGATGTTGAAGGGGCCGGCGGCGTTCTCCAGATCCAGAGCATCTACGATGTACTGGCCCTGCAGGGTGCCGACGGTGTAGTTATCAAAGGACACGTAGTAGGAAACGTTGTCATTCATGATCAGACGGTCATAAGCGATGACGGGAATGCCAGCCTCGCCGGCCTCGTTCATCACGGTGTTCAGGGCCTCGCCGTCGATGGCGGCCACCACCAGCAGATCCACGCCCTCAGCGATCATGTTCTGGATGTCGCTGACCTGACGGTTGGTATCGTTGTCGGAGTAAGTAATGATGGTCTCATAGCCGGCGCTCTTGAACTGCTCATCCAGGTAAGAGCCGTCACGGTTCCACCGCTCCAGGGACTGGGTGGGCATGGACAGGCCGACCTTCTTGGTCTCGCCGGAGTTGGAGCCGGAACCGGAGCCGGAACCAGAACCGGAAGCATCGCCGCCGCCAGAGCAGGCAGCCAGAGACAGGGCCATGGCCGCGGACAGAGCAAGAGCCAGGATACGCTTTTTCATTTCAATCGCTCCTTCATTTAAAATGATGCCGCCGACATTCGACGGCTTCCGAGTTAGAGAAAGAACTTTTGTAAAAATCCTTTCTCTTTCTGTCCATAGAATACAACAAAACAAATTCGAATGTCAACAGCATTTTTCTCAAATTTGTACATTTAGCGCCTTGTACAAATTGAATCATTTAACTTTGAACAGATTGACAACAAAAAATTCCACCGCCCTTCAGGGCGGTGGAATACTTAGAGTTGATTGACAAAATCGTAGAGAAAACGGGTGGCTGCGCCAATACAGATGGAGCGGCTGTAACTGGGACAGAAGGTGAAAAAGTCGGTCTGGTCGGACAGGGGGTCCAGCTCCCGGATGAGCTTGGCCAGCTGGCTTCGGTAAGGCGGCAGATACTGAGAGACCGCTCCCCCGATCATCACTGGGCAATCCAAAATCGTGTGGATGGTGGTAACTGCGGTGGCCAGGTCCTCCAGGTAGCTCTCCCACAGCTCCTGATAGGGAGAGTTGCTCTGTTCCAGGCGCTGGAAGAACACCTCCAGAGTAACGTCCAAATCGTCGGAGATGCGCGCAGCGGAGCAGTAGGCCTCCAGACAGCCCTGGCGGCCGCACTCACAGCGGCGGCCTCCCGGATGCAGGCACATGTGGCCAAACTCAGCGGCCCGATGGCTGATGCCATCGTACAGCTGCCCACCTACCAGAATGGCACCGCCAACGCCTCGGCTCAGGGAGAGATAGGCCATGCTCTGCTGATCGGTGCGGTTCCACCACTCCCCAAATCCGCCGCAGTTGGCGTCGTTGTCCAACAGGGTAGGATAAGGAATGGCGCTGGTAAAGCGGCAGGGTGTGGAGGTATGCACGCCGATGGTGGGAGCATATTCAATGGTACTCTGGTCCGGGCCGATGATGCCCGGCAGCGTCAGCCCCACGCCCAGCAATTTGTCCCGATCCAGATGATTTTCATCCAAAAATACCTCGATCAACTCGGCCAGGCGGGCTCCATACTCCGCCGTATTGGAAAAGGGCAGGATGATCTTCTGATAGGCCACTGTCTCCTGGCGCAGATTTACTGCCACCAGGCGCAGATCCCCTCCGGTCAGCTCCGCGCCCAGGGCAAACCGGGCATTGGGCAGGGGCGCGATCAGCCTGGGCCGCCGCCCGCCGGTGGAGTCGGTGGTGGCTGAGCGGTCAATCAGTCCCATCTCCGCCAATTCATTCAGGTTTTGAGACAGGGTGGGCAGACTCATGGACAGGCGAAACGCCAGCTCCTGCTTGGTAACAGGCTCCCAAAGGGTGATCAGGTGGCGATAGACGCGATTTCGATTCTGTTTGCGCACCTCAACGGTGGACAGTGGTCTGTGGGCGCACATCGTCGCTCCCCCTTACTTTTATAAAAGTGGTTTCATTATATCACAGGTCCCATTCCATTGTAAACGGGAGACAGCAAAAAAGCGGCCGGGATCGGCCGCTTTTTTGCTGCATTTATGGAGGATTTCCTTCCTTTTTTCCATATACAGGAGTCTTTTAGCCCTGTGCCTTGGAGAAGGCCGTCAAAATGACCGCCGCCTGGGCGCGGGTGGTGGAACCACCGGGAGCCAGGGTATCGGCAGACACGCCGCTGAACAGGCCCTGGGCCACGGCCCAGCTCATGGGCTCCTTGGCATAGGCGCTGAGGGAGTCCAGGTCGGAGAAGATGGACAGATCAGCCCGGCTGTCATCCAGCTTGCCCTGGATGCGGGCGTACTGGTAGAGGATGGCGGCCATCTGCTCCCGGGTAATGGTGTCATTGGGCCGGAAGCTGCCGTCGGGATAGCCGGAGACCACACCGTTGGCGCTGGCCCAGGCCACACCGTCCGCATACCACTGGCCCTTGGCCACATCGGTAAAGGAGGCGCTGCCTGCAGCGGGGCTGCCCGCCAGACGGTAGAGGATGGTGACCAGCATGCCGCGGCTGGTGGGCAGGTCGGGAGAGAAGGTCCCCTCCCCAGTGCCGCTCATCAGGCCGTTCTCGTAGGCGTAGCGCACGCCCTCATAGTACCAGCTGCCCTTGGCCACATCGGCAAAGGGGAAGTCGGGGTCCGTCTCCTGGGCGGCAAAGACCGCCTTGACGGTGACGGCAGCAGCGGGCATGGTAAAGGTATACTTGCCGCTGCTCTGGTTGGCCACAGGCACGGAAGTGCCGGACGCGGTGGTCACAGTCAGAGACTTGAGCACATAGCCGGAATTGGGAAGGGCGGTGAGGGTGATCACTTTGCCCTGGGCGGCCTGGGAGGCGCTGGCCGTCACCTTGCCGCCGAAGGAGCTCTGGATGGTGATGGTCCGGGTGGTGGTGGTGGAGCCGCCGGAGGAGGAACCACCGGAAGAGCTGCCGCCGGAGGAGCTTCCCCCAGAGGAGCCGCCCTGATCCACCTGGGTATAGGTGGTCTCGGAGTTGTCAGAGCCCACCACCTTCACACCGGAGGCCTTTTCCACGGTGAAATTGGTGCCGTCGTTTGCAGAGATGGTGCCCAGAGTCAGGGAACCATCGCCGGTCAGCACGCCGGACTTGGTGGTGACATAGACGGTGACGGCGCTGCCCTCCTGCTTGTAGGTGGTATAGATACCGGGCAGGGCATCCAGAATGTCGTTGGCCATAAAGTCGTAGATGGCCGTGCTGTTAGAGAGATTAAAGGTGGCCTGGAAACTCTGGCAGTTGGAGGACACGCCGGAGAAGCCCACCTCCTGGCTGGCGGCCTCCTGGGAGGAGGCCCCCAGCCGCAGACCGCCGGCGGCGTGGGCCAAAGGAGTCATGGCCCCCACCGTCAGACACAGGGTCATCAGGATAGCAGAAAGTTTACGCAACATGTTCATCCTTTCAGTTCAGTTCGCTCAGGTCGCTTTTCAGGTCGATCAGAGGCAAGTCGTCCTCCCCGGGGAAGCTGATCCACAGGGTCTCACTGGTAACGCGCTTGCTCTCGGCATTGTTGGGATCATCAGTACGGTAGAACACCGCACGGATCTCCAGGGGATAGTCGTCGGTAACGCCGCTCTGGGCATTGAGCTCCTTTTCCTTCTCCAGGTCGGGCACGAAGATAAAGAAGCCGTCGCTGGTGTCGCTGACTGCGCCGTCGGCGGGGATCTCAGCCAGCAGCAGACCGTAGCCGTTCATGGCACGGGTGATGGTGGTGACGCCGTTGGCCTCGGCGGCCTCGCTGGTGGTGTTGTACACCGCCTCGACGCTCACATAGTTGTAGGTGGGATCGCCGCGGTAGGTACCCAGGATCACCAGGGTGCCCTTCTTGATGACGTCGTCCTGGCCGTCGCCGTACTTATAGTCGTCCTTCAGCACGCCCACAGTGGCGCCCTCGTAGAAGTCCACACGGTCGCCGGGGTAGTCCAGCAGCTGGACGGTGGCGTCCTCGGGGATACCGGTGATCTCCAGCACAGCAGCATCGTAGGTCCAGATGCGGGTGTCGCTCTCGGCAGCGCCGGGCTTGGTGAAGTAGGCCACCACAGTGTCGTCAGACAGGGTACCAGTCTTGGCGGTAGTCCAGTCGGCGCCGGCGTTGGCCTTTACCTTCACGGTGTAGCTGCCGGACAGGCCGGTGCCGGTCACCTTGATGCCAGTGACAGGAACGGACGCGCCATTCTTCATGGTGATGGTAATGGTACCGTCCTGACGGCTCAGGTCGTACAGGTCAGAGGAGATGGTCTTGTCGTAGGCCACGCGGACCTCGTTGCTCTTGGCCTCGCTGCCCAGGTTGCCCAGCTTATCCACGGGCACCACAGAGTAGGTGTAGGTCAGGTTGTTGGCGGCGCCCAGATCGTCCACATAGGTGCTCTCGGTGGTAAAGCCGATGACCACGTTATTGCGGCGGATCTCGTAGCCCAGGATCTTGTCGCTGTCGGTGTGGCTGATGGTCAGGGTAACCTTGGACTCATTGGCAGAGGCGGAGACCGTGGCGGAACCGCTGGCGGCGCTGCCGCTATTCAGACGGTAGGTGCGGGAGGCATCATTGAGATACCAGATGGCGCGGGACTCAGTCTGGTAGTCGTCCAGCATGCCCTTCACCTCATCGCTGAGGGTCATGCCCCAGCGGGTGAAGAACTCGGTGAGGTTGCGGTCGGCCACCTGGGAGGCGATGAGAGCCACCCGCTCGTCGTAGGTGTAGCCGCTGTACTCACCGGACTTCCACAGCTTGAAGAACGCATTGTAGAAGGCCAGGGGCTGGTTGGCCTCGTCATAGGCCAGGTGGAGCTGCCAGTACATACCCAGCTGCACGAACACATTGTTGGCGGAGCCGGGGCGGCCCTGAGCCACCTTATTAAAGATGGTCTCCCAACGCCCGTCCTCGGTGAGGCGGGTATTCAGGGCCATGGAACTGCCGTCCCAGGCCTGGAGGGCCAGGGAGTAGATGTTGTTGGTGATTTCGGCCTTGCCCAGTTTGTCCATGTTGTGGCCGATCTCGTGGGCGATACCCCAGCCGAACAGGCCGTTGGCGTTACCCTTTCCGGTAGCGGAGGTGGGCTTGCCCTGGACCAGAGCGGAAGTAGAGCCGTACTCCACGCCGATGTGGTTGCCGGCAGCGTACATGAAGGCGCCGGCGAACATGCGCATGTAGCGGATGTTCTGGCGGGTGGTCATGGGATACTGATAGCTGGACAGGGTGGCATTGGAGTCAATGATGCCCTGGACCTTGTTGGCGATGAAGAGCTCCTCCTCCCAGGCCAGCACGTTCTGATACATGGTGTTGACCATGGTGTCCTCATCGCTGCCCGCGCTCTTCAGGCCGGAAAGCACCTGGTCGGCGGGGAGGGACAGGAGCACGCTGGGGGTGGAGATCTCGGTGGCGTTGCGGACGTTGGTATTCAGGCCGGAGGTGGGCAGAGCAGCCACATAGGAGGACAGCTCCTGGACATAGGTCCGGATGGCGTCCTTCCGGGCGGACTCACCCATGCTGTACCAGTCGGACAGCTCCAGCACCGGCATCTCCCAAGCGTTGTTCACCACACGTACCTGGAGCTTGATCTGCTCGGGGTGGCTGCCGGAATAGGTGATGTAGAGAGGGCCGCCCCGGCCGCCGAGGCTTCCGATCTGCTGCACGGTAATGTAGTTGCGGCCGTTCTCCAGGGCCACAGGGGTACCCTTCCACACACCGGACTCGCCGTAGAACTGGGTGGGCACCACATAGACGGTGGCGTCGCTGGGCAGCTCGGCGTAGATGGCTACGGTGGCGCCAGCCTGGGCGGTCACGCCCAGAGGCTGCAGGTCACTGGCGCTCTGGCCGGCGGCCTGATCGGCGGCAGCGGAGGTGCTGCGGCTCTGGAAATCGTTCTTCACCAGACCCAGCGCATTGCTGTCCTTGTTCAGCAGAGCCTGGGCCAGCTTCAGCTCATCCCGGAGCTGAGTGGGATCCAGATAGTAGCTGCTCAGCGCGTTGAGGCGGGTAGTCAGGGCGGTGACGGTCTCCTGATCCACAGAGCCCTTCAGGGCAGTGAAGGTACCGTCGGTAAAGAGGTTGGCAATCTCCTCAGGCAGAGTATCGCTGTTATAGAAGGCGATCTCGGAGATGCTGACGCGGGGACCGCCGGCCTTCTCGCCCAGAGCCAGAGTGATGCTCTTGACACCCTCGGTCTCGGGGAAGGAGATAATATAGTAGTTGCTGCCGGTGACGTTCACACCGCTGCGATAATAGGTCGCCAGAGTCTCGCCGCTCTCCCCCTTGAGGGTCACGGTGTAGTTGTCAATGCGGTTTTTGTAGGCAGCATCCAGGTAGGGAACCACCAGCAGGTAGTTCACACTGTGGGTGGAAGCAAAGGTATAGGTGATGCTGCTGTTGTACCAGTAGTTGTTGGCAACCCAGTAGGTGTTGGGGTCGTTGTCAGTCAGGTCGGTCTTGACGTTGAACTTGGGGCACAGTCCCCAGTTTACGTTGTTGGGATCGGCCATGACAATGGAGGTAATCTCGCTGTTGTCGATACGGTTGGTCTCGGGCAGGGCAGGCATCTCGAAGCCCTCCTTGTCCGGAGTGCCGAAGGCAATGGCGGAGAAGGGACCCACGCCCTTATGGTTGCCCGCCTTCACAGCCACCTCATAGGTGGTGCCGTTGGTCAGGCCGGTGATGGCAGTGCTGGTACCGGAGATGTTGCCGCCCCACTGGTTCCAGCTGTCCGTACCCTGCTCCCGGTAAAAGACCTGGTAGTAGGTGGCGTCCTTGGTCTTGCCCCAGCTGACGCGCAGGGCGCTGTCGGCAGCCTCCACCAGGATGTTGGAGGGAGCGCCGGGAATGCTGGCGGCCAGAGGCATGGCGGACAGGACGGCGGAGGGAGTGCCGGTCCAGTCGCCGTTGGTGGCGATGACCTGGAAGTAGTAGGTGGTGTTGTTCTCCAGGCCGGAGATGACGGTACGGTTGGTGTTGGAGGCGGCGCTCTGGTTCAGGGCGCTCTTATTGGTGCCGTACTTCACGGTGTAGCCGGTGACGTTCTTCACGCTCTCCCACACCAGGGTGACCTCGCCGTCGCCCGCGGTGGCGGCCAGGCCCTTCACCTGGGTGTCTGCCTTGGTCTCCTCGGACACGATGTCCTTGAGGAACTCGATCTGGGTGACGGTGGCAAATGCGGGCTTGTCACCTTCCTGGCCCTCTACCTTGGTCACGGTGATGGTGACCTTCTTCACGGCCACCTTGGAACCCAGGTTGATGGTGACCACGCTTTGGCCGGCGTTGCGGCTGATGGCGTACACCCCCTCAGGGGCGGCGGCATCAAAGGGGATCTCCATGGTCTTGACCTGGTCATCTTCCTCATACTCCACCAGGGCGGTGCCCGCCTGGATGGCGCCCTGCGCACTGGGAGAGGAGATGGAGATCTCACTCATCTCGGTGGGCTTGTCCAGGGTGATGGGGATGGAGAGCTCCTCGGCCTCTTTGGTGGGCTTGAGGGTCACAACAGACTCACTGTCGGTAAACAGATCGGCCACGTTACCCTCTACCTCAAGGGTGTCGCTCTCCACGGTAGGAACCACGATGGCGGTGGTGGAGAGGATGCGGGGCTCAGCCGCCAGATCCATCATCTTATTGACATAGGACAGATCGGTCACGTCCACCACCCCGTCTCCGTTGAGGTCGTAGGTGTCTAGTGCATTGGTCTGTCCCAGCGCATCCGACAGGGCGGTGCGGTCATCCGCATCTACCACCCCGTCGCCGGTCACGTCGCCCAGAGAGAAGGTACCGTCAGCGGTGCTCATGAGCACGTGCTGGGAGTAATCCTGCAGGGTGACTTCGGTGGAGCAGTCGGCATAGCCGTTGCCGGTGACTTCCATATTATAAGTGCCCACCGGCAGGCCGGAAATCACAGCCTCATAGGCGCCGATCTGGTTCTCGGTGGTCAGCTCCACCCCCTGGGTGTTGAGAGCCTTGACCGAAACGGACAGGCCGTCAGCGCCGGTGGCAGAACCGTTGTTGAGAGAGACAGTAATATTTTTATTGTTCCCTGTCAGAGTGAGCTGGATATCCCGGCTCTTTACCTCGTCCACCCGCTGGGGCAGATCAAAGCTCAGGGTCAGTGCAATGGAGCCGGTGGCCTGCTCTGTCTGAACAGAGTACTCCTGGCGGCTGGCCGAGGCAACGGTGGGCAGCCAAGCGGTACAGGTGGAACCTACCAGAGCCAGACTCAGCAGGCCCGAGGTCAGTCGTCGAAGCTGGTTCAAATCGTTCATCCTTTCCAATCGTTTGTTCATTGCGCGGTTAAGCCGCCCGTCCCAAACCCGGATGGGCTGGGGCCGACGGCCTTCACTACGCCGCATTATACTGGAAGCGCACACCAGTTTCAATGAAAAATTGGAAACAATTTTATTTTTGTTGCAGTGGTTAAAATGAACGTAAATACCCATCGCTTTTATGGGTATTTAGACGATGAAAAACTTTTCTTTCCTTCTGCCCAGCTTCCGCGCTGCAAAAAATTATTTCATTTATGTAATAATAATTACACAAATGTTTACATTTTGTTACATTTATTTGCAATTTATTTTTTGAAAATCTTTTTCTTCCCTCTTTTGATTTTTGTACTCAAACCAGGGGCGCAATTGGGCTTTGCTTTTTTATACCAGTTTGTATGTTATGTCTTTTATCTGTTATCTTGCTGGATCGCCTGGAAATCACACTCGGTATTTCCAGTATGGACGCACCTCTTTCAAAGCATGTTACGGCTTTGCTTGCTTCTTGTCCGGTGGAAGGATCAACAGGGATTGCTGGGCAATCTGTTCTTGCAGGATCCCAATAAAATCGGCCACATAAGGGGCCAGATAGGCATCTTTCCGGCGCACAATATAGTAGTCAATAAAGGCATTTGGGTCCCCGGTCAGGAAATACCGGATGGGTTTATGATACGAGAAGTGCTGGATATACCCTAAGAAATTGAACGCCACACCCAGCCCCTCTGCCGCCATTTGGGCAGCGGACTCCAGATTTTCCACCGTATAATGGTGCAGCGGATGCACCCCCGCATAGTCCAGTGCCTGATCGGTGTATACCCGGATGGACTGTTCCGGAAGCTGCAGGATAAAGGTCTCTCCGGCAAGCAGAGCCAGGTCAAGCCATGGAAGGGTGCTGTTGGGAAGGGAGATGCCTTTGTCCGCCAGCGGATGGGAGGGTGAGAGTACCGCCACCAGCCGGTCCCGGTAGAAGGGGATAAAATCCAGCACGGGAGACGGATGGGACTGATTGTTGATAATCAGATCCACCTCTCCCTCCAGCAGCAAATGGAACAATTCTTCCGAGCTGCCTTCGTATAATTTCACATCAATCCCCGGGTGGAGAAGGGTCACCTCCCGCAGAGCGGCGGGAAGCAGATCGATGGTACGCCGGGGGTGAAGTCCAAGACGCAGCGCCCCCCGCTCCCCATGCTTTATGCTATCCAAGCGCGCCTCCCACTGGCGGTTGAGAAAGCACATCTCCCGGGCATACCGGATATAGATCTCCCCTACTTCGGTAGGCACAAATTTCTTTCCAAACCGATTGAATAGCGGCACCCCAAGGGAGTGCTCCAGCGTGCTGAGAAATACGCTCAGAGTGGGAGGCGACACGTTAAGGAACTCTGCTGCTCCTTTCAGACTCTGATAATTGGCTATAGCCAGCACATATTCCTGTTCCCGCAAATTCATAATATACGCCCTCTCCGGATATAATTAGTTTCTATCTAATATTATATTAAAAATAATGTATTTGACACAAGCTTATTCATCAATTATTTTGTATGTACTGGTGTATATCGGAGAACATCTCCGAACAAAGGCAGCGGCCGGCCCATCGGCCGCCGGATTCTGAATTTGAGGTGAAACAGCTATGGAGCGTATGATCGATCTTGTGGGCGTGCAGATGGATTTCGGCGCGTCCAAGCGGGGCGTTAATATGGGCCCCACCGCCATCCGCTATGCCGGATTGTGCGAGGGTCTGGAACACATGGGCTTCCAGGTGGAAAACCTGGGTGATATTGTTCCCGCCCCCAAGGGTGCTACAAAGCCTACTCTGAGAAATTATGAGCAGGTGGTGGACGTGAACCGCCGGCTCTACCACACGGTATATCATTCTTTGGAAAACGGACATTTTCCCGTGGTGCTGGGCGGTGACCACAGCATTGCAGCAGGCAGCATCTCCGCGGTTTCCAAGTTTTATGGTTCCATCGGCATTATCTGGGTGGACGCCCACGGAGACTGGAACAACGAGGAGAGCAGCCAGACCGGCAACATGCACGGCATGCCCTTCTCCGCTGTGTGCGGCTACGGTCCCGACTGTATGGTGGATTTCGGCCAGGGTCCCGTCTATGTGGATGTGGCCCACTGCGTCCAGATCGGCGGACGGGATATCGACACCCAGGAGCGCATCCGCATGAAGGAGGCCGGGGTGACCATCTTCCCCATCGATATGATCGACGAGCTGGGCATGGCGGAGGTCATGCGCCGGGCTATGGCGGTGGCCGGCGAGGGCACCAAGGGCATCCACCTGAGCTTTGATGTGGATGCCATCACCCCCGAGGCTGCGCCGGGCACGGGCACTGTGGTGCACAGCGGTCTCACCACCCGCGAGGCCTTCCTGGCGGTGGAGACCATCGCCCGCTCTCAAAAGCTGGTCTCCCTGGACATGGTAGAGGTCAATCCCATCCTGGATGAGCGCAACAAGACCGGCATTCTGGCCTCGGAGCTGGTCCAGTCCGCCTTGGGCAAAGTGGTATTTTGATTTTATCTTCCCTCTCTCAGCCCCACCGGCACCCTTCGCCGGCGGGGCTGTTCTCATCCCCGGCGCTCCCTGCCGCATGTTTCCTCTTTCGATATAACTATCTATTAAGTGCGTCTGGTTTCTAGGCGGCCTCGCCTAAGGATTGCAGAAAGATTAAAACTATGCTATGGTTTTTAAATGAAAAGTAGCGGCAGAGAGCAACGGGAGGAACATATGCAGTGAAAACAGTAGTGATTGTGGACGACGAGCCTATTACTCGAATGGATTTATCAGACATGTTAGAGGAGTTAGGATTTCAAGTGGTTGGAGATGCAGCAGACGGCTTTGACGCCATCGAAGTTTGCCGCGACAAGTGCCCAGATGTTGTCCTAATGGATGTGAAAATGCCCATTTTTGACGGCTTGTCCGCTACAGAAGCTATTTTAAAAGAGGAATTAGCCGGTTGTGTCGTCCTGCTCACAGCCTTTAACGATCCGGATATCATCCAGCGAGCCAGCCAGGCGGGAGTAACAGGCTATCTGGTTAAGCCTATCGACCAGCGATCGTTGCTGCCAACTCTGGAAGTGGCCATGGCCCAGAGCACACGTCTGAGGGAGAGCCGAAATCGTGAGCGGGCAGCGGAACAGCGGATTCAGGAAGATCGGGACATTCACAAGGCTCAGCAGCTGTTGGCAAAGTCGATGGGGTGCTCGGCCGAGGAGGCCTACCAGAAAATGCGGAAAGCAGCTATGGACAAGCGAGTTCCGGTGGCCGTGCTGGCTCAGCGGTTGATTCAGCAGGCAAAGGAGAATAGCGATGTACGGGCAGTGAAGGAGTACCTGAAACAGCAGAAAGGTATGAGTGAGGACCGCGCCTACCGTTATCTGGTTGGATACGGAAAACGTCACGGCTGTTCCGTAGAGGAAGCGGCCAAACAGCTGCGAAGGGAATTACAGGTGAAATAAGATGACACTACAAGAGCTTTGTCAAACCCAGACCAAGCTGAGCGAATCGGACATTCAGGTGCTGGAGGAAGTGGCCAAACAACTGCCTTTGATGGCGGAGTGGACGGCCTCGGACGTGTTCATTGACTGCATGACTGGAGATGGGCAAGCTATCGTGGCAGCCCACGCTCGGCCGGTCTCTGCAGGAAGCGCCTATGAGAAGGACGTGGTGGGCCAGTACGCCCAGCGGGAAAAGGAGCCGGCGGTTTTCCGTGCCATGGAGATCGGGATGCCCGTACGAGATTTGAAAGCAGTCACCCAGGAAAATCGGAATGTGCGACAGGATGTAGCACCTATTCTCAACAGAGAGGGAAACTGCGTGGGGGTACTGATCCGGGAAAAGGACATTAGCGGGACATTACGGCAGGAAAAGAAATTTGAGCAACTGGCCCGCAGCTATGAGGAGGAGGATCCCTCCCTGCGGGCGAGAAGTCCCGAGAACCGGGATGAGGTCACTATGCGGGAGGTCCACCACCGGGTAAAAAACAATTTGCAGCTAGTGGCCAGCATTTTAAACCTACAGGCCAGACGGTGCTCAGATCCCTTTACTAAAAAAATTCTTCAGGAAAATATGGGGAGAGTCTTGTCAATCGCTTCCATTCATGATATATTGACTCAAAGTGCAGTAGGCTCTGCCCAGATCGAAAGTTTGGTTTTGTTAGAGCAGCTGCGCAAAAACCTCCAGCTTCTGGTGCCTGCGGGGAAAAGAATTACCCTCACCATAGGAGGGGATAACGCGGCTCTATCCTCGGACCAGGCAAGTGCCGTATCTCTGGTGGTCAACGAGTTGATTACCAATGCATTGGAGCATGCTTTTCCAGAGCAGGAGGAAGGAGCCATTCAGGTTTGGTGCTCGGCAGGTCAGCTGTTCCATACCATTACGGTATCCGATGACGGCTGCGGCTTTGACCCCAGTATCCCACGAGCTGGGAGTTTGGGGCTGAACATCGTTAGTGCCACAGTAAGGGACCGGCTGCGCGGGAAACTGCGCTTCCACTCTGACGAACGGGGAAGCCGGATCTCCTTTGACTTTAAAACCGAATAGACCGCACAACAGGGTGCGGCATAAATGAGCAAAAAAGCTAAGGCGTTGCAAGATACGCCTTGGCTTTTTTTGTCTTTTTTCGGAAGGAGGGGGAAATTTGGCCGATATTTTAAGCGTGGGGATCGATATTGGGACATCTACCACCCAGTTGGTATTTAGCCGAATTACTATGGAAAATAAGACCGGCTATTTCTCTGTCCCTCGGATCTCCATTGTGGACAAACAGGTGATTTACAAAAGCGCGGTATACATCACCCCTTTAACCACCCTAGTACTCATCGACGGACAGGGAGTTCGGGAAATTGTGGCCCGGGAATATGAGAAGGCGGGCTTTACCCCCCAGGATGTGGATACCGGGGCGGTTATCATCACCGGAGAATCGGCCCGCAAGGAGAACGCCGCCTCCGTACTGGAGAACCTAAGCGACTTTGCCGGAGAATTTGTGGTCTCCACCGCCGGACCTGATCTGGAGTCCATAATTGCCGGAAAAGGAAGCGGAGCGTTTCAATACAGTATGGACCACGACTGCACCACCGTAAACTTGGATATCGGAGGCGGGACCACAAATCTGGTGCTCTTCCATAGCGGAGAGACGGTGAGCAAAGGTTGCCTTGATATCGGCGGGCGTCTCATCCGCCTGAGCCAAGATTGGGTGGTAGAGCATGTCAGCCCACCAGCAGCCCTAGTGGCTCAGGCGGTGGGGATTTCCCTGGAACCTGGGAAATCGGTTACCCGCCAAGAACTGAGCCGGGTCACGGATAAGATGGCCGATCTGTTGGCCCAGGCCCTTTATATCAAGCCCCAGGAGCCGCTGCTGCGAGCGGTACAGACCCCGGAGAGCTCCTGGCTGGAGCTGGGAGGCCGGAGCGTGAAGCGGATCTGCTTTTCCGGTGGTGTGGCCGACTGTATTGACGCAGAGCCGGATGACCCTCTCGCCTATGGCGACATCGGCAAGTTGTTGGGGCAGTCCATTGCCCGGGGAACGCTGATGGCCGCCATTCCCGCCATTCAGGGAGGAGAAACGATTCGTGCCACCGTAGTGGGTGCGGGTACCTACACCACCACAATTTCCGGCAGTACGATCGCCTATGCCAAGGAGCTGTTTCCCCTAAAAAATATACCGGCCCTGACCCTGAATGAGGAGCAGCAGGAAAAATGTATTGCAGGAGACGGCGCAGAGTTGGAAGAAACCATCCAATGGTTTTTGGAGCAGAGCAGCAGCGAGAAATTTTTGCTGGCCCTGCCCGGAAAAAATAATCCGGATTATGAGGATCTAAAGCGGCTGGCAGCGGTTTTAGCTCAGACGATGGACCGCTGTCTGCCTCCCGAGGCTCCAGTTTTGGTGGTGCTGGAGCAAGATATGGCCAAGGCACTGGGATTACAGCTTCGGGCGGCGCTGAAGGGACGACGTAAGGTCGCCTGTATTGATGGGATTAAAGTGGAGCAGGGGGACTATGTGGACATCGGCAAACCGGTGCTGGATGGACTGGTCGTTCCGGTCGTAGTAAAGACCCTGCTGTTTGGGTAAGTTTGGAAGGAGTGTGGCTATGAAGCTGTCGACCGTTTTAGCCGGAAAGACCTTTCAGTTCCGGTCAGTGAAGGATGTGTTGGCAAAAGCCAATGAGGTAAAGTCAGGAGACACACTGGCTGGGATTGCAGCGGAGACAGATCTGGAGCGGATTGCAGCCAAGGAGGTGCTCAGCAACCTGTTGGTGCGGGACCTGCGAGAAAATCCTGTGGTTCCCTATGAAGAGGACGAAGTTACCCGGATCAATCAGGACTCCATAGACCCGGCAGTCTATAATCCGATTGCCAACTGGACCATTGCCCAGTTGAGGGAATATATCCTCTCCTACCAGACCACAGAGGAGGACATTAAACGACTGAGCCGGGGGCTAACCAGCGAGGTGGTAGCTGGGGTGTGCAAGCTCATGACCAACCTGGACCTGATCTACGGGGCCAATAAGATACGGGTGACCGCCACCTGCAATACTACCATAGGCCGACGTGGCTGCCTGTCCACCCGTTTGCAGCCCAACCATCCCACCGACAATGTGGATGGCATTACCGCTTCTCTCTTTGAGGGACTCAGCTATGGCTGCGGTGATGCCCTGCTGGGACTCAATCCGGTAAATGATACCTCCACCAGTTTGGGTGAGGTGCTGCGGCGATTTGACGAGGTAAAAAACCGCTTTGAAATTCCCACCCAAATCTGTGTCCTGGGGCATATTACCACCCAGATCGAGGCAGTAAAAAACGGTGCCCCAACCGACATGATCTTCCAGTCTATTGCAGGCAGCCAAAAGGGCAACAGCGCCTTTGGCTTCTCCTCGGACACTGTGCGGGAGGCCCTGGCTCTGCTGAAGGAGCGGGGAACAGCCAAGGGCCCAGACGTAATGTATTTTGAGACAGGTCAAGGAAGTGAGCTCTCCTCTGACGCCCACTATGGGGCGGATCAGGTAACCATGGAGGCACGGTGCTATGGCTTTGCCCGGGAATTCCATCCATTCATGGTCAACACTGTGGTAGGCTTTATCGGCCCGGAGTATTTGTACGACAGCCGCCAGGTCATCCGGGCGGGACTGGAGGACCATTTTATGGGAAAGCTGACCGGCGTCCCCATGGGCTGTGACTGCTGCTATACCAACCATATGATGGCCGATCAAAATGACATTGAAAATCTGTCCCTGCTGCTGAGCAGTGCAGGAGTAAATTACATCTTGGGCGTGCCCACCAGCGACGACGTAATGCTCAACTACCAGACAAACGCCTATCATGATGCCAATACCATCCGAGAGGTCCTTGGCCTGAGACCCATCCGGGAATTTGAGCAGTGGCTGGAAAAAATGGGAATCATGGAGCAGGGCCGTCTGACCGCCAAGGCCGGCGACCCAACCATCTTTACTTGGTAAGGAGGTGGAAACTATGGATCAGGAACGGATCGCCAGTATTGTGGATGAAATCGTGCGCCAACTCACCCAGACAGGAAACGTGATACTTCCCGAGAGAGCCAACGAGAAAGAAACTGTCTGTGTGGATATCACCTCACCGGCCTGCCGCAGGATGCCCCTGATAGACCACCCTCAGGACCCGGAAGCGTTGGAGCGGATGATGAAGCAGACCACGGCCCGCATCGGTGTGGGGCGGGCAGGCCCAAGGCTGAAAACCCGGACGCTGCTCACCCTACGTGCCGACCACGCCCAGGCTCGGGATGCAGTGTTCGCGGCGGTAGATCCAAAAATATTGGAACAGGCGGGACTGTTTACTATCCAAAGCCTGTGTGAGGACAAAAATACTTACATCACTCGTCCAGATTTGGGGCGCCAGCTCAGTCCCCAGGGAGTAGAGACTCTCAAACAGCGGTGTATCCCCAATCCCGACGTGCAGATTTTTGCCGCCGATGGATTAAGTTCTACGGCGATTGAGTCCAATCTGTTGAAAATTCTCCCTGTGCTCACCGATGCACTGACAGAGATGGGCATTAAAGTGGGCACCCCCTTCTACCTGCGCTATGGCCGGGTAGGTGCGGAGGAGCACGTGGCCGAGACTTTGGGAGCCAAAGTGGTGTGCGTACTTATCGGAGAGCGGCCTGGCTTGGCGACGGCAGAGAGCATGAGTGCCTACATTGCCTATAACGCCTACGTTGGCATGTCTGAGTCCAAGCGAACGGTGGTATCCAACATCCACAAAAACGGAACTGCTGCCGTAGAGGCCGGTGCCTACATCGCAGAGGTCATCGCCAAGATTTTGGAACAGAAGGCCAGCGGCGTAGACCTCGTAAAGTAAGGGGGAAGGCGTATGCAGGGAGATCCCATTCGTGCGAAGGTACTCAGTGTCCGGATGCTGCCCAATGCCGATCCTATGCTGTTAACACAGTTGGGGGTCCCGGAGGGACACCGCAGTTTGGGGGTACTGACCTCAGACTGTGACGATGTATCCTACGCGGCGTTGGACGAGGCAACCAAGAAGGCCTGTGTGGCTGTGGTCTATGCTCGGAGCATGTATGCCGGAGCCAGCAATGCCAGCACCGCTTTGGCCGGGGAGTTTATTGGAATTTTATCCGGAGAGAATCCGGCGGAGGTGCGCAGCGGACTGGAGAGCGCCATCCATTATATAAATCATGAGGCCAGCTTTTACAGTGCCAATCAGGAAGACTCCGTGGTCTACTTCGCACATTGCATTTCCCGTACCGGAAGTTATCTTTCCCGGGAGGCATCTGTACCAGAGGGGACTGCAATGGCTTACCTGATTGCCCCGCCCCTGGAGGCTATGATAGGACTGGATGCCGCGGTGAAGGCGGCGGATGTGAAACTGAGCAAATTCTATGGCCCGCCCTCGGAGACCAACTTCGCCGGCGGACTGCTTACCGGGGACCAGGCCGCCTGTCGGGCTGCCTGCGAGGCTTTTGCCCAGGCGGTGTGTTCTATTGCTGCCGCGCCCTTGGATTACTAATGTTAATTTCTCAAATTAAAACTACAACAACACAAAACAAAACATGGAGGTATGAATTATGGATTCGATGCAGGCTCTGGGTATGATCGAGACTAAGGGACTGGTGGGCTCTGTGGAGGCCGCTGATGCAATGGTGAAGGCCGCAAACGTCCACCTGATCGGTAAGGTGCACGTAGGCGGCGGACTGGTGACTGTGATGGTCCGGGGAGATGTCGGCGCGGTGAAGGCCGCTACTGATGCCGGGGCAGCGGCTGCCTCCCGGGTGGGCGAGCTGGTCTCTGTCCACGTTATTCCCCGTCCCCACAACGAGGTGGAGTACATCCTGCCCATGCTGGAGAGCAGCGACAAGTGACCCACACAAACCAGATGACCATAAGACCATTGAGGAGGCGGTAACATGGAATTTGACAAAGACCTTCGCTCCATCCAGGAGGTTCGCAACCTGGTGGCAAAAGCCAAGGCCGCCCAGGAGGAGTACGCAAACTTCACCCAGGAGCAGGTGGACCGGATCGTCCAGGCTATTGCCCAGGCCTGTGCCAGTCAGGCCGAACGGCTGGCCAAGCTGGCGGTAGAGGAAACCGGATTTGGTGTGTGGCAGGACAAAGTACTGAAAAACCTGCTGGGCAGCACCATGACCTATGAACACATTAAGGATATGAAGACGGTGGGCATTCTCCGGGAGGACCGTGAGAGGCAGCTATGGGAGGTTGCCGTGCCCATGGGCGTGGTGGCGGCGCTGATTCCCTCCACCAATCCCACCTCCACGGTGATGTACAAGACGCTCATCGCCCTGAAAGCGGGCAACGCCATCGTACTGAGTCCCCACCCCAACGCCAAGAACTGTATTCTGGAAACCTATAAGGTAATTAACCAAGCGGCTCTGGCCGCAGGGGCTCCCGCGGGGTTGGTTGAGTGTCTCACCGTTCCCTCTGCGGAGGGGACATCGGCTCTGCTGAAGCACCGGGATATAGGGATCATCTTAGCCACCGGCGGCGAGGCCATGGTCCGGGCCGCTTACAGCTCCGGCAATCCGGCGCTTGGAGTGGGACCCGGAAACGGACCGTCCTATATTGAGAAATCCGCTGATATTCCCACCGCAGTGCGCCGCATCTTTGACAGCAAAACCTTTGATAACGGCACCATCTGTGCCTCAGAGCAGAGCATCATCACCGAGCGGTGCATCGAGGAGCAGGTGGTCAGCGAAGTCAAGAAGCAGGGCGGCTACTTTATGACTGCCGAGGAAAGCGAGAAGGTGGGCCGCTTTATTATGCGGGCTAACGGGACAATGAACCCCAAGATCGTGGGTCGGACGGCTCAGACGATTGCGGAGATGGCCGGGATCACCATTCCCCAGGGGACCCGGGTGCTTCTGTCCCGGCAGACTACTGTGGGAAAGGACAACCCCTATTCCCGGGAGAAGCTGTGTCCCATTCTGGCCTTCTACGTGGAGGACAGCTGGGAGAGTGCCTGCCGCCGGAGTATGGAGATCCTCTATAACGAGGGTGCTGGCCATACAATGACCATCCACAGTCAGGACATGAGTGTGGTTCGGGAGTTTGCATTGAAAAAACCGGTCTCCCGTCTGCTGGTAAACACCCCCGGTGCTCTGGGAGGAGTAGGTGCCACTACCGGACTGCAGCCGGCTTTGACACTGGGATGCGGGGCCGTGGGCGGCAGCGCCACCTCGGACAACGTGGGCCCGATGAATCTGCTGAATATCCGCCGGGTGGCCTTTGGACTGAAGGAGCTGTCTGAGCTTCGGGGGAATGCTCCCGCACCTCAGAGCTGCGGCTGTACCGCCGCTCCTAAGGAAAGCTGCTCGCCTGCCGCTGAGGAGAAGTCCATGGCCGCCCTCAGTCGGGAGGAGATCGAGGCCATCACCCGGGCAGTGCTGGCCCGCCTGGCCCGATAAGCAAACCGGGATCAACATAAACACCAATAAATGACTAATTTGGAGGAAATATTATGGATTCTTTGCAGGCTTTGGGTATGATCGAGACCAAGGGGCTGGTTGGCTCTGTGGAGGCCGCCGATGCGATGGTAAAGGCCGCTAACGTCCACCTGATCGGCAAGGTACATGTGGGCGGTGGACTGGTGACCGTAATGGTCCGGGGAGACGTAGGTGCAGTGAAGGCCGCCACCGACGCCGGAGCTGCCGCCGCCTCCCGGGTGGGCGAGCTGGTCTCTGTCCACGTCATCCCCCGTCCCCACAATGAGGTTGAATACATCCTCCCGGTGCTGGAGAGCAGCGATAAGTAAGCAAGGCCCAACGGGCCGAAGGCTTTCGTCTTCGGCCCGCCGCCCTTCCCTCCGCCTAGTATGTAAGAGACACTGGGAAGAGCGATTCGCGGAAACCCATAAACCATAGAACAGGTGGTGATGCCATGAGTACCAAATTATTGACCGACATGGAGCTTCGGGCCCGCTGGTCTCCGGGGCGAGAGCCGGTGTATGTAGTGGACGAAGGGACCATCCTGACTCCCTCCGCCAAGGATTTCATTCGGGAGCACGGCATAACCCTGCGCTATGACAGCCCGGCTCCCAAAACCATGACCCGCACTCCCATCCCTGTCAGCCAGGGAAAGGCGCGTTTTGTGGAGGCAGCCACCGGAAAGGAGCTGGACCATAAGCCCGAGGAGATGACCCATCTGCGTGGGAACCTCCTAGTCCCCAAAACCCATCCTCAGATCGAGTTCAGGGGACGGTTAGATTCCCTGATGGCTCAGCTCATGGGAGTGGAACTGGTGGCCAGTGAGGAGGAACCCGCGATGGTGGAGGATCTGGAGGAGCTTATGGGCTTTATTCGCCAGATCTTGGGCGCAGAGGTCAAGGACCAGCCTCTGGAGGAGACCAAACTGTTGGGACTGAACAGCGACCAGATTCGTCAGGTCTCCCACCACATTAAAGAGAATTTTGGGATGGACCATCCCATTCCATCGTACCAAATGGGGCGGCTGTGTGTGGCCCTCAACCGCCTTCGGACTCAGGTGCGGGAGGTTGAGCTGTCCGGGGCTCGGGCTTTTGCCCAGGAAGACGGAAGCTGCGGCCGTATCGATCTCATTCAGGGCCTCAATCGGCTTTCCAGCTGTGTGTACATTTTATTTTGCCGCAAGTTGTCCGGCTATTATGACAGGGGGAACCAGGGTTGAATTATATCAGTGAGAAGGAAATTCGGGACATCGTTTCCCAGGTGATTGAACACGCCGGGCTGGGAGGCACCAAGCGGGAAAATCGGGGACAGGAGATTCCTGTCGAAGTTTCAGCCCGCCACGTCCATCTGACCCGGGAGGCACTGGATGTGCTGTACGGAAAAAATTATGAGCTGACCCGGAAGCGGGATCTGAGCCAGCCCGGACAGTTTTTGTCCGAGGAGCGGGTAAAGCTGGTAACTGCCCGGGGGCAGATTGCCAACGTAGGTATCCTGGGTCCGCTGCGCAAAGAGGTACAGGTGGAGCTATCTATGACCGATGCCAGAACGCTGGGCGTAAACGCCCCCATCTGTCTCTCCGGTGATTTGGCCGGAGCGGCGGACGTGCTGATCGTGGGTCCCAAGGGAGTAGTGACCGCCCAGGAAGCTGCTATCGTGGCCAAGGCCCATGTTCATATGACTGCGGCGGATGCGGAGCACTACGGTGTGAAAGATAAAGAGCATGTGAGCATCTGTTTGGGAGAGGAGCGCTCTCTGACTTTGAACGACGTGATTGTTCGGGTCAGCAACGACTCGGCTCTCGCGGTCCATATCGACTATGATGAGGCAAACGCCGCCCAAGTCGGGGGCGGAAAGATTGTAGGTTTTCTTCAGAAGAACAGGTGACGTGTATGGATCAAATGGAATTGGAAGCAATCGTCAGCCAGGTAACCCAACAGGTTTTGGCTGCGTTACAAAAAGATATTTCAGCCGGATCACCTCAGGAGGAAGGGCTGCGTAAAGTGCTGGTAATCGGCGGGGAGGTTACCCAGGTTCCTCAGGAGCTTGGCCAGGATGCCGTGCTCTATGACCTAGAGGACTACCGTACCAATCAAAATATTCTCCGCTATGACCAGATCCTTATTGCCAAGCTCAATATCACCCAGCTCTCCGATATTGCCCATGGGCGGATTGGGGACGAGGTGTCCTGCACCATTTTGCACGGGCTGCTTAACGGCGTGGAAACGGTAATGTTAGAGGACGCTCTGAGCTTTCGTAAATTTGCCGGTAAGGGCAGCACAGCTCTATATCATCTGCTGGAGAGCTTTGCCCAGACCCTCCAGGTCTTTGGAGTAAAGCCGGTAGGCCGCAAGCGGCTGGGAGGAACAGAACCACCTCCCGCCAAGCCCCCTAAGTATAAGGCTCCTGCCATAGTTGTTCCCAAGGGCAGCGCCAAGCCCAATGTAGGACACCTGGTAACCGAAGCGGAAGCAATGGCATTGGTGAAGTCAGGAGAAAGTATACAGCTCCCAGCTGGGACGATTATTACCCCCGCGGCCAAGGATGTATTTTCCCAAGCCGGGATCAGTTGGGCGGCCCAGCCCTGAAAAAAGGAGTAGACTGCCATGTTAATTTGCAGAGTGGTTGGCCACGTCTGGGCCACGAAAAAGAAAGAAGAACTGGAAGGCCTGAAGCTGATGGTGGTTCAGGAAGAAGACGGTCCAGGAAAGAAAAAGACCTATGTGGCAGCTGATACTGTTGGGGCTGGCATCGGCGAGCAGGTGCTGGTGGTGTCCGGCAGCACCGCACGTACCATTTTCGGCGGAGATCATGTACCGACAGATATGGCTATCGTGGGTATCATTGATAGCTTGGAGATCAATCGTTCCGCCAAGTAAAGACGCAATACAAGGGAGTGAACCGTAGTGGGTATCCTAGAACAAATTGAAGCTGCGGGGATTGTCGGCTGCGGAGGTGCGGGATTCCCCACCCATAAAAAGCTGACCAGCAACGCGGAGATTCTCATTATAAATGGAGCGGAATGTGAGCCGCTGCTGCGTACCGACCGGTATTTAATGTGTCACAAAGCGCCCCAGCTGGTGAAGACCATCCTGACCATAAAACAGGAGCTTGGCATCAAAAGGTGTGTGTTTGCGGTAAAACATCACTACCAGGAGGAAATTCAAGCTCTCAGCCAGGCCATCCGCCAGGCAGGCGCACAAATTGAGATCCATGAGTTGGAGAGCTTTTACCCAGCAGGAGACGAGCAGACCATTGTCTACGAGGTGACCCACCAGGTGGTACCCCCAGCGGGTATCCCCATGGCAGTGGGAGCAGTGGTCCAAAATGTAGCTACAATCTATGCCATCTCCGAGGCTATGGAGGGTATCCCCTTTACCCATAAATATCTCACAGTGACCGGTGAGGTCAAACGACCTGTGGTCCTGCGGGTGCCCATCGGCACCAGCTACCGGGAGTGCCTGGAGCTGGCAGGAGGGTGCCTGCGTTCCTCCTACTTTGTGGTGACGGGCGGCCCCATGATGGGCAAGCCCATGCCCATGGAGGAGGTGGACCAGGCCGTGGTGACCAAGACCACCTCCGGAATTCTGGTTCTCCCCGCCGACGGCTACCATGCCCGGACCAATCAGGTAGATCTGCGGCATATGCTTAACCGTGCCCGGTCAGCCTGCATCCAGTGCACCAATTGTACCCAGTTGTGCCCCCGGCATATGTTGGGCCACCCCCTGCAGCCTCACCGGATCATGCGCAAAATGGCCATGGGCGGAGATATCCGGACCATGCTGGACGACCCGGATATCCGAAATGCCCAGTTATGCTGTGAGTGCGGGATCTGCGAGACCTACGCCTGTCCCATGGGACTGTTCCCGCGGAAGATCAACAGTATGATCAAAAAAGAGTTGGCGGCAACCGGGATCCGATATCAGGCCGCGCCGGGCACCTGGAATGCCAGTCCCTACCGAGAGGAGCGGAAAGCTCCCTCCGAGAAGGTGGCTGCCCGAGTGGGTGTGCGGAAGTATTACAACTATACAATTCAAGACCTGGTAGAGAAAGAACCCGATCAAGTCGCTATTCCTGTGCAGATGCACATCGGAGCCCCGGCCCAGCCGGTGGTTGCGGTGGGAGATCGAGTCTATGCCGGTGATCTGATTGCCCAGCCCAAGGAAGGCGCCTTGGGTGCCCGGATCCATGCCAGTATTTCCGGACGGGTACAGCAGGTGGGCTCCCGAATCATAATTGGAAAAGAGTGAGGTGTGATGGACAATGGAGACCATTGGTTTTCTGGAACTGAACAGCATCGCCAAAGGTGTGGAAGTAGCGGATATCGTACTGAAAGCCGCGGCGGTGAATTTGATTTTTGCCCGTGCCGGCTGTCCCGGTAAGTATTACCTGCTATTTACCGGCGAGGTGGCAGCGGTCCAGGCATCCATCGACGCCGGTCGTGAGGTGGGCGGAGACCACGTGGTGGATGACTGCGTCATTCCCCGGGTACACCCCCAGGTAGTACGGGCCATCAATATGACTACGATGCCGGAGGCCATGAGGGCCGTAGGCGTAATGGAGTTTTTCTCTGTGACGGCCTCGGTGTATAGTGCAGATGCGGCAGTGAAGGCCGCAGATGTAGATCTGGTGGATGTACGTCTGGGTACAGGCATCGGCGGAAAGTCCTTTGTTGTACTTACTGGCGAAGTGGCGGCAGTCCAGGCAGCAGTCCAAGCAGGAGTCAGCACTCCTAACGCAGAGGGTATGCTGGTGTCCTCGGTGGTCATTCCCAGTCCCCACGAGGAACTGTTAGAGAGCTTGCTGTAAGAGAAGGGAAACATTATGCTGGAACAAAAGGAAAAGCAGCGAATTATTCAGGAATTTGTCCCTGGCAAACAGGTTACTCTGGCTCATATTATCGCCAATCCGAACCCGGATATCTACAAAAAGCTGGGTGTCATCGGAGAGCACCTTGGGGCCATTGGGATCTTGACTATTACTCCCAGCGAGGGCGCTATCATCGGTGCGGATATTGCTACAAAAGCAGCCGATGTGGAAGTTATCTTTGTAGACCGGTTTAACGGTTCATTGGTGATCGGTGGAGATGTGGCCAGCGTAGAGGCCGGAGTCAAGGACGTGCTTCATGTGCTAGAGAACTTACTGCAGTTTTCTCCCGCACCTATTACCCGCACATGAAGAAGATCCTATTAGTCGGGAGCGTGGCCTGCGGAAAAACCACGCTGTGCCAGCGCATCAACGGTATGGAACAGGTGTATAAGAAGACACAAGCGCTGGAGGTCATCAATCAAACCATTGATACGCCAGGAGAATATCTGGAGCACCGGTCTCTGCTGCGGGCTCTGGTGGTTACCGCGGTGGATGTGGAGCAGGTACTGTTCGTGCTGGACCCTACTCAGAGCCGGTATATGTTTTCTCCTGGTCAGGCTACAGCTTTTCCCGTGCCGGTAGCCGGAGTAATTACTAAGGCGGATGCGGCGTCGGAAAAGCAGCTGGTACAGGCCAAGGAGTTGCTGGAACTGGCAGGAGCTTCTCCTATTTTTACGGTCAGCTCCTACACAGGAGACGGCATACCATACTTACTGGAGTTTCTGTGTGCAGAAGAAACTTAGTAAATTGAAACTGCCATAACTAGGAAAACAAATGATCAAAAACGCCGCAGCTAAGCTGCGGTGTTTTTAATTAACAGAATTTTCTTGTTATAGTTAAACGCGAACGGAGTTTGGTATACCAAAAACTATTGACATACAGGTAAAGTATGGTATATTAACTTTAATATGATGTGCGTAGAAGGGGGCTTGACATACCTAATGGCAAGCAATAAAATGGCTGCTGTACAGCTGACTGCAATTGATAAAAATGAGTCTTATTCTCAAAAAGTTTATATCCAATTAAAGCAGTTAATTTTGACCAACCAAATCAAGTCAGGCCAAATATTAAATGAACGGGAATTGGCAGATCAGTTGGCGGTTAGCCGTACACCCATTCGAGATGCGCTGAAAATGTTGGAGCAGGAAGGCTGGGTAGTTAAGGAAGGCAAATTCAAAGTTGTCCGACTCTTAACTTGGAAAAGCGTTCAGGATCTAATTGAGATTCGGCGGCCTTTGGAGGTAATGTCTTATCAACTGGCTTGCCAAAAGATAACAGACGAAGATATCGAAGCGCTAAGTCAGATCTGTGACGAGATGAAAGCTATTGGGCAGCAAGGGGATGATGCCTACTATGAGGCCATGGCAGCAGACATCGAGTTTCACATTCAAATTGCCCGCATTACGCGTAATGAAAAAGTAATTCGGATGATGTCTGATTTAGGCGACGAATTGATTCGAACTGCTGTGTTATCTGTAATGTACGGTGATCTGGACGTAGATCGCTACCGTTTTAACCACGATAGGTTGCTGGAGCATATAAAAAATCGAAACTTTGATGTAGGACTAGAGGAGCTTAATAAGCATATTTCCACTTGGGAAGGTCACTTGGAAAAAGTTCCGCTTTCTCTGCGAATTCATGAGGAAAAAAATTTAATCCTTTAATTTTATCTTAAACAGCCAGATTAAACAGGAAAACCTTGCGTTTAAATTTAAATCAAAAATAATTTTAAGCGAAGATGCTTTTGGCCCATATGTCAAAAGCATCTTCTTTTTTTAAAAAATACTTGAAAGAAATCCACAATTGTGTTATAGTGATAACAAGCTTTGGTATGCCGAATTCCGAATTTTGGATTTTGTCGACGCAGAAAGGAGCGGATTATTTTTTCAGCAAATTTTGGTATACCAAATACAGAGTATGGAATGTAATAAAGAGTAAAGGAGCATAGAGATGAAAAAATTGATTGCTTTGGCCCTTGCGTCAACAATGGTTCTTGGACTTGCATCCTGTGGTAACAGTTCTGGCGGCAACAATTCTTCTGCAGGAGGTTCCACTGAGGAAAAATCCTACGTACTGAAGTTCAGTGACCAGAATGCGGAAGGAACTCCCGTAATTATCTGGGCCGAAAAATTTGCCGAATTGCTCAGTGAGAAGACTGATGGAACTCTGACCGTTGAGATCTACCCCAATGCGTCTCTGGCCGCCTATGATATGGAGCCTCTTCAGAGCGGAATCTGCGACTTTACCCAATATGTGCCTTCTTCTGCTACGGATTTGGATCCTCGGCTAGGTGCTTTTGATGCTCCGTATCTTTATGAAAATGAGGCTCACCGCCAAGCTACCTTCGACTATCACAGCGAGCCTATGCAGACCATTAACGAGAGCCTGCAGAGCAGCAACGTAATTCTCCTCGGTTCTTTCTGCTCCGGCTATAGACAGACTACCTGTAATTTCCCCATCTACACTCTGGATGATATGAAGGGTGCCAAGATCCGCGTAGTTCCCAGCGAACTGTATCTGTCTCTCTTTGAGGCTTTCGGTGCTGCGGCCACACCCATGAACTTCTCTGATGTTTCTACTGCTTTGATCACCAACGTGATTGACGGCCAGGAAAACCCCTTGAGCGTCATCTGTACCAATTCTCTGTATGAAATTCAGGATTACCTGATCATGACCAACCACATGCCCACTAACCACGGTTTGTGGATGAACTACACAACTTACAGCAAGCTGTCTGAACGTCAGCAGCAGGCCTGCTGGGATGCCGCCTATGAGGCCTCCATCTGGATGGATGATCAGATTGCTCAGATGGAAGAAGATTACCTGCAGACCTGTAAGGATAGTGGCATGACCGTGATCGACGAGACTAATGGGTTGGATATCGAGGCCTTTAAGGAGGCCGGCATGACCATGTACGACGTATTTGCTGATGACTGGGGCGACATGGTAGAAATGATTCAGTCCGTGGAGCACTAAACAGGAGAATAACTATGCTAAATAAAGTTTGGACTATAGTGCGAAAAACGGCTACCAGCATAGCTGGAATTGGCTGTTTGGTCATTGGATTTTGTCTAGTGGCTCAAATCTTCTGCCGCACATTTTTGGGAATCGCACTTTCCTGGAGTGAGGAAATTGCTCAGTGCGGCATGATCTTCATGGTTTTCCTGGCACTGGCAGAGGTAGAGTGGGGTAACGAGCATCTTCAGGTTGAGATCCTGTTTACTGCTCTTCCCAAGTTGGCTAAACCCATGACCATTGTTGGAAAGGTCCTGACCTTGGTGTACGGCGCGATTATCGCATACAGCGGATTTTTAATGCTTCCCTCCGTACAGAAGACCCTGGCTAAGGCCAGCCGTTTTCCGATCCGCTTCTTGTATTACGCCATGATTATCGGTGTAATTCTCTGGATGATCCAGGCTGCTATTAACTTGGTAAAAACGATTCAGGAAAGGGGTGACCACGCTTGATTGCTGCACTTCTCATTGGTTTTGTGGTTCTTTTGGGCGTAGGTGCTCCCATCGTGGTTGCCATGGGACTTCCTGCGGCATGTTATTTCATCTATACAGGAACCAGCCTGACCACCATTATTTACTCTTTCTATCAATCTTTGTATAGCTTTAATATGCTGGCTGTGGCCATGTTCCTACTGATGGGCGCACTGGTTACAGAATTTGGTGAGACGGAACGGGCATTCCGGTTTGCCCGTGCTATAGCCAAGGGTAAGCGAGGCTATTCTGCCAAGATTGCTATCATTCTGAACCTGATCTTCGCAGGCATGTCCGGTGCGGCTATTTCCGCCGTATGTGGCCTGGGTCCCATGATGGTCGATGAAATGGACAGTGAAGGTTATGACCGAGGCTACGGCGCGGCCATGTCCATCGCTGCCAGCACCGTGGGACCGGTATTCCCTCCCAGCATTCCCCTGGTCCTCTACGCTACTATCGCCAGTGTGTCCAGCACAAAGTCTCTGCTGGCCGGTATGGTCCCTGGCGTAGTACTCAGCCTGTGCCTGTACATCTGGGTCATGTTTACCCATAAACGGCATTTTACTCATGACGCCATTCCCCGCAAGGCTGAAACCGAAAGCATGGGCAAGTTGTTCCTGGGTGCTTTCCCCATTATGTTGGCCCCGGTTCTGATCCTGATTACCATGCTGATGGGCGTGTTCAGCCCCGGCGAGACCGGCGCTATGGCTGTGGTCTACATGATTTTCCTTGGTATTATCCATAGATCCTTTACCTTCAAGGGCCTGTGGAACTGTGTGTGGAGCACCGTTAAGTCCTGCTCCTCCATTCTTATTCTGCTAGTAGCTGGCGGCACCTTCACCAAGGCTCTGATGCTGGAAAAACTGCCTGATCAGATTATGTCCATGCTGGGCGGTGCTATGGAACATCCCTATGTGGTTCTGCTCATCATCAACTTCGTGCTCATCATCATGGGTATGTTCATGGAGAGCAACAGCGCCCTGATCCTTGCTGCCCCCATTATTCTTCAGATTACCAACACACTGGGCTTTGATCCGCTGCACATTGGCGTGATGATCGTCCTCAATCTGATGATTGGCCTGTCTACTCCTCCCTTTGGCCTGTGTATCTATGCAGTAGCTAGAGTGGCAAATGTTCCCTCGGAAAAAGTTATTAAAAATGTGGTTCCGCTGTATATCCCTCTAGGCATAGCCCTAATGGCAGTCACATTTATCCCGGCACTCAGCACGTGGGTTCCTGAGTTTGTCTTCTCCGTACTGATGGCGTAACGTAATTTAGGAGGTTTTGACCGTGATTAAAGTTGCTATTTGTCAAATGGTGGGTGGCGCATCCATTGAAGCAAATGTAGCCAAAATGGAAGAGATGGTGGAAACTGCCGTTTCCCGCTATTCCAACCTGGACCTGATTGTATTTCCAGAGTACTGCTATGGTTGTCCTCCCACTGTGGCCGCTGTTCCTAAAGAAGGCCCTCATACAGAGAAAATTGCCGCTCTGGCTAAGAAGCACCATGTAAACATTCTGGGTGGCAGCTTTGCCCGTAAGGCTGAGAATGGAAAAGCATACAACACCGCTCTGTTCTATAACCGTGAGGGCGAGATTATTGGTGAGTACAACAAAACCCATCTGTTTGTGGCTCTGGGTTATGACGAGTCGGAGGAAGTGGAACCGGGCAACGAGCTGTGCGTGTTCGACACTGACTTTGGCCGGGTAGGTATGATGGTCTGCTATGATCTTCGCTTCCCCGAAGTCGCTCGCAGCATGGTTCTCCAAGGCGCAGATATCATTCTCTGTCCTGCAGAGTTTCCTGCTGGCAAGGTGCTACCTCCCCGTACCGATCACTGGGATGTGATGGTACGCGCTACCGCTCTGCTCAATTTGACCTGGACCGTAGCGTGCAATAACTTCGGCACCACTCCTGCGGGAGAAAATCCCTTCGGTCGGTCCATGTGCGTGGATCCCTGGGGCACTGTAGTAGCTCAGTGCGGTGGTCATGAAGACATCGTCTGTGCCGAAATCGACCTGGATTATCAGAAGTCGGTACGTGCCAGCGTAGCCAGCTGGGAGAATCGTCGTCCTGAACTGTATACGCTCTAACAACCCAATAAAATCTCATTTTATAAATTATTTCGGAGGTAATTGTCATGGATTTGGAAAAACTCTTTGAACGCGCACTGAAGACGGATCCCGCTCAGATTGGTCACTATGTCCAGGGCGGTTTCATGGATGCCAGCATTAAACCCATCAGCGAAGATATCAAGATGATTGGTCCTGCCTTTACCATCCGTCTGCCTGGCAATGATAACGCCATGCTGTACTACGCTATGAAGCGCGCTCCTAAGGGTTCCGTAATTGTCATCGACCGCATGGGCGACAAGCGGGTCGCTGCCGTAGGCGAGATGGTTGTGCAGGCCGCCCGTAGCTTGGGCATGGCTGGCATTGTGGTGGATGGTCCCAATACTGACACCCGTCCTATCAAGGCGCTGGGTTTCCCCCTGTTTTCCACTGGCCGTGCTTCCGTTACTAACACCTTGAAGGGAATTGACGGCGAGTTTAACGTACCTGTCTGCTGCGGTGGTGCTGTTGTTTGCCCGGGTGACATCGTCTACGGCGATGTGGACGGTGTAATCGTTGCTCCTGCCGAGCGCTTTGAGGAGCTGGTTGAAAAAGCCGAGGCCGCTGACCGCAATGAGGTTGAGTGGAGAAAATGCTTTGCTGACGGCAAATATCTGGACGCTCTGATGAACCTGGATCGTCTGGTGGAAGAAGGTGCCAAGGGCAAGATCGCCGATCTCATGAAGCTGGACTGATTCAACCCAAGCCAGATTATCCACCTCAAGTTTCTTCAACTGGGGAAAATATTAAGGAAGGCATGCGCATAAGGCATGCCTTCCTTTTTGTTTTCTCCCAATATCATTGGAGCCACTTGCGGGTAATAAAAAATAAAGATATAAAAACAGGCCGCTTTGACAGCGGCCTTCAAAGAATCGAGAAGCGGTTAGTGAAGATTGTACAGATTAAAATAGGCAAATTAGAGGCTATCCGTTTCAGCACGCAGTTTCCCTGCGGAGAAACGAAAAACTCGCAGGGCCTCTCCTTTTACATGACAGGCAAAGCTATATTGACGGGTTCCACTGTCTAAGGTATATCCTACCTCTGACGAATTCATTTTAAAATGTGCTGCTTCATACTCTTCCTTCAAGTACTCTGCTTGATAACATTTTGGATTACATTCAGGATATTTTTTCAACAGATTCTGCCGGGACACGGAGTCTCGATCAAAGCTGATATATGCTCCGAAGATCCTCACGCTGTTCTTGAAAAAATTTTTGGCATCATCAGCAAAGTTTTTCTTGTGATAAAGCTGGTATTCATTCTCGCTCAAATAGCTAATATGCAAGTCCACGCAGTGGTGCCGAAGCGGTAGATTTGGACTGGCGTCAGCAATGTAAAGAATGTTGCGCCGCACCTGCATTTGTTCAATCAGAGATTTATACATTTCCAGCATCTCTGGCCACTTGTCGGTGACAATACATACGCAATCCTCCGGCAGTAGGTTCAAATGGTGATAAAGGAAAAAGTATCCATTAATGTTAGCTTCCAAAATCACTTTGCCGTGGAGATCTTGTTTTTTGAGCTCATCACTGACATAGTCATAGCATTTTTGTAGAGCCAAGCTAAAATCTGGGACCATGTCCCGATAAAGCCCCCGTTTTAAATCGGGTCTGTCATAAGGACTGGTGTAAAGGTTCCCGGTTTTCACGATACCATGATCAATTTGGGCAGTATAGCCTTTGCAGCACTCATCACCACCGCTGCAGTGCAACGTTCCGGAATATACGTAGTTTCCGTTAATCAATGCATTTTCTACCATCAGTGGGCGGCCGCAGTGCGGACATACCAATAGATTTAAAGCTGAGAGTGGCACACCAGTCTGAGCGGAAGGAAAGCACACTCGGTTGCTGAGAGAGAGGATTTCTTGGTCAATTCCCTCCACCGATTGCTGTAGCTGAGCAATCTCGCCGTTCAATTCGCTGCGCTTGGAGGTTAGAATGGATAGGCAAGCTTCAATAGTGTCCGGTTCGATCAAATTGGAATGCCTGGTCAGGACAAGGTAATCCTGAATCTCCTTTAGATTAAATCGCTGTTGCTTCATTTTTAAAATCAATTGGAGATCTTGGTACTCGCGCTGCGAAAAATTATATTGTGATCCTGAATCATCCGGGATCAGCATTCCAATGCGCACATAATATCGGATGGTGGCTTGAGACACACCACACAGCTGGGCCAGTTCACCAATTTTCACGGTCCTCGTCCTTTCCATTCCTCATATGTGTACCTAAACGGCAGAATTGTTTTTATTTTAAATCATTTTTACAGTATTTGTCCAGCCCTGCATTAAATAAGCAAATACCAATTCCGGTGTTGATAAACAACACCGGAATTGGCGTTTGGTACGAAAGGTCAGTTTGCTGAAGATTTACCTGTCCGGAAGAAGGAACAAGTAAGCTTGTGCAGAGTTTTGGTAAGGATAAGCATTCCGATGACATTGATAAAAATAACAATAGCATTGGCAAAATCAGCCCACAGCAGCATAGCATCCACACCTACGGTTCCGCCTACAAAGGCCAAAACCACAAACACGACTTGTGTAATGTAACGAACCGTTTTGTTATTGAACATATCATCTACCAGCAGGCCTACGAAGGTACAAAAAGCCAAGACAGTAGACCCAGCAAAAAGCAGAAGTCCCAAAGATGCAATGACCTGTCCAACAATACCCAAAGAGCTGGAAAAGGCGTTGATCGTTAAGACAGAGCCAGGATCTCCACTGGTCCAGACTCCAGTACACAGAATTACCAAGGCAGTAAATGTACAGATAACGATGGTATCGAAAAATACCTCAAATACACCGTACATTCCTTGCTTAACCGGGTCATCAATATCAGCTTGGGCATGGATAAAGCTGGAGGATCCGTTGCCCGCATCACTGGAATACATACCACGTGCACACCCGTTTTTAATGGTAGCCGCCAGGGTGGCACCCACGAAGCCACCGGTAGCAGAAGCACCAGTAAAGGCCCCGGTAAAGATGCTGACTAAAACGGGCAGCAACTGGTCAATATTCAGGAAAATAATGAGCAGGCCGGCAACCATGTAAATACTGGCCATAATAGGAACCAATTTGTCCGTAATACGAACCAGCATCATCAATCCACCAAAGAGGACAATGGCCAGGATGATACAAACGACAATTGTACTGACCATACGAGGAACGCCCAAGCTCTCAGTGGCAGTGACCACAGAGCCGGTATGAACGCCCGAAGCAATAAGAAAGTTCACCAGCTGGCAAACTGCGTAACAAACACCCATGGGCTTCCAAATACCGCTGAGATACCGGGGAGCACCGCCCAGCCAGCGGCCATTTTTTCCGGGTACTCGGGTGTAAACAGCCAGTGTGGCCTCAGAATACTTCAAGGCCATTGCCACCAATCCAATAACCCACATCCAAAACACGGCGCCGGGGCCGCCCAAGGCGATAGCGGTTCCCACGCCTACAATATTGCCTGTACCCAGAGTTGCAGATAAGGCAGCAGTCACAGCTTGCCAACCGGACACCTTGGAGGCATCCTTCCCGTCCTTTTTAAATGCCACGCCAATGGTATTTTTCATTACGGCTCCGAAATGTTTAAACTGGATGAAGTCGCAGGCGATAGTCAGCCAAATGCCGCCACCGATGAGCATCACCAATACTGGCAGACTCCAAGCCCAGTTCGTAAAGGCTGATACTGCGTTGTAGATTGCGGTAAACATGTACAGATCCCCTCTCCTAGTTTTCTGCCCCCTTGCACAAACGCAAAGGAGTAATCTGGGCAAAATTATGACATATACATCAAAGCTAATGTCAAGTGGAGTTTTTGGCGAATTGCAGCAAAAAGATGAAGGGCACTTTATGTTTTGCAGCAAGATGCCTCAAAAATAATCTTGACAGCAGCAGCACTTTCATTGCTATACTCTGATTATCTAATAGAACAAGCGGTCCCTGGCTTCAACCGGGATAGCCGCGCTGTATCTGTGTAAAAGGCGGATAACTTGGAAGGAGATAATCACATGGAAAAACCTTTGATTGGAATTACTTGCAACTATGATTACCGAGACAGCCTGGGCATGGCATCCGGAGTAGGAACCAGTGGACAAGATTGGAATTATGTGGCGGGCGATTACGTATATGCGGTAGAAAAAGCGGGCGGCGTGCCGGTGCTGATTCCTCAGTGCAGTCAGTTTCAGGTGCTGCAGCCTCTGCTGGACACGCTGGACGGAATTTTGATCTCGGGTGGACATGATGTTGGTCCAGAACACTATGGCGCCTTTACCAAGGGATATTGTGGTACCGTAATTCCTATGCGGGACCAACAGGATCTGGAGTTGGCTCAGTATTGCCTCAAAGAGAAAAAACCAGTATTGGGAATCTGCCGCGGCGTTCAGATTTTAAATGTGGCAACGGGGGGCACACTGTATCAGGACCTGGAGAAAGAAGGAAACTTTGAGCATCACTTTGGTGATAAATACCCCAGAAATGTAGCTTGGCACACAATCTCTTTCCTTCCGGACTCCAGACTGGCCAACATTTTTGGCAAAGAGGAGATCAAGGTCAATTCCTTCCACCATCAGGCAGTGCGTGCCTCGGCGGAGGGAAGCCGGGTCACTGCCATCTCCAGTGACGGAGTTTATGAAGCAATTGAGATTTCAGAGCATCCTTTTGCTATTGGCGTCCAGTGGCATCCGGAGATGATGTATGACTCCGAAGAGCAGATTAAGCTGATCAAGGCCTTTGTGGATGCCTGCCGCTAAGGTCAAATATTCTTGCCTCTGGGATAGTAATTGGGAGGAACTGGCTGGTGTTTGAACATATCCTCATGGGAGCTGCATTTCTCTTTCTGGTACTGGGAGCCGCAGACTATGCCACAGGCAATCACTTTGGACTAGGCAAGGAGTTTGAGCAAGGCATTCTATCAAGTGGCCGGCTTTTATTGTGTATGGCTGGTTTTCTGGTATTGGCACCTGTGCTGGCCCGGGGATTGACGCCGATACTTGCCCCCGCTCTGCGGATGATATACGCCGATCCCTCCTTGTTTGCCGGCTCTATTTTGGCTGGAGACTCCGGGGGCGCTATATTGGCAGCAGAAATGGCAGACAATCCCCAGGCAGGGGCATTCAACGGTCTGGTCGTGGGTTCCATGCTGGGAGTTACTATTATGTTTAATATCCCCATGGTTCTTCAATTTATCAGTCCGGAGCATCGGGACACCGGTATTTATGGTCTGTTGGTAGGGATTATTACGATTCCTGTGGGCTGTATTGCTGGTGGAGTGGCCGGTTCCTTTGCCCCTTCGGTAATCGTAGGTAATACAACTCCCGTCTTGGTCATTTCTCTAGCGTTGGCTGCTGCGTTAATTAAGGTCCCGATGAAAACAGCTCGTTTGTTTCAGCTGTTGGGCAACGGTGTGGTGGCTGTATCAATCTTTGGCTTGGTATGCGGAGGGGCAGATTGGCTACTAGGGATAAAACTGATCTCAGGTATTGCTCCTATTGAGGACGCCTTTACCATTGTGGGTGGTATTTGCATATTTTTAGCTGGCATGTTTTCCTGTGTAGCAGTGATTCGCCGTTTGTTACGAACACAGTTTGCTCAGATTGGAAATAGGTTCTGTATCCAAGATAATAGTGTAGGAGGCCTGTTATCCAGTCTAGTCAATGGTTTACCTGCGCTGTCTCAACTTGATAGAATGGACCCGCTTGGCCGCATGCTGAACACAGCATTCCTGGTGTCAGGATCCTGTGTGTTCGGTGACCACTTAGCATATGCGGCTCAGGCAGCACCAGATATGTTATTTCCGCTAATTGTAGGCAAACTAGCTGCCGGCCTGTCATCTCTTGTCTTAACCCTACTTCTAACACAAAAAGGAATTTTTTTCTGTTCTGACAAGACAAAAATACAATAGATCAAAAGTCCATGGTAGTCGCCATGGACTTTTTTATAGAAACGGCATATACCATCTGATGGGTATCGCCTTCCCTATCCCATACTATCCCATATGATATTGTGGCCATCTCCCAACGTATAGCTCAACACAACCAATCAACACTACATTCATTTCTAAACTTCTGCTCGCAAAAATATCCGTTGATTTTTAGCGCAGTTCCAAACAGATTTCCAGTCAATTCAATTTCTTCATCTTGCATGTTTTGGGCCTAATTCTAATATAGTTTAGAGGAAATTCTGCCTGGGAGATGATCGGAATGAGAAAACCAATCCGTGCCTTTCACATCGTTCTCATGAGGAAAAAATGGTGGACTGCCGCGGCATGTCTGTGTCTGGCCACGGTCATGTTCTGCATGGTCAATTACTACCCCGCCGCGGTGGGCGCTTCCTCCTCTGTGCGGCAGCTTCCCATCTACTGTGTCCAGCGGGATCAGAAGTTGATCTCCATCAGCTTTGACGCGGCCTGGGGCAACGAGGACACCCAGCAGCTCATTGATATTCTGGACCGCTATGGGGTCAAGGCCACCTTTTTTGTGGTGGGCTCCTGGGTGGATAAATATCCCGAATCGGTAAAGGCACTTTCCGACGCGGGACACGAGGTCATGAATCACTCCAACACCCACGCCCACTATCCTCAGCTCACCGCCGACGAGGTCATCGCCGACCTCAACGCCTGCAACGACAAAATCGAGGCAGTCACCGGGGTGCGGCCCACGCTGGTTCGAATGCCCTACGGAGACTATGACGACAAGTCGGTTCAGGCTGCCCGGTCCATCGGTATGGAGCCCATCCAGTGGGATGTGGACAGCCTGGACTGGAAGGAGATCCCCGCCGACGAGATCACCCAGCGGGTGACCAGCAAGGTAGGCCCGGGGTCCATCGTTCTCTTTCATAACGCGGCCCTCCACACCCCCGAGGCCCTGCCCTCCATTCTGGAACAGCTCACTCAGGAGGGCTATACCTTTGTGCCCATCTCCCAGCTGATCCTCACCGGCAACTATTCCATTGACCACACCGGGCGGCAGTGCCCGTGCTGAAGGTTTGAAAATTTCTCACAAAAACTTCTTGACAAACGCCGGACTTCTATGATACTTTAACCACAACAGAGGCTGACAACCGAATACCGAATCCATACAGCGGATGAACGATTCAGGAGAGACCGCGTATTTTGCGCGGCACCGAAGGAGCAATGCCACACTCTCTCAGGTAAAAGGACTGGGTCGGGACGCAAATCTGAAAAGCATCCTTTGGGTGCACCGACGGGGCAACTGTCTGGAGGCGTTCAGGCGGGAATCTCTCAGGTTTATGTACAGAGGCGCAGCGATATTAGGTATCGTTGCGTCTCTGTTTTTCTTTGCCCGAGAGATTATATTCTGAACGGAGGGAATCCCCATGAGCGAACTGAAACGCACCCAGCTTTACGACGTACATGTGGCAGCCGGTGCCACCATGGTGGACTTCGGTGGGTGGGAAATGCCCATTAAGTACCCCACCGACATCGTGGCCGAGCACCTGTACACCCGCAGCTTCTGCAGCCTGTTCGACGTCTCCCACATGGGCCGCATCCTGGTGGATGGTCCCCAGGCCGTCCCCTTCCTGCAGCACGTGCTCTCCAGCAACGTGATGGCTCTGGACGTGAACAAGGCGCAGTACGCCATCCTGCCCACCGAAACCGGCGGCGCAGTGGACGACGCCTACCTCTACCGCTTTGAGGAGGACCGCTATCTGCTGGTGGTCAACGCAGCCAACACCGATAAAGACCTGGCGCACCTGCAGCACCACATCCAGAACTTTGACGCCAGAATGACCGTCATCACCGCCGACTGGGCGGCCATCGCCGTGCAGGGTCCCAAGTCCAAGGAGCTGCTCATGACTCTGTCCGGAGGCGAGAGCATCACCGAGCCTATGAAAAATGCGCTGAATACCCTGGAGCTGGAGGGCCACACCGTCCGAATCGCCAAGACCGGCTACACCGGCGAGCCCATCGGCTACGAGGTCTATGTCCCCAGCCAGGACGCCGTGTGGCTGTGGAACCGCCTGGTGGAGCTGGGCGCCCGTCCCGCCGGCCTGGGTGCCCGTGACACCCTGCGTCTGGAAGCAGGCATGCCTCTCTACGGCCATGAGCTGGGCCTGTCCCCCGACGGGACAGAGATTCCCATCTACGCCATCCCCCTGGCCCGGTTTGCCGTCAGCTTCTCCCCCCAGAAGGGCGACTTTGTGGGCCGGGAACCCCTCCAGCGCCAGTATGACGCCTTCCGTAAGATCATGGACCGGGACTTTTCCGATCTGGAACAGCTGCCCCGCCGTGTGCGTCCCATCACCCTGCTGGGCCGCGGCGTCATGCGGGCCGGGATGCCGGTATACCGGGGCGACGAGGCCATCGGCTTTGTGACCAGCGGCACCATGGTCCCCTACTTCACCACCCAGGGCCAGGGCCTGGAGACCGAGATCCTGGAAAAGAGCGCCATGCGCTCCATCGGCCTGGCCTATATCGCCAGCGATGTGCTGGATGACGACAAGGTGGAGATCGACGTGCGCGGCCGCCGCATCGCCGCAGTCATCCCCCCCTATCATATGCGGGGCGACGCGCCTCCCTACGCCCGTCCCATTCTCTACCAGGCTCCCGAGGAGGAGGAAGCTGCTGCCTCCGGCGACCGCCTGCCCAAGGCTCTGGATCTCATCGCCCAGGCCACGGACAACCACCGTTGGCGCCAAGAGAAGTGCATCAACCTCATCCCCTCCGAGATGACTCCCTCCCGGGCGGTGCGGCTGCTCTCCGCCAGCGACCCGGCCTTCCGCTATGCAGAGCACAAGAAGGTAAAGAGCTTCTACGACGCGGATATCTTCTACTACCAGGGCACCGAGTTCATCGACCAGGTGGAGCAGCTGCTCACCCAGGAGATGTGCACCTACCTGGGCTGCCGCGAGGCGGAGACCCGGGTCATCAGCGGCCAGATGTCCAACATGGCGGTGTTCTCCGCTCTCATGGACTTCAAGAACCGGCTCAACCGCAAGCAGACTCCCCAGCGCCTGGGCTACGTGCTCAACAACCACATCATCAAGGGCGGACACCTCAGCGCCCAGCCCATGGGCGCCCTCCACGACTACATCGCCGTGGACCCCGTCACCGAGCGCTCCGCTGTGGTGAACTTTCCCGTCTGCAAGGATAACATCTACAAGATCGACGTGGAGGAGACCAAGAAGGTCATCCAGCAGTATAAGCCCGAGCTCATCATCTTCGGCAAGAGCATGGTGCTGCACAAGGAACCTGTGGCCGCCATCCGGCAGTTCGTGGATGAGCAGAACATCCCCACCACCATCATGTACGACATGGCCCACGTGCTGGGACTCATTGGCGACCACTTCCAGAAGCCCTTTGAGGAGGGCGCGGAGATCGTCACCGGCTCCACCCACAAGACCTTCTTCGGTCCTCAGAGAGGCGTCATCGGCGTCAACTATGACAAGAGCGACCTGAAGTACGGCCTGTGGGAGACCATTGAGAGCCGCACCTTCCCCGGCAGCGTGTCCAACCACCACCTGGGCACCATGCTGGGTCTGCTGATGGCCGCCTACGAGATGAACCAGTTCAAGGACGAGTATCAGAAGGCCGTGGTGGAAAACGCCAAGCACTTTGCCAAGTGCCTGAAGGCGGAAGGTCTGGACGTGGCAGGCGATCCCGCCATTGGCTACACCGAGACCCACCAGGTCATCGTCTCGGTGGGTTACGCCGCCGGTCCTGAGGTTGCCGCCCGTCTGGAGCGCAACAACATCATCGCCAACTACCAGGCCACCCCCGACGAGGAGGGCTTCACCGCCTCCGGTGCTCTGCGTATGGGCGTTAACGAGATGACCCGCTTCGGCTTTGGCAAGAAGGAGTTTGAGACTCTGGCCTCCCTCATCGCCGACTGCGTCCTGCGCGGCAAAGAGGTGGGCGACGAGGGGGTCAAGCTGCGCAGCGGCTACACCCAGATGCACTACTGCTTCCAGGATGACCAGACCCTGGCCGCGCTGGAGAAGCTGGCCGCCAACACCGGGATCTGATCTCCATCCGCGATTCCGTTCCACTTAAACATTCAACCTACATTATATATAAAGGAGAATTACTATGAACTTTCCTGCTGAACTGAAATATTCCAAGTCTCACGAGTGGGTTAAGATGCTGGACGAGACCACTGCCCTGGTGGGCATCACCGACTACGCCCAGAAGGAGCTGGGCGACCTGGTGTTCATCAACCTGCCCATGGAGGGCGACGAGGTCACCAAGGAGACTCCCTTCTGCGACGTGGAGTCGGTCAAGGCGGTCTCCGACGTAATGAGCCCGGTCTCCGGCACGGTGGCCGAGGTGAACGAGGAGCTCCAGGACGCCCCCCAGATGCTCAACGAGTCCCCCTATGACGCATGGATCGTCAAGGTTGAGAACATCACCGACTTTGAAGAGCTGCTGGACGCCGACGCCTATCAGGCTTTCATCCAGGCGTAAGCCCCCGACCCCGGGCCGGACCTTCCGGCCCGGGGTCCCAGGAATTGAGAAAGGAATGAGCCGTTATGGGATCCTATATTCCCAACACCCCCGCCCAGCGGCAGGAGATGCTGGCCGCCATCGGGGTCTCCTCTCTGCGGGAGCTGTACGCCAATGTACCGGAGCAGATGCTGCTCAGCACCCAGGATCTGAAGCTGCCCCAGGGGCTCAGCGAGCTGGAAGTGCGGCAGAAAATGACCGCCCTGGCTCAGAAGAACCGGGTCTACCCCACTCTGCTGCGGGGCGCGGGCGCTTACCGCCACTTTATCCCCTCGGTGGTCAAGAGCGTGGCCTCCCGGGAGGAGTTCGTCACCGCCTACACCCCCTACCAGGCGGAGATCAGCCAGGGTATTCTCCAGTCCATCTTTGAATTTCAGACCATGATCTGCAATCTCACCGGCATGGATGTGGCCAACGCCTCGGTCTATGACGGGGCTACCGCCGCCGCCGAGGCCATCGCCATGTGCCGGGACCGCCGCCGCAGCAAGGCCTATGTGTCCGCCTGCGCCCAGCCCCAGGTCATTGAAACCATGCAGACCTACTGCTTCGGCTCGGACACCGAGCTGGTGATCGTCCCCGAGAAGGACGGACGCACCGACCTGGAGGCCCTCAAGGGCATGCTGGGCGCTGACGCCGCCTGCTTCTACCTCCAGCAGCCCAACTACTACGGCAACCTGGAAGACGCCTCTGCCATCGGCGAAGCGGTCCACGCCGCGGGAGCCAAGTACATTATGGGCGTCAATCCCATGGCCTGCGCCGTCATGGAGACTCCCGCTGCCTGCGGCGCCGACGTGACCGTGGGCGAGGCCCAGCCTTTGGGCCTGGAGCTGGCCTTCGGCGGCCCCTATCTGGGCTTTATGGCCGCCACCCAGGGGATGTTCCGCAAGCTGCCCGGCCGCATCGTAGGCCAGACCCACGACAACAAGGGCGAGGTGGGCTATGTACTCACCCTCACCGCCCGGGAGCAGCACATCCGCCGGGAGAAGGCCTCCTCCAACATCTGCTCCAACCAGGCGCTGTGCGCCTTTATCGCCGGGGCTTACCTCAGCGCCATGGGTGCCCAGGGGCTGACCCAGGCGGCGGTGCTGTCCATGTCCAAGGCCCACTATCTGGCCGACGAGCTGGAGAAGATCGGACTGCACCGGGTACACCAGGGAGAATTTTTCCACGAATTTGTCACCACCTGTCCTAAGCAGGAGCAGGTGCTGGCCGCGCTGGACCGGGAAGGCATCCTGGGCGGACTGCCCGTAGAGGGCGGACTGCTGTGGTGTGCCACCGAGGTGGTCACCCGCTCCGAGATGGACCGCGCGGTTTCCATGATCAAGGAGGTGCTGGGCGCATGAAGCTGATTTTTGAAACCGGAGCGCCGGGGCGGCACCTGACTCTGCTGCCCCCCTGTGACGTGCCCCAGGTGACCCTCTCTCAGGGCCGCACCCAGCCTCTGGTGCTGCCTGAGGTGTCGGAAACCGAGCTCACCCGCCACTACACCGCTCTGAGCAAGCGGGTCCACGGCGTCAACGACGGATTCTACCCTCTGGGCTCCTGCACCATGAAGTATAATCCCAAAATCAACGAGGATATGGCCGCCCTGCCCGGCTTTACTCAGGTCCACCCCCTCCAGCCCCAGGAGACTGTCCAGGGCTGCCTGGAGGCCTACGCCCTGGCGGAGGAGCTGTTTGGGGAGATCACCGGCATGGATGCCATGACCTTCCAGCCTGCCGCCGGCGCCCACGGTGAGTTTACCGGCCTGCTGCTCATCAAGGCCTACCACCGCAGCCGTGGTGAGCTGGGCCGCAACAAGATCATCGTCCCCGACTCCGCCCACGGTACCAACCCCGCCTCGGCGGTAATGGCCGGCTTCCAGGTCATCAACATCCCCTCCGGCGCGGACGGCTGCGTGGATGTGGACGCCCTGCGGGCGGCGGTGGGACCCGACACCGCCGGTCTGATGCTCACCAACCCCAACACCGTGGGCATCTTTGATAAAAATATTTTGGATATCACACAAATTGTTCACGAAGCTGGCGGTCTGTGTTATTATGATGGAGCGAACCTCAATGCGGTGATGGGCGTGGTCCGTCCCGGCGACATGGGCTTTGACGTCATTCACCTCAATCTGCACAAGACCTTCTCCACCCCCCACGGCGGCGGCGGTCCCGGTGCGGGCGCGGTGGGCTGCAAGGAGCTGCTGCGTCCCTTCCTGCCCGGCCCCGTGGTGGTCAAGGGAGAGAATGGCTATCAGTTTGCCCAGCCGGAGCAGTCCATCGGCCGGATGAAGAACTTCTACGGCAACTTCTCCGTGGTCATCAAGGCCCTGACCTATGTCCTTACCCTGGGACAGGAGGGCATCGGCGAGGCGGCTCAGAACGCGGTGCTCAACGCCAACTACATGCGCAAGCGCCTGGAGGATACCTTCCACATGGCCTATGCCGGTCCCTGCATGCACGAGTTTGTCATGTCGCTGGACGACCTGAAGGAGGAGACCGGGGTGTCCGCCCTGGATCTGGCCAAGGGCCTGCTGGATAACGGCATCCATCCCCCCACCATGTACTTCCCCCTCATCGTCCACGAGGCGCTGATGGTGGAGCCCACCGAGACCGAAAGCCGGGAGACTCTGGACGAGGCCTGCGACGTGTTCCTCAAGCTGTGGGAGCAGGCCCACACCCAGCCTCAGTCCCTCCACGACGCCCCCGTCGCCACGCCGGTGGGCCGTCTGGACGAGGTGGGCGCGGCCCGTCACCCCGTGCTGCGGTATCAGCCATGATCCGGCGGATCTTCCTGTGCCGGGCCACCGGCACCGACCCCCACGAAAATCTGGCTCTGGAGCAGTATCTGCTGGAGCATGTGGAGCCGGAGAGCTGCATCCTCTACCTGTGGCAGAACCGGCACACCGTGGTGCTGGGCCGCAACCAGAACGCCTGGCAGGAGTGCCGCTGCGCTCAGCTGGAGGCCGACGGCGGCTTTCTGGCCAGGCGGCTGTCGGGCGGCGGCGCGGTATTCCACGACCTGGGCAACCTGAACTTCACCTTCCTGGTCCCCACCCAGGACTACGACCTGGAGCGTCAGCTCTCGGTGGTCGCTCAGGCCTGTCTGGGTCTGGGACTGTCGGTGGAGCGCTCCGGGCGCAACGATGTGCTGTGCCAGGGACGAAAATTTTCCGGCAACGCATTCTATTCCCACCAGGGGAAAAGCTACCACCACGGCACCTTGCTGGTGGATGTGGATCTGGAGGCCATGGGCCGCTATCTCAGCCCCTCCCCTGCCAAGCTGCAGGCCAAGGGAGTTGCCTCGGTGCGTTCCCGGGTCGTGAACCTCAAGCAGCTGTGTCCCCAGCTGACCGTGGAGGAGATGGGCCGGCAGATGGAACTGGCCTTCGGCCAGGTCTACGGCCTGCCGGTGGAGATCATGGATCCCCGCCAGCTGGATGCTCAGGCCATCCAGGCTCTCACCGAGCACAACCGCAGCTGGTCGTGGCTCTATGGCCGCAAGCTGCCCTTTACCCTTCAGTGCGCCCAGAAGTTTGACTGGGGCGAGCTGACGGTACAGCTCAAGGCGGACGAGGGCGTCATTCAGGAGGCGGCGGTGTATTCCGACGCCATGGACTGGACGCTGGCCCCTCAGCTAGAGGCCGCCCTCACCGGCTGTCCCCTGGAGCAGCAGGCGCTGGAGCACCGGCTGGAGGAATTCCCCAAGGAGCTGCGGGAGCTTTTGCAAAACGCATTGTAATAAAAGTCTCACAAACCGCGCCCATGCCCTGTGCTGGGCGCGGTTTCGGATAATATGGAGATGACAGATATGAGCGACTATGAACTGATGGTAATCGGCGCCGGTCCCGGCGGCTATGTAGCCGCCCTGCGTGCAGCGAAACTGGGACTGAAAACCGCCATTGTGGAAAACCGGGACGTGGGCGGCACCTGCCTCAACCGGGGCTGCATCCCCACCAAGACCCTGCTCCACTCCGCTGAGGTGGCCCGGGAGGCCCAGAAGGCCCAGGCGCTGGGTGTCACCGCCCAGGCCACGGTAGACTTTTCCGCCGCCCACCGCCGCAAGGCTCAGGTGACCCAGCAGCTGCGGGAGGGCATCGAGGGGCTCTTCCGTCAGCAGAAGGTGGACCTGATCCGGGGTACCGGTACCATTCTGGCCCCCGGCAAGGTGGAGGTGGAGGGCAAGATCTACTCCGCCGATAAGATCCTCATCGCCACCGGCTCCGTCCCCGCCCGTCCCCCCATCCCCGGGCTGGAACACGCACTGACCTCCGACGAACTGCTGGAGCACCAGGATCAGGTGTGCAAGTCTCTGGTGATCATCGGCGGCGGCGTCATCGGCATGGAGTTTGCCTCCCTCTACCAGATGCTGGGCTGCCAGGTCACGGTGCTGGAGGCCATGGACCGGATCCTGCCCAACATGGACCGGGAGGTGTGTCAGAATCTCAGCATGATCCTGAAAAAGCGGGGCGTACAGATCTTTGCCGGAGCCCGGGTGGAACAGGTGGAACCGGCGGAGGAGGGGTACACCGTCCGCTTTACCCAGAAGGGCCAGAGCGCCCAGGTCCAGGGCGAGGTGGTACTGTGCGCCATCGGCCGCCGTCCCAACACCCAGGGGCTATTCGGCCCGGACTTCTCCGTGGAACAGGAGCGAGGCCGCATCCTGGTGGACGAAACCTTCCAGACCAGCGTGCCCGGCGTGTACGCCGTGGGCGACGTGTCCGCCCGCATCCAGCTGGCCCATGTGGCCTCCGCCCAGGGAACTGCCTGCGTGGAGCGCCTGGCCGGGCGCAATCCCCTGACCAACCTGAACGCCGTTCCCTCCTGCATCTACACTGACCCGGAGATCGCCTGCGTGGGACTCACCGCCGACGAGGCCAAGGCTGCCGGGCGGGCGGTAAAGGTGGGCAAGTACGTCATGTTCTCCAACGGACGTACGGTGATCGTCCAGGGCCAGCGGGGCTTTATCAAGGTGGTGGCCGACCAGGAGACGGGCGTGATTTTGGGCGCCCAGCTCATGTGCCAGCGGGCCACCGACATGATCTCCCAGTTTACCGCGGCGGTGGTCAACGGTCTGACCGCCCAACAGCTGCTGGCCGCTATGCGTCCCCACCCCACCTTTGACGAGGGCGCGGGAGAGGCGCTGGAGGATCTGCTGTCCAAGCTGGAAGCCCGCTGAAATACCAAGAATTGACCCGTCAAGGAGGACGCTATGAACGTATTTGATATCATTGGTCCGGTGATGATCGGACCTTCCAGCTCCCACACCGCGGGAGCTGTGCGGCTGGGCCGGGTGGCCTGGAAGATCTTAGGGGAAGATGTGGCGCAGGCCGATATCCAGCTGGCCGGCTCCTTTGCCCAGACCTACCGGGGCCACGGTACCGATAAGGCGCTGATTGCGGGGATCATGGGGATGCACTCGGATGACGAGCGCATCCGCCGTTCCCTGGAACTGGCCCGGGAACGGGGCCTTGCCTTCTCCTTCCGGGAGGAGGACATCCCCGGTGCCCACCCCAACACCGCACGGATCTCGCTGGTGGGAGAACACGGGGCCCGGGCTGTGGTCCAGGGGGCCTCGGTGGGTGGAGGAAACATCCTGATCACCCAGATCAACGGCATGGCGGTCTCCTTTACCGGGCAGTATAACACCCTGCTGGTGCTCCATCATGACCAGCCGGGCGTCATTGCTGCCGTTACCAACTTCATTGCTTCTTCCGATCTGAACATCGGCAATTTCCGTCTCTCCCGCCCCCGAAAGGGCGGGGAGGCGGTCATGACCATCGAGGTGGACGGAGATGTACCCGACAGCCTCATGGAATCTTTGCGCGGTCAGCCCCACGTGCTCAACGTGGTGCTGATCCGGGCCATTTAAGGGGGGATCGCCATGCTGGAGTATACTTCCATTTCCGAGCTGTGCCAGGCGGCACAGGAGCAGGGCGTGAGCCTGTCCCAGCTGGTTCTGGCCGACCAGGCCCAGCAGATGGAGCTCTCTCCCCAGCAGCTGCTGGACAACATGCAGCACCGCTTTACGGTCATGCAGGAGGCCGTACAGGCCGGTCTGGACCCGGAGCTGCGCTCTACCTCAGGGCTGACCGGGGGTGACGGCGCCCGCCTGTGGCGCTATGCCCAGAGCGGCGGCATCACCGGAGCGTTTCTCAACCGGGCCATCGCCCGTGCTGTGGCAGTAGCAGAGTACAACGCCGCCATGGGCAAGATCGTAGCCGCTCCCACCGCCGGTTCCTGCGGAATTCTGCCCGGAACCGTGGTATCTATGGTGGAGGAGGAGCGCTGCAGCCGGGAGGCCGGTGTGATGGCACTGTTTACCGCCGGTGCGGTGGGCATGGTCATTGCCCAGAAGGCCTGCATTGCCGGCGCTCAGGGAGGCTGTCAGGCCGAGTGCGGCTCGGCGGCGGCCATGGCGGCCGCTGCCCTGGTGGAGCTGCAGGGCGGCAGTCCCGCCCAGGCGGCCCACGCCTGCGCCATCGCCTTGAAAAACCAGCTGGGGCTGGTGTGCGACCCGGTGGCCGGACTGGTGGAGATCCCCTGCATCAAGCGCAATGTGGGCGGCGTGGTCATCGCCTTTTCCTCCGCGGAGATGGCCCTGGCCGGAGTGGAGAGCAAGATCCCGGTGGACGAGTGCATCCAGGCCATGGGCGCGGTGGGCGAGTCCATGCCCTGCTCCCTGCGGGAGACCGCCCAGGGCGGCCTGGCCGCCACACCCACCGGTCAGGCCATGCGCCGGGCCGTCTTTGGAGATTAAAAAATGGGAGAGGACCGGATGGTCCTCTCCCAAATACGTATCGCAATTGATGGGAGGAGACCGTTGGTCTCCTCCTTTTTCTTTAACAGACTACCCGGCACAGGGTAAATTCCCCGTAACCGGAGATCACCCGGTAGTAACCGCACAGGCTCTCATTGAGCTCCGGGTCAATGGTATCTACCCACAGAGGCTCTCCCCGCAGCTGGGCCAGCTTGGCGGGGGTGGCCAGCAGGATAATGTTCTCCTTTCCCACCTGCCGCAGCACCTGAGGGGTGAGCTGCTGGTTGCCCCGGCCAAATAGGCAGCCCTGTCCGCCGGTCACCGTCACCACCAGCTTGGTGGGGCGGCCCTCCAGCAGGGCGGGAATATCCAGTCCGGACAGATCGGAGGCAATGAGCTTGCCGTCCCGCACCAGGTCCACGCCGATAAGGGTATTGGGCAGCCCCAGCACCTCCATCACACCCCTGGTAGTGGTGCCCGCTCCAATGAGATAGTTGACCCCCGGCTCCATGTGATCGGTAACCTGGAAAGCAATGGCCCGGATGGCCTGGGCATCGGAGAGAGGGGTGGGGGCCTTCCGGCTCTGGGTGAGGCCGGGCTGGGCGGGAATGGTAAGATAGCCGTACAGCCGGGTGTTGATGCGGCCCTGACGGTAGAGCTCCTCGTCGATGTCCAGCACCTCCTCCTCCCGGGTACGGCCCGTCTCCTGCTCCAGCCACAGGGCGGCCAGCCGCCCGGCATCCCGGGGGCTTCGGCCAAACACGGGGGAGTGGATCTTCACGCCCGCGGGGATGCCCAGCACCGGTGTGCCCAGTCCCAGGGCGTTATAGACGTCCCGGGCAGTCCCGTCGCCGCCGGCAAACAGGATGAGGTCTACCCCCTCCGCCGCCAGCGCCTTGGCCAGGGTCTGGGTGTCCTCCCCCTGGGTGGACTCCCCCTGGGGAGCGCCGGGCAGCAGGCGGCAGGGAAGACCCAGGCTCTGGGCCGCGTCGCCGCCCATGGCTCCCGGCCATGTGACCACCTGGAAGGGAACTGCCGTCTGTGCCAGGGCCTGGAGTGCCTGGCAGGTCCGCTCCCCGGCATGGGGAACTGCGCCCCGGCGCAGGGCCTCCTGGGCTACGTGGTCGGTACCCTTCAGGCCGACGCTGCCTCCCAGTCCGGCGATGGGGTTGATGATCAGGCCAACGGTTTTCATAGGCATCCTCCTATATTGGAACAGCCGGGGCGGGCTCCATGCCCGCCCCGGCTGTCAAAGATCCGTTTCCTGGGGGAGGAAATCAAATCTCGCTGTACTTGCGCAGGTAGGTCTTCCAGGAGAGGGCCCACTTGGCGGGATCGTCCATGCCGGACTCATCCACCTGGTGGGTCACGCTGCGGTGAGGCGCGGTGCGGATGATGTCGGGATTCTCATGAGCCTCGCGGAAGACGTATTTCAGCGTCTCAATGTACTCGTCGATGTCCTGCTTGGAGGGAGTCTCGGTGGGCTCCAGGGTCATGGGCTCCGGCAGATAGTAGGGGTGGTGAGAGGTCCAGTAGTGCATGCCGAAGTCCATCATGCGGCGCTGAATGTCGCCGGTGGAGATGCCGGTCTCCTTCTCCAGGTTCTCCAGGGAATAACGGGCCTGCTCCACACGCTGGTTGTTGCCGTCCTCATAGTAGGCGGTAACGTCGGGCAGCTCCATAAGCTTTTTGAACAGGTAGTTGTTGTTGAGCACTGCGGTCTTGGCCACCTGGTACAGGCCGTTGGCACCCAGGCTGCGGATCCAGCAGTAGGCCTTCAGCACGACCTGAGCCACACCGTACCAAGAGCGGACCTTGCCCACGCCGGAGGGATCGGCGCACACATCCCGGTTGAGGAAATAGCGCTGGCCGTCAAAGTCCACCAGGGGACCGGGCAGGAAGCGCTCCAGATCCTTGCGCACGCCGGTGGCGCCGCAGGCGGGACCGCCGCAGCCGTGGGGGGTGGAGAAAGTCTTGTGCAGGTTGAAGAAGCACATATCAAAGCCGGCGTCCCGGGCGCGGGTGACGCCCAGCAGGCCGTTGGCATTAGCCTGGTCGTAAGCGCACAGACCGCCCTTGGAGTGGACGTAGTCCACAAATTCCTTCACGTGGCTGTTGTACACGCCGGTGTCCTCGGGGTTGGCCACGATGTAACCGGCGGTGCGCTCGGTGACCGCTGCCTTCAGCTGCTCCAGATCGGGCAGACCGGTGATGGGGTCAGGCTGGAGGTAGACGATCTTGAAGCCGGCCACGGCCGGAGCGGCGGCGTCGGAGGGATGGGAGTAGATGGTGGTGATGATTTCGTCCCGGTCCTCTCCCTTATCCTTGAAGTAGGCGCGGATCAGGCTGGCCATGGTGAGGATACCCTGGGAGCCGCCGCCGGGCTGGAAGGTAAAGCGGTCCATGCCGGAGATCTCACACATATAGCGGTCGGTCTCATAGAAGATCTGCAGCAGGCCCTGGACGGTGCTCTCGTCCTGGAGAGGATGGTAGTCCTCAATGAGGCGGGCCAGCTGGTCGTTGACCTTGGGGCTGTATTTCACGGTGCAGGTGCCCTGGCCGATCTCAATGTTCACATCGGCGCCCAGGGTCTGCTGGGCCAGACGGGCGTAGTGGCGCAGTACCCGGTTCTGGGCCATCTCCGGCAGATTGACCGGAGTGCTCCGGGCCATGCCGGCGGGGATGGAGGAAAAGCCGTCGCCTACCTCCTGGGCTACCTGAGCGCTGGCCTTGGGGACCAGGATGCCACGCTCACCGGGGGTGCTCAGCTCATAGATAATGGGCTCGTCCCACTTTGCCTGGTGGAAGCCCACGCGAACCTTCTCCGAGCGGTCGATTCGTTTCATACTTCACCACTCCTCTCTCACAGGATCTCCGCCAGCGCGGAGGTCAGCTCGTCCAGATCCTCTTTGGTGTGGATCTCAGTCACACAGTAGAGGGCGGACTGCCCCAGGGCGGGGAACTGCTTGGACAGATCCTTGCCGCCGAAGATACCCTTATCCCGCAGGGCCTCGTTGATCTGGGCCACCGTCTTGCCGGTCTGGGTGAAGTCCACCACAAACTCCTTGAAGAAGGCGCCGCCCAGGGCGTTGGCCTTAACGCCGGGAATGCTGCTGAGCTTCTTGGCAGCGTAATGGGAATTTTGCAGAATGGTCTGGCCCACGTCCTTCATACCCTGAGGACCCATGGTGGCCAGATAGACGCCGGCGGTGATGCCCCACAGGGCGGACTGAGTGCCGACGTACTCCTTGCCCCGCTCACGCAGGTGGCCGAAGGAGGTGCGGTCATAAGCTACGTCGCCAAAGCCGTACTCGCCGGGCTGGGAGGTGGGGGCCAGGCCGAACAGGCGGGAGGGAAACTCCATGACGAACTTCTCCTCGTCCCGGGTGGCCATAAAGCCGGACTGGCCGCCGCCGTAGTTCATGTGGATGCCCAGAGGCTGCAGGTCGCCGCAGACGATGTCCGCTCCGTAGGAGGGAGGAGCAGCCAGCACGCCCAGGGAGATGGGATCCACGCCCACCAGGCTCAGACCGCCGGCGGCGTGAACCAGGTCGGAGATCTGCTGGCCGTTGGGCTCGATGACACCCAGGTAGCCGGGATTCTCAAAGTAGACACCGATGACCTGGTCGTTGAGCTTGGCCTTCAGGTCCTCCAGGTCCATGGTACCCTGAGAGGTGGCGGCGACGGGCTGGAAGGTGATGCAGCTCTCGCCGTAGTTCTTCATAGCCTGGAGCTTGTCCGGATCCATGTACTCCGGCACCAGCACCACGCTGCGGCCGGTGATGCGCTGGGCCATGCGCACGGTGGTGGCGGCGGCCTGGGCCCAGTCCATGGTGGGGACGTTGACCACGTCCATGTCCACCAGCTCAGCCACCATGCTCTCATACTCAAACAGCGCCTGGAAGCGTCCCTCGTCGTTGTAGGGCTCGCCGCCGTAGGCGGTCAAAAACTCGCCCTTGCCGTTGATCTCGTCACAGATGGCGGGCACATAGTGCTGCCAGCAGCCCGCGCCCAGGAAGTTCAGGTTCTTTTTGCAGCTGGTATCCTTGCCCAGCAGCCCTTCTACATGGCGGCGCAGGGCGTACTCGGATTCAAATGCGGGGGGCAGGTCCATTTCCTTTTTCAGCTTCAGCAGCTCGGGCACATTCTTGTGCAGCTCCTCCAGAGAGGACATACCCAGCTCCTGCAGCATCTCCTGCTGCACCTCAGGTACCGAGTTGGGAATATAGGGATGGCGTTCAAAGCCGTTCATAAAGTCCATTCCTCCTTGCAAACGTTATCGGGAAGATCAGGCGATACCGCCGCCGTCCACCACCAGCGCCGCGCCGGTGATCCAGCTGGCCAGATCAGAGGCCAAAAACAGCACCGCGTTGGCAATATCCTCAGGCTGTCCGATGCGGGCCAGAGGACGGCTGGAGCCGCAGTCGGCCAGGTAGGCGTCCATGTGTCCGTCGCCGGCAGTGACCGCGCCGGTCTGACGGCCCTCGTCCCGCAGCATGGCGGTGTCGGTGTCGCCGGGGTTGACGCTGTTGACGCGGATGTTCTTGGGGCCGTGGTCAATGGCCATGGCCCGGGTGACGTTGACGATGCCGCCCTTCACCGCGCAGTAGGCCGCGGCCTGGTCGCCGCCCTTGAGACCCCAGCCGGAGCCGGTATTGATGATGCTGCCGCCGCCGTTGGCCTCCATGACGGGGATGACGTGCTTGGAGAACAGGAACAGGCCCTTCAGACCTACATCCAGCACAAAGTCCCACTCCTTTTCCGTCAGGTCGGGCATGGTCTTACGCACGGTAACGCCGGCGTTGTTATGAAGGATATCGATCTTGCCCCAGCGGTCCACAATGGCCTTCACGGCCGCCATGACGCTGGCCTCGCTGGTCACGTCACATTGGAAGAATTCCACCTCACGGCCGGCATCCTGGAGCTCCTTGGCTTTATCTGCTCCCTTGGGGCTGATATCTACCATAGCCACCTTGGCGCCGTACGCAGATAGCAGTTCCACAACGCCCAGTCCGATTCCGGAGCTTCCGCCGGTCACGACGGCGACCTTTCCGGTAAGATTCAAGGGATCCTTCTTCTGCAGCATAATATGTCTCCTCCTTCTGCAATGATGGCACGTCGTTGCCCTGTCGGGCAGGATTTTCTTTGGATGCCCCTATACATAAGCAAACGGCGTGCCAAATAAGAAATTTTAAAACAGAAAAAATTCATGGCTAAGAAAAAATGATGGAATGGCCGCTTTTTTCTCTCTCCCCGGCACTTCTGGGAGAAAAACCACTGGCGGCCTTTCTCCTCCTCCCGACAGCCGCCGCAGCCCCGCGGCAAAAAGTTGTCAAAGTCAGGAGAAATTGTTTGCCACGTGGCAAACATTGTCACACAAAAATTCGATGTTGGCAACTCGGCAGCATGCGTGCTATAATGTCGAAAACAGCCTCTGCATTCCTATTTTGCTCTGTTTTCACGGATTTTGCAACGGTATCAGGGGATAAAGGAGGGAATCTGCATGTATCAGATGGAAGCTATCCGCCCATCCATTGAACGTCTGTCCCTGGCGATTGCCAATTCTCTGCGCTTGGAAATTGCCATTTTTGACCGGGATCAGCTGTTTTTCTGCACGCCCACCTATCTGAAGAAAAAGGGCCGCACCGTCCATAGTCCCTCCATTCAAGAGGTCATGAACAGCGGCAGCGTGCTGGTCAACACCCCCGGCGAGATGCCCTCCTGCATTGGCTGCCGCTTTAAAAACCATTGTCCGGCTACCATTGAAATTCTCTGCTGCATCCGGGTGGACACCCAGGTGGTAGGGGTGGCGGCGCTGACCTCCTTTACCAAGGAGGGACAAAAGCGCATCCAGGAGAACACTCCCTTATATTTGGATGCGGTCACCGAGCTGGGCACTCTGATCAGCGACCATCTGAAGACCGCCGCCGGAGACCAGGGCAGCGCCAGCCAGGACCATCTGCTGCAAAGCGCTCTGGATGTGAACAGCCAGCCCATGGTGCTGGCCGACCCCCATGGGGTGATCCTGCGGTATAACCAGCGGGCGGCCCAGCTCATCCAGTCCTGCGGAGCCACCACCTCCTCCCTGTGGCAGATCCTGCCCGAGGAGACGGTGCGCCGGCTGCTGCGGGGCAGCGACCTGTTTGAATGCCGGGTGCCGGTGGGAGACGGGATCGCCAAGCTCACCACCCGGGCCGTGCGGGTGGATGACCACATCTCCGCCGTACTGCTGCGCTTTTCTGACGAGGTATTCCCCAAGGAGACCGGCGCGCCGGGCGGGATCGTGGGAGACAGCGCCGCCATCCAGTCCATCCACCGCATGGTATCCAAGCTGGCCAACAGCCCCACCCCGGTCCTTATCACCGGAGAGACGGGAACCGGAAAGGAGCTGGTGGCCCGGGCGCTGCACAACCAGAGCAACCGCAGCCGCTACCCCTTTGTTGCCATCAACTGCTCCAGCATCCCGGAAAACCTGTTTGAAAGCGAGCTGTTCGGCTATGAGGAGGGCTCCTTCACCGGGGCCAAGAAGGGCGGCAAGATGGGCAAGATCGAAATGGCCCAGGGAGGCACCCTCTTTCTGGACGAGCTGGGGGAGATGCCCCTGTCCGTCCAGCCCAAGCTGCTGCGGGTCTTGCAGGAGTATGAGCTGGAGCGGGTGGGCTCCACCGAGAAGATCCATCTGGACATCCGTGTGGTGGCGGCTACCAACCGGAATTTAAAGGAACTGATCCAGGAGGGCAAGTTCCGGGAGGACCTCTACTACCGCATCAGCGTCATCAACCTGACTATCCCGCCCCTGCGGGAACGAAAGGGCGACATCCTGCCCATCGCCAAGCACTATCTGCAGCGCCTCAAGCAGCGCATGGAAACTCCCCTGCAGACCTTCTCTCCCCAGGCTGAACAGCTGCTGACGGAATACCCTTGGCCGGGCAATGTGCGGGAACTGCAAAACGCCATTGAATACAGCGCCAACCTGTGTGAGGAAAAGGAACTCACCCCCGACGCCCTGCCTGAGTATCTCACCTGTCCTGCCCAGGAGCTCCCCTGCAAGACTCCCGCTCCGCCCCGGGAAGAGGATCAGATCAAAGCCCTGCTGACCAAGTACGGCTACACCTTGGAGGGCAAGAAAATGATTGCCAAACAGCTTGGCATTAGTCTGCGGACACTGTACCGCAAGCTGGACCAGTATCAGCTGAGCGGAAAAAACTGATTTATTGTCACGAGTTGTCATGACATCCCGTGACATGGCAATCCCGCATGGCAAAAATGCCATTTCATCATAGCTGGTTTTTGCTCCTTTTTGTACAAAGTTGAACCACTTTATTTTTATTTTCTTGCGTCCGTTCCACCCCACAGAAGGAACGGACGCAGTATTTTTTTCGAATATTTCACACAAAAAGCCGGGTTTCTCTTTTTTCCCGTTTCTCCCTGGCAAAAGAATTGGCACGAAATTTGCTGTTTTTTTAGGCATGGAATTTCAAAAAAGGAGGAACTCGTATGGACACCAACTATGGCATCCTGGCATTGATCCCACCTCTTGTGGCTATTCTTCTGTGTTTTGCCACCAAGCAGGTGCTGCTCTCTATGTTTGCCGGCCTGTTTGCCGGTACGCTGATCATGAGCAACTGGAACCCCTTTGCCGGCGCCGCCCTGGCTCTGGAGCAGATCGCCACCAACATGGCAGACAATGTGATCCTGCTCCTCTTCACCCTGTTTATGGGCGTGGGCATTTCCTTCATCTGGCGACTGGGCGGCAGCCTGGCTCTGGCTGAAGCCGCCAAGCGCAGATTCAAAAAGAGACGCTCGGTCTGTCTGGGAACCTGGGGTCTGGGCATGCTGTGCTCGGTCAACGACTGCCTGGTGGCCGCCGTGGACGGCAACGTGTTCCGTGATATTTGCAAGGACTACCGGATCTCTTCTGAAAAGTTCTCCTATGTGCTGGACTCCACCGCTGCTCCTGCCGCCGCGTTCTTCATCTCCGACTGGATCGCTTACCAGATCGGCATGATCGGTCAGGGCCTGGATGCCGCCGGCATCGACAGCATCACCCCCATGGGCGCTTACATCAAGAGCCTGCCCTTCAACATGTACTCCATCTTTACCCTGCTCTTTGTGGGTATGCTTATGTACACTGGCCGGGACTACGGCCCCATGCTCAAGGCTGAGGTCCGCGCCCTTACTACCGGCCAGTTTACCAAACCTGACGCCCACCCCATGCTGAACGTAGGCCATGAGCTGGGCGAGCCCAAGCGCACCAAGCCTATGATCCGCTCCTTCGTGCTGCCCATCGTGGTCACCTTTGCCATCATTATCTTCGGCATCATCTACACCGGCATGACCAACCCCGACCGGGCCGGCACAGACTTCATGTCCATCCTGGATGCCTGCGACGCTCAGCTGGCTCTGTACTGGGGCTCCTTCGGCATGGCAGTGACCGGCATCGCCGTGGCGCTGTTCTCCAAGATCCTCACCTTCGAAGACACCATGAGCACTATCGTGGACGGCTTTAAGCTGATGTCCCTCACCGGCGCCATTCTGGTCATGGCTTGGTCTCTGGCTTCCGTAACCAAGAGCATGGGCCTGGGCGACTTTGTAGCCGCCACTGTCGGCAGCAGCGTCCCCGTTGGCCTGCTCCCCGTTCTGGTTCTGGTCTGCTCCATCATCATCGCCTTTGCCACCGGCACCTCCTGGGGCACCATGGCTATCATGACCCCGCTGGCCATTCAGCTTGGCTACTCCATCACCGGCGACGTGAACTTCGCTGCCGGCATGTGCGGCGCGGTCCTCTCCGGCGCCATCCTGGGCGACCACGCCTCTCCTGTGTCCGACACCACCGTCATGGCCTCCATCTTCTCCGGTGCGGACCACATCGACCACGTCGGCACCCAGCTTCCTTACGCCCTTACTGTGGGCGGCGTGATCGCCGTGATGTATCTGATCTATGGCTTTACTCAAGTCACTCCCTTCGTGCTGCTGCCGCTGGGTGTGGTGATCCTCTACTTCCTGCAGATCATCTTCCACAAGCTGTCCCTCAAGCGCTATAACATCGACCCCGGCTACCGGAAATACATGACGGAAGACCACAAGCAGTAAACATTCTTACATACTTTATCAGGAGCTCCGGACCACTTTAAGTCCGGGGCTCCTTTTTGTTTCATCCGCTGGAAATCCGAACCACGTTGCAGGTACTGCCTTTGACAAAAAGCACCGCCGCAAGGACGGCTTTCCCTCTGGACTTTTACTTCCAGAATATGTACAATGCGGTCATAGCCCACCTGATCTATACCAGTGGAAAAACAATAAGGGGGTATCTATCTTGAATCCCATCTACCATATCCAAACCACGCCCGCCGCCTGCCCGGAGAACATTGTCGCCGGGCAGCACTACCGCATCACGGTGCTCACCCAGGGCCTGCTGCGCCTAGAGTACAGCTCCGATGGTATCTTTGAGGACCGGCCCACCCAGACCGTCCTCCACCGGGATTTCCCCAAAACCAATTTCCGGGTGCTGCACCAAGATGGACAGTTGGAGATCCACACCGACCGCGTGCACCTGGTGTATAACGAAAAGCCGTTCTCTCCCCAGGGTCTGAGCATTCAGGTGAAGGGCGGCCTCACCCAATACCACAGTGTCTGGCGCTACGGCCAGAAGGCCAGCGACCTGGGCGGCACTGCCCGCACTCTGGACGAGGCCAACGGCGCCATTCCTCTGGAGAGCGGTATTCTCTCCCGCAACGGCTTTGCCGTACTGAACGATAGTTCCTCCCAGATTTTGCTGGAGGACGGCTGGCTGGAGCCCCGGAAAAAGGGCATCCAGGACCTGTACTTCTGGGGCTATGGACACGACTATACCCAGGCTCTTCAGGACTTTTACCATCTGTGCGGCTCTGCCCCCATGCTGCCCCGATTTGCTCTGGGCAACTGGTGGAGCCGCTACTACCGCTATACTCAGGACAGCTATCTGGAGCTGATGGACCGCTTCCAGAAGGAAAACATTCCCTTTACCGTGGGGGTCATCGACATGGACTGGCACCTGGTGGACATCGACCCCAAGTACGGCAGCGGCTGGACAGGCTATACCTGGAACCGGGAGCTTTTCCCCAACCCGCCCGCACTGCTGGAGGAACTGCACCGCCGCGGCATGAAGGTGACCCTAAACGTACACCCCGCCGAGGGCGTGCAGGCCCATGAGGAGCAGTATCTGCCCATGGCCAAGGAGATGGGGGTGGACTGGCAGGCGGAGGACCCGGTGGCCTGCGACCCCGCCGACCCCAAGTTTTTGGAGGCTTATTTCAAGTACCTCCACCATCCTCTGGAGGAGCAGGGCGTGGACTTCTGGTGGATCGACTGGCAGCAGGGAAACCTGTGCAAGGTGGAGGGGCTGGATCCCCTTTGGATCCTGAACCACTACCACTTCCTGGACAGCGGCCGAGATGGCAAGCGCCCACTCACTTTCTCCCGCTACGCCGGTCCGGGCAGCCACCGCTACCCCGTGGGCTTTTCCGGAGACACCATTGTCACCTGGGAATCTCTGAACTTCCAGCCCTACTTTACCGCCAACGCCTCCAACATCGGCTACGGCTGGTGGAGCCACGATATCGGCGGCCACATGCACGGCTACCGCAATGACGAGCTGGTCACCCGCTGGGTACAGCTGGGCGTGTTCTCCCCCATCAACCGTCTCCACGCCTCCAACAGCCCCTTCCAGGGCAAAGAGCCCTGGCGCTACAAGGAAGAGGCCCAGCAGGCGATGACACAGGCGCTCCAGGAGCGCCACCGTCTGGTGCCCTATCTGTACACCATGAACTACCGCGCCTGGAAGGAGGGCCTCCCCCTGGTAGAGCCTCTCTACTACCGCTGGAGCGAGGCGGAGGAGGCCTACCAATATAAGACCCAATACTGCTTCGGTACCCAGCTGATGGCCTCTCCCGTTACCACGCCCCGCATCCAGGGACTGAACGTAGCCAAGGTGCCCACCTGGCTGCCGGAGGGGATCTGGTACGACCTGTACACCGGCATGGTGTACACCGGCGGACGGACGCTGGACCTGTACCGCAGTCTGGACAGCATCCCTGTCCTGGCTCCCGCCGGAGCCATTCTTCCCCTCACGGACGAGATCTCGGGCACCCAGGCGGCCTCCAATCCCGCCTCCCTCCGCATCAAGGTGTTCGCCGGAGCGGACGGAGACTTTACCCTCTATGAGGACGACAACACCACCCAGGCCTATCTCAATGGGGTATGTGTCACCACCCCCATGACCTACCGGGAGGCGGACGGCCGAGCCGTATTCACCGTCCATCCCGCCCAGGGAGAACGGAGCCTCATCCCCAGCAAGCGCAGCTTTACCGTAGAGCTGACTGGCTTTGCTGACGCCGCCGGAGCGGTGGAGATTAAGGTAGGCGAAACTGCGGCATCCGCCCAGACCTCCTACGATTCCTTCCACCGTATCCTCACCGTCACGGTGGAAGATGTCCCGGTGGAGACCGGACTGGAGATTTCTCTGGGGTTGGAGCACCGGAAGATGGGCAATGACACCGTAGAGTGGTGCTTCCGCTTCCTGGATCAGGCAGAGATCTCCTTCGATTTGAAGGATGAGATCTACCGCCGCATTGCCAAAGAATCCCGCATCCCTGTGCTGCTGGGCCAGCTCAACGCCATGGAGCTGGACCATGACCTGTATGGCGCTCTGCTGGAAATTCTTACTGCTTGGTAAACATGAAAAAACCGTGGAGATCGCTTTTTGCGGTCTCCACGGTTTCTTTTTCAGTTCTTGGCGGCGGGATACTCATTACACAACAGGCGGTAGGGGGGCTCGTCCTCCTCGATGGCGGGGAAGCGGCCCAGCTTCTCGTAGAAACGGTTGTCGGTGTTGTCGTCGTTACACTGGCTCACCTCACCCAGCAGCACCGGGCCGGAGCCGGGCTCCACTTCAAAGTCGTGGTAGAGGTAGGGGTAGATGGTAATGCTCTCGCCGGGGGTCAGGCGGACCTGGCTGCCCGCGGGGACTACCATTTCCCGGCCGTCCACATGGACATGGACCTCAGACTCCTTGTCCAGTTCCTCGTCCGGGGTGGAGTTATACACCCGGATGAGCACGTTGCCGCCGCCCCGGTTGATGATATCCTCCATCTTGGACCAGTGGAAGTGCATGGGGGAGTACTGGCCCTCCTTGATGTACAGCAGCTTCTCGGCGTAGGTCTTGGTGTACTTGTCCATCTTCAGGTTGCCGTTGCGGATGGTGATGAGGGAGAACCCCATCTTGTCAAAGTTACCCATACCGTAGTCGGTAATGTCCCAGCCCAGCATGTTGTCCCGGATCTCGTCGTAGTCGTGGCCCTTCTCCTGCCACTGCTCTGGCGTAAAGTCACAGAAGGGTGGCAGGGCGAAGCGGTACTCCTTCACCATCTGCTCCATCTCTTTCAAAGCGGCGTTAATCTCACTGCGTTTCATGGTATGGTATCGCTCCTTTTTGGGCTGTTTTTCCTCTTTGATTCAGTGTATCACAAGCTGTTTTCCCTTGCAACGCCTTCCAATCAAGGACACCAAAACAACATACGCCCGCATTTTCCGGTCAGTTATGTCACAGGAAGAACCTCGACCTGGAAGGGGGCCAGCTCCTGTCCCAGGACATGGACAGGGGTTTCGTTATGATTGAGAAGGATACGAACCTGGCCGCCCTCTTCGCCCCGGAGCACTGACTCCACACCCTCGGGCAGTTCCAGCCGCTCCAGACCGACTTCCTCCATGGCCTGGCCAAGCACCTGGTCCAGGATTGCCTGGTCGGGGGTGGTTCCCAAATAGTAAGCCGCACCCTGCCCGTAGGCATTGCGGGTGATGGCTGCGTAGGAACGGTAGAAGGGATCATCATAGCGCCAAAGGACCTGGGCACCCTGAGGCACCACCATGTCCCGGAAGATACCGGCAGTACCGCAGCCCTTCTCCCCGGCAATGGGAATGCAGTCATACGCCTGGACACTCTCGGTCTCCTCCACATACAGCCCCAGCAGGTCACCGCAGTCCACAGGGATAGTTTTGCCAAAGACCAGGTTGTTGTCCCGGTCCTTCACCGCCGTGCGGTAGGTCACCACCGCCACGCCGCCTCCGGCCACATAGGCCTTCAGCCGGGCGGCAAAGTCGGGATCGGTGACGATCAGATTGGGCACCAGCACCAATTTGTAATGGGAGAAGTCTCGGCTGGCGGGGATAACGTCCACACTCTGGCCCGCCCGGAACAGGCAGCTGTGCAGCCGCTTCATCTCCCGCTCGCAGTCCAGCAGGCAGCTCTGCTGCTGGATCCGGAAGGAGGCCAAGGCGTCAAAGTCGTAGAGGATGGCCACATCGCTGTGGACGGGGGTGGTGAGGACCTGCTCATAGGGACGAACCTCTCGGAAGAAGCTCTGCACCTCAAAGAAGCGGCGGCGGGGGATATTGTCCGCATCCAGAATTCCATAGCAGAACTGCTCAGCTCCCTTGGTGGCTCCCCGGTAGCGGAAATACATCAGCCCCTCACAGCCGTGGGCCATTCCCTGCCAGCTCCAAAGCTTGGCCTGGTTTGGGCGGGGCAGAAATCCGGTGATGTCATGGCCCTGGGCTCCCATGATGGCCTCGGTAATCCAGAAGTTTTCCCCTCTCAGCCCTCGGATGTAGTCCAAACCGAAGGCGATCTCGCTGGGAGACAGGGGCTCCTTCTGACCGCCCCAGACAGGGTAGTTGTTGTAGGCCACCCGGTCTAGCTCCTGAGCCACACCGGAGTAGTCCACACGCTTGCCCAGCCCGCCGCCGGGGAAGTCGTGCATCACCACAGCCCCGGGAATGATCTCATGGAGCAGCTTGGCTTGGAAAGCCGCAAAGGAGCGGATGTTCCAGCTGCAAAAGCGCTCCCAGTCCAGACGCAGGGCAGGGTTATGGGTGGCAATCGTGGGGGTGGGCAGGGGGATCTCAGCAAAAGAGTTATACTCCTGGCTCCAGAAGGTGGTGCCGTAGGTCTCATTGAGGGCGCGAATATCGCCTCCAAATTTCTCACTCAGGAAATTCTGGAACTTGGCACGGCACCGGGGACACCAGCACTGGTCGCTGCCCTCGTGGCCCAGCTCGTTGTCGATCTGCCATGCCACGATGGCTTTCTCATCCTTGTAGTGCCGTGCCAGCTCTGTGACGATTCTGGTGCAGTGCTCCCAGTAGGGCAGGCTGCTGTAACAGGAGGTGTGGCGGCCGCCGAAGGCCCGGGAGGATCCGTCGGGGAACTGGGAGAGGATATCTGGGTGCTTGCGGATCAGCCAAGCGGGTGGCGTGGCGGTGGGAGTACCGAAGATGATCTGGAGCCCCTTCTTTTTGGCCATGTCAATGACCCTGTCAAAGTAGGAGAAGTCAAACTTTCCCTCCTCTGGCTCCATGTGGTGCCAGGCAAATTCGCCGATCCGGATCACGTTGCACCCCAGCTCCAGGATGCGGTCCATATCCGCCTCCATAATGGCGCTGTCCCACTGTTCCGGGTAATAGTCAACTCCTAACAGCATAATATATCCTCCTTCAACTTGGCGGAGACTCATTGCCTCCGTTCGATACAACACAGTCTAAAAACAATGGGCTTCAAACTGGCGGCCGCAATAAAGCCTACCATTTCTCCATATATTATCGGTCCATTTTCCCTTTTATAGATTCCGGAGCGTATATATCACTCACCTTGTTTAGAATCTATATTTGCATCTTTTGTCTGATACTGCCGGCTATACTTTCCCGGTGTAATTCCAATAATTCTTTTAAATGTGCGGATGAAATTTGCATTATTTCCAAATCCCACTTGCTCTCCTGCCTCCTGTACAGAAGCACCTTTTCGAAGCAATGCGCAGGCCTGACGAATGCGATAATTTGTGATATACCCACCCACACTAAAGCCAGTGGTCGATTTAAAAAGGCGGCATAAGTAGTACTTACTGATAAAGAAATCCCGGCTGATAGCATCCAAAGAAATCTCGTGGTCATAATTGTCATGAATATAGTTTATGATGGGCATCACCTTTAAAAATTCTTTGGATGGGGCCGCTGCAGTGCTGATCTGCCTGCGATTCAAATGCTGGATAATATAGAGAATGATGCGCATAAAAAGGATGTTGCGCTCAAAGTCGGCTCCAATCTCCGACGACTGATGAAGACACTCCTCAATCAGCGAACTGATTTCTTCCAGTTGTTCATCGTCAAAAATTGTATAGTTCCCCGCGTGTTCCAGGATAGAAATTAAATTTGTCTGCGGGCTGGAAAGAAGCCAAAGTGTTTCGTATGAGGCATGAATAATATAGCGCTCGTACGATGAAACCTCAACGACACAGCGATGCAAACTGCCCTTTTCAACCAAAAGAACCACACCACGGTACAAAGGCAGGAAATTATCATTCAGCATGAATTTTCCCCCATCCGCCAAGCAGATCAGGATCTCAAAACTATCGTGCCAGTGCGGCTCGCTGAGGTCTTGGAAGTTGTGCAAATTTCGCTGAATATCAAATTCCAATTGCATAATATTGCCCTCCAAACTTTTCCTTTTTTCCAGTATAGCAGAAGTGAGCAATATGAGCAATAAGAAAGATAAAAAAATGATAGAATTTGTGCAAAAGTCGTTGGTATACTATTTGCAACACAACAACCAAATGGTGTAACAGCTCGTTTTCTCTTAAAATTGGCCGTTATTAAATTTCAAGAAGGTGATAAGCAGCAAAAATGTTAGGGCAATTTTTACATGAAAATGGAGGTAAAAAAGTGAAAAGATATCGAGAAGTTATAGGAGGAAGTGTCTTTTTCTTATTTGCTGCTACGTACTTTGTAATGGCATTTCAGATTCCTACATTTAACGACGGCTTTATCAGTTCGGATTTTATGCCTAAAGTCTACGGCGCAATTCTAATGCTCCTAAGCGTCATACAGATCATCCAAGGGGTTTTAAGCAAGAAGCGCGCCGACTGTCAGGAAGAGAATCAAACCGATCTGACCATTCAACAGATTGTATTTTCTGTGGCTTTGACCTTTGTTCTTCTGATTGGTTACGTTGGACTGCTGGAATTAGTAGGCTTTGTTATCATGTCCAGCATTTTTATTTTTCTGATGACCATGTGGCTGCTTCCTAAAGACCAGAGGAACAAGAAGCAGATCATTCTCACCGCAATAATCGCAGTTGTATTCGCAAGTTGTGTGTACCTGTTGTTCGTAAAAGGCTTTGCACTCACGCTGCCTGCTGGAATTTTAGGGTAAGAGGGGAGGAAAAATAATGATTTTAGAAGGCATCTCCGCCGTGCTTTTGGACCCGAGCTGTATCATCTGGGTTTTCATCGGAACGGTGGTTGGCATCATCTTCGGCTGTATCCCCGGTTTGACAGCCACAATGGCCATCGCCATGTTCTTGCCAGTTACTTATAATATGGCATCCACACAAGGAATTTCTGTTCTGACCGCATTGTATATCGGCGGTATCTCAGGCGGTCTTATTTCCGCTATTCTGCTAAATATCCCCGGCACCCCCGCCTCCATCGCCACTTGTCTGGATGGTCGGCCGATGGCTTTGAAGGGAGAAGCAGGAAAAGCTCTTGGCGTTGGCATCGTATTTTCTTTCTTGGGAACCATCATCAGTCTGCTGGCCCTTATCTTGATCTCTCCTCCGCTGGCTGAGATTGCTATCAAATTCGGTCCCTTCGAATATTTCTCCATCACCATTTTCTCCCTGACTTTGATCATCACTCTTTCAAGCAAGAATGTAGTAAAAGGCTTAATGACCGGCGTACTCGGCTTGGTCTTCGCTACGGTTGGCATGGCTCCCATCGATTCTGTGCAGCGATATACTTTCGGAAACCCCGCCTTGAAAAGCGGCTTCGATATCTTGACCGTACTGGTCGGTGTCTTTGCTATTTCCGAAATTCTTTTGGCCGCAGAAGCAAGCCGGAGCGGCATCAAGAAAGACGTCTCTGCCATTACCGACTTTAAAATCAAAGGTTTTGGCTTTTCCATCAAAGAATTTACTTCTCAGTTCGTAAACATGATCCGCTCGGCTGCAATCGGAATTGGCCTGGGCATCCTTCCCGGCATCGGAAGCGGAACCTCCAACATGCTCTCCTACTCCATTGCCCAGAATCAGTCTAAACACCCCGAAAAGTTCGGCACCGGCATTATTGATGGCGTCGTAGCTTCGGAAACCGCAAACAACGCCACAATCGGCGGAACTATCATCCCCTTGCTGACCCTCGGCATCCCTGGTGACTCTACATCTGCACTTCTGCTGGGCGCTCTGATCATGAAAGGTGTACAGCCCGGTCCCCTAATCTTCCAGCAGAACGGTCAGGTGGTATATGCCATTTACGCCGCCATGGCTCTCTCCTCGCTGTTTATGCTGATCGTTATGTTTATCGGCATGAAGGGCTTCGTACGAATTCTGAAAATTCCCAGTCATCTGCTGCTGCCTCTGGTATTCGTACTGTGTACGGTTGGTGCCTTTGGCATCAATAATCGGCTTTTCGACTGCTATGCACTGATTTTCTTCGGTTTCGTGGGCTATCTGCTGCAGAAGGGCGACTACCCCATGCCTCCCCTGATCCTCGGTTTTGTTCTGGGCAGCATCATGGAGCTGAATCTCCGCCGCGCACTTTCTTACTCTCAGGGTGATATTACCGAATTCTTCACCCGACCCATGTCCTGCGCTTTCCTGGTACTGGCCGCGCTCTCTCTGGCAATCAACATTTACGGAATTTACAAGTCCAGAAAGAAGGAAAAAGCCAAGTCTGCAACCTAATTTTAGCGCACAACAAACTCATACCATATAAAACTAAGGAGGAAGGAAACATGAAGACCCTGAAGAAAGCGACTGCACTTGCACTTTCCCTGGCACTGGGGCTGTCTTTGACAGCGTGCTCCAACGGCGGAACCTCCTCTCAGAGCTCCACCTCTGGGCAGGATGGTTCCAGCGGTGTGGATTGGCCCACCAAGGCAATCAATTTTGTTGTTCCCTGGAGCGCAGGTGGCGACACAGACTTCTTCGCCCGTACATTAGGCAAGTATTTGTCGGAGGAGCTTGGTGTGGCGGTTAATGTAACCAACACAACGGGCGGCGGCGGTTCTGTGGCCTCCAACGAAGTAAAGGACGCTGATCCTGACGGTTACACATTCCTCTGCTTTGATACTGCGCTGGCGCTGAATCATGCCTGCGGAATCGCCGACTTTGGCTATGAAGCATTTGATCCCGTTTGTCTGATGGCCAAGAACTCCGGCGAGTATCTGGTTGCTCGCAGCGATTTCCCCTGTGATACCATTGCTGAACTCATTGAGTATTCCAAGGAAAATCCGGGCACGGTGAAGCTGGCTGCCAATACCGGCGCAACCTCCTACTATGTGGCTGTTAAGCTGACAGAGTTGGGCGGCGACTTTAACGTGGTAAATGCCGGCAGTTCCTCCGAGCGCGTTGCCTCTCTGCTGGGCGGCCATATCGACGTCTCCAGCCACGCTATGGGCGTAATTTCTCAGTATCTGGAAGGAACCGGTACCGGAGAATTGAAGATCCTGGGCTGTCTGGCCACAGAGCGTTCGGAGGCCTTCCCCGACATCGAGCTGGCAACTGAGCAGGGTGTGGATCTGGCATATGACATGGTCTATAACATTCTGGCCCCCAAGGGCACAGACCCCGCCATTATCGAGGCTCTGAGCGAGGCCTGCGGCAAGATCATCAACGAGAACGAAGATTACGCCAAGGAGATTTGGGATGCTTACGGCGCCTCCCCCTTCTACAAGGATACTGATGAGGCTATCGAGGCCCTGAAGGCAGACGACGAACTTTATATGGCCTATTCCGACGTGTTCCAGAAGGGCCTGTAATTTCTCCAGAAACCAACTGAGTTAGGCACAACACAGCGGCATGTGCGTTCCTGATTCTACAGGCCGCACATGCCGCTATTGATGAAACGAAAACGAATAGATTGGGGTGTTTTATTTATGAGTTCTGATATCCTGTCAGGAGCAAATCGACTGGAGGAAATGTACTTTTCCCCCATCCGGCAGGTAGGAGAGAGAGCTGCAGCCCTTGCAGAGCAGGGGCATCCAGTGATCTCCTTTTCCTCCGGAGAACCGGATTTTAATACGCCGGAGCCTATTAAAGCCGCTACTATTCAGGCGATTGAGCACAACAAAACACACTATGCACCCAATCGTGGCATCCTGTCCCTGCGCAAAGCCATTGCGGCACAGCTGCGCACTGTGGTGGGTGTAGAATACGACCCCGTATCCGAAATTCTGCTGACCGCAGGTGGAGCTGAAGCAATTAACAACGCTTTTCTAGCCGTTCTCAACCCCGGCGACGAAGCTATTGTCTTTACCCCCGCCTTCATGAACTATGAAAACTTAATCTCCATGTGCGGCGCAACCATGGTAAACATTCCCCTGCGAAAGGAAAACGGATTCCAAATCGACCCGCAGGAGCTCGCTGAACATATTTCATCCAAAACCAAACTGATTATTTTAAACAACCCCTGTAACCCAACCGGCGTGGTGTATACAGTGGAAACTCTGGAGAAGGTTGCAAATTTAGCCAAAGAACATGATCTGTTGGTCTTTTCTGATGAAATCTACAACCAGATTACTTATGACGGGGTATCTTGCCCCTCCATCGCCTCCTTCCCGGGAATGAAGGAACGCACCATTCTTATGAACGGCTTTTCCAAAGCATACGCCATGACAGGATGGAGATTGGGTTACCTGGCTGCCGATTCCAGAATGCTGTCGAATTTGCTTAAGGTACACCAATACACCACAACCTGTGTCCCCACCTTTATTCAGGAAGGCTTGGCAGAAACCATGAACGCGCCGGAGACTATGGCCGAGGTAAAGCAGATGGTGGCTGCTTTTGACCGGCGCAGAAAACTTTTGATGCAGGGTTTGGATGCTATTGGAAACCTGGAGTACATCAAACCGCAAGGTGCTTTCTATATCTTTATTGATGTAAGCAAAACCGGAATGGACGGAGATGAATTTGCCCGACGGCTACTGGAGGAGAGATATGTAGCCTGTGTTCCTGGCAGCAAATTGGGCAGCCACTGTGGAAATTTTGTCCGAATTTCCTATGCTACCAGCGACGAAAACATCAAAGAGGGCTTGGCTCGTATCGATGAATTTTTAAATAAAAAGTGAGGATAATCGAATGGATACCAGCTTTATTAAAGGAATTATCGTTCCTATTTTGACCCCAGTGGACCAGGATGAAAATGTGGATGAAGCCCGTCTGCGCAGCCAGGTCGATTTCGTTATCGACCATGGTGTACATGGAATTCTGGCCTTTGGCAGTAATGGCGAATTCTACATGTTCCAGCCCGAGGAAATGGAGCGCACTCTGCGCATTATTTTGGACCAGACTGCACACCGTGTTCCTGTCTTTTTCGGTATGGGCATGGTCAGCACCAAGTCCTGCATTGCACTGGCAAAAATGGCGGAGCAAGCGGGAGCTGACGGCATTTCCGTCTTGCAGCCCATGTTTTTAAAGCCGACGGAAGACGAGCTGTACGCCCACTTCAAAGCTATTGCAAACGCCGTTCCCAATCTTCCCATGCTCCTTTACAACAACCCCGGCCGCGTGGGATACACCATGTCCGGCAATCTGGTAGAGCGGCTTGCCCGCGAGGTCAATAACATCGTTGGCATTAAGGACTCCAGCGGCGATATGACCCAAACAGAAGAATTTATTCGCCGCACACAGGATTTGGACTTTAAGGTATTTGGCGGAAAAGACACTCTGATTTACGCCACTCTGGCACACGGAGGAGTAGGCGCCGTATGCACCACCGCCAACTACATGCCCGATCTGGTCGTTTCCGTCTATAACGCCTATCTGGAGGGTAACCCTCAGCAGGCACTGGAATATCAATTCAAACTCAATCCCATTCGTCTCTCCATGGATAAGGCAAGCTTCCCGGTTGCGACCAAGGACATGGCCAACATGCTCCATATGGATGTGGGTATTCCCATTCGTCCCAGCCTGCCGACAACAGAAGGCAGTCCGGCCTATGTACTGATGCAAAATGAGTTGGAAAAGGCCGGCTTGTTGAAGCATTAACTCGACATAACTTAAATCAGCGAAAGAAGGAGTATAGCATGAAAGTAGGACTCATCGGTCTCGGAATTATGGGAAAGCCTATGGCAAAAAATATGCTGAAGGCTGGATACGATCTTACCGTGAACGACCTCAATGAGGCCGCCGTAAAAGAGGTTGTTGCTGCCGGTGCAAAGCACGCAGACAACCGCACCATTGGCGCTTCCTGCGACATTGTAATGACAATGCTGCCCAACAGCCCGCAGGTGAAAGCGGTCATGCTGGGAGAGGACGGCGTTGCCCAGGTCATGCAGCCCGGTGCCACCTTTATTGACATGAGCTCCATCAATCCCATGGCATCCAAAGAAATTGCTCAGGTGCTGGCAGAAAAGGGAATTGAAATGCTGGACGCGCCGGTTTCCGGCGGTGAACCCAAAGCAATCGATGGCACCCTTTCCTTTATGGTAGGCGGGAAGCAGGAAGTATTCGATCGGTGCAAGCCTCTGCTGGAAACCATGGGCGCTTCTGTCGTCCGCTGCGGCGATGTAGGCGCCGGCAACACCACAAAGCTGGCCAACCAGGTCGTTGTTGCCTGCAATATTCAGGCCGTAGCCGAGGCCCTTACCTTGGCGCAGATGGCCGGCGTGGATCCTCACCTTGTATTTGAGGCAATCCGCGGAGGTCTGGCAGGCTCCACCGTCATGAACGCAAAAGCGCCCATGATGATGGAAGGCAATGATAAGCCCGGGTTTAAAATCGACCTGCACATCAAGGATCTGAACAATGCTCTGGATTGCGCCCACAGCGTAGGGGCTCCCTTGCCTATGACCGCCTCTGTACAGGAAATTCTGCAGTGGCTGCACAATGGAGGATACGGCCAAAGTGATCACAGCGCCATCGCAAAGTACTACGAAAAGATCACCGGCATCCAGATTGGCCGCTAACATTTTTACTTAAATGGGACCTCCTTTCCCCGTGAGAGGAGGTCCCAACTTTTCTCTGCCTGTTTTGCACACTTTTGCACACTTTTATATCGCAGCACCCTACTTTCATGTTTTATCTAGAGTCTCAAATCAACTTATATTGTCTTTTTCCTTGCAGGCAGATCGATCGTTATATGGAGCAAAATTATGCAATTTAATTACGAACTGGTCAAGAATATCCACTCCTTTCAGCAAGTTAGCGAGCCTCACTTTCACGACGACTACGAGGTCCTTTTATGCTTTTCGGATGGAGGAAAATTTCATATTCAAGAGAATATCTTCCCTCTCTGCCGAGGGGTGCTTTTTGTTCTTCCTCCCAGAGTAGCCCATCGCTGCGTAGTGGATGTAGCTTCTTATGAGCGATATATCTTACATGTGTCGACCGAGACATTGTGGATGCTCTCCAGTTCTCAAACAGAGCTCAAGTCTCTTTTTGACAGCTGTAACTACTATGCCGTACTAGACGAGGCAGAGTTTACTCAATTAAGCACACTTATGGAGCACTATGGGGAAGAAAGCGCAAAATTCGGCGCCGATTTGGAAAAAGATATCCTGTTTATGCAGATCATGTTGTTGATCAGCCGTATATTGCAGAATAATACCGCTCAAATTGCGCCTCAGCCCTCCAAAGAGTTTTCAAAAATACTCCCTCTTATCGAATATATCCATGAACACTATCAGGAAGACCTGAATCTAAATTTTCTAAGTCAAAAGTTTTTTATCAGCAAATATTACCTATGTCATCAGTTTAAAGATCTCACCGGATTCAGTGTGGGGAACTACCTTTCCAACTATCGTATTCGTCAGGCCTGTGCATTGCTGCGCAATGGCATCAGTGTACAAGAGGCCGGCGAGATCGTTGGGTTTAAAAACAATTCTCACTTTATTCGTTGTTTTGGGCAAATCATCGGTTTGTCTCCTGGGAAATACGCAAAAACATGGGGGCATCGAGGAGCATAGCATTCTATCAAAGCAGCTAAAACACAGTAAAAATCACTTTTCTTGTATATAGCAATACAGGAAAGTTTTTTGACAAAAACAATATATCTTTGTGTTATCCGCTTCTTGTATGATAGAAACAGATTTAAGAGAAAACGCAGGCTGACAAACAAGGATAGCAAGGAGGTATTTTGAGGCAATGGCCAAGAAATTTAACATTGTGATACGGGAAAAGAACTGTAAGCAGTGCGGCATCTGTTCTTATCTCTGTCCGAAAAAAGTACTTGTTCAAGAGATGGGACATTGTCCCGTCCCAGAGCATTTGGACGCCTGCATAGGGTGCAAATTATGTGAGATGCGGTGTCCCGATTTTGCCATTGAGGTGGAGGTGATTGAGGCATGAGAGAAGAAAAAAAGTTTATTGAGGGAAACATCGCCATTGTAGAGGGCGCACTGGCTGCCGGAGCCAGATTCTACGCTGGCTACCCCATCTCCCCCAGTTCAGAAATCGCTGAGTATTCCTCTCAAATGCTGCCAAAGGTAGGCGGCATCTATGTGCAAATGGAGGACGAGATCAGCTCTATGGCCGCTCTTCTCGGCGCCTCGGTGGCAGGCAAAAAAGCATATACTGCCACCAGCGGCCCCGGCATTTCCTTGATGCAGGAAAATCTGGGCTTAGGTATCATGTCCGAAATCCCTGCTGTCATTATCGACGTGCAGCGCAGCGGCCCTTCCACCGGCGCAGCTACCAAACCCGCCCAGGGTGATATGATGCAGGCCCGTTGGGGAACCCATGGAGACCATAGTATCATTGCCCTCTCTCCCGCTTCTGTACAGGAGTGCTTTGATTTGACGGTACAGGCTTTTAATCTGGCGGAAAAGTACCGCACTCCGGTCTATCTGATGGCAGACGAAACCATTGGCCATCTGCGCGAGACCGTGACCATCCGTACATTGGACCCCTCCGAAATTATTGATCGCAAGCAGCCGGATGCAGGGATTGCTCCCTCCGATTTCCGCCCCTACGGATACGATGGCATCATGCCCTCCGCAATGCCTCCCTTCGGTTCTGATCAGTATCTCTCCCGCACTACCGGCTCTACCCATGACGAGAAAGGCGAGTTCCGTCCCACTCCAGAAAATATCCACCGCGTGACCCATTATCTCACCGATAAAATCGAAAAAAACGCGGATGACATCTGCATGACCCGAAGCTGGTATTTAGAGGATGCCGAGATCGTGTTTATTACGTACGGCTGCTCCACACGCAGCGCATTGGAAGCTATGGAACAGCTGCGCGCGCAGGGCAAGAAGGTCGGCATGCTGCAGATGCAAACCGTTTGGCCCCTGCCCGAAAAGGAGATTCGAGCCGTTTTGTCCTCTGCCAAAACCGTGGTTGTCCCAGAGCTGAACCTCGGGCAGATCGCAGGAGAAATTCGCAAATTTAATGACTATGGCTGCCAGGTGCTTCAGGCAAACCGGGTGGATGGAATCCTGATTTCTCCCGCCGAAATTATGGCTGTACTGAAGGAGGTGCTTTGATTATGGCAAATTATAAAGATTACATGCTCTTTGACAAGCTTCCTCACACTTGGTGCGCCGGATGCGGCCACGGCATCATTCTTCAGGCGATTGCCGATGCCCTGGCTATGCAGGAGCTGGATAAGCATAACATTGCACTGGTAAGCGGTATTGGCTGCTTTGGCCGCGTGGATGACTATTTGGACATCAACTGTATGCACGTAACTCACGGCCGTGCCCTGCCCGCGGCCACCGGAGTTGCTTTGGCGAATCCGAACTTAAATGTCTTGGTCACCATGGGCGATGGCGATGGCACAACCATCGGTGGAAATCACCTGATCCATTGTGCCCGCCGCAACATCAATCTGACCGCGATCATTGCCAACAACTATAACTACGGGCAAACCGGAGGACAATATTCTGGTACCACGCCGGAAGGCAGCATTACCTCCACCTCTATTTATGGACATGTGGAGCCCGGATTTGATATCTGTAAATTAGCGGAGGCTGCAGGGGCTCCTTTTGTCGCTCGGAGCACTCCCTATAATCCGGTCCAGATCCGGAATCTTATCAAACAGGGCATGCAGACCAAGGGTTTTGCTCTCATCGAAATTATGGATACCTGCCCGACCCATTATGGGCGTCTGAATAAATTTGGTGACGCAGCCCACATGTTAGAGAAAATCCACAACATGACGGTTCCGGTGGAGAAAGCAAAAACCATGTCTCAGGAAGAACTGGAGGGCAAATTCTTAACCGGCGTTCTGGTCAATCGGCCGCGTGAGGATTACTACACCCGATATCAGCGGATCATTCAGCGGCTGGCAGGCCAGTCCCAGATTTGATACGCTGTCGACTACTTTAAAATAAGACCTCTCTTTACTCTAACAGAAAGGACATGGCCCTTTATGAAAATACAAATTGTGTTAAGTGGCGTGGGCGGACAGGGTCTGATTTCTACCGGTGAAATCATCGGGGAAGCTGCGTCCATTCACGAAAACGTATACGCCACACTTGCCGCCTCATACGGTTCTGAAACCCGCGGCACCTTTACCAAGTCCGATGTCATCGTCAGTGATTCCCCCATCAGTTACCCTAACATTGAAACTCCCGATGTTATCCTCTGCCTGGCACAGGTCGCCTATGACCGCTACGTTAATAAACTCCGGGATGACACTTTAGTTTTCTATGACACTCAGCTAGTAACTCCCTCTCCTGACGCAAAAGGCAAGCACATCGGCCATCCTTTTAAAGAGATGAGCATTGAAATGGGAAACATGGCCGTAGCAAACACCATTGCTCTGGGCGCCATTCTCAAACAAACAAATATGTTGAAACGGGACAGTGTCGTGGCCGCCATCAAAGAGTATTTTGCCGCCAAGCCCAAAGTCATTGACATCAATGTGCGGGCACTGGATGCTGGAATTGCTTTAAATTAAAGGCACAATGCCCACCTAGAGTACACATATTGTTTTCGAAGCAAAGGAGCTAACCATGCTGAATATGTATCGCTCAAAAACAGTGTCACCAGAACAAGCTGTGCAGGCAGTACAGTCTGGGGATTGGGTGGACTATGGGTTTGGGGGCGGATTTCCCGAGTTGTTGGACCGTACACTTGCCGCACGCCGAGACTCCCTGAACCATGTAAAAATCCGCGGCGGCCTCGTCATTCGTCCTCGCATTGAGGTTGTGGAGTGCGACCCAGAGCAAGCTGCATTTACATACTACAGCTGGCACATTGGTGACTACGAGCGCAAATTACAGTCCCGAGGACTGGTTCAATTTATGCCGGTCATGCTGCGTTCTCTCCCCTACCTTTACCGCAACAAATACATACGCTCTGACGTTGCATTTGTACCTGTATCTACTCCTGATGATAAGGGCTTTTGCGGATTGGGCATTTCAAACTACGCCTGGCACACCATTCTTGCCCACTCCCGAACGGTGATCTTTGAAATAAACGAACGACTTCCTCGTTTACAAGGGGTAAACGGTTCTCATCGTGTCCACATCAGCCAGGCAGATTACCTGGTGGAAGGAGAGCACGAGCCGTTACCGCAACGCAGCTATCGTGATCCTACACCGGAAGATATTCAGATTGCCAAATTTGTGGTAAATGAAATCCCGGACGGCGCAGCTTTGTCCCTCGGCGTAGGAGGGGTACCATTTACCGTTGCAACACTGCTGGCCGATTCTGACCGTAAAAACCTTGGCTGTCACACCGGAACAATCAGCGATGCATTTCTCTCCCTCTACCAAGCCGGCAAGCTGACTAACCTTTGCAAGGAAACAGACCAAGGCTACTCCACTTGGAATTTGGCCATGGGTTCTCAACAGCTCTATGACTGGCTGTCGGAAGAACCTCAGCTCTTTTATCCCGGGGATTTGGATCACGTTCACTCGGTAGAGCGCATGAGTCAGATGAGCAACTTTATTAGTATCAACGGCGGTGTGGAACTGGATTTGATGGGGCAGGAAAATGCGGAATCTGCCGGAACACGCCAGCTATCCGGAATTGGCGGGCAGATGGACTTCCTGGAAGGTGCATACCGCTCCGCGGGCGGCAAGGGCTTTATTTGCCTGCATGCAACCCACAAGCGGAAAGATGGTACCTTAAAATCCAATATCGTACCCTGTATCTCTCCGGGAAGCGTTGTTTCTGCTCCCCGCACCATGATCCAGTATGTCGCTACGGAATATGGTATTGCCTGTCTCACCGGAAAAACGCTCCGTCAGAGGGCAGAGGCAATGGCAGAAATCGCTCATCCTGACTTCCGTAACTCCCTGCTGGAGTATGCTGCACAGCATTTTTGATAATAAAATAAAATGACATTTTTCCAAAAGAATACAAATGGGTTTGTCCGTACTTCAGCGGAAGACCAGGATATTGAGATCATATAAATTGATATATAACAACATATTCTAAAGCAATAAGTCCAGCAAGAAAACTTGCTGGACTTATTGCTTTAATATCAAGTTATAGGAAAATTCCACGTTCCAACAGTTGCTTCTCCAGATCTCGCACATGAAGAGATGCGTTGGGATTGAGGGCCGCACCCGCTCCGCGGCAAATGGCATTAATCAGCGACATACAACTGGCATAACAAGGCGAATATGCATTGGAAGTAACCGAGCAGTGAAATACTAAATCTGCATACGGGTAAGCAGGGGAAAGCCCTGTATCTGTAATCAAAACAATAGGAACCCCTTTATCATGCAGATCGCGCAACGAATCCACAATTAATTTGGTATATCGGGGGAAGCAGAAGGCAATAACAAGGTTTTCGGTTCGAATGGTAGAAATCTGATCCAAATAGTCTTCTATGCCACCCATAATGGTATGTACCTGAAGGCCCAGGTAGCGTAGCGTACTGGCCAGGTGCTCTGCCAGTGCAGAAGAGGATCGCCCGCCTAATGCGTATATTCCCTTTGCTGATTGAATCATTTGAATCAAGTGGTCCATATTATCCAAATTAATTGGATTAGTTAAGGTCGACTGAATATTGGCCATGTCTTCTTCTAAGACTTCCGAAAAGGGAGAGTGTTCTGAATTAGGCGACAAACTGCTGCGTGAAATTTTGTTATACATCGTCAACTCAGAATGGACATAATCAGAAAAAACCTTTTTGAAGTCACCAAAACCTGAAAACCCCAGTTGATTACAGAACTTTATGATTGTGGTATCGCTAACCCCAATATTTCTGGCCAGTGCAGTAATGGATAGAAATGGAATCTGATAATAATTATCTACTACGTAGGCTGCAACTTGCTTTTGTGCGGCAGGAAAAGAATCTTGTTCTTTCATAATCCGCTCTAACAGTTCTTGCATCGTATAGACCTCACTTCCTAAATAGATTTTTATTATACCACATTATACCATAAAGTGATTCATAAAAATACTATCTTATATATTTATCAAACTTTATAGATCGTATTTGTGTAAAACAGATAAAAACAACTTGTCGGAAGAAAAAATAATTTATCTGCTTGAAATAAAAAAATATTATGTTATTATTTATGTGAAAATAATATTATTTTTTATTCGACTCAAAAAAAGAAAATTATGTGCTTTCGATGGTCCGCCATCTTAAAAATATATTAACTGAGAAACTATTTTGGGGAGGTAATTACAAATGACACAGATAACCGCGATTATTATTGCAGCAATCCTGATTACGCTCGTTTTGACGTATGGATTAAGTGTTTTTCTTACCAAAAAGCAGGCCCATGCAACTAGTTCTTCAGTTAGTGCAGACGACTGGGAAGTGGGCGGACGCTCGCTCCCTCTGTATGTAGTTGTAGGTACACAGTTCGCTACTGCAATGGGTGGCGGCATTCTTGTAGGCCAAGTTGGCAACGGCTTTAGCAATGGTTTTTCTACCATTCTCTATGGCATACTGTGCCAGCTCTCATTTGTAATCTTAATGTTTATTGCAAAATGGCTGCGTGCACATCAGTTTGCTACTGTCCCCGAAATTCTATTGCATTATAGCGGTCCCAGTAAAGCGGTACAGATCCTGGCAGGTATTATGACCATTGTGGTACCTCTTGGCTGGTGTTGCTCAAACTTGACCGCCTTCGCAAAACTCTATACAACCATCACCGGAATCCCGATTAACGTTTTGATTGTCTCCATGGCCGTTCTTTGCTTAATCTTCGTAATTCCCTCGGGATTAAAAACAGTCGCATGGACTGATTTCGTATTCGGTTGCTTGATGATTATTGTAGGCGCAGTTGTTGCCAGCGTAACATTGAACATGGCTGGTGGAATGGACCATGTTATGGCCACAGTTCCTCAGGAAATTGTAAAATTGCCGGATTCTCTTTTTAGCGTAGGTCTCTCCACCACAATTTTGTGGATTTTCTCCCTTACTCCTGGCGGGCTCACTAACCAGATGTATTACCAGCGTATCTTAGCTTGCAAAGATGAGAAGATGGTAAACAAAAGCCTGATTATCACTGTTGTGTGTGCAATGCTGGCATATGTTTGGGCCGTTGTGGTTGGATTGAGTATTCGCAGCATGAATCCTGCTCTGGATCAAGAGATGGCGACCGGTTGGCTGATGAACGAATTGCCAATTTGGACCATGGCTATTTTCTCTGGTCTTGTAGTCTGTACTATCATTTCTACAATTAGCAGCGGAGTGCAGTCTGTCGTCGTAAATTTAAACAGAGATATTTATCGCGCAATCAAGCCTGATGTAGATGATACCACAGCCGTTAAAGTATCTCGTGGTCTTTCCGTTGTAGTTTTAGCATGTGCTGCAATGATTTCTATGTTCTTCCCCAAGGTTCTGGATCTGCTCGTACTGACATATTCCTACTCCGCTGCTGGCTTGGTATGTCCTATTTTCTTGAGCTATATTCTGCGCAAAAAAGGAATCATTACCAAAAACGGAATTATTGCCGGCATGGTAAGCGGCATTGTTGTTTGTGCAGTTTCTATGCAATTTAATTCTGTCGTCCCGTACGTTATCTGGGGCTGTGTCGCATCCGGAGTATTTATGATTCTGGTCAGCAAAATGGACAAAAAGAACACCCCTTATCTAGAAGTGACCTAAGCTAGGAGGCATTCTATATGGAAACAATCCAATCTCCTGCAAAAATAGCATGTATTCAAATGACTGTTGTACAGGGAGAGGTAGAAAAAAATCTAGCAACCGCAAAACGAATGATTGAGGAAGCATGCACTAATCGCGCACAAATTTTAGTGCTGCCTGAGATGTTCAATACGGGCTGCGCTTTTTCTGAACGTAAGGTTGTCTTTTCTCTGGCAGAAGAAATTCCAGGCGGCAAAAGCAGTCAACTGCTGCTGGATCTTGCAAAAACACATCAAGTTTATATTGTCGGTTCTTTGATTGAACGAGAAGGACCTGACCTATATAATACAGCGATACTTGCCGGCCCTGATGGGCTGGTAGGAAAATATCGAAAACTGCATCCATGCGAAGAGGAAGTCTATTGGGTAGAACCTGGCAATCTAGGTCTTCCCGTGTTCCACACACCTATTGGCCGTATTGCTTTGCTGATCTGCCTCGATGCGTATTATCCAGAAACTGCTCGAATTTGTGCCATGCAGGGAGCGGATATCATCTGTATCCCATCCAACTGGAGCGACGTTAAAAAAGCAAGAAATTTGGCCGATCCCTATTGTACCATGGCCCCTGTGCTCTGTATGGCCAATGCGCTTTTTAACCATGTCCTGATTGCTGGAACAAATTGCGTAGGGAAAATGGGAGACCGAGTCTTCCCAGGGCAAAGTGTTATCGCAAACCCCTGGGGCGCCCCAATTGCTGGGCCAGCAAGCCGGGAAGAAGAAATCATATATGCGGATGTAGACCTGTGCGACAGCCGGCGGAAATATTTCCACCCCACAAACAGCAGATTGGCAAATCGCCGAACTGATGTCTATAGTGCAGACTTAGGATACGACCCCAAAAAGTATCTGCAGAAATAATTTTGCAACCATAAAGCGTCCACGCTAAAGGCCAATAATATCAGCAATTTGTATACACTAGGCCGTATAGTAGGGCGCACACGTGCTGGGAGGACAAGATGGTAGAAACAGTTGCTGTAATTGGAGCCGGTAATGGCGGCACTGCAATTGCCGGCTATCTGGCCAGCTGCGGTGCAAAGGTCAACCTATGTGATTTGTTCCCGGAGTATTTGGAAGGAATTAAAAGCGCGGGCGGCATTGAGCTTGTCTTAGAGGATAAGACCAGCTTTCAAACCCTGAATATGGTCACCTCGGATGTGTCAGAAGCAATTTCCGGCGTGCGGCTGATCATGGTGGTCACCCCTTCGTTTACCCATCGTATTATTGCCCGCTCCTGTGCTCCAGTGCTGCAGGATGGGCAGATCATCGTGCTCAACCCCGGCCGCACAGGCGGAGCTCTGGAATTTTTAGAGGTGATCCAGAAAGAGGGCTGTCACAAAGATATCATCGTGGCAGAAACACAAACCCTCATCTATTCCTGCCGAAAAGTAGGAGACAACAAGGCGGAAATATACGGGGTAAAGAAAGAAGTGGATCTGGGTGCATTTCCCGCAAACCGCACCCAGGAGGTGCTGGACGCACTCCATCCCTACTATCCCCAATTTCAAGCGGCAAAAAATTGTCTTGAAACCAGCTTGTCCAACATCGGCGCACTGTTTCATCCATCCCCCATTCTTCTGAATATCGGTCGGATCGAAAATGACAAAAACGGTTACCGCTACTATTGGGACGGAATCACTCCTTCGGTGGCCGTATTGGTAAAAGCTGTGGACCGGGAGCGGATGGCAGTAGCCCACGCTTTCGGCGTTGAGGTACTGAGTGCCGAAGAGTGGCTGCGCCAGTCTTATGACACTTACGGGGATGATCTTTACCAGCTTCTCCAGCATAATCAGGCCTATGGCGACATTCAAGCTCCCCACACCATCCAGGCCAGATATGTGACCGAGGATGTCCCCATGAGTCTTGTTCCTATTTCAGAGCTTGGACACATCGCAGGTGTGTCCACGCCCAACATTGATTCCGTCATTACTCTGACGTCTACCATCTATAAGAGAGACTTCCGGGGTGAGGGCCGCAACGCCGTCAACCTCGGCATTCAGGAAATGACCTTAGAGCAGGTTGCTCACTACTTTGAGACAGGCAAGAAAGAAACCCAGCCCCTGTTGATGGGCGAAAGAAAAACGGAGGCAGCATCATGAGCGTCAATCTTTTATTTCTGAATAATGCGGATATGGACCGGCTCGGAGCTGGAGATATGCAGGCAGCAATTCACGATGTAGAGCGTGCCTATGTTCTGGTGGAACAGGGCGATGTGTTGGTTCCCGGCAAGTGCGTGATGCGTTGGGGCTCCACTCCGGAGGACGAGAATGTGCTGGGCCGTATCAATGCTATGCCTGGATATATCGGCGGCGAATACAATATGGCCGGCATCAAGTGGATCGGCAGCGGACCTCAGAACTATAAGAAGGGTCTGCCTCGAGCCAGTGTAACTGTGATTCTCAACGATCCGGACACCAAACTCCCCGTCTGCGTAGCCGACGGAACAGAAGTCAGCGCCAAGCGCACGGGCGCATCCGGCGGCGTAGCCATGAAGCTGCTCGCCCGCAAAGATGCTCAGGCAATGACCATCTGCGGCGCCGGTGCACAGGGCCGCACCCAGCTGGAGGCCGCACTAATCGTTCGCCCCTCCATCCATACTGTCTACGTCTATGATATCCGTATGGAAAGTTCGAAAAAGTTTGTGGAAGAAATGAGCGCCAAATACCCCGGCGTCGAGATGATCGCGGTGGAAAACCCAGAGGAAGGCTGCCGCAAGAGCGACATCATTGTCACGGTTACCTTGGCCAACGAGCCCATTGTCCAGGCTGAGTGGATCAAGAAGGGCGCCTTGATGCTGAACATGGCGGATTATGAATTTACATATGATTGTGTGAAGATGGCGGACAAAATCGTTGTCGACAACTGGGACACCATCAAGCACCGCATGATCAGCACAGTAGCACTTATGTGGAAAGACGGCCTGATCAAAGATGAGGATATCTATGCTCAGCTGGGACAGATTCTGGACGGCCAGAAGAGCGGCCGGGATAACGATGATCAAATCATTTACTTCAATGCAGTCGGAACCGGTATTTTGGACCTCGCCGTAACCACCCGCTGCTATCGAAAGGCCCTGCAGGAGGGAGTCGGCACTACGCTGGCTTACTGGGAATAATCAATCCTTTTCGTCATATTGCGCACAATGCCGCGCTCTCCGTGTTCAAACGCAGGAGGGCGCGGCACTTTTATTCTCTGGCAAGCCACCTATTTGCACGTTATCCCCTGGAAATCTGCTCCTCATGTTCCTTCCACTTCTGATTCCAGTCGCTGTATGCGGGGTCTGCGCGGTGGTCGGTAAGCCCACCCTGCTTTTGCAGGTAGTCGGCCAAGAACTTGGTTGCCTTCACCGCGCCGAAGTGGTTCAGGTGATCTCCCTTGTCAAAGGTATCCTTTGTCCAGTCAATGCCCACGGACTCCAGATTCATATCCACATAGGTACAGCCCAGCTCATCGGCAAACTTCTGGATGCCGTTGTGCCGCTCATAGCTCCAGTTGACAGGGCTCGGGGTGCTCACCAGCAGCAACTGCGCGCCGTGGCGGTCGCACAGCTCCTTGATAGCTCTGACGTAATACTGATTCACCAGAGCAATGGAGGCTACCTTGTCGGTGGGATGCATGTATTCCTTGTTCTCACAGGGCACCACCTTGGTGATGTGGGCATGTCCTTTGTAAGGATGAGTCTGGGTGGCGGTGACTTTCTCTGTGACGTCATCCATGCTCAGGTCCTTCCAGCGGTCGTGGTAGCGAAAGACCGGCAGGGCTCTGGACAGCTCCTCCAGCACCACATTATCCAGCTTGATGGGACGGTAGATAGCCAGCGTCTCCAGGATGACCACCTTGGGGTGCTGCTTCTCCAACGCCCGCTCCAGCATGGTCCTGGTGTAGGTAAGCTTCTGGGCATCGGTGCCGCAGGTATAGCTGGTGTACCCCGTCTCCTTCCACATCAGCAGCGGGGAGTAGCCGTTATACGATTCGCTGTCCCCCATCACCAGAATATCGATGGAGTCCGGGGGTTCCCCCAGGATACCATTGACCCGGGCATACTCCATTCCCGCCTCCGCAGTGTTATCTTTTGGTGTAAAAATACCAGACGCAATATAAAGTAAGGCAATCAGCCCAGCAAAAAAGAGCAGCCAGGCGATCACTCGTTTGAAATAACCCATGCAACGCCTCCTAGGAAATTAAAATCCCGCATAGATGGGGTCCACCGGCACATAGCCCGCACCGTAGGCGCCGAAGATGATCAAAGCCAGAAGGACGGCGTAGTAGACCGCCACACGCAGCACCACCGGCGACTGCCGCAGGCGCGTTCCAAGGTGGACGCCCCGCTCCTGGGCGATCCCCACCAGCACAAGCACAACCAGGAAAACCGCCACGAGCAGAAAATCCTTCTTTCTCATGCCCATCTGGAACAGGCTCCCGCTGCGGATACACGCCAAAGAAAACTGGGTGACCATCTTATGGAACATAGCCAGCCCGTTGTACAGTCCATTGGCTCGGAAAAACAGCTCGCCGATGCACACCAGGATCCCGGTGCGCACCATCTGGAAGCCGCGATAGGGGACGCTGGTGCGGGAGATGCCCAGAGCCCCCGTCCACCGGACGGTCAGAGGCTCGGTCAGATTGCCCAGCAGGATCAGAGCAAAGTGGTACATTCCAAAGAAGACATAGTTCCAGGCCGCTCCGTGCCACAGGCCGTTGCACAGCCATACGCAAAACAGGGCGATGGATCCGGCAACCAGGGGACCGTAGTGGCTGCCCAGTCGCTTGCGGGCCTTTGTGGTGAGCTTTTTCAGCGGCTTGGACATGGACATGGGGTAGAAGATGTAGTCCTTGAACCAGGTACCCAGGGAGATATGCCAGCGCTGCCAGAACTCCGGAATGGAACGGGAGAAGAAGGGGCGCTGGAAGTTTTCCGGAATCTGAAAGCCGAAGATCCGTCCCGCTCCTACCGCCAAGTCCATGGTTCCGGAGAAATCCATGTAGAGCTGGATGGTATAGCACACGGCGGCCACGGCAATGACCAGGCCGTCATAATCCTCATAGTGATCAAAGACCGTTTTGATAAACAGGTTGAGCCGGTCGGCCACCAGGATCTTCTTCAGCAGGCCGTAGCTCATCCGCTGCAATCCCAGCATAAAATTCTGGTAGCGCAGGGGAGGCGCCTCCCACAGCTGCTGGGCGGTCTGCTGATAGCGGCAGATAGGTCCCTCCATCAGCAGGGGAAAAAAGCTGAGGTAGAGGGCCAGACGGAAGAGATTGCGGTCGGCGGGCACTTTTTGACGGTAGACATCAAAGAGGTAGGAGGCCGCCTGCATGGTGTAAAAGGAGATACCGATGGGCAGCAGAAAGTGAGGGATACGCAGGGTGACAGGCAGGGACAGGGCATGCAGCAGGGCGTTATAGTTGGAGAGGAAGAAGGGGGTATACTTCAGCACCACCAGCATGCCCAGCTGGAAGAGAAGGCCCAGGGCCAGGATCCTGCGCTGCTTGGTCTGCGCTCTGGCACGAAGGGCCCGGCGTTCCTCCTTCGGTGTCTCCTCCAGAAGCTCTTTGGTCCGGGCCTGGTCGTGGGCCAGCCACAGCCCGGTATGATACATAGAGAGGGTGGACAGGAGCAAATAGGCGATCAGTTTTCCGCTGACCGCCCAGAAGCACACATAACTAAACAGCAGCAAAACCGCCCGCCGGCCCCGCTGCCCCGCCAAGGCGTAGAGCAAAACGGCGGCCGGCAGGTAGAGGGCCAGATATCCGGGGGAAAAGTAGGAGGAGAAAGAGAGCATCTTATCCTTCCTCGCGCAGACGCTGGATCATCTCCCAAAGGCGCTGGGCGGAGTTGAAGTTTTCCGGGATGATCTCCACGGTGGGTACAGTGATGTCAAAGGCATCCTCCATCTCCGCTACCAGGGAGAGGATGTCCAGGGAATCCAGATAGTGTCCGTCAATGAGCTCCTCACAGTGGAGGTAGTCCACATCGGGCTGGATCTCATTCAAAATTTCAAGCAGCTGTTCCATGGTATCGTCTCACTTTCTATCTTCATAATTTGGGGTATTCCAGGTGCAGGTCTGAACGGGGCTGCGCAGACAGAGCACCTGTCCGTCCGCTTGGCGCAGCAGTACGCCGGGCAAGTCCCGGCTGAGAAAGAGGCTGATCCCCTCGGTCATGCAGTAGGCTCCCGCATTGCCAAAGGCCAACACATCCCCCACCTCCAGCCGGGAGAGGGGAAGCTGTTTGACCAGGATGTCATTGACGGTGCACAGGGAACCGCAGATGTTCCAGTTCTCCACCCCATCTCCATCCCTGGGCGGCAGAAGCTCCACCTGGGGACGGCGCATGGCCATGCTCTGGCCGAAGTAGACCAGCTGGTGTATGCCGCCGTCCACAATGGCGTAGTTCTGGCTCTGGTTGGTCTTTCGGTCCACCACCCGGGTCACATAGGTGCCGCAGCTGGCGGCGATGCTCCGTCCCAGCTCCAGGGTAAGCTTTCCGGGAAAAGACAGCTGGGCCAGCTGCTGGGCCGCCTGGAGGAGGACCTCCTCATCCTGCTCCGCGTCGTCGGCAAAGTAGGATACCGGGAAGCCCGGCCCCAGCTCCAGCTCCGGAATGGGACCGTACTGGTCCTGGAGGGAGGAGAGAAACTCCTCCAGCATGCGCAGCTCCCGCCCCAGGCGCTTGACCGAGGTCTTTTGGGTGCCGGAGAAATACTGGATACCCCGCACCTCAATCTGGGGGTCAGGCTGGGCCAGGATCTGATGGATCTCCTGCCGCTCCAGTCCAAACTGGCTGCCGCTGGTCAGACGCAGCAGCAGCTTCAGCTGCCGGCCGTGCTTCCGGGCCACCTGGCACAGCAGGTGGTACTGGGCCATGGACTCCACGGTGCAAATCATCTTCTCCACATCTTCCCGGCTGGCCAGCTCCTCCATCCACTGGGGATCCTTATATACGCCGGAAATCACATACTGCTCCGGCTTCAGGCCAAGCTGGCGGCAGATGGCATACTCCCCGGGGGAGCAGATCTCCAGCCGCTCTACCAGAGCGCTCACCTCCCGGGCCAGGAAGGGGTTGGCCTTCACCGCATAGCACAGGGCGGTATCCCGGGGCAGGACCTCCCGCAGGTGGGCCACCCGGCGCTCCAGCGCCTCCCCATCAAAGAGATAGAAGGGGGTGGGAAAGCGCCGGGTCAGCTCCAGCAGTTCTGTTTTATCCACGCTTTCCGCCTCCTTTCAGCAGTTCTTTGCGGTCGATCTTTCCATTTTTGGTCAGCGGGAACTTCTCCACTGCCGTCAGGGTGCTGGGCACCATGAAGTAGGGAAGCTGCTCCTTTATTTGGCGGCGCAGCTGGGCCGCCTCTACCCCGCCCACATAGAAGGCGTGGATCTTCTGCCGCTCCTCCTCGTAGACACAGCAGCAGCGGTCCACCTCCGGCAGGGCGGACACGGCCCGTTCGATCTCCTCCAGCTCCACCCGGTGGCCCAGGTGCTTGATCTGAAAGTCCTTGCGGCCGCTGTACATAAATTCTCCGTCCTCGGTATACCGGCCCAGGTCGCCGGTGCGGTAGATGAGCTCGGGGTAAGCGGGGTTGCGGGGGTCGGGCACAAAGGCGGCCGCCGTCTGCTGGGGCGAGCGGTAGTAGCCAAGGGCCAGCGCCGTACCCCGTACGCACAGCTCTCCCACCTGACCGGGCGCATGGATCTCCCGGTCCTCTCCGTCCAGTAGGAAGACCTCCTCGTTGGGGAAGGGGCGGCCGATGGGGATACCGCCCTGGTAGTCCCGCTCCCGGTCCAGGATGTGGTAGGTGCAGTTGCAGGTAATCTCGGTGGGACCATAGAGATTGACAAACTGAGCCTTGGGCAGGTGCTCCATCCAGGTTTTCAGATGCTTGAGCGGCATCACCTCGCCACTGAAGAGCACCTTGTTCACCGTATCCGGGGTACGGTAGTCCAAACCGTGGAAGGTGCTGATGAGGCACAGGGCGGATACCGCCCAGACGAGGGTGGTGACCTTGTGCTCACACAAAAAGTCCAGCAGCTCCTTGGGCCGGGAGAAGAGCCGCCGGGGAATCATAACCAGGGTGGCCTGAGCCTTCAAAGCTCCGTAGATATCCTTGACCGAGACATCAAAATCGAAGGGAGCCTGATTGCCGATGCGGTCCGTCTGCGTAAAGGAAAATGTGTCGGTGAAGACATCGATGAAATCCAGCACCGAGCGGTGGCTCACCAGCACCCCCTTGGGAAGCCCCGTAGAGCCGGAGGTAAAGTTGACATAGAGGGGGTCGGTGTCGATCATCGCCGCACGGACTGCCGCCAGCTGGGACTGATCCTCCTGGCTGATCATCAGCTCCTCCACCAGCAGAATGGAGGAGGCGGGGAAGATCTCTTCCATCACACTGCGGTGGGCCTGATCGGTGATCACACAGGATGCACCCAACACGGATTGGATCTGCTGCAGCCGCGCCGCGGGTAGTTCGGGGTTAAAATAGGAGTAGAAGCCGCCGGCGTATACCACGCCAAAAAAGGCGCTCAGGGCGGCGCAGCCTTTTTCCATATAGATGGCTACCGGCTGCCGGGGCCGGATGCGCTGGGACAGGGCGGCGCCCACCGCCCGGCTGATATGGCACAGTTCCTGGTAGCTGAGGCTGTGTGTCTCATCCACACAGGCAGTCCGCTCCGGCGACAAAGACGCGGCCCGCTCCAGGTATTGAAGCACGTTTCGAATGGGAATCACCTGCCGTTTTGGATTAAGCAGCTTTTTCTGCTGTTGAAATTATCATAGCAGGCGCTGCTTAACGATTTGCGGTAGGGAATCTTAAAGATTCTTAACCTGCATACTCAGTAAACGTATAGGTAATTCCTCTTTCAGGGCAAAAACGGAATACCGAACAAGCGACAGAACAATCATGGGGCGCTTACCGGCGTTTTATCCATGTAGCGACCCTTTTGTCTGTTAATAAATTTTGAAAAATTTGTAATTATTTTGTCGAAAAGAGCTTAAAACATGGAATTTCTTCGAGAAGCATCTTGCATTTTTTATCTAAAGTAGTAAAATAATTCCACGAGATAGGAAAGGAGGAAACCCACTAATTTAATCCTTGGCGCATTATAAAATAAGGAGGAAAACATCAATGACAAAAATGCGGACACGCATTGGTAGCATTGTTCTTGCGGTAGCAATGTTGCTAACTCTTCTTCCTGTAACTGCGTTTGCGGATGGAACTGATCAGACTGTTTCACCTGTGCAGGTGGACAGCTTTGAAAAGCTTCAAAATGCTCAAACTGCGGTGGAAGGCTCTATCATTGAGGTCAGCGGGAATATCACCATGGAACAGCCTGTGACCTTTACGAACAAGGTCACTTTGAAACTGACCGAGACCGCAAATATCACCTATACCAGCGATAACAACGCTCAAATCTATCTGATTACCTTGCAGGACGGCTCTACCCTGGACATGGCTGCCGGGGCAAGGGTCGTCATGACTGGTACTGGAACACAGAATGCCAACCGTGATTGGCGGGTGATCTACTCCGATGGTGCTTTAACCGTTTCCCAGTTTGCCGGCGAGATTACTGTTGACAACGCCAGAGGGCGTGGCCTGTATGCCAAAAATGATCTGACTTTTACCGCTCCTATGGCCGGCAAGGTTACCATGAACAATCCCAATGGCGACAATCAATACACTTGCGGTATCGTTTCAAATGCAGGAAATATTGTATTTGAGAAGGGCATCACCGGTCAAATTAAAGTTGTATTTGGCGGTGGTAAAAACGGGTTTGGTATTATTGCGCAGAGTGGAAACGTTCGCATAAATGGTGACATCAGTGGCACAATTGATGTTCAATTGGGGACATCTCACATGGGATGTGGCATCAATGCTGCTACTGGTATCATTGTCACTGGCGATATCTCCGGCAGAATCTATGCTCGGGGCGGGTCTGGAAGTGGGTTCGGCATTTTTACATGGGATGGCGACATTTCTATTGCTGCAATCTCCGGTTCTGTTACCGGTGATTGTTACAACGAGATCATGAACAACTCTCAGAGCGGAGCCTCTGCCATCTACGCCTATGATGGCAATATCTACGGAACTGATGACACTACTCCGCTGGCGCTGACCGGTACCCTGTCCAGCACCGTGGGCCGCAATGATGCGTTCACCGTTCAGGCCAAGGGGAACGTCTCCATCTATATGGGCGAGGGTGCCAGCATCAATGCCCGATCTTCCTTTGGCGCTGAGTGGACAGACGTGACAGGCGATACCAGTAAGAAGCCTATGAGCAACAACTGGGGCGGCGCTGCTGCCGGCGTGGTTGCCGGCGGGACTATTGACATTGATGGTAACGATGATGCCATTACCGTCACCTCCACCAGTGCCGGCGGTAATCCGATCGAGGCCGCTTTCCAGACAAAGACCGGTAAGCTGGAGAACGTCAGCAATATCACCAACTTCCTCTATGAGGTAGCGGAGGGTGATGAGGACTCCATCAAAGCTGCCAATGCCAAGCTGACGAGCGAGGACAAGGCGGCCATCAAAGGCTATGATGAGATGGTTGAGGATCTGCTCACGACCAAGGTGAACAATGAGCAGACACTGCGTGATGCCCTAGACAAAGCTGCAACCGGCGATATCATCGCGTTGGAGGGCGACATCGAGTTCTCCAGCCCCCTGGTAATTAATACTTCTGTCACCATCAACGGCAATAATTTTACTATCCAGGCCTCCGAAACATTTAGCGGTGATGTCATTACTGTTACTGCCGATAATACCACCATCCAGAATGTTAAGGTGGATGGCTGCAACAAGAGTGGTTACGGTATCCAGTTCTATACGGCTGCAAATGGTCGGCTGGAAAACGTGACCGCCACGAACAATACCAAGAGCGGTATCAACGTAAACGCCTCCACTGTAACTGCTGTCGGTACCATTGACCTCTCCGGGAATAGCAAGAACAGCATCAATGTGGGCTTTGGCAAAAATATCAGCAGTGCCCCCGGCGCCTCCCTGGATATGACCAATGCTACCCTGGTAGGCGTGGACTTCATCTATGCAGATGCTGGCGATGTCCAGCGTGCTGATGCAGCTAATGTGGCAATTACAGTAACTGATGGTAACAACACATTTGTTGCAGTGGGGGACAATATCCTCGCACCGGTTTATTTTGTGCCCGAATCCACTGTAAAAGACAGCGCGAAGATCACCGTTGTCAATGAGAGCGGTACTCCCACCTATTACAGGTTCGTCTCTTCTCTGCAGGATGCCATTGACAACGCCGAGGATAATTCCACCATTATCCTGGCTGCTGACGAATATACGCTGAACAGCAACATCACACTCAACAAGAATGTGACCATTGTCGGCGCCAGCCAAGAAACCACCACTATTGTGGCCTACAATAATCAGTCTACTGAAAATGACTCCCGGATTAAGGTTGAGAGCGGGGCTCAGGTCAAATTTGAGAATCTGACCTTTACTGCCTCTTACGGGGCTGATATCGTCGCTCCCATCATCCGCGTCGACGGCACCGGCAAACTGGAGCTGAACCGTTGCACCATCACTGACACCAGTGTGGGCTACTCCTCCGGTTATGGCCTAATCAGCACCGGAAACGCAGTTGCTGACAGCAAGGTGACCATGAAGAACTGCACCGTCAATAGTGTGCTGGGCAACAACGATAATGTCACCTATTATGTGCTGGGCCAGGGCGGCGTGTGCGAACTGGATATCCAGGACAACGTATTCAACCTGGGCAGCTGGTTTATGTTTAACATCCAGGCTAGCGGCATCATGAAGAACAATGTGTTCAACGGAGTGGACGGAGCGAGCGGCAGAGTGGTCAATGCTACCAATCTGAACGGTCTGGTTGTAGAGGGCAATACATTTGATGAGAGCCTCTACGGTACTCGGTTTGTAATTGGCGGCGACTATAAAATTACCGGAAACACCTTCGAGTCTCTGGGGGACGATCTGGCTATCGGCATCTATAACAAACCTGTTACCACCGCTGAGATTTCCAACAACATCTTCATGATGGAGGATGAATCCTACGGTATTCGTGTGACTGCTGATTGGGGCGGTGCTGCAGGTAATTTAAGTAATCTAATTCTGCACAATAACACCTTTAACGGCAACGGCATCTATGAGTTCCGCAACGACAGCTGGAGCGGTACTGCAGATCTTTCCGGGAGTGAGGCTACCGAGGAATTTACAGTAAATGTTGGTACTGAAACCACCATCAAGCTTCCCGATGCTATTGAAAAGAACGGCTATGCATTCTTGGGTTGGTATGATGGCAATAAACTGTACAATGCCGGTGAGGAAGTGACCATCACTTCTAATACCACCTTTACCGCCCGGTGGACCTACATTGACCAGGGCAGCACCTCCGGCGACTATCTTGTTAATGTGAATAAGGTCACTGGCGGCAAAATTACTGTAACTCCCGGCCGTGCCGATAAGGGTGACACTGTGACCATCACCGTGAAACCCAACGACGGCTATGAACTGGATACCCTGGTTGTCACCGACAAGAACGGCAACACGGTAAAGTTGACCGATAAAGGCAACGGCAAGTACACCTTCACCATGCCTGGCAGCCAGGTCACCGTGAATGCCTCCTTCGCAAAGGACAGCAGCAGCCCCGTTGATTCCTTCCTGGATGTCAACACCGGTGCCTGGTACTACGACGCAGTGAAGTATGCCGTGGAGAACGGCCTCATGTCCGGCACCGGCACCTACACCTTCGAACCTAACACTACCCTCAGCCGCGGCATGATCGCCCAGATGCTCTATGCTCTGGAGGGCAAGCCCAGCATCTCTTCTGCCAACAACTTCACCGATGTGTCCTCCAGCGACTGGTACGACAAGGCTGCCAGCTGGGCTCAGTCCAAGGGCATCATCACCGGCTATGAGGACGGCAGATTTGGTCCCAACGATCCCCTCACCCGGGAGCAGCTGGCTCTGATTCTGTACAACTACGCCAAGAGCGAGGGCTATGGCACCAGCGCCAAGGCAGATCTGAGCAAGTTTGCCGACGGCACTTCTACTTCCCCTTGGGCTCAGCAGGCTATGTCCTGGGCGGTAGGCGAGGGCCTGCTGTCCGGTAGAGGTGTTAACATGCTCTATCCCACCGGCACCGCTACCCGCGCTGAGGTGGCTCAGATCATGATGAACTTCTGTGAAAATGTAGCGAAGTAAGCTCACCTCTCTCAAAACAACAGGGACGCTCCACTTGGAACGTCCCTGTTATGATTCTCTGAAAAAAAGCAAAAGACAGGCTTCCCCACAAATTACATTGCAGGGAAGGCCTGTCTTTTTCGTCTCGTTGCTGCAATCAGCCCTGTCCGTAGTAGGCGCCGGGGCCATGCTTGCGCAGATAGTGCTTGTCCAGCAGCTCCTGCTGCATGGGGGGCAGCCCGGGCGTGAGAGCCATGGCGTGGAAATCCATGAATGCGCACTCCTCCAACACCACAGCGTTATGTACCGCGTTGAAGGGGTCGGTACCCCAGGTGAAGGGACCGTGGCTGTGAACCAGGACCGCCGGAACCTGGGCGGGGTCAATGTTCCGCTTCCGGAAGGTCTCGATGATGACATTGCCCGTCTCCAGCTCATACTTGCCGGCAATCTCCTCGGGAGTCATTTTCCGGGTGCAGGGAATCTCCCCATAGAAATAATCCCCCTGAGTAGTGCCCATGGCAGGCACGCCCTTACCTGCCTGTGCAAAGGATGTGGCCCAGCGGCTGTGAGTGTGAACAATGCCGCCCAGAGCGGGGAAGGCGTTATAGAGGGCCACATGGGTGTCGGTGTCGCTGGAGGGCTTCCACTTGCCCTCCACCCGCTCGCCGGTCTCCAAGCTGACTACCACCATGTCCTCCGGCTTCATGTTGTCGTACTCCACGCCGGAGGGCTTGATGACCATCAACCCCTTTTCCCGGTCCACACCGGACACATTACCCCAGGTGAAGGTGACCAGGCCGTGCTTGGGCAGAAGCAAATTTGCCTCGCATACCTGTTTTTTCAGTTCTTCCAGCATAACGCTGCTCCTTTCCAACGGACGCCGGACCGGCAAAGCGGTCCGGCGTCCCTATGTAAGCTTCTCAGATTCCCTTCAGCTTCCAGGCAATATCGTTGAGGAAGAGCTGCTGCTCCAGGCCCTCCACGGTGGTGTCCTTGCTGATGTGGACAAACTCGATGCCCATCATATTGGCCCAGTCCTTCATCTGCTCAGCGGACACGTCGTAGCTGAGGACGGTGTGGTGGGCGCCGCCGGCGGTGATCCAGCACTCCACGCCGGTGGTGAGACTGGGCTCGGCCTGCCACATCACCCGGGCCACAGGCAGGTTGGGCATGGGGAGGATGGGCTTGACGCAGTGGATATCCTGGCAAATGAGGCGCAGACGGCCGCCCATATCAATGAGGCTGACCACGATGGCGTCGCCCTCCTTGCCCTCGAACACCAGGCGGGCAGGGTCCTTCTCATTCATGCCGATACCCAGGTGGTGAGTCTCGATACGGGGCCGGGCGGAAGCCAGGGAGGGGCAGACCTCCAGCATGTGGGCGCCCAGGCTGTACTCCTTGCCGGGAACCAGGTTATAAGTGTAATCCTCCATAAAGGCAGAGGCACCGTTTCCGTTTTCGCCCATGGCCTTCATGATGGCGGTCATAGCGGCCACCTTCCAGTCGCCCTCACCGCCGTAGCCGTAGCCCTGAGCCATCAGATGCTGGCTGGCCAGGCCGGGCAGCTGCTCCATGCCGTACAGATCCTGGAAGGTGTTGGAGAAGGCCATGCAGCCCTCGGCATCCAGCATCTTCTTCATGGCAATCTCTTCCCGAGCCTGATAGCGGATGGCTTCCAGGTTGTCGGTGGCAATGTCATAGGAGGCCTTGTAGGTGTCCATCAGCGCGTCGATCTCGGCGTCGGTGACCTCATTCATCACCTTCACCAGGTCGCCCACGGCCCAGGTATTTACCTGCCAGCCCAGCTTGGTCTGGACCTCTACCTTGTCGCCCTCGGTGACGGCCACTTCCCGCATGTTGTCGCCAAAGCGCATGACCTTCAGTTCCTTGCTGACTGCCACGCCCACAGCAGCCTTCATCCAGTTGCCCAGACGCTTCTGGACCGCCTCATCCTGCCAGTAGCCGGCGATGATCTTCCGGGGCATACGCAGCCGGGCAGCGATGAACCCGTGCTCCCGGTCGCCGTGGGCGGCCTGGTTCAGGTTCATGAAGTCCATGTCGATCTCCTCGTTGGGGATCTCACGGTTATACTGGGTAGCAAAGTGGCAGTAGGGCTTCTGAAGATTGACAAAGCCGTTGATCCACATCTTGGAGGGGGAGAAGGTGTGGCACCAGCTGATCACGCCCAGGCAGTTGTCGTTGTAGTTGGCCTCTTTCACCACGTCAGCGATCTCTTTGTTGGTCTTAGCCGTGACCTTATACACCAGCTTGCAGGGCAGATTTCCGGAGGCATTGAGCACATCGGCCATCTCCGCGGCCCGGGCAGCTACGGTCTCCAGCACTTCAGGACCGTACAGGAACTGACTGCCTACCACAAACCAGAATTCTTTCTCGTACATATTCATGAGAATGACCTCCATTCATTGCCGCAGCGCGGCACTATGTTTTCCCTGTGTTACAGGCACTCCACCGCAGCGCGTTCCACACCCAGCGCCTTGGTATAGTGTGCCAGGAACTGTTCAAATCCGGCCCGGTCTGCCTCATCAGGCTCCTGGGTCGATACCTCCTGGCCGGCAAATACCTTGCTGTCCAGATAGTGCTCCAGGCTCTCTCCTTCATCCCGGCAAGCCATGTAAGCAGCCAGCAGGGCCATACCCCAGGGGCCGCCCTCGCCGGCGGTCTTCATGACGGACACCGGAGCGCCCGCCGCCGCGGCCAGGATCTTCTGTCCCACCACGGGGGTTTTGAAGAAGCCGCCGTGGCCCAGCAGACGGTCTACTGCCACCTGTTCCTGGGCCAGGATATCCAGCCCGATCTTCAAGGTAGCCAGAGCGGAATAGAGCTGTACCCGCATAAAGTTGGCAAAGGTGAGCTGAGCCTGAGGACCGCGGACCAGCAGAGGCCGTCCCTCCTCCATCTGGGTGATGGGCTCGCCGGACAGGTAGTTATAGAGCAACAGACCGCCGCCGTCCGCCGCTCCAGTCTGAGCAGAGGTAAACATGGCGGTAAAGATCTCGTTCATATCCGCCTTCTGGCCCAGAGCCTCCAAAAAGCCTTTGAAAACTTGAGCCCAGGCGTTAATTTCGTTAGTGCAGTTGTTGCAGTGGACCATAGCCACCGGCGCTCCGTCGGGGGTGGTGACCATATCGATCTCCGGGTAGACCTTGGAGAGGGCCTTTTCCAGCACGATCATGGCAAACACGCTGGTGCCCGCCGACACGTTGCCCGTGCGGGGCGCCACCGCGTTGGTGGCCGCCATGCCGGTGCCCGCATCGCCCTCGGGGGGCGCCAGAGGCACACCGGGTTTCAGCGCACCGGTGGGATCCAGCAGCTTGGCTCCCGCCTCGGTGAGCATACCCGCGTTCTCCCCGGCAGAGAGGACCTGGGGCAGAATGTCCCGCAGCTTCCATGGGTAGTTCTTGTCCGCCACCAGGGCATCGAAGGAGTCCACCATAGCCTGGTCATAGTCGCCGGTCTGGCTGTCAATGGGGAACATACCGCTGGCCTCGCCCACGCCCAGCACCCGCTGGCCGGTGAGTTTATAGTGGACATAGCCCGCCAGGGTGGTGAGATAGTCAATTTCTTTGACATGCTCCTCTCCGTTGAGGATGGCCTGATAGAGGTGGGCAATGGACCAGCGCTGGGGAATGTTGAAGGAGAAGCGCTCCGTCAGGATCTGGGCCGCCTGGCCGGTAATGGTATTGCGCCAGGTACGGAAGGGGACCAGCAGCTCCCCGTTTTTATCCAGCGCTACATAGCCGTGCATCATGGCGGAAAAGCCCATGGCGGCCATGGTGGTCAGCTCCACGCCGTAACGTTTATGTACATCGGAGCACAGCTTGGCGTAGGCGTCCTGAAGGCCCGCCCACACGTCCTCCATGTGGTAGGTCCACACGCCGTCCTCCAGCCGGTTTTCCCAGCCGTGGTCGCCCGAGGCGATGGGGGCGTGGTCAGTTCCAATGAGCACCGCCTTGATGCGGGTGGAGCCCAGCTCGATGCCCAGACAGCACTTGCCCTGGACAATTTGTTCCTTGATTTCCATGGAAATGGGCCTCCTTTACTTGTTCTTATCCTTGATCTTGGCAAAGATGCTCTGCAGGATGATGAAGAAGCACAGCAGGGCAGCGGTAAGCACGTTGGGCCAGGAAGAGGCCAGCTTGCCGTTGAACTGGACGATAGAAGCGATGGTACCGTTGATGAGCACACCGAACAGGGTGCCGATCACGTTGCCCACGCCGCCGGTAAGCAGGGTACCGCCGATGACGGAGGAGGCGATGGCGTCCATCTCCAGGCCGGTGGCCTGGTTTACGCTGGCGGACATGGTGTTCATACAGTAGCAGATGCCGCCGATGGAGCACAGGAAGGAGGAGAGGATGTAGGCCTTCATCTTGGTTTTCTTCACGTCCAGGCCCATCATGGCCGCCGACTGCTCACTGCCGCCCACGGCGTACAGAGAACGGCCGAACTTGGTGTAGCGGAGCATCAGGAAGATAACCACCAGCACCACCAGGGCGATGACTACGCCGATACCCACATAGGGCATAATCAGCTTGCCCGCCTTGTTGACGGTGCCGCCGAAGGGCAGATAGATGCGGAAGTTGGCCATATCATAGAAGGTCTGGTCAGCCTCAGCGGTGATGGAGAGCTGGTCGGTGGAAATGACCGCCGTCATGCCGCGGGCAAAGAACATGCCCGCCATGGTGACGATAAAGGGCTGGATCTCCAGGTAACCCACACAGAAGCCCTGGACCAGGCCGAAGACGATACCGATAACCAGCACCAGCAGAATAATGGTGGGGGCGTTGGCCCAGCCCCAGTTATTCAGGCCGTAGGCGATGATCATACAGTCCATGGCGATGAGAGAGCCCACGGAGATGTCGATGCCGCCGGTGAGCATGACGCAGGTCATGCCGCAGGCCACGCAGATAAGGCCCGCGTTGCTGCGGAAGATGTTCAAAAAGGTCTGTACGGTGATGAAGCCCTTGCTGGCGTAGGCCACGCAGCCTGCCGCGTACAAAAGCACAAACAGTACGATGGTGATGAGCAGCAGGGTGGTGTTGCTGTTCATCTTTTTCCGGTCTTTCAGCGCATTTGCCGCTTTCATACGCCAACCGCCCCCTTTACCTCTTTCTCCGCCTGCTTCTTGGCAGACATTTTCTTAAAGTAGGCCTTCACGGGAGGCGCCTGGACGGCCACGATGATGATCACGATGACGGCCTTGAACACCGGGTTGACGGCGCTGGACACACCCAGGTTGTACATGGTGGTGGTGATGGCCTGGATGGTATAGGCGCCGATGATGGAACCGGCCAGATTGAAGCGGCCGCCGGCCAGGCTGTTGCCGCCCAGAGCCACCGCCAGGATGGCGTCCAGCTCATAGTTCAGACCGATGTTGTTGGTGTCGGCGCTGGTGATCCGGGAGGAGGCCACCAGACCGGCGATGCCGGCGCACAGGCCGCACAGCACGTAGCACAGGAAGATGATCTTCTGGGAGTTCAGACCTGCAATGCGGCTGGCTCTCCGGTTGATACCTACGGACTGGATGTACATACCCATAGCGCTCTTCTTGAGCACAATGGTAACCGCGGCGATGCAGATGGCCGCAATGATGATGGGGGTGGGCACAGGGCCGATGTAGCCGCCGAACACAGCGAAGGCGTCGTTGCGCACATAGACGATCAGGTTGTTGCACACCAGCAGGCCGATGGCCCGGGCGGCAGTCCACAAGATCAGGGTGGCCACCATGGGCTGGATGTTCAGATAGGCCACCAGGGCGCCGTTGAAGGCGCCGCAGATGCAGCCCATGACCAGGGCAGCCAGCACGCCCACGATGAGGGGCACGGCCAGCTCGGTGGCCTGGGGGGCGGCGGCTCCGGCCAGCAGGGTGCAGCACACGCCGGCGCTCAGGGCCATGACGGAGCCCACGGAGATGTCGGTACCGGCAGAGGCGGAGACCACCAGCGTCATGCCGATGGCCAGGATGGCAACCTCGCTGCCGCGGTTGAGGATGTTGATGATACGGCCGTTGAGCATATCATTCTGGATGTAGATCTTGAAGAAATCGTAAAAGTCCCGTCCCTGGGATACATCATAGAAAATGTTGACGCACAGCACCAGCAGCATACAGAAGATGGGCAGAAACAGCTGCTGCTTGGTGAGTTTTTTCAGTTTACTCATTCTCGTTTGCACCTCCCGCGATGGCGGCCATGACCCGCTCCTGGGTCAGCTCGCCCTCCAGCTCGCCCACCTTGGCGCCGTCCCGAAGGACCGCCATACGGTTGCAGGTACGCAGCATCTCTTCAATCTCCGAGGAGATGAACATGATGCTTTTGCCCTCGCTGGCCAGCTGAACGATCAGTTTTTGAATTTCCGTCTTGGTTCCGATGTCGATGCCGCGGGTGGGCTCGTCCAGGATCAGGAAATTGGGATCGGTGGCCAGCCAGCGGGCCAGGATGGCCTTCTGCTGGTTGCCGCCGGAGAGCTGCTTGATGGGGGTCTCCCGACTGGCGGTCTTGATCTGAAGCAGGTCGATGTACCGATCGGCGATCTCCTCCTGTTTGGCCCGGGACAGCTGCTTGAACATACCCCGCTTGGCCTGGAGAGCCAGGATAATGTTCTCCCGTACAGACAGGTCGCCGATGATGCCCTCCGCCTTCCGGTCGTCGGGCAGCAGGCCCATGCCCAGGTTCATAGCGTCGATGGGCTGGTTGATCTTGACCTCCTTGCCTTCCACCTTCAGGGTGCCGGTCTGGGCCTTGTCGGCGCCGTAGATGGACCGGGCCAGCTCGCTGCGGCCGGAACCCAGCAGACCGGTCAGGCCGATGACCTCGCCCTTGTGGATCTCCAGATCGAAGGGCTTGATGGTGCCCTTGTGGCTCAGGCCGTGGGCCTCGATCTCCAGGGGCGCCTGAGCGTCATAGGAGAAGCCCTCGGGCTTGATGGAGGCCAGGTCGTCAAAGTCCTTGCCCATCATGGCTGCCACCAGCTTCACCCGGGGCAGCTCAGCCACGGGGTACTCGCCTACCAGGGTGCCGTTGCGCAGCACCGTAATGCGGTCGCACACGGCATACACCTGCTCCAGGAAGTGGGTGACGAACACGATGCCCACGCCATGCTCCTTCAGCTGAAGCATCATTTTAAACAGCTTATCCACCTCGCTGTCGTCCAGAGAGGAGGTAGGCTCGTCCAAAATCAGCACCTTACAATCCATATCCACCGCCCGGGCAATGGCGATCATCTGCTGCAGCGCCAGGGAGTAGTTCTCCAGGTTCTGGGTCACGTCTACCTTAATGTCCAGCCGCTTAACCAGCTCGTCAGCCTTCTTGTTCATCGTCCGGCGGTCAATGGTGTGCAGCGGCGTCATAGGCTCCCGGCCGATGAACAGGTTCTCCGCCACGCTCAGGTTGGGGCATAAGTTTACCTCCTGATACACGGTGGAGATGCCCACCTTCTGGGCGTCCAAAGTGGAGTGGTTTTTCACCGGCCCCTCAACACCCTCTACCCGAATCTCGCCGGCTTCAAAATCATTGATACCGGTAAGGCACTTGATAAGGGTGGACTTGCCCGCGCCGTTTTCCCCCATCAGGGCGTGGATCTCGCCCTTTCGCAGGGTGAAGTCCACATTGTCCAGCGCCTTGACGCCGGGAAAGGTCATGCAGATTCCCCGCATCGTCAGCACAATGTTGTCTTCCATGTCGCGTCACCTCTGTCATTTTTAGGAAATTCAGAATGAAATAGGGAGGACCCCATGTTATATGATATGGGGTCCTCCCTGTGGGGTCCTTATAAAGGCCTCCTCACACGATTGGGGAGGAATTAGTAGGGACGGGCGTCCAGGACCTCCTGGGTCACCTGGATGATGGGCATGGTCTCGCCGTTCACAGTGATCTCAGTCACCAGATCCTCAGCGGCGAACCAGGACTCCTCCATGTAGATCTCCTTCTCAGGAGTCTCGCCGGCTTCCAGCTGCTTGATGACCTCGTCCACGAAGGGAGCGGCCATGGGGTTACACTCGAAGGTAGCGTTCAGGTCGCCGTTCAGGACGTCCTCAACCGCGGGCTTGTTGGAGTCGAAAGAAACGATGATGACATCGCCGTCCACGCCGTAGGACACGCCGGCGGCATCCATAGCGGTCATAGCACCGTAGGCCTCGTTATCGTTCTGGCAGATAACCACGTTGAACTGACCAGCGTAGCTCTGGCAGTAGGACTCCATAACTTCCTGGCCGCCGGCCTCGGTGAAGTCACCGTTCTGGGAATCCAGGATGGTCCAGCCCTCACGGTCAGCCACTTCCTTGAAGCCCTCGGTACGGCCGATGGTGGCGGAAGCGCCGGTGGAACCCTCGATGACCAGGGCGTTGATCTCGCTGATGCCCTTAGCAGCGGCGTAAGCCTTCAGCCACTCGCCGCAGGCAAGACCCTCGGTCTTAAAGTCGGAGCCGACCCAGGACACATACTTGTCGGAGTCGTCGATGGTACGGTCGATGACGATAACGGGAATACCGGCATCCTCACACTCAGTCAGAACGGTGTCCCAACCGGTGGAAACGATGGGGTCAACAATGATGTAGTCCACGCCCTGCTGGATGAAGCCACGGATGGCGTCCAGCTGGACCGCGGAGTCGTTGTCAGCGTCGTTGAAGATCAGCTCATAGCCGTTCTCCTCGCTGAATACTTCCTGAGCGGACTTGGTGGAAGCGGTACGCCAGTCGGACTCGTGGCCCACCTGAGCGAAGCCGACCGTGATCAGGTCGCCGTCAGAGCCGGAGCCGCTGCCGGAACCGGAACCGGAGCCAGAGCCGGAAGCAGAAGTACCGCCGCTGCTGCCGCAGGCGGCCAGGGACAGAGTCATCGCAAGACCAAGAGTCAGTGCCAACAGTTTCTTTTTCATTTTCAAATCGCTCCATTCTGAATAAGATTTGAATTGATCCGAGATCCTCTCTCCCGGACTTCTTGACTGGAGTATACTCCCCTTCCAAACAACTTGTCAACAATATATACGTATAACTTTTATTTTTATCGCTATAAACAATACAAATCGCGTCAAAAGCTCCGTGTATTTACAGTACAATTTTATGTACTTTGTCGTTTTCTTTTGGTTTTTATCGTTTAATCGAAATTATATAAACTTTTTTGTCTTTATTTTAAGTATGTATTTCACATAGTTTTTTCCCAATCTTTTGTTAGTTTGAACAAATTGCGTTGAATTTACGTTATATGCCCCTCTTTTATTTGTCTATTATTGCTGTTTCCTGCGCCACTTTTTTCGAACTTTTTTCTTAAATTTGTCTGAAGCAAAATCTTATTCTTCCTATTTCAACATTTTCGTTCTACACGTTTCCCTAATAGATACGAACAAATTCGTCAAAACGAGGAATTTGAACTTTTTCCTTGAAATCCCCCTCTCCCGTATGATATGCTATGGGCATCCGGCAGGCCGTTATCCGGCGCAAGGAGGAAATCACTTATGGCACACAAATATAAACAGGTAGCAGACGCCCTTCGGGCTGACATCCTTGACGGGGTCTATCAAAAGCGGATGCTCCTGCCAACCGAACAGCTGCTGTGCCAGCGCTTCAACGTCAGCCGGCAAACCGTTCGCCAGGCCCTCTCGGTACTGGCGTCCGAGGGTATGATCGAACGCAGGCAGGGCAGCGGCTCTCATATCCTTCCCGTTCGGGAAAATCTCAACGCCCCCCGGCGGACCGTAGCCGTTATTACCACTTACATTAGCAACTATATTTTCCCCTCCATTCTCCGGGAGATTGAAACGGTCCTGTCCGCCAACAACAGCGCCCCTACGCTCTACGCTACCCAGAACCAGATCTCCAACGAGCGGCGTATCCTGCAGTCTCTGTTGGACGGTGAACTTCCTGACGGTATCTTAGTCGAAGGAACAAAAACCGGACTGCCCAATCCCAATCTGGATCTCTATCGAAAGCTCATCAGCCGCGGAGTGCCCATGGTGTTCATGCACGGCATTTATCCCGAGCTGTCCGACTGCCTGTCTGTTTTAGATGACAACTACGGCGGCAGCCGCCAGTTGGTGGAATACCTCTATCAAAAAGGACACCGTTCCATTTCCGGCATCTTTAAAAACGACGACCTTCAGGGGTTACAGCGCTATGCCGGTTACGCAGATACCCTCCGGGATTTGGGCCTTCCTCTGGAGGATCAGCGGGTCTATTGGTACAATACAGAAAGCAAGGACTGCCTCCTCTCCGATGACTCCGCGTGGACGCAGGTCAAAAGCATCCTGCACAACTGCACTGCACTCGTGTGTTATAACGACGAGATCGCCTCCCGCGTGGTCAGTCTCCTTCTGAAGGAGGGGGTACGGATTCCGGACGAGATCGCCGTGGTCAGCTTCGACAACAGCCCTTACAGCGAACTCTCTGTGATTCCGATTACTTCGTTGTCTCATGAAGAATATAATGTAGGCCGTATGGCCGCAGAACAGCTCGTCCGTCTTTTCAACGGACATAGCGGTACCTCGCAGCTGGCTCCCTGGACTTTGATTGACCGCAAAAGCAGTTAATCTTATTTCTATTAAAAAAGCCTTGAAATCAAAGGATTTCAAGGCTTTTTCTTATTGCAATATTTATTATTTCATTTTGGCTTTACAAATCAACTGCGTCATTGTACCCATAGGGCAGTAGACACACCAGCTGCGAGGCTTAAAGAGGACCATCGTCAACAAGCCCAGCACAGTGGAGGTGAGCATCACGCTATAAAATCCAAAGGCAAATTGGACTGCTCCGGCGGGGAGGACACTTCCATGATAAGCCCAGTGCCAGGGCAGCTTGAATGTCCACAGGAGGGTGACCACCTGTTTGAGATCGGAAGTGCCCGCAAACACCAGCCAGGTGCTCCACAGCATCTGAAAAAACATCGCAAAGAAGAAGATCAAAAATCCATACCGAAACCATTTGCTTCTCATCCAGCCTGGGATATCACGCTTCCGGGACAGCCCAAACCGCCCGCCAAGCAAGCCAAACAGCTGCCCTCGGCCGCAGTAGCGGTTGCAGTAGCCCTTGGTTCCGCCTGCCACAGCTATAATCAGCGGGATAAAGAAGCACAACAGACCCAGCCAGGCGAAAAGGATATTGAAAAAGCCCAGCAGCAGATAGCACAGGGAAGCGATCCAGAGATAATCATACCATTTCTTTTTCATACCGCCGCCTCCCGGATCTCAATCACCGATGCCGGACATTCCTTGGCACACTTGCCACAGCCGATGCATTTGTCCTGGTTCACTACCGCCTTGATGCCGCGGTAGATAGAAATAGCACCCAAAGGGCATGCCTTGACGCAGCATCCGCACGCCACACAGTACGCTTCTGATACTTCCGCTTTTCGCGGCACCCGCTTTTCACTTGTCATAAACAGACCTCCATCGCTAATCAATGTTGACAGCATAGCAGAGGGGACAACCAGTGTTCTGTGATTTTATCACAGTTTTTTATTTCAACCTGTCTCCCCCGTCTTGAATACAAATACAAAAATTATGATTTCAGATTATTTTAAGAAAAAATGCAGGGTTGATTTCATTTATTGTGCATACCCACTTTTTCAGTGGGTATTTTACCCTCCAAAGGAAAGATTTCTTGCAAAACCCTAAATATGGTTGTACAATTAAGCATGATTGGCAACATTGATTTTGGCCGTCTTTTATCGGAAGTTACAGGGAGCTTTTCCGGGATGGCTAGTTCATTTTGCCTTTCAATACTACGCAGTACCCCAAGCCTTGAGAGCAGGGCAACACCAAATCATCCTTGTTAAGGAGGAAGAGAAATGAAACACACGATACGAACACGCGTTGGGGGCGCACTATTGTCTTTCGCAATGGTGCTGTCTCTACTGCCTGTCAGTGCGCTGGCGGTGGAGGATCCCTCTGTTGACCCGGCAGAGGGATTCAGCACTTCTGCCCCCGCCGAGGGAACACAAGGTTCGCAGGCAGGCACTGCTAGCGATCCAACCAATCAGTCTATTATTGAGATTGACAGTAATGATGACCTGGTCAACGCTATCAAGGAGCAGGCCGACGGCCAGACCTGGGTGTTTACCAAGAAGGGAACCTACGATGTAAAAAACACCACCACGGGTTCTGCTGGTAACTATTCTGTTCCCGAGGGTGTCTACGGATATCCGTTTGCATTCCCCATCTATGCTAACAACCTGACCATCACCAAGGCTGACGGTGTGGGCGATGTGACTATCACTAGTAGCTATACCCCTGCTGAGAATTCTGGTGGTAACTGGCACGAGCAGAATTTTATTACTATCTATGGTGTGGGTGTTACCATTGATGGTGTTAATCTGAAGGCAAATCAAAATCTTTATTACGGTACCTGCAACAAGGTCATTGAGTTGACTGGTGATGCTAAAGACTTTACTCTCTCCAATGTAAACATTATTCCTCTGGCAGGCGATGAGGGTACCTTTGGCGGTTCCATCTACTTTGGTGTCACCGATGCCGGTACATCCAAGATCGAAAATGTCACCATGGATGCATGGATTTCTGCCAGTAATGTAGCTGGCGGTACTATTACCATTGATGGTTTGACTCAGGATTTCTCCAACTCTCAGTATGCTGGCTATTCTTATGAGGGATATGGCTATGCATGGAATCCCACTGTAAATGGTACTTACAGTGGAATTACTGTCAGTGATTACACCATTATTGTGGATGATAAGACGGATCTGGCCAATCAGGTCTTTACCGACAAGCTGCGGGATGGAACCACTATCCAGTTGAAGCCCGGCGACTACAACCTGAACCCCAATAGCACCTATAAAGTTGAAGGTCAGACCGGTTGGTACATGCCCATTACAGCAGATGATATTACCATCCAGGGCATCGACGAGAGTGGTAATGTAATTACGGATGCTGCCCAGACTCAGGCCAATCTGTACAGCAGCCACTATTCTGCTAATAGTGGCTGGCCTTCTCAGAACTTGATTACCGTCTGGGGCGACGATGTTGTTTTTGAGGGCGTGACCATCATGAACAAGATCGAACCCAACAAGGCCATTGAGGTTGTGGGCAGCGATGAAGAGATGGACTTTACCGTCCGTAACTGTAAGTTTGCTCCCATTTCTGAAGGGCTTTTGGTTGATCTGAGTTCTGAAGAGCTGGGCGGCTATACCTACGAGGAGTATGATGAATTCGGTGCCAGCCTCTACTTCAGTGCGAGAGGTAAGTATGAGATCAATGCCAATGTGACAAACAACTGGTTTGATCATTCCACCATTACCTTGGGCGCCACCACCAAGGGCACCTATAATATCACTGGTAATAATTTTGATGGCGCTAAAAATTACAATGAGACTTATTATTCCACCATTGGTTACCAGGGCAAGTGGCTGTTTCCTGATTCCGACTGTACTACTCTGGGCACGGCTGAAGTCAAGATTAATGGAAATGACTTTGAGAATGCCGGCTCCATCAATTTCTCTCAGATTACTACAGGTGCCAATGTCCCCGTTCTGAGCGGCAATAACGGCTTGGATGAGAGTACGATCTCCGGCCCTGTGGAAGTGGATGGAGAAACTGCTGTAAATTCTGAGGCCGCCCTGAAGGTTGCTCTGGAGAGTGCTAACCCCGGTGATATCATTACCCTGAATAGTGATATTGTACTCAGCGATACACTGAATATCAGCAAGGATATTACTATCGACGGCCAGGACCACACCATTTCCACTACAGCAATCGCCACCCAGATTAATGCCATCAATGGCGAGAGTATCAATTATTCTGCCATTATTGCCGCGACCAATGATGCCGACGTGGTCCTGAAAAACCTCACTGTCAAGGGCGATCCTGAAAAGGCTTCCTCTGATGAGGATCTTACCCACAATACCCGCTATATTGGTGTGGCTGCTATTAACGCAAACCTGACCATGGAGGGCTGCAAAGTCCTGGATATCACTTATACCCAGGGCCCCGATGGCCTGCAGGGCATGCAGAATGGTTTTGGCGTCTACGCTGTCTCTAACAGTACCAAGACCTTGACCCTCAACAACACCGAGATTGCCAACTTCAATAAGACCGCTGTGATTGCCAGAAGCAACATTGACCTGAAGATGAATGGCTGTACCATCACCGGTTTTGGTGAGCAGGCTATCATTGGGCAGAACGGCATACAGTATGCTGGCAATGCTACTATTCAGAATACAAAGATCTCCGGCCTGATCTACAATGCTGAGAACGAATGGAAGAATTGCAGCACCGCAATCTACAATGTGTCTACGGGCACAACTACAAACACTGTTCTGCAGAATGTTGTCTGTGAGAACGTTGACAGTTCCTATTATACTACCGGCGGTACCACTTCTATCTCTGGCGGCAGTTTTGTGCATGTTGGAGATGGCAACGCGGCTGTGGCTGGCGATGAAGGTGTTTCTATCGTCATCACTGGTGGCAAGTTTGATTCCGATGTGAACAAGTATCTGGCCCCCGGTTACGTTATGGATAGCAACGGCAACGTTTATAATCCTTCTACCGGCGGCGGTTCTTCTTCCACCGGCGACTACCTGATCACCGTGGACAAGACCACCGGCGGCAAGGTCACCGTCAATCCTGGTCGCGCCGACAAGGGAGATGAGGTTACTATCACTGTGAAGCCTAACGACGGCTATGAGCTGGATCAGCTGTCTGTCACTGACAAGGACGGCGATTCCGTAAAGGTAACCAACAAGGGTAACGGCAAGTACACCTTTACCATGCCTGGAAGCCAGATCACTATCAAAGCCACCTTCAAGGCCGCCGAGAGCTCTGCTCTGGACAACTTTACCGATGTGAATTCCAATGCTTGGTACGCTGACGCCGTGGAGTTTGTAATCGAGGAAGGCCTCATGACCGGCACTTCTGATACCACTTTTGCTCCTGACACCTCCATGAGCCGGGCAATGATCTGGACCGTACTGGCCGCCTACAATGGTGCCAACACCAGCGGTGGTAACCCCTGGTATGCTCCCAGCCAGCAGTGGGCTATGATCAACGGCGTTTCTGACGGTTCTGCCCCCAACGGTTCCATCACTCGCGAGCAGCTCGCCGTAATGCTTTGGCGCGCCGCAGGCAGCCCCAGCACCAGCAAGAATCTCACCGGTTATGCTGATGCCAACGCTGTCAGCGATTGGGCTGTTGAAGCTCTTGCCTGGGCCGTGGATAACGGGATTATCTCCGGCATGAGCGGTAGCTCTCTGGCTCCTCAGAATACCGCTACTCGGGCTCAGGTTGCTGTAATGCTCATGCAGTTTGTTGAATGTATGGACGCCTAAAAATATAACAGCGCATCCAGCAATAAGGTTTATAAAAGGGCCTTGAAATCATCTGATTTCAAGGCCCTTTTAACTTATAACAAAACTGTACGCTTTTAACAATAAATTATATTTATGTTATTGGGTTCACAGACACCAAATCCTATCTCATCTACGCCTCCCCGCCAGCTGCCCTTTCAGCTTCTGCCTCAGACGGAGCACCTGGGATACGTGGTAGTTGGACACCACATCTTCTGTCGTCTCCCCAACCGGTGTCTCCCGGCTGACCTTTGCTCCCAGAGCCAGCAGCGCCTGCCGGTTCTCCGGATTGAGCCGGCCTACCGCAGGCATGCTGCACAATGCCGCCAGCTCCACCATCAGAGCCTGGGCCGTATCCTCACAGGTGGAGAGCCGCTGGATCTCCCGCTTTTGCCGCTTGCGCCGCAGCAGCCGCTGCTGAGAAAAAATCGCCAGCTGTCCCTCCAGGGCATCCACTTTCTTTTCCAAATCATCTGCGTTGGGCTGGTGGTCGTCCCCATCGAACAGATCCTCCAGGATACGGATCAGGTCGTCATCCAGGCTCTCCATCATCTGACGGATTGTTCGGCTGTTGTCATAGGGAAAGATCAGAGTATTCACCAGCATTCCAATGGCCAGCCCGATGGCGGTATCCCAGATGCGCCCCAGGGAATAGGAAACGGCCTCCACCTGGGGGTTGAGACAGATATTGACCAGCACCAGGCAGGGCAGTACCGGCACCAACTTCAATTTTAAGTGGTGATAGCTGGTGATGATCACTATAATACCAATCCCTACACCCACAATTCCAGGCGGATGGAGCGCCATCAGCGCCATAGCCAGCAGCGCACCCACCGTCACCCCGCAAATCTGCGTCATGCAGGCCAGCAGGGAGGCGGTAAAGGTGGGTCCCACCGCGGAGATGGCACCAATGGTGGCGAACACCACTTTCGCGGTGCTGGCTCCGTAATATTCCACTGCCATCAGGGAGAGGGTCACCGCCAGAGCCGTCTTAATAGTACGCATTCCTACGGGAACTTTCTTGAGCAGAGTTTTGGGAGAACCGTTCATAGCAGCGCCTCCTTTCTCAGGAAAGCAGAGCAGGGGAGAGGCGCTCTCTTTCCACGCAGGTATGTATCAGTTTTCCCTTTGCTGCGCTCAGTATAACACAGCCCCACCACCAGGACAACCGCTTTTCCCCCTGCCTGCTTGACAGCCTTAAAATGCCTGCTATAATATCTATAACATCGCATATTGCTATTTTCTGCCTGGAAAGTGATAGTTTTTGTCCGTCTTTGGACCTCGTCCGCGTGTCGCGGCCGGGTTTATGGATTCCATCGTATTCGCTGCGCTCAGGAGAAAGCGCTGGCGGTATTACCGCACATCGCCGATGTGCTTCATGATACCGCTGCACGCTTCCCCATACACATTTGTATCGCTGGACAGGCAAAGAAGGGAGGAGAGCTTTTTGATCGTCTATCGGGAGCTCTCCTCCCTTGTGCGTGATTTAGGGATTCCCGCCAAGACCTTGTACGGCGTGAGCAACACTGTGGAAACACACTACCACAAGGTCCAGCTTCCCAAACGGGATGGCGGCGTTCGGGAACTCTCTGTGCCCGATCCCATTCTCAAGCACATTCAGCGGCGCATCACGCAGGTCCTGCTGCTTCCCATGCCCATTTCCCGCCATGCCTCAGCCTACCGCTATGGCGCAAGCACCCTGCGCAATGCCGCGCCCCACGCAGGGCAGCCCGGAATTTTAAAGCTGGATATCCGGCATTTCTTCGACAGCATTCTCTACTCCACGGTCAAAGAGAAGGCGTTCCCGCCGGAAATCTACGCCGAGCCGCTGCGGATCTTGCTGGCCATGCTCTGCTACTACCGGGACACACTGCCTCAGGGCGCGCCCAGTTCCCCGGCCATCACTAATATCATCATGGCACAATTTGACGAGGAGGTAGGCGCATGGTGTCGGTCCCGTTCCATCCGCTACACCCGTTACTGCGACGACATGACCTTCTCCGGCGCTTTTGACCCCAGAGAGGTCAAAGCCTTTGTCTCCCAAAAACTACGCGAGATGGGCTTCTTTCTCAACGAGAGCAAGAGCAAATATCTCCCCGCCGGACAGCGGCAGACCGTCACCGGCCTTGTGGTAAATGAAAAGCCCGCTGTCCCATCCAATTACCTGCGCAGCCTGCGGCAGGAGCTGTACTTCTGTCAAAAATTCGGCGTGTCTGACCATATGGCCCACCTTGGGATTAAAGAATCCGAGGCGCACTATCTGGCCCACCTGCTGGGCCGGGTAAACTATGTCCTGCAAATCAAGCCCGGAAAAAAGGAGTGGGCACAGGCCCGTGCCTGGCTGCTGGTCCAATTGTCTTCCTTAAACGATTCTTCTCCTGTTATTTCTTGACTTATTCTAAATAACTTATATTTTCTCTCAGAGTCCAAAGATTGCCCAGTTATCTCCTGTGAGGAAACCTTTCCTTTCAATGAACATAGTCATACGCTCTCTATTCGCTATAAATAGCTGGCTTATGCTTGGCGCATAGCCGTCTTTCTTGACAGACTGAAACGGCGTGACCCGCAGGTCACGCCGTTTCTACACTCTTTAGTATTAAATTGTGGGATTCCTCCATTTGATTCAGCTTTTTCAAAACACTGGCCATCATAACCCCTGCCACCAGCAAGGTAACAACGTCTGCAATAGGCGCAGAGTACAGCGGTCCCATAACCCCCGGCTCCACAAACATTGGGAATATCAGGATCAGAGGCACGCACAGGATAAAGTCCCGCAGCAGAGAAAGAAGCATGGACTGTACCGGCTTACCCAGGGACTGCAGGAAGATGCTGATAGACTTATGGATACAGCACAGCAGGATGGTAGAGAGATAGATCCGGAAGGCATAAGTCGCAAACTGGTTGTATAGGTCACTCTCGCTGCCGAAGAGAGAGATGATCTGCACCGGGAAAATCTGAAAAGCCAGCATGGACACCAGACCGACCACAGCCTCTGCCAGCATCATCGTCTTGAAAATCTGGCGGACTCGCTGACCGTTGCCCGCGCCGTAGTTATAGCCCACAATAGGCTGACAGCCTGCGGCAATGCCCACCACAAAGGCAATGACGATCTGGAACACCTTCATTACAATGCCTACTACGGTCATGGGAATGTCGGCACCATACTCAGACAGAGCGCCGTATTTCACCAGGGTGGTGTTCATCACGCCCATAATGATTACGATCGACAGTTGGGTCAGCAGGCTGCTGATACCCAAAGGCAGGATCTTTCCCAGCAGACTGCCCCGAGGCAGAAAGCTCTCTTTGCGCAGATGAAAGGAACGGGCGTGAAATAGGTAGCCCACTCCCAGGATGGTGGAGACGATCTGACCGGCAATGGTAGCCAGAGCCGCACCGGAAACACCCCACTGCAGCACAAAAATTGCAATGGGGTCCAGGATCACATTCAGAACACAGCCCACCAGGGTAGACAGCATAGCAAATTTAGGACTGCCATCCGCCCGGATGATGGAGTTAAGGCCGTTTGTCACGATATAAAAGGGAATGCCGATGATAATAATATTGAAATAATCGATGGCATAGGGGAGATTGTTCTCTGTGGCACCAAAAGCCGCCAGAATCACATCCCGAAACAGGTCAAACAGCACCACCAGCACCACACTGCAGATCAGCAGCAGGGTAATCGCGTTGCCCACACTGCGGTGGGCGCTCTCGGTATCATGTTTGCCCTGGCAAATACTCAAAAAAGCTGCACAGCCGTCACCGATCATCAGGGCTACTGCCAGCGCAATGACCGTGATGGGAAAGACCACATTGGTTGCACCGTTGCCCAGATATCCTACGCCCCAGCCAATGAAAATCTGGTCCACAATATTGTACAGGGACGAAACCAGCAGAGAGAGAATACAGGGAACAGCAAATTTCAGCATCAGGCCCCCAATCGGCGCCTGAGCCAGATAACGGTTGGATGTTTGCTCCATAGATTGACCTCCTTGACACAAAACAAAACAAAGCATCAAAAAGGCGGGTCCCCAAAAGTGTGATAACCACACTCGGGGACCCGCCCATGCAATTGTGAAGGTATTATAACACAAACAATTTGTGCCGCGTAATTGTGTCTTTCTCTAAATCTTCACCCTATGATACAAGCGTATGTGTTTAATCTTTTCCTAAGGTCAATATCTATGTTTCTAACCTTCTATTTTTACTATATCTCCTGCGATATAAAACCACCCGGCGCACCATACCGATGCGCCGGGCGGTTGTTTCCTTTATAAATTGATTATCCAGGTGTTTACAGCTTTACCTTCACCACGCACTTGCGGCAGTGGGCGGGCTTCTCCGGCGCAATCCCGGGGGCGTGGGCGTCGCCAGGGAAGAAGACGGCAAACCGATCTCCGGTGAGGGTGATTTCATCCACCGGTCCGCGGTAAAACCAAATGTCGCTGTCCGGGCGGCCCTCCACTTCCTCCACCATATCCTCCAGAGGAGCAATCCCGATCTTTTCCTCCCCCTCCACCAGGAACTGGATATCAATGTAGTCCCGGTGGGCCTCAGGGGTATCGTTGGCCGGCTTACTGTCGTAGGACTGGAGGGAGAAGAAGAGATCTCTCCCTTCTACTTCGTACAGCTTATCCTCCAGGGTGGAAAAGTCGGTGGTACGCAGCAGCTCCAATCCCCGGTAGAGGCGGGGGAAGATGCCTTGATACTGCTCCAGATGCTTCAGGCTGTCATAGATCATAATGGATCGACTCCTTTTTCGTCCACGGCCGGACATTTTCCGCCGCTGTACCAGATCAGCCGGTGATCTCCGAGATCTTCACCTTGCGATCCTCCCGCAGGGAGAGGGTCGCGGCGTCGGCGGTGGCGATGGCGGCCCGGGCAGCCTGGCCGGTCATGAGGGGCCGGAACTCGTCGGGAACGGGCTCGCCGTGCATGATGCCGTTAAAGTACTTCATCTCATTTTTCATAATGCCGTGCAGCCACAGGGGAGGCTTCTTGCCGGGGTGGCCGTACTGGATGGCGCCGTCCATCTCGGTGCTGTGGTAGATGTGGGTACGGTCGTCGTCCTCCTCCTTGGTCTCGTGGACCAGGTAGTGCTCCTCCTTGCCGTCCTTGGTCTTTACCGTCATACCCACGTTGCACATGTCGATGCGGATGGCGCCCTCGGTGCCCTGGATGAGCACATAGTGCTCCGGCCAGTGGAAGGCGGAACCGTACTCAATGAGGGCGTAGGTGTTGTTGCCGAACTCCAGGTTCAGGAACAGCATATCGTCCTCGTCGCCGAACTGCTCTCCCTGATGGGCCACGTTGCCGCCGGTCATGGTGACCTCGGTGGCGGGACCCATGATAAACTGGATGCAGTCTACCTCATGGATGTGGTGGTACAGATGTCCGCCGGATTTGGCACGGATCTTTTTCCAGCTGATCTCCGGCTGCGGCTCCTCCCAGCCGTTGCGGGCGGAGTGGGCATAGAGCACCCGGCCGATCTTGCCCTCAGCAATGAGCTGCTTGGCGTGGCGCACGCCCCGGAAGAAGTTCATGACATGGCCGGCCATGAAAATCACGCCGTTTTCCTGGGCCGTCTTGACCATTTCGTCACAGTCGGCATAGCACAGGGCCATGGGCTTTTCACAGAAGACATGCTTCTTATGCCGGGCGGCGGTCAGCACGGGCTCCTTGTGGAGGTAGTTGGGAGTCGCCACCAGTACCGCGTCCACGTCAGGCCGGGCGCACAGGGTATCCAGATCGGTCTCTACGTCACAGCCGTACTCCTTGGCGATGGTCTCCCCGTTTTCCGGGTCCAGGACGGCCACCACCCGGGCGCCCTCCTGCTCGTTCATGATGCGGCCCAGCTCGGCGCCGAAGTATCCCACACCCACAATGGCGTAACCGATGGTCTTCATAGTATGTAACCTGCCTTTCTTATTTTACCGCGCCGTCGGCCAGTCCGCCGGCGATTTTGTTTTGGATCATACAGAAGAAAATGATGGAGGGGAGAACCACAATGGCGCTGGCCGCCATCATGGAGCCCCAGTTGAGGATATCCGCGCCCTCCAGGGTCTTGACCGCCACCGACAGGGTGGTCTTGGTGGAGCTGCTCACCAGCAGCAGGGCGTAGAGGAACTCGTTCCACGCGTTGATGAACACATAGATGGCGGTGGAGACGATGCCGGGCCGGACCAGAGGCAGCACGATGCGGGTGAATACCTGGAACCGGTTGGCTCCGTCGATCCGCCCCGACTCCTCAATGTCGATGGGCACCGTCTTGAAAAATCCCACCAGCATCCACACGGCGTAGGGTACGCTGAAGGACATGTACACCAGCACCAGGCCCACCCGGCTGTTGGTCAGATGCAGCACATTCATGACCACGGCGTAGGGGATGACCAGCATGATGGAGGGGAACATGTAGGTGGTGATCAGGATCTTGGTCATGATGTTGCCCAGCTTGGGGAAGAAGCGGATGATACCATAGGCGGCCAGGGCGGAGATAAAGGTGGCGATGACCGTGGTACACAGGGCAACGATCAGGCTGTTTTTGATGTTGACGGTAAATTTCAGGGTAAACAGGACGGTTTTGAAGTTTTCCAATGTCCAGTCAATGGGCAGGAAGGTGGTAGGATGGGCCAGCATCTCTCCGCTGGACTTGAAGGCAGAGACCAGCAGCCACAGCAGGGGGAACACCGAGATGACGGACAGCACGATCAGATAGACATAGGAAAAACAGCCGCCCGGAGAGAATTTTTTCCGTTTATTCATCTTAGCCATCCTCCTTCTCCCAGCGGTTGATCACCGAGAAGTACAGCACACACAGTATGATCAGGAAGAGCAGCAGCAGGATGGAGGCCGCCGAGGCCTTGCCCACCAGACGTCCGGTCCAGCCGGTGTCGTAGATGAAGATGGGCATGGTGGTGCTGGCGCCCGCCGGACCGCCGCCGGTGATCATGTAGATGATATCAAAGTTGTTGAACACCCACACGGTGCGCAGTACCACCAGCAGGCCCACCACGGTGCGGATGTGGGGGGCGGTGACATACCGGAAGGACTGCCAGGCGTTGGCGCCGTCGATCTGGGCCGCCTCGTACTGGTCCCGGGGAATGGTCTGCAGGGCCGCGTACACGTTGACCATGATGAGCGGCGCGCCAAACCAGATGTTGATTCCCACCAGGGTGGGCAGCACCAGGTCGCTGTTGCTCAAAAACTGGATCAGGCCCTCGGTCAGGCCCAGATCCTTCATCATGGTGGGAATAAAGCCGTAGATTCCGTTGAGCAGCCACTTCCAGGTCATGGCGGTGGCAATGGCCGGGAACGCCCAGGGAATGATGGCGAAAATGCGGAACATATTTTTGGCCACGTTGTTCTTTACCCGGTTGAGGCACAGCGCCCCAATAAATCCCACGATAACCTGTCCCAGCACGCTGCAGACAGTCCAGAACAGGGTATGACCAAAGGCGGTAAAGAACTCCTCGTCCTTGAGCAGGCTGATGTAGTTCTGAAACCCGATTACATCAAAATCCGGACGGATCATGGTTTTGTTGGTAAAGCTGTATACCAGCGTGGACAGCAGAGGATACACCAGCAGGCAGATCACGACCAGCATAGCCGGACCGACAAAGACCCACCGGGTCACCTTGCTTCCATAGATGCCGCCGGTGCGGGCGGCATGGCTTTTTGACTTCATAGGGGCACCTCCCACTCTCCCTTTGAGAAGCAGGGGCGGGAAGAGTGTTCTTCCCGCCCCTTCATTTCGGTTGCGAAGTTGTTACATGACCATGGTGCTGAAGATCTCGTTGAGTTTGTCTTCCGCCGCCTTGGCTGCGGTCTCCACGTCGGTACCATTGGTGATGATGTCCTGGAACATCTCCTCAATGACGCCCTGGCTGGTCAGCAGACCGGCCTGCGCGCTGGGACCGTGCTCAAAGCCGATGGCACTGCCCTCATCCACCGCCTTGGCGATGACAGCGGCCTCGTCGGAGAACTGCTGCACGATGGGGTTGGACAGGTAGGTCTCGTTCTGGTCGATGCCCTTGATGGCGGGCAGCATGCCCACGGGAACGGCGGCCAGGAAGTTGAGGTAATTGTCCTCCTGATACAGGTACTCGATGAAGGCCTGGCAGATCTCAGGATGCTCGGAATTCTTCCAGGTCACCAGAGGAATGTGGGTAGCCTCAGCGCTGTAATAGGGGTCGCCCTCCTTCAGAGTGGGCAGGGGAGCGCAGGAGACATACTGCAGCAGGTCAGGGCGGTTGGACTCCACGCCGCTGATCATAAAGCCGGAGTTGAAGTCAAAGGCCGTGGTGCCCTGATAGTACAGGGTGGCATGGTCGTTGACGGTGTAGTTGATGGTCTCGGCGGGGGAGCAGTTCTTATAAACCTTGACCCAGAAGTTGATGCCGTCAATGGCCAGGTCACTGGTGAGGTTGGCAGTCAGATCGTCGTTGAGCAGGCTGCCGCCGCCGGAACGGACGTAGTAGTTGAGATAACGGGTGCACAGCAGGTCGTTGGGGCTGCAGGAGAAGCCGCAGCCATACACGCCGTCCTTGGTCAGAGCCACCGCAGCGTCATAGAACTCATCCCAGGTCTTGGGGACCTCCAGGTTGTTGGCCTCCAGCAGATCGGTGCGGTACCACATGACCTGAGCGTGGGAGTAATAAGGCACGCCGTAAGTAGCGCCGTCCATGGTCATGTCGGCCAGAGCGTTGGCAGAGAACAGGTCCCGGCCGATGGCGTCAATGGTGCTGTCCATGGGTGCCAGCACGCCGGCATTGAGCATTTCCACGACCTCGCCGGTGTTCTGGGCGGTACTGATGTCGGGCAGGTCGCCGGTGGTGATGCCCGCGTTCCACTTGGTGTTGAAGTCGCCCCAGGCCATAGTCTCAATGTTGATTTTTACGCCGGGGTTATCCTTCATGAACTGGTCGGCAGCCGCCTGGATAGCCTCCATACGGGCGCCCTGGGTAAACGAATGCCAGAAGGTGATTTCTCCGCTGAGCTCACCGCCGGAGCCAGATCCTGAGGGAGTGCCGGAGCCGCCGGAGGAGGTTGCGCCGTTGTTACAACCAGCCAACAGGGAAAGGGAAAGCGCTGCTGCAAGGGAGATGCAAAGCAATTTCTTCATGTTCCAATCCTCCATTTCTGTTTTGTTTACTTTTACTATGTTTACAGTATATATGGGAGGATATTGTTTTACAATATGACAAACCACCTAATATTAGCATAATACAGTCATTATTTGCTCGTTTTATTTTGACTATTTTTTACAATCTGTTTTTTAATATCTTATTTTCTATTGTGCGTTTTTCCTGTATGCCTGGGGAGACACCCCGAAGTTCTTTTGGAAGATCCGGGAGAAATAGTTGGGGTCCTCAAATCCAACCTGATAGGCGATGGATGATATCCGGTCGTTGGTCACCAGCAACCGCCGGGCCGCCACCGTCAGGCGCAGGTCCTGAATAAAGTCGCTGGGCGATTTCCCGGTATGCTTTTTAAAAAGCCTGCGCAGGGTGGAGGGGCTGACATTGACCATCTGGCACAGCACCTCTGAGGTATAATGTTCGGTAGGGTGGGTGACGATGTAGTCCACCAGCACATTGATCCTGGGGTCCTGCCGGTAGGCCTCCAGGTCTTCCTCTTTTTGAAGAGTACGCTCAAAGGAGTACTCCACCGTCGGCCGCTCCATGCGCTGAACATCCCCCGCCACCTGGTCTACCAGCCAGGCCACAATCAGCTCCAGATTCCCCCGGATGTGGAACACCTTGCTGGGGTTCTGGCTGGTAGCGTTCCGGTATACCTCCTGAAAGTGGCGCTCCATCTCATCCTGCTGGCCGCAGTTGTTTACCGTCTGGATACGGTAATACTCCTGCAAAAAGTTGTCGGTAGCCAGTTGGGTGGTCACCTTAAACCGGATGCTGATAAACTCAAAGTAGTCCTCCAGAGCGTGACACTCCAGATAACATCCCTCCGGAATATAGATGACCTGCTTTTCATGGACGTAAAAGCTCTTCCCATTCAATATAAATTCCGCGCTTCCTTTCAGGATATAGCGCACCATGGTATATGGGATATAGCTATTGGGATAGATCCATCCGGACCGGAATACATAGCGGTCCACATATAAAAAGTTAAACCGCATCGCCGTATACAGGGCGTGCTCGATCTCCACTTCATCGTCCCCCTTTTGTGTCAGGCCGCTTTTCTTCATTCTAGCATCTGCTGTATCGGAACTCAAGGCGGCTCCCATGACATAAAGCGGGCATCCATCCCGATTTTTGTGGGAATGGATGCTATTTTATCTGAATTAAACCCAATTCACCGGGCACAGCCCTTACAAACGCGCAGAACGCTCAGCGTTTTTGCCAAATTGAATCATTCAATTTTCTCTGTTTAAATATGCAGATTGCGATTGACACCTGTTCCAATCTTCGATATAGTAAATTTATCCGATATAGATAAATAATTTTCTAAAATAGGAAAGCGATGATTTTAGAATGGGGGAAAACAGCAGTTATCTGCAGACTGTGGGTCGATCCTTGGAAATTCTGGAACTGATCGGCTTATTTCCCGGGCTTACATTGAGTGAAGTGGCCCGACAATGCAATATGAGCACCACCGTGGTCTACCGGCTTTTATATACCCTTACTGCTTCTGGTTTTTTGCAGCAGGAACCGGGAGGAAAGCGGTATTTTCTGGGTGACAAGGCACTTCTCATTGGGGCACAAAGCCTGGATAACCGGGAAGTCAAGCGGATCGCCCAGTACTACATGTGGGACTACTACGAGCGCACCGGCGAACACTGTATTCTGACGATCCCCTGTGCCGGACGCAGTATTTGCATTGAAAAAATTGGTTCCATCCGGGATACTTCCAACTCTGTACGTTCCGGCGGGATCTATCCCATGCACAAAGGTGCCTCGAACCGTGTGCTGCTGGCCTTTTTGCCGCCTCATGAGCAGCAGCGCTATATGGACGGGTTATCCATGCACGGCTCTGCACGGCAAACACTGGAAGCCAAGCTGGAGGAGATCGCCGCGTGCGGCTATGACTTCAGTGAGGGGACCCTTACCCCTGGCCGTTTCGGATTGGGTTTCCCCTTGTTTGACCGCAGCCAAAATCTCGTGGGGGCCATCAGCACCGGCGGCTATATCTCCGAGCTCACCGACCAGAGCAAGCAGACTCTGGTGCGTAAGTTTGGAGAGGTAGCGGAACAAATCAATCTGGCTATGGGTGCCTTTCCAAGTATGGAATAAAGCAAAACGGGCATGCGCCCGCTTTGTTTTCCTTTTATTTTTCCGCATATAGAAAATATTTTCTTATTATTGAAATATACGGCGCTTTGCGCCTTATTTTGCTCCCTGTGTTTTCCGGATATCGGAAACATTTTCCTATGTTCGTTCATTCCCTCACGAAAAGAGGGATGGAGGATAGAAGCATATTACCGAGGAGGGACCACAATGCAAACAAAGGAAGAACGCAAGAAGCAGTACAAACAAGAGACCTACATCTCGGCTTTTGAGCCCGGAACCTTGATCCCCGGAATTCTCATTGCCTTTTTGGTAGGCGCCGTATGTATGAACATCATCGGCAAATTGGGAACGACACCAAACACATCCCTGCTGGGAGCCATCGTAGCCATGCTGGTGGCTCGCATCCCCCTGAATGCCTGTCTGAAATACTGCAATCTGGAGCGCCAGAACTTGATTCAGACCATTGCTTCGGCAGCTGGATTCTCTGCGGCCAACTGCGGCTTTATCGCTGTGGCCATGCTTTTCCTGATGGGGGAGGCCTCCTCCATTCTGATGATGGGCATCGGATGTATGATCGGCACCTCGGTCTCTATCTACATCATCGGCCGCATCTATGACTCTGCCATCTTCCCCGCCCAGGGCGCCTGGCCTCCCGGAGTGGCTACCGCTACCGCCATTCAGGCTGGCGACGAGGGCGGCAAAAAGGGCCGCCGTCTGCTGGAGGGCCTGGTGGTCGGCGTTGTGGGCAGCTACTTCAAGCTGCCGGTGGCCGGTATCGGCATCGTATTTATTGCCGATATCATTGCCATGACCGGTCTGGGCATCGGTCTGATCCTCCGCGGCTACTCCGAGCAGCTCTTCGGCTTTAACATGGGTGCTTCCAACATCCCCTCCGGCGTCATGATCGGTGCGGGCATGGTGGCCCTGGTCCAGTCTATCATCACTGTGCTCCGCGGCCACAAGAGCGCTTCTGCCCAGAAGATGGAGATCACTGTCTCCCAAGACTCCGCCAAGAAGAGTCTCGTCCTGGCTCTGGGCCTGTTTGTGGGCGGTGCCGCCATTGTCGGTGCGCTGACCGGAATTTTCACCCAGATGCCTCTGGGCATGTCCGTACTGTGGGTGCTGTGGGCCGGCTTCTCCTCCGCCGTGGCTATGGTGCTGGTAGGTATGGCCGCCATGCACTCGGGCTGGTTCCCCGCCTTTGCCATCACCACCATTTTCATGACTCTGGGTATTCTCATGGGCTTCCCCGCTCTGCCTGTGGCCATCCTTACCGGCTATGTCAGTTCCGTGGGCCCCTGCTTTGCCGATATGGGCTATGACCTAAAGACCGGCTGGATCCTCCGCGGCAAGGGTGCCGATCCGGCCCGTGAGATCCAGGGCCGCAAGGAGCAGGTAAAGGTAGAGATGCTGGGCGGCATCATCGGCATCCTGGTGGTGCTGATGTTCGCCAACATGTATCTCTCCCAGGACATTATGCCTCCCATCAGCTATACCTTCGCCGCTGCCGCTCAGGCCGGCGCGAACCCCAGCCTTCTGCGGGAGCTGCTGCTGTGGGCCATTCCCGGTGCGATCATCCAGATCATCTTCGGCACCAAGATGGTGGGCGTCCTCTTTGCCACCGGCCTGCTGCTGAATAACCCCATCTACGGTATCGGCGTGCTGCTGGCTGTGGTAGTGCGTCTCATCTTCGGCACCGAATTTATGGAAGTGCGTGACTCCGGTCTGATTGCCGGCGACGGCCTGTACGGCTTCTTCAGCAATCTCATCCGTTCTATGCTCATGTAACAGGTTTTATGATCTTGGAAAGGAAGCGGTAACCATGCAAACAAACTCCACCCGTCTCACTGCCCAGTCGGTAAGCTGGGCTGCCCTGGGAGGTTCCATCCTGGGCGGCGGCGGAGGCGGCTCGGCGGACACCGGCGCGCAGACCGGCAACCTGGCCGTTGAGTTCAGCGACCTGCACTTGACCTCCATTGACGCGGTAGACCCCGACGCCATCATTGTCACTGCCTCTATGGTAGGCGCCCCGGCTGCCAAGGAGAAGTATGTCAGTCCCGCAGACCTACTGCGCTGCGTGGAACTGTTCACGCAAAAAACCGGCCTGAAGCCGGGCGGCATTGTCACCAACGAAAACGGCGGCGGTTCCACCTTTAACGGCTGGCTCCAGGCCTCCGTGTTGGGCATCCCCTTACTGGATGCCCCCTGCAACGGACGGGCTCACCCCACCGGAGTTATGGGCAGCCTGAATCTTCACCGGGACCCCAGCTATGTCACCACCATGACCTGCGTGGGCGGCCGGGAGGAGCTGGGCCGCCATGTGGAGTGCACCGTCACCGGCTCCATCACCCACTGTTCCAAGTTGGTGCGGGCTTCCGCCGTAGAGGCGGGCGGTCTGGTGGCCGTGGTGCGCAACCCGGTATCCGCCCAGTTCCTGCGGGAAAACAGCGCTCTGGGCGGACTTTCCCACGCCATTGAAACAGGCCGGTGCTATGCGCAGGGTCTGGAGCGTTCCGTGGACTACGCCGTACATGCTGTGGCCGACTTTTTAGGCGGCCAGGTACTCACCCGCGGCACCGTAGAGGACTATCAGCTGCGCAGTGAGGGCGGCTTTGACGTGGGCACCGTAAAGGTGTGCGGCTATGAGATGTCCTTCTGGAACGAGTATATGACAGTAGACGGCCCCGACGGGGAGCGGATGGGCACCTTCCCCGACCTCATCATGACCTTTGATGCCCAGACCGGACGTCCCACCCCCACTTCCGATCTGGCACCGGGGCAGGAGATCTATCTCATCCGCACCAGCTATCACAACCTGAAGCTGTCCGCCCCCATGTTTGACAAGGAACTGCTGGCCGAGGTGGAGGGCATCATCCACCGTCCCATGCTGGCTCACGTTGACTTTTAATTTATTGACAGGAGGTTTTTCCCATGCTTATCAAGCAAGTAATTGAACTCATCGACATTCTCGATTCTCCCTCCGCCTCCGGCGCGGCCGTGGAGCAGTACCTGCGCGCCATCGATCCCCAGGCCAATATTGAGGTCTACGCCCTTCAGGGTCCCAAGGGAAAAACCGACATGGTGAAGGTGCGCATCCCCGGCACTCGGGGCAAGTCCTCCGGCGGCAGCGCTCCCACCATCGGCCTGCTGGGCCGTCTGGGCGGTCTGGGCGCCCGGCCTGAGCGCATCGGCTTCGTCTCCGACGGCGACGGCGCTCTGTGCGCCCTGTCGGTGGCTGCCAAGCTGCTGGACATGAAGGTAAAGGGCGACCATCTGGAGGGAGATGTGTTCATCTCCACCCACGTCTGCCCCAACGCCCCCACCCGTCCTCACACCCCCGTTCCCTTCATGGACTCCCCGGTGGAGATGGCCCAGGTCAACCGGGAGGAGGTCACCGACGAGCTGGACGCCATCCTCTCTGTGGACACCACCAAGGGCAATAAGATCATCAACACCCGGGACTTCTCCATCTCTCCCACCGTCATGCAGGGCTACATTCTGAAGGTCAGCAGTGACCTGGTGGACCTCATGGAAATCACCCTGGGCAAGCCCGCCCACGTCTTCCCCCTCTCCCAGCAGGATATCACCCCCTATGGCAACGACCTGTACCACCTCAACAGCATCCTGCAGCCCGCCACCGCCACCAAAGCCCCGGTGGTAGGCGTGGCCATTGCCACCCAGACCCCGGTGCCCGGCTGCGCCACCGGCGCCAGCCACTTTGCCGACATTGAGGAAGCCGCCCGCTTTATGCTGGAGGCCGCCAAGGCCTTTGGCCGCGGTGAGCTGTCCTTCTACGACAAGGAGGAGTTTGCCCGCATTCAGGCGCTCTATGGCGATATGAGTCATTTCCAGGGCTTCGGCAAACAATAACAGCTATGCGGCCCTGGTCTATCCAGGGCCGCATTTTGCAAAAAGGAGGGTCTTCTACTATGATCAAAGTGGGCGCTATCACCATCGGCCAATCTCCCAGAACCGACGTGACCCAAGACATTCTCCCCCTGCTGGGGGACCAGGTGGAGCTTCTCCAGGCCGGCGGTCTGGATGGTCTTACCCGGGAAGAAATCGAAGCCTTTCAGCCCGGCTCGGACGACTATGTATTGATCTCCCGCCTGCGGGACGGAAGCTCTGCCGTCTTTGCCGAGCGTTATATCCTCCCCAGACTGCAAAATTGCATTGACCAGCTGGAGCAGCAGGGTGTAGAAATGATTCTGTTCCTCTGCACTGGAGATTTTCCTGCCGTATTCCACTCCAAGGTGCCTCTGATTTTCCCCTGCAAGGTTCTCAACGGCCTGGTGCCCGCTCTGGCCGTCCGGAGCAGGATCGCCGTTGTCACCCCCACGCCCCAGCAGGTGGCCCAATCGGAGAGCAAATGGAGGGAATATGTTTCCCAAGTCACCGTGATTCCCGCCTCTCCTTACGGAAGCCCCGAGGAGCTGGACCGGGCAGCCCGCCAGGCAGCGGAAATGGACGTGGACCTGGTGGTGATGGACTGCATTGGATACAGTGCAGAAATGAAAGCCAAGTTCCATGAAATTTCGGGAAAGCCAGTCATTTTGTCCCGCACCTTGGCCACCCGAGTTCTGATGGAACTGTTATCTTGAAAGCGAGGTATATTATGAATCTGGTAGAAATCGGAACCCGTGTACTGACTTCCTGCATGGATGTAAAAGCGGGGGAGACGGTACTGGTGGTGACGGACGACGAAAAGTTTCAGATCGGCCAGGCACTGTATGAAGCAGCTAAGGAACTGGGCGCGGACGCCATGCTGGTAACCATGTCCCCCCGCGAGGTATCCGGGCAGGAGCCTCCCGCCTCCATTGCCGCCGCTATGAAGGCCGCCGATGTGGTACTGTGCCCCATGAGCACTTCCATCACCCACACCCGCGCCAAGATCGAAGCGGCAAAGGCCGGGGCGCGGATCGCCACCATGCCCAATATCACGGAGGACATGTTCCGTCAGGGCGCTATGACCGCGGACTACGATACCGTGATGGAGCTGACCAACCGGGTGACCGAGATGCTCACCCAGGCTTCCACCGCGCGCATCGAAAAAGACGGCCATGTACTGACTCTGGATCTGGCCGGCCGCCCCGGCATTCCCAGCCCCGGCGTGTACCGGGAAAAGGGCCAGGCCGGAAATCTTCCTTCCGGCGAGGCCTACATTGCCCCGCTGGAAAGCGGCTCCAACGGTTCTATGATCATTGACGGTTCTATGGTAGGCATCGGTCTGCTGGAGTCCCCCCTTCAGGTGCAGGTCAAGGACGGAAAGCTGCAGAGCATCCAGGGCGCAGAGGCCGAAAAGGTGGGCTTCCTGCTGAACAATGAGCGCAATGCCACCCTGTGTGAGCTGGGCATCGGCACCAACTATGCCGCCAGACTGACCGGCGTGATTCTGGAGGATGAGAAGGCCTATCAGACTGTGCACATTGCCTTTGGCACCAACATCGGATTTGGTGGAACAAATAAAGCAGACTGCCACATCGACGGAATCATCAAAAATCCCACGCTCTACCTGGATGATGTCCTGGTTCTGAAAGACGGCGCTTTCCAGATCTGAGAGGAGGTTGTCCATGGCGGTCGCACAGTTCACCCTCTGGGGCACGCAATGCCAATGGCTGATTGCCCGCTGCATCCTGGACAGCAGTCTGTTCGCCCCCTACCTCTCCCAGGGAAAAATCCTGTTCAAAGGCTCCTCCACCGTCTCCTGTCTGACTGCGCTGTTGGCTGACACCCCTATGCGTATCTGCGGACGAATTACAAAAAACGGGATGAAACGATCCTACGCGGAGAGCCAGGGCGCCCATTTTCTGCTCTATGAGCGGGGAGAAATCCGAAATGTTGATTCCTGTCTGGAGCAAACCCTGCAAGCAATGGGACCTGATGATCTGTTTGTAACCGGAGCAAATGCACTGGATGCGTTTGGCCATGCCGCACTGCTGATCGGCAGCTCCGGTGGGGGCGGCTATGGGACCTGCATGCCTTTCCTGTATACGGAAGGGATCCGCACCTTGATCCTGACCAGTGTGATGAAGCTCATCCCAGGGGATCTGACCCGGTTGAACCCGCAGATTTCCAGAAAAAAGTGTGATTTTTCCTATGGCATAGCCTGCAGCCTTGCCCCCATACCGGGAGAAGTTCTAACCGAGGCCCAGGCCATTGAGTCCTATGCCCGTGTAAACGCTCTGGTTTTTGCCAAAGGTGGATTTTCCGGTGCAGAAGCCTCCGTAGCGATTCAGATTGAAGGGGAGCAGGAAGAAGTGGAAAAAGTCCTCCACCTGGTAGAACAGATCAAAGCCCTTCCGTCCCAGCCGCCTGTGGATGCAGACAGCTTAGCGGAATGTACCTATCCCTGTTCCGGCTGCAGCCAGCACCGCTCCTGCGCATACGCCAACAAGCAGACTATTTTTCATTCCATTAAAATGTCATAAAGGCAGGGGAGTATGATATGAAGAAATACAGAGTTGGCCTGATCCGCGTATTGACCACAGACGACACCCAGCTGATGCAGATGCACGGGGCGCTGATCGAACAGTATTTTCCCATGCTGCAGGTCGAATCCCGTTGTATTCCAGACCAGCCGGAGGGGATCCACGACGACCAGACTATGGCCTTAGGCGCTCCCAAGGTGGTAGCTATGGCAAAAGAAATGTGGCAAGAGGGCTTTGACGCGATCATTGTCAGCTGTGCCGGAGACCCCGGAGTTGCGCAAGCGCGCCAGGCAGTTCCCATCCCGGTCATTGGGGCTGGGGAGAGTACCGCTGCCCTATGCATGTTCTATGGCAGCCACCCCGCTGTGCTGGGAATCACCGAGGATGTTCCGGCCGGTTATCAGCGAGTTTTTGGCGATCATATTGTAGATAACGCCCGCGGCAAGGGCGTCGAGAGCGTTCTCGACTTAATGACGCCCCAAGGGTATTCCGCCACCGTGGAGCAGGCACAGCGGCAAAAGCAGCTGGGCGCAGACGTCATCGCACTAAGCTGCACCGGGATGTCCAGCATTCAAATTGCTCCGGCCCTGGAACGAGAAACCGGCCTTCCCGTGCTGGACCCTGTAATGTGCGAGGGTCTGATGACCCTCTTCGAACTGATTCGAAAAGACGCTCGAACCCAATGAACTATATTGGTCTAGCCCTTTTAAAACAGAATATTCCTTCGGTGTTATACTCACTGTTATGAGCAATGTCTGAGAATATGAGGTGTTGATATGCATACAGTCTGTTCCAGTGATGTCCTGACCCAATGCAGCTTAGCCCAGGCAGAGTATCAGGATTGGATGAACCAAGGGCTCAAGCTGAACATGGCGCGGGGTAAACCCGGCCGGCAGCAGCTGGACCTGGTTTCCGGCCTTCTCACCGCATTGACCGACCCCGCCAAGTGCTTTGACGACGGCATCGATGCCCGGAACTATGGCGAGATCGCCGGCTTATCCAGCGCAAGAAGTCTCTTCGCAGAGCTGCTTGGCTGTCTTCCTGAACAGGTATTCGTAGGCGGTAACTCCAGTCTGACCCTGATGTATGATACCATTGCAAAGGCCATGACCCACGGTCTGCTGCACAGCGAACAGCCCTGGAGTCAACAAAAGGGGCTCAAATGGCTCTGTCCCGCTCCCGGCTATGACCGTCATTTCAAGATCACAGAGTCTTTCGGATTTGAACTGATCACCGTGCCTATGACGCCGGAAGGCCCCGACATGGATGTGGTGGAGCAACTGATCCAGGACCCGTGCGTGAAAGGAATGTGGAACGTTCCGAAATACTCCAATCCGGATGGAATCGTCTATTCTGCCCAAACCGTCCAGCGCCTGGCCGCTATGAAACCTGCCGCTCCGGATTTTCTGCTGATGTGGGACAACGCTTATTGCGTACATGAGTTTGAGGGGGAATTCCTCCCCTTTGCCGATATCATAGGCCTCTGCGCACAAAACGGAAATCCGGACATGGTATTTGAATATGCTTCCACCTCCAAAATTACCATCCCGGGTGCTGGTGTGGCATGCTTTGCCTGCAGCCAGGCAAATATGGAGTATATGCTCCGACTGCTGGATGTCCAGGTCATCAGCTATGATAAGGTCAATCAGCTGCGGCATGTTCGGTATCTGAAAGACAAGGGCCATGTTTTAAACCTCATGAAGCAGCATGCCGAGATTTTAAAGCAACGGTTTGATGTGGTAACAAACACACTGGAAAAGGAAATCGCACCCCTGGGACTGGCCACCTGGAATCGCCCCAAAGGCGGCTACTTTGTCTCGGTAAACACCCTTCCCGGACTGGCTAAACGCACGATTGAGCTCTGCAGGCAGGCCGGCGTGATCATGACCAACGCAGGGGCCACCTTCCCCTATGGCATCGACCCAAAGGATCAGAATATTCGCATTGCCCCCTCGTATCCCTCTGTGTCTGAACTTCAGCAGGCTATGGACGTATTTTGCTGCTGTTTAAAGTGCGCCGCCTTTGAGCAGATGAACCAAAACAGCTAACCCCTGTCTTCTCATTTTCCCTCTCAGTACACGCTATATTTTGAAAAAAGCGTACCGGATCATCTTTTCCGGTACGCTTTTCTCTCTTTTGGTCGCTATATCGTCTGCTGTCAGCAGCAGACACTCTTCCCGCCAAAGGCCGACAAATACTCCGCCAGCGCAACTGCTTCCTGCTCCACCTCGTCATAAAAGCGGGCAATATGGAAGCCATCTGCCGCTCCATGGTGAATTTCAAAGGAGAGGGGCATTCTCATGCGGCCGCCGTCCAGCTCCGCTTTTCCCCAGCTGATCATGGGCGCCAGAAACAGGCCGTCCCCGCAGAGGTTAATATCCAAGGCAGAATACTTGAGCCACGGCAGGCAGGAGACGCAGAATGTATTCTCCGGCATCCCCGGCACACGGTAGCCTCGGTACTCCTTGCCCGCCGCGATATCTTCCTGGCACCCGCGGTAGAACGCTTCAAAGTCCGGCTCCCACCGGGACCAGATGCAGGTAAAGGTCTCATTCTCTTCGTGGAAGACCAAATGGGAGGGGAGGACCTCATCCCATTGCACCAGCTTTTCCTCCTGAGGCAGATAGGCCAGCTTAAATTCGCTGTGCCGGTTGATTACCTTGCAGATCACATATAAAAAGGCGATATAAAAGCTTCTGCCGCAGGTTTTTGCCGCAGCCCGAAGCTTGGTGACGTCCACGTCCTTTGTGATGGACACAAAGCACTTTGCCTGTTTGGTGAAATGGAGATAGTGCTCCTTGCGTGGCCAGGTCTCCAGATCAATCTCTTGATAACCCATGGTCAATTCTCCTTTAGAAAAATACTGTATTTGGGCTCTTCCTGCCCATCCCGCTCCTTGGGGAAGACCTCCACAAAAGTCTTATAAAAGTCGTATAACTCTCCATCTTCCCGGGCACACAGCAAAAACCGGCTGATAACGGCTCCCGTCCGGTATGACTTCTGGATAAGGGCAAGCTGTTGCTGCAGGTTATTTTTGTAGGGCTGGGTATGTTCTTCTCTCATCAAGCATGCGGCATAGGTGCCGCCGCGATCCTGCCATAAAATCTGCTCGGGCGGAAACTGGTCCAGCTGCTCGGTCGGCACCGTCAGGCCTCGGTGCTCCTGCTGCAAACAACAGGAGTGCTGTACCCGGGAATAGAGATACGGATTTCCGATGTACTGGCGCAGCTTGTCCTGCTCAATCAGGTCAAAGGAGACGATACATTCCGTATCAATATCCTCAATGGCGTAAGGCCGCGTTCTTAACCGCTCCACCTCGTCAATGGCCGCCAGATGGCAGCGTAGTTTTTCCATCCGCAGCCGCACCTGCTCCTGCAATGCCACCAGCTCGCCCATTTTTTCTTCCAGCAGCTCCCTGTGCTGACCGGGCGTTGTTTGTTCCATGTCCCGGATCTGCTTGAGGGGAAGCCCCAGGCTTTTATAAAATACAGCATCGGAAATGGCCATCAGGTCGGATACGGAATAGGTCCGGTACTGATTCTCCTTATTTTTGTCCGGCGCTAAAATCCCACATTCTTCCCAATACCGCAGTGTGGATGGGGCCAGATCAAAAAAGCGGGCAATCTCTCCAATTTGAAACGTTTTTTCCATAACATCACCTATCTCAGTGGTTGTTATCGTATCATATGTCCTCTTGACCTTCAAGGGCCTTGAAGGTTTACAATGACATCCGGAGGGATTGGAATGGAAAAAACCTTGATATTTTCTTCTGCAAGCGAGGTCCGGTTTCGCGCGGTACTGCGTTTTATCGTCCCAACCTACCTGACTTCCTTGTTCAATACATTATATACCATTGTGGACGGCATTTTTGTCTCCTCCTACGTGGGCACCAACGCTCTGGCTGCCATTAACATTGTATACCCCATTGTTAATGTGCTGTACGGCATCGCCCTGATCTTTGCCACCGGCGGCAGTGCGGTAGCCGCTCTGCTCATCGGCTCCAGGCGAGAGGAGGAGGCCAACCGCGCCTTTTCTGTCAGTCTCATTTGCTCTCTTCTTTTGGGATGCGGGATATCCCTGCTTTTTGGACTGAATCTGTCTCCTGTGCTGGACTGGCTGGGGGCTACCCCCGCCACCATGGCAGACTGTCAAACCTACGCAATCTGGTGGCTGATGGGCGCTCCGCTGGTCATCGGCAAGGAATTGTTCACCTATTTCATTCGGGTGGACGGGGCGCCTACATACAGCTTTCTGACCGCGCTGGCCGGAGGAATCTGCAACATTGTGCTGGACTATTTGCTGGTGGCCCGGCTGGACATGGGCATCCAGGGTGCTGCCGCAGCAACTATTCTTGGACTGCTTCTTTCCTTCTGCATGGGCATATTCTATTTTGCCGCGCGGAAGAAAATCTTTCGTTTTACTACCCGCGGTCTGACGGCCTCTCTGGCCTCCCGCTGTATGGTCAATGGCGTCTCAGAATGTGTCAATCAGCTGGCCATTGCCATTACCACGGTGGTGTTTAACCGCACCGCCATGGTCTTCGCCGGAGAGGACGGCATTGCGGCGGTCTCCATCATCATGTATCTGCAATTTCTGGTCATCGGCATCTACTTTGGGTTCTCCATGGGTATCGCGCCGCCCCTTGGCTACGCCTACGGTGACGGGCAGCGGGATGTCTGCCGGGTTTTGGAGTCCTATGCCCGGCGCTTCTTTACGGTTGCTCCCTTTGTTTTATATGCCATGACCTATTTCCTGGCTCCGCTGGGGGTGAGCTTCTTTGCCCAGCCGCAAAGCAGTGTCTACACTCTGGCTGTCTCCGGGATGCGGCTGTACGGACTTGGCTTTCTCTTCTCGGGCATCAGCATCTTCTGCGCCATCCGCTTTATGGCCTATGGAAAAGGACACCTGTCCGGCATCATCACCTTCCTGCGCTCCTTTGCCCTGCTGCTTCTGTTTTTGACGTTGCTCCCCAAGCTGCTGGAACTCAACGGCGTCTGGCTTGCCGTTCCCTTTGCCGAGATTTTGACCTTATTGGTCGCCCTGGGCATCACATATTTCGACGAAAAGCGGGAAGAGAAATAAACTGAAACTCCTCTATTTCTCGCAAAGCATACGCATTTTCAAAAGGAACTCCCCACAGTTTGCACCACACCGGCAAACTGCGGGGAGTTTTTACATGCAGACGTTTTCTTACGTGAAGTTAAACACAGTCATCAAAATCAGGGAGATAACAGAGAAAGGAATATAGATCAAGAATGTAAACTTGGTCAATTCCTTCAGATATCCGAAGAAGTCTACACCAGCCAAGTTGCTCATGGCATAGTTGATGCCTTCCCAAGGAACCAGAATACCCAACGCACCGGTACCAAATACATAGCTGGACACCATAACCTGGCGGGGGATCCCCAGCAGATCAGACAGGGGGCTCATAATGGGCATCATGGTAGCGGCCAGGCCGGACATACTCTGGACCAGCAGCATGCAAACAGCAGAGATGACAAACATGACCAGAACCGATATGATCTTGGGCATTTCCATAAGAGAGCCGGAGAGGAAGTGGAGGATGGTGTCCATCGTATTGCTGTTCGTGAGAATGGTAGTAATCACGCGAGAAGCACTAATCATCAACACGGCAGAAAGGGTAGAAGCCATACCCTCCATAAACTTGGAGATCATCTCATTGACGGACAGACCGCCCACCAGAGGAATGACAATGCCCATATACAGGAAGACAGATGCGATCTCGCCGAACCACCAGCCGTGCTGCAGCACGCCATAGACCACCAGGGCAAACCCGGCCAGCACCATCAGCAGAACCAGCATGGAGCGCTTGCTCATTCCTTCCAGCTCATCCAGAGCGGAGGCGCCGTACATTTCCCGCTTTTTGCAGTCTGACTCATAGCAGATGGAAAGTTTCGGGTTGGCCTTTACCTTAAAGGCATAGCGCAGGATATAGGCGGAGGTCAGCGTCATCATAATGACCCAGAGGATAAAGCGGACCGCAATGCCGGACATCATAGGCACTTCCGCCAGCGCCTGTCCCACACCCAGGTTGAAGGGGTTCAAAAACGGGGTAGATGCGCCGAAGGCCACGGCAAAGTGTACTACCATCAGTCCCACCATGGAGTCAAAGCCCATGGAGACGGTCAGCGGGACCAGCACCAGAATAAAGGGGATGGTCTCCTCGTAGAGTCCGGCCGCAGCGCCCGCCAATCCAAAGGCAAACACACACACGGGAATAATGGCATAGGACTTGGAGCCAAAGCGCTTTACCAGCGAGTGAATGCCCTGGGTAATGGCCCCCGTGGCAATGATGGCGGTAAAAGCGCCGGAGCAGATCATAATCAGGAAGCTGATATCCGCCGCTTCCACCGCGCCGTCAAAGAACGCGGTCCAAAGCTGCAGGAACCCCTGGGGATTTGAGGGGATGTTATGGAAGGATTCCGGGTCCAGAACCTCACGGGTCTCTCCGCCCAGGGCGCTGATGGGCACCTCGTAGCGGTCATAGGCTCCGCCTGGAATCACGTAAGTTAAAAGTGCAAAGAGAACAATGATGACAAATACAATGGACAGGGGGTGCAGGTTGGAGATAAACTGCCACTTCTGCGTAGGGTCGGGAAGGGTCTGGGGCGCATCGGGAGCGGGATCTGCTGAGCTGGGACGTTCCGTATTGGGCTTCATAACACACACCTCCGACAAATAAAACGGCATCACAGTGCCTCTTTTTGTACTGTGTGAATAAAATTATTCACACCCGTATATTAAGGCTTTTTTTCTTCACTGTCAATAGAATTATTCAAAATAGATAAAATTGAATTTTAAAAATCATTCCTACTTTGCAACATGACGGCAGAAAAGAAAAAATATTTAAGCCGGAGGAAAATAGTGCTATAATAAATAAAAAAATTTATTTGTGGTGAGGACGGCTATGGAACACGAAACAATGAAGCAGCGCATCAAAGAAAAATACGATACGCTCTCCTCTCAGGAGAAAAAAGTTGCCAAATTCATCATCGACAACTATCAGCAGTCCATTCTGCTCTCCTCCTCGGAGCTGGCCCAGCAATCGGGCGTGAGCAACACTGCGGTGATCCGTTTTGCAAAAGCCCTGGGCTTCCACGGATTTTTAGAGTATAAGCGGGAGATCCGCAAGGAATATGTCCCTGCCCAGCGGGTATATGCCTCGTTGCCTTTGATGGACCGGGACAACGACTACGTCCATTCCTATTTCCACAACCTGAATTTAGATATCCAAGCCTTTTTTCAACATCTGCCCCTGGATATCCTTACAAAAATGGCGGAAACCATCATCCATTCCCGCCGCGTGTACTTGATGGGCTGCGGCTCGGATGAAGTTGTGGTCCACTTTTTGAAAAACTATCTGAATGTCATGGGCATCTCCTGTACCGCCGTCACCGAGGAGGGCCTGGCGTTGCGGGAAAAGATGTTCCTGTTGTCTCCCGAGGACTGCGTCTTTGTGGTGGCCTTCCCCACCATGACTGAGAGTGAACGGTGGGTGAGCCGCTACGCCCACCGCAAGCAGGCCACGCTGCTGACCCTCACCGACTCGGAAATTACAGCAAAGCAGCTGGGCGCAGATCTGTTTGCAGTGATCAACGAGCGGGCAGATAACTTCTTCAACTCCTATGTGCTGCCCATGGCATTTTGCAACGGACTGCTGCTGCGCATCTTTGAACTGAACCAGGATCGGGCCACCCAGGCCATGAAGGAATACCAGGCTTTGTTCGAATAAAAAAATTCATATAATTTATTCTAAATTTTATTATTTACTTTCTTTGAAGGGCTGTGCTATACTCGTCTCACGTAGAAACAAAAAAATTCAAAAGGGACGAGGTGTTTTTGGTGGAATTAACAAAGGACAGCCTGTATCAAACCGTAGATGCACAGTATCAGGCACATAAGGATTCTTTCGAGGAAATCTCAGACTATATTTTCCGACATCCCGAAGTAGGGGGAGAGGAGATCCAGTCTGCTACGTATCTGACCCAGGTGCTGAAAAAGTATGGCTTTTCCGTGTCGAACCCTGCGGTACAGCTCCCCACTGCCTTTGTGGCCCAGTATGGAACCGGCACCGGCCTGACCATTGCCTTCGTCGCCGAGTACGATGCCCTGCCTGGCTTTGGCCCCAACGGCGGTCCGGGACACGCCTGTGGACACAACTGGATTGCCGCCTCCATGTGCGCCTGCGCCATCTGTATGCGGGATGCTGCGGACAAGCTGGGCTGCCGCATTCAGGTCATCGGCGCTCCTGCGGAGGAGACTTTTGGAGCCAAATATGACCTGATCCAGGCCGGAGTGTTCCAGGGGGTGGACTTTGTTTTCCAGGCCCATCTGGACGAATTTAACTCATTGGAGACCCTTTCTCTGGCCATGAACTCCCTGGAGTTTGATTTCCACGGCTTCCCGGCCCACGCCGCCCAGAACCCCGAGAAGGGGATCAACGCCCTGGACGCGATCATCATTATGTTCAACAGCGTCAACGCCATGCGCCAGCAGCTTCCCCAGAGCGCCCGCGTCCACGGGATCATTACCCACGGAGGCACGGCCACCAACACCATCCCGGAGTTTGCCCAGTGCCGGTTCAGCATCCGGGCCAAAACCAAGGGATATCTGGCCGAAATGCGCAGACGGCTGCTGAAAATCGCCGAAGGCGCCTCGTTAGCCACCGGCGCCGGTCTGAAATACCGGGACTACGAGAACCCCTTTGACGATATGATCAACGTAAAATGCCTGACCTCCCTGTGTCAGCATCACTTTGAGGATCTGGGCATTGGAGGCTTTGTCCCCGAGGAGCAATATCCCGGCTCCGGCTCCTCCGACATCGGCAACGTCAGCTACATCTGCCCCACCGTATACTGCGAGATCGCCCTGGAAGGCGAGGGCGACCCTGTGGTAGTCCACGAAAAAAGCGCTCTGGCGCTGGTCAACTCCCCCCGTGCAAACAAGCTCATGGAAAAAGTTGTGCGGGCCTACACGTACAGCGCCATTGATCTGTGTCTGGATGACAAGCTGTGTCAGCAGGCCAGGGAGGAGCACCGGAAAACCGTGGAGATGCACCAGTCGGAAGAGGTATAATTCCTCTTTCGCTGTTCAGGTGAGGGAAGGAGTCGTATGCAGTCGTATCGTTTTATTCTGGATGTGGCACTGATCCTGTTGACCACAAAAGTATTTGCCATGCTGACCAAGCGGGTGGACCTGCCTCAGGTGGTGGGTTCCCTGATTGCCGGCATGATCTTTGGCCCAGCGGTCCTCGGCCTGCTGGAGCCTACGGAGTTTTTGACTCAGGCCGCCGAGTTGGGCGTGATCGTCCTGATGTTCGGCGCAGGCCTGCAGACCGATATCCATGAGCTCAAACGCTCGGGCGCCGCCTCCTTTTGGATCGCGGTATGCGGCGTCTGTGTCCCGTGGATTGGCGGCTTTGCCATTGGCTGCTTTTATAACCAAGGGGCCGGTTCCTTCTGGGAGAATGTCTTCCTGGGCACTGTGCTGACCGCCACCTCCGTCTCCATCAGTGTAGAGACATTAAAAGAGATGGGGAAGCTCTCCACCCGCTCCGGCAGCGCCATCCTGGGCGCCGCCCTCATTGATGACGTTTTGGGTCTGGTGCTGCTGACCTTTATTACCGGCGCCTCCAACCAGACCGCCCAGATTGGCATTGTCCTGCTCAAGGTGTTCCTTTTCTTCGCGGTCACAGCCGCGCTGGGAAAGGTGGTCCATTATCTGATTCAAAAGTGGATGGACTCCGCCGGTTGGAACCGGCGCCGCTTTGCCGTCATTTCTCTGGCCTTCTGTTTCTTCTATGCCTACATCGCCGAGACCGTCTTCGGCGTTGCCGGAATCATCGGCGCCTTTTTTGCCGGTCTGATGATCTCCAACACCACACGGGCCACCTACATCAACGCCCGCTGTGAGACCCTGTCCTACATGTTCCTCTCGCCCATTTTCTTTGCCAGCGTGGGACTGCAGGTGTCACTGAACGACTTTGGCCTGAAAACCTTGCTTCTGACGCTGCTGATCACCCTGGTGGCCATCATCACCAAAATCATCGGCTGCGGTTTGTGCGCCCGGGTGTGCCGGTATACCCCTGCAGAATCCCTGCGCATCGGCGTGGGCATGGTATCCCGCGGCGAGGTAGCGCTGATCGTGGCAAACAAGGGAATCGCCAGCGGCATCATGAGCCAGGTATTTTTGGCCCCCATCGTCCTGATGGTAGTGGTCACCACTGTCATCACCCCCATCATGCTCCGGGCGGTATATCCCAAAAAGAAAGCAGGGGAGGAGAAGGACCTTATTTACAGCAAGCTGGTGGACGATTATGAGGAGGTCCGCAACTTTGAGGAGGCCGCCCAGGCCATGCTGACCTTTGAGCATAATCTCCAGCGCAAGAAATGCCAGGATATCCACACGCCTTAAATTCCAGACCCATGTTGTCTTTGAAAAACTTCATTCTCCGGTGCAGATTCTGCCCGGATCTCAACCTCTCTCCAAGGCCCGCTGCAATCCGCAGTGGGCCTATTTTTGTATCTGTAAACTTGCTCCATGGGACCTTGCATAATTTTTTTGGCTAAAATTATTTAAGTTGCACAAACAATTTTAAATTACAATACAGCATTTGAAAAATTGCACTATAACCATACAACTTTATCGTATTTTTCTTAAGACTTGTTGAATTATGCAGTCCTCAGATGGTAAATTAAATACAACAGGCGCGATATGATGCCTAAAAACTGGATAAATGATACAAATTGAAAAGGAGCGAATAGAATGAAAAAGCGGCTACTTAGTATGACTCTTGCAATGGCCATGACAGTTGGACTGCTTGCCGGCTGCAGCGGCGGAAACGGCGGCAGCTCCGGTTCCGGTAAGAGCTCCAGCTGGAAGGTCACCTGCCCCTGGGCCCCCTCCGGCGTGGCAGCCATGGTCAGCCAGAAGACGGCGGCCAAATCCACCCAGTATTCCGACAACATCACTCTGGTGGCCGAGGCCATTGCCGGCGACGCCGCCACCGTAAACACCTGGGTCATGGATACCAAGGCCAACGCCCCTGAGCTGGTCTTTGTGGGTGAGGGCCTGCTGTCCATCACCTCCATCATCGATCCCGCCAAGCTGCAGTTCACTCAGGACGATTTCGTCTTCGTGGAGAACCTGTATTCCTCCATCTTCGTTCTGTCCGCCGAGGCCAGCCTGAACATCAAGACCATCGCCGACCTGGAGGCCTATGTGGCTCAGGGTAATGAGATCAGCGTGGCCGTCAACGGCGCTGTGGGCTCCGAGGCCTTCCTGGCCGCCTCTCTGTTCGGCAAGATGGGCGCCGGCGACAAGCTGAAGCTGGTTGCCTACCAGTCCGCCGCCGAGGCCGCCCAGGCCGTGGCCAAGGGCGAGACCCAGTTCGCCGTCTCCCACCAGTCTCAGATCCTGGAGACCTATCAGCAGGGCGGCGTGAACATCGTGTGCGCCTTTGATGAGAAGGCCATCGAGAACGGCCCCTTCGCCGGTGTCGAGGGCGTAGGCGAGAAGGGTTATCCTTACTTCCGCAACCGCTGCTTCATCATGGCCCGTGCCGGCACCGATGAGGAGACCGTGGCCCAGCTCAAGGAGCTGTACGACAAGATCCTGGCCGACGAGGAAGTGGTCACCTGGCTGCAGGACACCATGCTGCTGGAAGTTGACACCATGAGCCAGGACGACGTAAACGCCCACGTGGAAAATGTAAAGAGCATCGTCAACGAGTACAAGGATCTCGTTGCCGGCTGATCCTGCCAATCCGTAACAATTGGGGGATGGGATGGGTAAAATCCCTCCCATCCCCTTTTTCTGTGATTTTGGTGTGTGAAGGAGGTTTCTGAATGAAATGGGTCAATGAATTTCACGCCCGCATGGACCGCTGGGGAGAGCGCCTGAGCAAAAAAGAGCTGCGCATCCCGGTGGACCTCACCGTGGGCGTGCTGTTTTTCCTGTTTGCCCTGGCCATCCTGTATGTTCTGCCGCAGCAGGTGGCCATCTCGGAGAAGGACACCGTCAACGGCCGGGCTTTCCCCACCTTGCTGATGGTGGTCATGATGATCTGCTGCGCCATGCTGGTGGCCAAGGAGATCTATAAGCTCATCACCAAGCAGCCTTTGAACTGGAAGGTCATCAACCTGCAGACCGAGCTGAAAGCGCTGGTCATTCTGGCCATTTTGGTGGTGACCTATCTGCTGTGCCGCTATACCGACCTGTTTGTGGTGGGCGCCATCTTCTGCTGCCTGGGCTTTTTGGTCTATTTCCGCTGTAAAAAGCCCTCGTACTATGTCATTACCCTGACCCTTGCGGTAGCCATCTGGGCGGCCTTCCGGTTCGTCCTGCATGTGGACTTTTAAACGAGAGGAGGCCATCTTATGCTGCAATATATCGTTCCGGCCACCGGCCTTCTCTTCACGCTGGAAAATATCCTGTGGATCAACATCGGCGTGTTTGTGGGCTCGGTCTTTGCCGCCATCCCCGGTTTGAGCGTCATTCTGTGCGTCATTTTGTTCCTGCCGGTCACCTACACCATGACCGCCATCCCCGGTATGATGTTCCTGCTGGGCATCTACTGCGCCGGCGGCTACGGCGGCAGCGTGTCCGCCATCCTCATCAACACCCCCGGCACCCCCCACGCCGCGGCCACCATGCTGGACGGCCACCCGCTCTCCCGCCAGGGCCGCACCAAGGCGGCGCTGAAAATCGCCCTGTACGCCTCCACCTTCGGCGGCGTGTTCTCCGCCCTGATGCTGTTGTTCCTGGGTCCCCAGGTGGCCAAGATTGCCGCCCAGCTGGGCACCGCCGAGTACTTCATGGTCTGCGTCTTCGGTCTGACCATTATCGCCGGCGTGTCGGGCAAGAGCATCATCCGTGGTCTGGTCTCCGCCTGCCTGGGCCTGCTCATCTCCTGCGTGGGCACCGACCCCATGACCAGCTATGACCGCTTCACCTTTGGTATCCCCCGTCTGTACTTAGGCCTGGACCTGGCTGTGTGCCTCATCGGTCTGTTCGCCCTGGTGGAGATCCTGGCCAAGGCGGAAAAGAAGCTGGGCGAGCTGCGCCTGGACACCGCCAAGATGCATGACGACGGCAAAATCACCCGTCAGGAATTCAAGCGAATGATCCGCCCGGTGCTTATGTCCTCCCTCATCGGCGTGATGGTGGGCATCGTCCCCGGCACCGGCGCCTCCGAGGCCTCCTGGTTCAGCTATAACACGGCAAAAAACCTGTCCAAGCACCCCGAGGAGTTTGGAAAGGGCTCTGTGGAGGGCATTGCTGCCGCCGAGTCGGCCAACAACGCCGTCACCGGCGCCACCCTCATCCCCCTGCTCACCCTGGGCATTCCCGGCGACGGCACCGTGGCCATCATGCTCTCCGCCCTGATGATCAACGGCCTGAACCCCGGATTGTCCCTGTTCACCACCGACGGCGACATTATGTACGCCATTATGCTGGGCCTCATTCTGGTCAACATCTTCATGCTCATCCAGGGCAAGTTCCTCACCACTCTGTTTGCCAAGGTGGTCTCCATTCCCCAGGAAATCCTCACCCCCATCATCGTGATCTTCTGCTTTGCCGGAGCCTACTCCGTCAACGAGAACTACTTTGACGTGGCAGTGGCCCTGGTGTTCGGCGCCCTGGCCTGGGTGCTGCGCAAGCTGGACCTGCCTCCCGTGCCCATCCTGCTGGGCCTGGTGCTGGGCCGCATGACCGAGACCAACTTCCGCCGGGCGCTGCTCATCTCCAACGGCGACGCCAGCATCTTCCTCCAGAGCATCTACTGCAAGATCTTCCTGGCCCTCATCATCATCGCTGTGGCCGCCATCGTCCGCGGCAAGCTGAAGGAACAAAAGGCCGCCAAGATTGCCGCCGCGGCCCAGAAGGAGAACAACTGATATGGCATACAATATCATCTTTTACTTTACCGACCAGCAGCGCTGGGACACCTGCGGCTGCTTTGGCCAGCCTCTGAACATCACCCCCAACCTGGACCAGCTGGCCCGGGAGGGCGTGAAGTTTGACAACGCCTTTTCCCCCCAGCCGGTGTGCGGCCCCTGCCGCGCCCTGTTCCAGACGGGCAAATATCCCACCGAGACGGGCTGCTTCCGCAACAATATCATGCTGCCCTCCAATGTGAAGACCCTGGGCAGCTACATTGAGGAGGCGGGCTATGAGACCGCCTACATCGGCAAGTGGCATCTGGCCAGCGACGGCGAGCTGGAGAAAAAGCCCACCATCGACCACACCATCACCGCCATCCCCAAGGAGCTGCGGGGCGGCTACACCGGCTTCTGGCGGGCGGCCGACGTGCTGGAGTTCACCTCCCACGGCTACGACGGCTATGTCTTTGATGAGAACAACAACCGCATCGACTTCAAGGGATACCGGGCCGACTGCATGACCGACCTGGCCCTGGAGTTCTTTGACCAGTACGACAAACAGAAGCCCTTCTTCATGACCATCTCCCAAATCGAGCCCCACCACCAGAACGACCGGGGCCACTATGAGGGCCCTGAGGGCTCCAAGGAGAAGTACAAAAACTTCATTCTGCCCCACGATCTGGAGGTTTTGAAGGGCAATGCCGCCGAGGAGTACCCCGACTACCTGGGCCAGTGCGCCAGCCTGGACGAGAACCTGGGCCGGCTGGTGGAACGTCTGAAGAAGGAGGGGCTCTACGACAACACGGTCATCATCTTTGCCTCCGACCACGGCTCCCACTTCCTCACCCGCAACCGGGACAGCCACCTTAACGGCTACGACGACTATAAGCGCACCTGCCACGACGGCGCCCTCCACGTGCCCCTGGTCATCGCCGGCGGCCCCTACAAGGGCGGCGTGGCGGTGGAGGAGCTGGTCTCCACTGAGAGCCTGCCCAAGACCATTCTGGCCCTGGCGGGCGTGGATGTGGGCGAGGCCATGATCGGGGAGAACCTCCTTGACGTGGTGGAGAAAAAGAATGATAATAGACCTAATCAGGTGTTTGCCCAGATCTCCGAGAGCCGGGTGGGCCGCTGTGTCCGCACCCCGGACTATCTCTACTCCGTGTACGCCCCCGGCGTCAACGGCGGCGAGGCCGCCGCGTCGGACACCTACGCCGACGACTTCCTCTATGATCTGAAGGGCGACCCCTGGCAGCTGAACAACGTGGTGGCCGACCCGGCCTATGCCCAGGCCAAGGCAGATATGCGAGAGCGCCTGCTGGACTGGATCGAGAAGGCGGAGGGATACCGCCCCACCATCACGGACTGAGGAGTGGGTTTGTTTGGCGGGCTCCGGGAAAAAGACAGAAGAGGTCTACCGCTGGCTGATGGCCTACATCGACGAGAACAAGTTTTCCGGCAACCTGAGGCTGCCCTCGGAAAACGCACTGTGCCGTCGGTTGGACATGAGCCGTGAGACGGTGCGCGCCGCTCTGGAGCGCATGGCCCAGGAGGGGCTGGTGCGGCGTGTCAAAGGCAGCGGCACTTACATCAACAAGGAGATCGCCCTGTCCCGGGAGCTGGGTATCGGCTCCGCCCCGCTGAAAATCGGCCTCATTCTCCAGGGCCAGGACACCAACGCCAACTCCGAGCTGCTGGAGGGCATCAAAAGCGTGCTGCCTGCCGACCAGGTGGACCTGCGGGTGTTCTTTACCGACAACAAGTTCTCCAACGAACGCAGCTGCCTCCAGGCGGTGGTCCACCAGAATTTTCAGGGGTTCATCATCGACGGGGTGAAGGCCAGTCTGTTAAACCCCAATCTGGACTGCTATAAGGAGATCTACCGGCGGCATATCCCGGTCATCTTCTACAACAACTACTACAAAAATCTCCGCTGCCCCCGAGTCATTGTCAACGACACGGAGTGCGCCGACCGGCTCATCGGCCTGCTCATCGAGCGGGGCCACCGGCATATCGCGGGCATCTTTGTCTACGACAACTACCAGAGCATCGAGAAGTTCCAGGGCACCGCCGCCGCCATGCAGAAGCGGGGGGTGGAGTTCCAGGACGACTACATCAAATGGTGCGTCTCCAACGAGGCCCACGACCAGCGCTTTGCCCGCTCCATTGACCGCTTCCTGAAGGGGCTGCCCAAGTACACCGCCATCGTGTGCTGCAACTACATGATTTACCGCCTGGTGTGCCGGGTGCTGGAGGAGCAGGGCAAGCGGGTCCCCGAGGACTGTTCCCTGGTGTGCTTTGACTACTCCGGGCCGGACTGGGAGGCAGAGGGGATCACCTGCTCCGTCCACCAGGGCAGGCAGATGGGCCGCCTGGTGGCCACCCGGCTGATGACCATGATCGAGCGCCGGGACTGCGACGACAAAAACTACACCTACGTTATGAAGCCCAAAATTTATGAGGGCACCTCTATCCGAACCTTGTAAAAAAGCTCTGAGCGGCCCCACAGGAACCGCTCAGAGCTTTTGCTTATCGCAGGGCTGCCGCCGCCTGGCGCAGGCGGGGCAGAGCATAGTCGAACAATTGCCGGAAGGCGGGGCAGTAGTAGTTCTCCCCCTGGCGACCAAAGGCCGTCCAATCCCGGGGACAGCCGCCCCGGCAGACGGCCAGGTAGGGGCACTGGGCACAGCCCTCCGGGCGGGTGCGGCCCCGCGCCAAAAATTCCTGGCTCCGGGGGCTGTTCATAGCCTCCGCCACTCCGGTCTCGTTGATATTTCCTAAGTACCACTCATCCAGCACAAAGAAGTCGCAGGGGTACAGGCTACCGTCCCCCTCCACCACCAGGTAGCTGCCGCAGGCCCCCGAGGCCGCGCAGGTGCTGGGAGGCATCCCGGCCAGAATACGCAGGTAGTCGTCAAAGAGGCGTACGCTCACATAGCGTCCCGCCTGCCAGTCCCGGTACCAGCTGTCAAACAGGCCGCACAAAAAGTGTCCGTAGCGCTGAGGGGAGAGGGAGTAGGGCATACTGCCCCTGGGGGCCTCCAGCGGGTCCAGGCAGGGGATAAACTGGAGGGGATGATTGCCCAATTTATTGAGGGACTGATATACCTTCTGAGGGCTGCGGGCCATGGGCCCGGTGACCACACACAGAAGGTTTGTTTCCACTCCCGCCTTGTCCAGCTCATGTAAGGCCGCCACCGCCCGGTTCCAGGTGCCCTTGCCCTGGGGGTCCACCCGCAGAGCGTCGTGAAGATCCCGGGCGCCGTCCAATGAGAGACCCACCAGGAAACGATTGGCCCGGAAAAACTCCGCCCACTCCGCCGTGACCGCCATGCCGTTGGTCTGGATGGAGTGGTTCACGGTAACGTCGGAGGGGATAAGCTCCCGCTCCATGGCCACAAAATCCCGGAAGAAGTCCAGCCCCGCCAGGGTGGGCTCGCCTCCCTGGAAGGTGATCTGGATGACGTCCCCAGGCTGGGCCGCCTGGGCGGCGGCACGCAGCAGGTTCCGGGCCGTCTCATGGGACATGATGCCCATGCTCTGGGTCTCCCGACACTGGGCCACATCCTCATAAAAGCAATAGCGGCAGCGCAGGCCGCACAGGCTGGAGGCCGGTTTCACTAAAAAGGTAAGCTGTTTCATGGTCTCCCCTCCCTGAGGCTTTTGCTTAGTATACCAGATTCACAGGGTTCAGCCAATGGTTTGCAGCACTAGTCCCACCAGCAGGTTGCCTGCGCCGCACAGCACCATCACCAGAATGGGGTTCCATTTCAGCCCCCGCAGAGCGGCAAAGGCGGCGGCAAACAGCACAAGGCCAACCCAGTTGACATTGACAATGGCCATTTCTGCGCCGCCGAAGGCCACCTGGATCAGGATGGACAGACCTGCCGAGGCGATGAGAGCCACCACTGCCGGGCGCAGGCTGGCCAGTACACTCTGGAGAATGGACAAATTTTTATACCGATAGTAGATAAAAGCCAGCAGAGAAACGATAAACAGGGACGGGAAGATGCACCCCAGAGTGGCCACCAGCGCCCCGGGCAGCCCGGCAATGCGGATGCCCACAAAGGTGGCCGAGTTGACGGCAATAGGGCCGGGGGTCATTTCCGCAATGGTGACCAGGTCGGTAAACTCGTTCATGGTGAGCCAACCGTGAAGCTGAACGGTCTGGGCCTGAATGAGGGGCATGGCAGCATAGCCGCCTCCCACAGAGAACAGGCCAATCTGGAGAAAGCTCCAGAAGAGCTGCAAGTAGATCACTGGAGTTCCCCTCCCTTCTTCCGCTGGAGCATGGCAAGCACCACGCCCAGCAGTCCGGCGGCCAAAATGATGTAGATCACGTTGACACCGTAGACAAAGGTGGCGATAAAGGCAGCTGCCATTACTACCATGTGGATGGAGGACTTGGTCTTCACCACGTTGGCTCCCAGGCCCCACACCACATCCAGAATGACGGCCGCCACGCCCGCCTGCATTCCCTTTAAAACCAGAGCCACATAGGGATTGGCGGCAAAGGCGGCGTAAAAGAGGGAAATCACCGACAAAATGGTGATGGGGGGCAGCACGGTGCCGATGACCGCCGTGACCATGCCCAGAAATCCTCCCACTCGCCAGCCAACCAGGATGGCGGCGTTGACCGCAATGGCTCCCGGGGAAGACTGGGCCAGAGCGGTGAGATCCAGCATCTCCTGCTCATCGATCCAGCCCAGCTCATCCACAAATTTCCGCTTCATAAAGGTAATGATGACAAAGCCTCCCCCAAAGGTGAAGGCACTGATATACAGCATACTGAAAAACAGCTTTAATAAGGTCCCTTTTTTGTCCTCCCGCGCCATAGCATCCCGCTCCTTTCCTCTCCATTATATCTGCCCGGGATGAATGAGTAAAATGCTATCTTTTTATCAGATCCATAACGAAATCAGCATGAAAAGAGGTCCAGGCCATGACGCTCCGCCACATGAAAATTTTTCTGGCTGTCTATCAGAGCCAGCACATCACCAAGGCCGCCCAACAGCTGCGCATGACCCAGCCCGCCGTCACCCGGGCCATCCAGGAGATCGAGTCGTACTACGGCATCCGTCTCTTTGAGCGCATCAACCGCAAGCTCTATATCACCCAGACCGGTACCATGTTTTACACCTATGCGGTCCACATTGTGGATTCCTTTGACCAGATGGAGAAGGGCCTGCGGAACTGGGACCAGCTGGGGCTTCTCCGGGTTGGGACCACCATTGCCCTGGGTACCGACCTGCTGCCCCGGGTGCTGGTGCGCTTTCAGCAGTCCCACCCCAACCTGCAGATCCGCTCCGTGGTGTCCAACGGCGCGGCCCTTCAGCAGGCTCTGCTGGACAACGAACTGGATTTTGCCGTGATGGAGGGGAGCGTAGGGCAGGAGGAGCTGGCCCGACGGGCCATCGCCCCCGACCGGCTGGTGCTCATCCTGCCGCCGGATGACCCCAGAGCCCGTCAGGAGCGCCTGGAGCTCAAGGATCTGGCCCAGGATTCTTTGCTACTCCGGGACAAGGGGAGCGTAGGACGGGCCTTTGTGGAACGGGTCTTTGCCATGCATGAACTGCCCTTGGTGCCCACCATGGAAAGCGTGAGTACCCAGGCCATCATCCAAGCAGTACACCTGGGGCTGGGTATCTCCTTTCTGCCGGAGCGTCTGGTAAGCGGCGCTGTCCAAGCTGGCGTGGTAGCCACCAAGGAGCTGTGTGACGAAACCTTTGAGCGGGAAAACTACATTGTCTGGCACCGGCACAAGTTTTTGACCTCCTCCGCCCAGGAACTGATGGACTGCTTTGATCAGATGAGTGGGGAGCTTCCGATAGCCACTGGATCTACTACATCATTATGGAAGCCACCAACAGCCACGATTGCACCGCCGCTTTCAGCGGCAAGTCCTGAAAATAACATTTATCGTTAAAACTTTACATGATGAAAAATAAGAACAGGGCTTTGCACACACCTAACTGTGCAAAGCCCTGTTTTACTGTTTGAATCTCTCAGTATTTCGTCTCCGGGGTAATGCTTTTGCAGTCTGCCCCCAGATAAGATGCAATCTCGTTGCGCACCTCCATAAGTTCCGGCACCAGCGCATTGATACGCTCATCGGTCATCCGGCTGATAGGTGCGGAAATGGATAGGGCGTGGCTGACATTTCCTTGCCAGTCCGGAATCGCCGCCGCCACACAGCGCACCCCCAGCTCGTTCTCCTCGTTGTCCAGGGCATAGCCCTGGCAGCGGATCTCATGGATCTCCCGGAGAAAAGCCTCCTGCCGCACAATGGTATGGGCCGTATAGCTCTCATGCTCTGTTCCCTTCCAGTAATCCACCACCTTGCTGTCCGGCTGAAACGCCAGAATGGCCTTTCCCATCCCGGTACAGTACATGGGGCGGCGCATACCGATCCGGGAGACCATGCGGATGGCGCCGTGGATGCTCTCTACCTTATAAATATAGACCACTTCATTGCCGTCCCGCTCCACCAGGTGGACCGTCTCTCCCGTGCGGCGGCTCAGCCGCTCCATAGGCTCCCTGGCCAGCTCCACTACATCCAGATTCTGCTGCACATAGTCGCTTAGCTCACAGATACGCATTCCTGCCCGGTACACCCCATCGCCCATTTTGCGCACATAGCCCCGCTCTGCCATAGCCGTCAGCATACGGTGGACGGTGCTTTTATGCAGGCCGGTGAGCTCCGTGATCTGGTGAATCGCCATGCCTCCGGGGCTCTTGCACAGCAGTTCCAGCAGTGTAAACGCCCGGTCCAGAGACTGAACGCCCCCTTTTTCCATGCCAGGTTCCTCCCTCGTTTTATAATATGAAACTATGTCCCAATTTTAACTGTTTCCCACAGTTTGGGCAAGTGATTTTTTGCACAATCGCCATCTTGTTTTTTATTTGGCATGGCTTATAATTAAAGTGCAAATTACGGAACACCGTTTCATATTATGAAATATAGGGGGAAATGTTTATGACCGAACTGCAGAAGCGCTTTTTCTCCATTGGCATTATTCCTGTCATTGCCATTGACGACGCTGAGAAAGCGGTACCTCTGGCCCGTGCTCTGGTAAAGGGCGGCCTGCCCGCTGCCGAGGTTACCTTCCGCACCGCTGCCGCCGAGGAAGCTATCCGCCGCATTGTTGCCGAAGTGCCCGACATGCTGGTGGGCGCCGGCACCGTGCTCACTAAGGAGCA